>Ga0206844_10014_pt1 | contig 60911 bp, 41 predicted proteins | sample Alteio_BWOrgCont_22_FD_152907 | JGI IMG/M metagenome (GOLD analysis project Ga0206844, IMG submission 152907) | Enriched cells from forest soil in Barre Woods Harvard Forest LTER site, Petersham, Massachusetts, United States -... | ecosystem: Environmental > Terrestrial > Soil > Temperate forest >...
CTGGGGAACCGAGGCCTTGAGGAAGCCCAGCTGGCCGCGAATGCGATCGACCGTCTGAATGATGTTGGCGCCGGGCTGACGGAAGATGATGAGGACGATGGACGCTTTGCCGTTCAGGTATCCGCCATTGCGGAGATTCTGCGTCGAGTCGATCACGTCGGCGACGTCGGAGAGCCGGACCGCCGCGCCGTTGTTGTATCCGATAATCAGCGGGGCATATTCGGCCGCATGAGAGATTTGCCCGTTGACGTCAATATCCGAAGACGAGAGGGAGTTGGATATCTGGCCGCGCGCGAGCTGGGAGTTCTGCGTGCTGAGAACCGACTGTATGTTGGGAAGCGTCAACCCGTAGCTGTTGAGCTGCGTCGGGTTCACTTCCACGCGCACCGAGGGCAGCGCGCCGCCGCCGACCACTACCTGCCCGACTCCCTGAATCTGTGAGAGCTTCTGCTGCATGACGGTAGAAGCTTCGTCGTAAAGCTTGGAGCGATCATAAATATCGGAGGTGAGGCCGATGATCATGATGGGCGCATCGGCGGGATTCACCTTGCGATAGGTGGGATTGCCGGGCAGGTTGGTTGGCAGATAGGTGCGGGCGGCGTTGATTGCCGCCTCAACGTCGCGTGCCGCGCCGTTGATGTCGCGGTTGAGATCGAACTGCAGGGTAATCGAGGTCGAGCTGAGCGAACTCGACGAGGTCATTTCGCTGACGCCGGCGATATGGCCGAACTGGCGCTCGAGAGGCGTAGCTACCGACGACGCCATGATCTGCGCGCTGGCTCCCGGCAAACTCGCCTGGACCGAGATGGTAGGGAAGTCGACCTGGGGCAGCGGCGAAACAGGCAGCACGCTGAAGCCGACTGCGCCGGCGATGGCCACGGCAATCGTCAGGAGCGTTGTCGCTACCGGTCTCCGGATGAATGGCGCGGAGATGTTCATGATTCGCTCTCTGCGCGATCAAGGGTCGGGCTCTTGACGCCTTCGCTCTTGCTCTTGCGTTTGCCCGTCAGCCGCTCGCCTAAACGGTCGAAGAAGATGTAGATGACCGGGGTCGTGTAGAGCGTGAGGACCTGGCTGAGCAGCAGGCCGCCAACCATGGCGATGCCAAGCGGTCTGCGAATTTCGGAGCCGATGCCGTGGCCGAAAGCCAGCGGAATGCCGCCAAGCAGCGCCGCCATCGTCGTCATCATGATGGGACGGAAACGGAGCAGGCTAGCCTGATAGATGGCTTCTGTCGAGTCGAGGCCATGTTCGCGCTCGGCTTCGAGCGCGAAGTCGACGATCATGATGCCGTTCTTCTTGACGATGCCGATCAGCAGGATGATGCCAATAATGGCAACAACGCTGAGATCCTGCTTGAAGATCATGAGCGCAAGCAGTGCGCCCACGCCCGCTGAAGGCAGCGTGGAGAGAATCGTAATGGGATGGATGAAGCTCTCATACAGAACGCCGAGGACGATATAGACGACGACCAGCGCAGCAATGATGAGGATGGCTTCGTTTGATTGCGAATTCTTGAACGAGGCCGCGGTTCCCTGGAAGTCATTCTGCAGACTTGGAGGAAAATGCATCTCGGCCGCGGCCTTGTCGATGGCGGTGATGGCGTTACCCAGCGCTGCATTGGGAGCAAGATTGAAAGAGATGGTAACCGAGGGGAACTGGCCCTGATGGTTGATCGAGAGTGCTTCAGTCGTGGTCTTGTAATTTGTAAAAGCACTCAGCGGAATGGCGCTTGCGGCACTGGAAACGCTGGCGGTATTTGTGGGCGTGGCTGTGGGCGTAAGGATTTTCGCCGGCGGAGCAAGAGTGTTCGCCGAAGGCGTATAGAGGACCGAGGTCGTCGTCGCATTCGATCCGGCGGAGGCCGAAGCCGAGGCCGAAAACGAAGTTGCCGCGCCTGGGCCGCTGGTTCCGTTGGACGCTCCGGACTGCACATAGATATTGCTGAGCTGGCTCGGATTCTGTTGAAACTCCGGCTGCGCTTCGAGGATCACGTGATACTGGTTCAGCTGCGTATACATCGTGCTGATCTGGCGCTGGCCGTATGCGTCGTAGAGCGTGTTGTCGATGGTGGCCGGGGCAATGCCGAGCCGCGACGCCGTGATGCGGTCGATCATCAACGAGACGGCGCTCGCTCCGGTCTGCTGATCGGTGGCCACGTCTTCGAGCTCAGGCAGCTTCTTCAGCTGGGCCACGAAGCGGTTGGTCCAGTCGTTGAGCTCGTTAATGTCGGGGTCTTCGAGCGTGTACTGATATTGAGTGCGGCTCACGCGATCGTCGACCGTAATGTTCTGCACCGGCTGCATGTAGAGCTTGACCGTGTGGATGTCGCTGAGCTTTCTCTGCAGCCTGCGGATGACGTCCGATGCGCTCAGATCGCGCTGGTCGAGCGGCTTGAGGTTGATCGAAAACCGGCCGCTGTTCAGGGTCGTGTTGGTTCCGTCAGCGCCGATAAAGGACGAGAGGCTCTGCACGGCAGGGTCGGCAAGGATGATTTTGGCGAGCTCCTGCTGCTGCTGCGACATGGCATCGAACGATATCGACTGCGGCGCCTGTGAGATGCCCTGGATGACGCCGGTATCCTGCACCGGGAAAAAGCCCTTGGGAATGATGATGTAAAGGAAGATCGTAAGCCCCAGCGTAGCCAGTGCAACCAGCAGCGTAATGGTCTGGTAGCGCAGGACCCACTTCAGCGTCCTGCCATAGAAGGCGATCATGCGCTCGAAGACATGCTCCGATGCGCGATAGAAGCGTCCTTGCTGGGCTTCCGGATTATGGCGCAGAATCCGCGAGCACATCATCGGCGTCAGGGTGAGTGAAACCACCGCCGAGATAATGATGGTGACCGCAAGGGTCACGGCGAACTCGCGGAAAAGGCGGCCGACGACATCGCCCATGAAGAGGAGTGGAATGAGAACGGCGATGAGCGAAACAGTCAGCGAAACGATGGTGAAACCGATCTGCCCGGCGCCTTTCAGCGCCGCTTCCATCGGCGCATCGCCTTCTTCGAGATATCGCGAAATGTTCTCGATCATGACGATGGCGTCGTCCACTACAAAACCCGTCGAAATGGTCAGCGCCATGAGCGAGAGGTTGTCGAGACTGTAGCCCAGCGCGTACATGGCCCCGAAGGTGCCCACCAGCGAGAGCGGCACCGCGACGCTGGGAATGATGGTCGCGGAAAGATTCCGCAGGAAGAGGAAGATGACCATCACCACCAGGCCAATGGTGAGCATCAGCTCAAACTCCACGTCGTCGACTGAGGCCTGAATCGAGGTCGTCAGATCGGTGAGCGTCGTGACTTCAATGCCTGCGGGCAGGTTGGCCTGGAGCTGCGGCAGCAGCGCCTTGATGCTTTTGACCACGCTGATGGTGTTGGCGCCCGGTTGGCGCTGCACGTTCAGAATGACCGCCGGCGTCTGGTTCATCCACGCGGCCTGCTTGCTGTTTTCAACGCCGTTTACGATAGACGCTACATCTTTCAGCAGGACAGGCGCGCCGTTGCGATAGGCGATGACTACATTCTTATAGTCACCCGTAGTTTCAAGCTGATCGTTCGCGTCGATCTCATAATCCTGCCGCGGTCCGTCGAAATTGCCCTTTGCCTGATTCACGCTGGTCTCGGTCAGGGCAGTGCGCACATCCTCCAGGTTGATGCCATAGGAGGACAGCTGCGCCGGGTTGACCTGGATGCGCACGGCAGGCTTTTGTCCGCCGCTGATGCTGACCAGACCGACACCGTTGAGCTGGGAAATCTTGGGAGCGAGGCGCGTGTCGACGAGGTCCTCGACCAGCGGAAGCGCAATCGACTTCGACGTGATGGCGAGGGTCAGAACCGGCGCGTCAGCTGGATTGGTCTTGCTGTAAACAGGCGGCGCAGGCAGCACTGCCGGCAAAAAGCTTTGCGCGGCGTTGATGGCTGCCTGAACCTCTTCTTCCGCGACATCGATGCTGAGCGTGAGGTTAAACTGCATCACGATGACCGAGGTTCCACCGGAACTGGTGGAGGTCATCTGGCTTAACCCCTGTATTTCACCGAACTGGCGCTCAAGCGGCGCGGTGACCGTCGTCGCCATCACATCCGGGCTTGCTCCAGGATAGAAGGTCAGCACCTGGATGGTGGGGTAATCCACCTCCGGCAGAGCCGAGACGGGCAGCTGCGTAAACGCAACAAGGCCGGCAAGCAGAATTGCGGCCATCAGCAACGCAGTTGCGACTGGCCGCAGAATAAATGGGCGCGACGGATTCACGGGGCGTTGCTCTCAGATGTGTCTTGGGGCAGTGGTTTCTTGGAAATATTGACCTTCGAGCCATTTTGCAGCTTTTCAAAGCTGCTGGTCGCCAGTTGATCGCCCGGGTTGACGCCTTCTACCGCAGTCACCCCGTGATCAGAGATGCCGGGCTTGATGTTCTGCACCTTCGCCGCACCGTTCGCAATGACATAGACGAAAGCAGTCTGCCCGTTGTGCTGAATAGTGGAAGAGGGAATCAGCGTCATGTCGTGCTCCGTCTTGACGAGCAGGCGGGTATTCACGAACTGATTCGGGAACAGGCTGCCGTCGCGATTATCAAAGAGAGCGCGGAGCTTGACGGTTCCGGTGGTGGTATCAATCTGGTTGTCGAGCGCAAGCAGCTTGCCGGTGCCAAGTTTCTTGGTCTGTTCCCGGTCATAAGCTTCGACGGTCAAATGAGCTCCGTGATGGGTCTGCTCAAGTATCTGCGACAGATAATCCTGGGCCACGGTGAAAACCACCGTGATGGGCTGTACCTGCGCGACCACGGCCAGTATGGTGGTGCTGCTCGATTGCACCAGGTTGCCTGGATCGACCAGGCGCAGGCCTACGCGGCCGGTAAAGGGCGCGACGATGTGGCAGTAGGAAAGCTGCACTTTGTCGAAATCGAGGGTTCCCTGGTCGGACTTGACCAGTCCCTCGTCCTGGGCGACGAGTTTTTCCTGGTCATCCAGCTGCTGTTTTGCAATCGCGTTTTTGCTCCAGGCCGTCTGAAAGCGTTCGAGGTCCATTTTGGCCTGCGCCAGGAGATTTGTGTCGCGCTCAAGCGCGCCCTGTGCCGACTCGACCTGTGCCTCGAACTGGCGCGGATCGATATCGACCAGCGGATCGCCCTTCCGGACCGTTTCGCCCTCTCGATAATGGACCTGCGTGATGACGCCGGTGACCTGGTTATAGATAGAAGCCGTATAGACAGGGGTCACGGTGCCGATCGCGTCCTGATAGACCCCGATGTCGCCCTTTGTGGCGGGGGCAATGGTCAGCGTGACGGGACCGCCCATGCCGCGGCGGCCTCCACCGGCTGCGCTCTTCTGCGTATCATCATGGTGCCGCAGGATAAGCACGAGAATGAGGACAAACACCAACAGCAGCAGAATCCATAGCCACTGACGCCGCTTGCGGGGAGATTTGGGCGCATCCCCGGTGGCGCTAGGCAGCCGATGATCTAGAGGAACGGGCTCGGGCAATTCTTGGTCCATCGTGTCTTGTTGCACCTTTGGTCACGATCCCCTGCAGAGTTGCTATTCCGGTGAATACGTTTTGACGGCTTAACCACCGGCATTGCAACAGGCACAGGAAGACAGTGGGATGTTTGCAAGCTCTTATTTTGCCAAAATTTGGCGTACGCTTAGGGACGATCAAATCCTGCAGATAGTTGCAGTGACCTTCAGGTTAAATCATCCTCGCAGAACGCGCCTATACCCACCCGCTACGTTCGGTAGCAAAAAAGTCATAGACAGGTGTGCCATCTCATTTCCGGAACGGCACCCGTCGCGGGCTTAAGTTTCGTGCGGATCGGCCTGCGGCCTGGTTAGAATGTGCAGAAACAGCATGATGCACGACCCCAGCAGCGGCACAATCAGCCCCGTCCGCAGCGATCCGCGAGCCGTTGCCAGCTGACCGGTCATCCAGGAGAGCACGGCGCCTCCCAGTCCGCTGATGGCAAAGACCCAGCGGGATTCCGATGAGCGGCTGGTGATAGCTAGTACCCTTGACAGGCACAACGGAAAGATGGGCGCCAGCATCAGCCCGGCGAGAGCCGCGCTTGTCAGGCTCATCCCCGGTGTATGGCTTAAAAGCAGCATCCCATCGCTCACCAGAAGCATGCATAGCGAGATCGTAAGCAGCCGCGTCTCGGAAAGTTTTTTCAAGACTGCCGGTGCAGTAGCTCGCCCAAACAGCAGCGCAATCCAGAAAATGGAGGTCGCAATGGGAGCATAGATGGCGCTGGAAAGTGGCTGGCGGTGAACATAGGTCATCATCCAGCTGCTGATCGATGTTTCCACCCCTACATATAAAAACGCGAACAGGCCTAACGGAACAAGCAGCGAAATCCGCGCGCGCTGGCTGTAGGAAGAGGTGGAATCGTCTCGCAGCAGCGTCGGATCGGCCGGCCGCAGACCAAGCAGCATCAGCGGCAGAGTGGCTGCGGCTGCGAAGGCGAGGTAGAAGAGCGGAGAAGCGTAAAAATGTCCCCAGGCAGTTACCAGGGGCGGGGAGAGAACTGCGCCTAGTCCCCAGAAGGCGTTGAGCAGGGAGAGCGATGCGCCTCGGGTCGCGCTGTAGAGCCGTCCGATCATCATGCTCGTTGAGGTCATGGCCGACCCCAGGCCCAGTCCAAAGCAAAACAGCAGTATCGCGGCGAAATGGCCGTGGGAGAACGCGATCGCTACTCCGCTTACAACCAAAAGCAGGTAGCCGCGGAGCAGCGTGGCATGCAAGCGGGATCGCACCAGGAGCGCGCCGCACGACGAGCCGGAAAATTGAGCTGCGAGCAGAAAGCCCGAATGGCTGTCGTTCAGACTCCATAGGCCGCTGAGTGCGGGAAGGATGCAGCCGAGCAGCGTCGTCCCGATTCCAGTGAGAATAAATCCCAAATAGAGACAAGCTACAAATTGAGTTGTCGGGCGCTCTTCATTTTTTGACGAGGGAACCATTCCTGCTCTTCCGGGATAGGCGGATGACTCCCTCATCGCTCGGCTGCGTCTGCAGCTTGATGGAACGCGTCGATTCGCGGAGCACCAGCTCCGGCTCGAAGGCTACCTGTTCGCGAAAGTCTTCCGTGTGATTGAGGCGGTTTACGATGCATTGCGCGGCAAATCGGCCCATTTCCGATAGCGGCTGGCGAATCGTCGTGAGATTGGGGCTGATGTAGGCGGCTGCCTTGATATCGTCAAACCCAATCACGGAAATGTCGTCAGGAACGCGCAGACCCAGGTCGTGAATAGCGCGAATGGCGCCGATCGCAGCAATGTCGTTGAAACAGACCAGTGCAGTGAACTTTCGGTTGCCGTCGAAGAGCTGCTGCACCACCGGATAGCCCAGCTCAGGAGAACTAATATCGCGATTGAGCTGCACTGTGAGCTCCGGCCTGATTTCCAGGCCCAGCTCGCGGCTTACTTCGACGATGCCATGCCAGCGATCATCTGAATCCGAGCTGAACGGCTGCCCGCGCATGAATGCAATGCGACGGTGGCCGAGTGAATACAGGTGCGTCAGCGTCAGTTCAGCCGCGCGCCTGTGGTCGAGCACGACATTTGTAACATCCTTGATATGCCGATGTCCGGCCACGGCAACCACCGGCACGGAAAGGGAATGCTCGAGCGCCGTATCGATGCAGATCAATCCCTCGGCTCCCTTCGCCACCAGCTGCTTGCTGTACTGCTCGATCAGGTTCGCGCGATGACGGTGATGCGCCGTCAAGTAGAAATAGCCCGCGCTCACCAGGTAATCGCCAACGCCGGTCATCACAGCCGTGTGATATCCGTCGCCTAGCTCGGGCACAAGTACGCCCAACGTCAAGGTGCGACGGCTGCGAAAGGAGCGGGCAAGAAGATTCGGCTGGTAGTTGAACTCTTTCGCGGCTTCTTTGATCCGTTTCCGCGTCTCGTCTGGAATGGACCGTCCCGGCGTGTCATTGAGAACCACGGAAATGGTCGAGGGATTCAGGCCTAAATAATGTGCAAGCTCCTTGAGCCGGACGGGTTTGTCAGGAATTGCGCGTTTCGATTTCAGCTGAGGCTTCGCTTTTTTAGTCAATGCTGTGCCGGATGTATATACCACTGCGGACACGGAGTTTGCTAGTTGCTTATTTCTCCGCAGCCTGCAGGTTGAAACGTTTTCTGCGGCGAGCAGAAACAGCTAAACGTATCTTACCCGCCCGATATAGGAGACAGCTGGTCTTTCTTTCTTCCGTAAACGTAATACAGTTTAAGACCACAGCAGCGTGGTCACCGAATCGTGAGCAAGCTCAACGTCCAGTGCTTGTCCCGCAAAGCGACAGGAAACCTGGCGCTCTGCTCCCTGGTTCGATAAGACAAGCACATAACTGCCGTCCGGGTTTTTCAGCGCCACGTGTTCCAGGTCGGTGAATGAACCATGCGACGCAATCACCTGCGCATCCCGCCGTATCACCTTGGAGTAATGAGCAAAAGCCCAGTACTGCCCACTGCGCGTGATCTCGTGGCTCTTCGAGTCCGCCGTCACCACGCCGCGGCAGGCAAACGGTCCGATGTTAGGCGATCCCTTCTCGTCAAGCACCAGGTTCCAGCTGACGATGCACCGCGCCCAGTTCTTCAATATCTGCGCGAAGGTGCTCGACCATTTCGTCCAGTCTGTCGCGTAGTCTGGATGGTCTATGTCCGGACCGCCTTCTGTCCAGTAAGTGTGCTTGGAAGGGAATGCGTCATGCACGCGGGTCATCGCATCCGGAGTGCCCATATACCCATGCCATGCGACGCCGTCTACATACTTAAAGACGGCTGGATCGCTGAGCTGATCTACGACGCGGCCCCATAGATCATAGTTGTGATCGAGCAGCCAGATTTTGGTGTCGAGCGATGACTTTTCAAAAGCCGGACCTAAGAACTCCTTGATGAAGCCTGCCTCATATTCCTGGCCCCAGAGTGCGGCCGGCATCTTGCCGTTCTGATCCGTGTCGACCTCATTCTGAGAGGTGACTGCGCGGATCTTGATCCCTTCCGCCCGGTAACCTTCGAGAAACTTCACAAAATATTCGGCATACGCCGCGAAATACTCTTTTCTCATCGATCCGCCCAGCATCGATCCGCCCGCCTTCATCCATCCCGGCGGGCTCCACGGAGCGGAGAAGTAAAACATCTCGGGATTGATTGTCTGCGCCTCGCGCAGAGTCGGGAGAATGTAGGCGCGGTCGTGTTCCATGCTGAACCGCTTCAGGTCGGGGTCGGGATCGGCCCCGTCGTCGAAATTATAGGCGGTGCGGGAGTAATCGCTCGATCCGATGCACGTGCGCCCGACAGAGAACCTCAGGCCGTCCGGTCCCAGCAGTTCCGCCAGTAGTTTCTGGCGTGCCGGCGTCTCCATCTGGCTGAGCAGGTAGCATGACGAGTCCGTGAAAGCCGCGCCAAAGCCGAGGATGCTCTGAAAGGTTTGTGCCGGGTCGATTTCGATGGCCGGCTGCGATGATGCGCCGGCAGCAAGCCGCCATGCGGAAACAGCAGTTGCGCTAAATCGCTTTTCCGATGAAGTCGTCCAGGCACGAACCTGGGACAATTGCGATGCAGCAAGGCCACGCAGCAGGGGACTTCCCATGCAAGCGGCGGAAGCGACTACAGTTGCACTCTGCTTGATGAAGCTGCGGCGCGTATTCCTTTGCATTTTAATGTCCCGATTTGGATCTTTAACCCGCATTATTCAATATAAGTCCAGTAAACAATCGCTTTACCTATTTTGTGTGCTCTTCGGGGCCCGCATATCCTTCGATCCATCGCCTCAATGTACCGTCACGGCGTGTTCTGTTTACGCTAGGCATCATTACATAGACCAACGTTTGTCTGCGATTAAATTTGCAATTTTTGGTGCTTGACAATTGTCATAGCCAGGCGCTGTAATGTGCAGCGCAGTTAAAAAGGCCGCGTAGATAAGTTCAAGACAACCGATTGTCTAAGAATAAAAAACTGACGGACATCGGTTTAGATACACGGTCTTCAACGTGGACAGGCAAACGCGCTCAGGAAAGATCGAGGATGCGGTTTCGTAATCGCAGCCCGCTTGAGTAGGAAGCGCACGAAGCACATGTGGTTATGGCACGGAATTTTGGAGGCAATATGAGAAATGCAATTCGTTGGGGTCTATTATGTCTGCTGCTCTGCGCAAGCGGACTGGGCTTCGCTCAAAGCAACAGCTCAGGTGACATTCGTGGTTCAGTCACAGACGAATCCGGGGCAGTGATCCCCGGAGTAAAGGTCACGGTGCTGAACGTAGACACCGGTGTTTCAAAAGACTATGTGACCAATGATGCCGGCCTGTATGACACATCTGCGATCGTCGCTGGAAACTACAAAGTTACCTTTACCCAAAACGGTTTCGATCAGCTTGTCCGCGGTCCACTCACCCTCCAGGTTGGAGTCACGATCATCGATGGACAATTAAAGGTTGGATCGACCGCGCAGCAGGTGGTGGTGAATACCGATGTGCCCCTTCTAACAACTGATTCTGGAGAACAGTCGGCTACACTCGATTCCCGTGCACTGACAGAACTCCCACAGGTAGGCAAAGGACCGGACTGGTCGAGCTTCATTATTCTGTTGCCAGGATCCGCAGGCGCTCCCATGGGTGCGCAAGGGACCGTTGGTTCCGGTACTTCAAATGGCACAACGCTAGCAGTGAACGGCAATTTGCCTTTCAGTACGGTACTCGCAGATGGCGCGGAGACAACGCTGCCGGCGAGCGCCAACTCTGATATCAACATCCAGGAGACGATCCAAGAGGTCAAGATCATGACCGCCAACTTCTCTGCGCAGTACGGTGTCGGCGGCACCCTCTACAACCAGATCAGCAAGGGAGGCAGCGATAGCTTCCATGGTTCCGGGTACGAGTATTTCCAAAATGATGCGCTGAATGCAGATAACTACACCTTTCCCGGACAGACCCCGACGAAATCCACACTCCGGTTCAACAATTTTGGAGGTTCGATAGGCGGCCCCATTATCAAGAGGAAGCTCTTCTTCTTCTTTGATTTCGACAAGATCATCGACAATGGAGGCAATCCCACCACCGCCTTCACCATTCCTACTCCGGCCGTCATGGGCGGTGATTTCACAGGCTATCCGACCATCTACGATCCTGCTACGACTGTGGTTCAACAGACAGGCACAGTCACGAATCCCGACGGCTCGGTATCGACATGTCCTTGCGTGAGCCGCACTTCGTTTGCCGCTGAATATGGTAACGGCAACAAAATTCCCGCGAACCGGCTTGATCCTGTTGCCAAGGCTCTCCAGGGTTACTTCCCAGGTTCTAACGCGTCGGGGACGCTGCAAACCAATGGCCTCCTGGCCAACAATTACACGTATACGTCGCCTGCCGGAAATCCATTCACAAAATATTTCGGACGCTTGGATTACGACATCAATTCCAACAATCGGCTTACGTTATCTGAAACGGAATCAGACAATCCAGGTGAGAGTTTCGGCGCGGGAATTTGCCCTATCAACTGCCGAAGTGGTGATGTGAGCAGGCATAATGCTCAGGCTACAGACGTCTGGACAATCAGTCCTAACATGACCAATGAAGTAAGAATGGGTTACACCAACCAGCTGAACTTCTTCACGCCTTTTACCCTTAATAAGGGATATCCGGCCCAGCTTGGCTGGCAGTTTGCCAAAGTGGACAACTTCCCGAGCATCAATATCACGAACTACAATGCCCCGAGCATCAATAACAATGCGATCATCTCATCCGATATCAATGCAGTCTATAAGGAGCATTCCTACGATCCATCCGATGTCGTTACTCTCATTCGCGGCAAGCACGTTCTGCACTTCGGTGGCGAGTTCCTGATCTATCAGAACAACTCCACGTCCTGGGGCAATCTAAATGCTGGAACGATGACCTACACGGGTCAATATACGTCCCAGTATCTGGGCAGCAGCTCAACCGGATTCAGCTATGCGGACTTCCTGCTTGGAGAAACGCAGAAATGGAATGCGTCTGAAACGCCAGAATATGGCGGCCGTCTGAAACTTCCGCAGATATTTGTTCAGGACGATTACAAGGTGAAATCGAATCTGACCCTGAATCTGGGCCTACGCTATCAGATTCAGACCGGGTGGAGTGAAGTCAAGGGCAATGAGGCTTCGTTCGATCCTACGATACAAAACCCAGCCACAAATACAGCAGGCGCCATGTGGTTTGGATCTACCAAAGCAAATGGTCGCAGTCGCATTCAGAATGGGGTTTACACTACCTTCCTGCCGCGCGTTGGATTTTCCTATTTGTTCGATCAGAACACAACGATACGAGGCGGATTCGGCATCTTCGCGTATAACTGGAGCAACGATACCTATAATGGCGGCGTCATGGGTGGGGCCTTTGGTCAACAAGGCAGCTTAACCGATAATACCAACGGTATAACCCCGGTCGTTAGTCTTTCCGGAAGCGGATCAAACCTTCCATACAGTGAAAATTCGACGGACCCGACTGTATTCAATACTCAAAACGTAAATTATGTCCAATATCATCAGCCGGTGGGTGGTTCTTATCAATGGAACCTGCAGATACAGCGCCAGCTGGGCACGAATCTGGTGGCTACGCTTGGCTATGTCGCAAGCCACGGTCACGATCTTCCTTTCCCGGTCGATATCAACCAGGTTCCACAGAGCCAGTTAGGACCCAACGATCAACAGTTCCGGCCCTTTCCGCAATTTGGGTCGATTAATTCGACCGGGACTGTGCCGCATGAAAATGCGATTTCAAACTACAACTCCTTGCAAGCCACCATTGAGAAGCGTTTCTCAAACGGCCTTAACTTCAACTTCAACTATGTCTGGTCTCACTTCCTGGACGATATAGATTCTTCCGGTTGGGGCAGCCATGCAGGCGCGCAACAGGTCCAAAACTCCTTTAACCCGTCTGCAAACTATGGAAACTCGAACTTCGATATCAGGAATGCATTCAAAGGGGCTGTCCTTTACCAGTTACCCTTTGGTAGAGGCAGGCAGTTCCTGAACAATAGCACTCTGCTCGATGAAATCATCGGCGGCTGGCAGACTTCAGGCACGCTCACGCTTCTGAGCGGTCAACCCTATACTGCAGTCATGAGTAGCGGCACCAACTCGTATTCGCTCGCCGGCAATAACTTCCAATGGTTTCCCAATGTTGTCGGGAACCCCACACTCAGCCACCGCGGTGTCAATCAATGGTTTAATGAGGCCGCCTTTGCCGTCCCAGCCTCTGGAACCTTTGGCAATGAGGGGCGCAATTCACTGAATGGTCCAGGGTTTGCTCTGGTCAACCTGTCCCTTGGCAAGACCTTTGATATATGGGAACAGGTTCATCTGCAAGTTCGTGCGGATGCGAATAATGCATTCAATCATCCGAATTTTGCATTTCCCGACGCGAACCTCCAGGTCGGCTCAAATGGTGCGATTACCACCGGCACCTCGACGATCACAGGCGTGACTAATCCTTCTCGCAGTATGCAACTCAGCGCACGTATAACTTTCTAAATTTGGCTGATTTTGGGGCCTCCCATAGAGACGGCGGAAATTCGCCGTCTCTTTCTTTTGAGGAATCGTTGCACGTACGTTGTATATGATCTGGATGTCATGAGTACAAAACGAGGCGCTGTTTGCGCCGGAATCATACTGATTGCCAGCTGCGTTCTTTGCTTCTCACAAACGCCGGAGAGCACCAGGCAGCAGATCGAGTCGCACACGCAGCAAGCTCAAGCATTTCTACAGGAAAAGAAGCCGGACCTTGCCATTCCTGAGTTCCAGGCCGTGGTTGCGCTCGATCCTGACAACCTCAACGCGCGGGCGAATCTTGGCGTTCTGCTGTTCTTCCGGGGCGACTACGCCCAGGCGGCACCGAATCTGCGGGCCGCTTTGAGCCTGCAGCCAAATCTGCCAAAAATTCAGGTGCTTCTCGGCATGAGCGAAAAGCGGACCGGAGATCCGGCAAATGCGCTTAAGGATCTCGAAGCATCGTACCCTCTGATTGAAGACAATCATGTCCGCGTGGAAGCGGGCATGGAGCTGATCGAGCTTTACACGGCGAGCAACGACCTGGATAAAGCTGCCGTCATTGTCGGTCAGCTGCGGCAGGCGGCGCCTGACAACAAGGAAGTCCTTTATGCCGCTTACCGGATCCACTCCGACCTCGCTGGCGAGGCCATGCTGGCGCTCTCGCTCGTGGCGCCCGATTCGGCGCAGATGCATCAGATCATGGCGCATGAAGAGGCAAGACAGGGCCACGACGCCGTCGCAATCGCGCAATTCCAGAAGGCGATTGCCATCGATCCCAAGCTTCCTGGCATACATTTCGAGCTTGCTGAACTGCTCGCTAATTCTCAAGACATGAAAACGCGAGACAGCGCCGAAGCCGAATATAAAGCGGCTCTTGCCGCAAACCGTTTCGATGAAAAGGCGCAGGCGAAACTCGGTGATGTCTACACAAAGCAGGGCAATCTTGAAAAAGCGTACGAAGCATATACGCAGGCGCTTCTCCTGCAGCCGGACGATCCGGATGCCAATTTTGGATTGGCAAAAACGCTGATCTCGATGGAGCAGCCAGCAAAGGCGCTGCCTGTTCTCGAGCGTGCTGTACAGCTAGACCCCACCAATGCCGCAGCACATTTTCGTCTCAGCACCCTTTACCGCGAACAGGGAAGACCGAATGATGCGAAACATGAGGTGGAAGAGTACAAGAAATACAAAGAAATGAAGGAAAAGCTCCAGGGAATCTACAAAGAAATGCAGGTGCAACCTGCTGCGAAACTGAATGACGAGCCGAACGAACCATAGCGGAAAGATCCTCCGCATAGAAGAAACTCGCGAAATAACAAATACAAGGCTGAAGGCACTGATAGCAGGGCTTTTCATCAGTGCCGCGATCCTATTCTGCTCACTTCCTGGCAGCGCACAGCAAACCGGCACGTCCGCGTCGACAGCATCGCATGAACGCAGCAGTGTCGAGCTTCCCGAACTCGTCGATATCACCGCTTCCACTGGCATTCAATTCGAGCATCTCTCCAGTCCCGAGCAGCGGTACATTGTCGAATCGATGGGCGGCGGCGTCGCACTGATCGATTATGATCGCGACGGATGGCCCGATATCTATTTCACAAATTCGCAGAGTGTTGAAATGGCTCTCGCTGGCAAGAAAGCCAAAAGCGCGCTGTATCACAACAACCATGATGGAACCTTTACCGACGTGACTGATAAAGCCGGTGTCGGCTATCCCTGCTGGGCAATGGGGGCAGCTGTGGGTGATTACAACAACGACGGACTGCCCGATCTTCTCGTAACATGTTTTGGCGGCGTCGTTCTCTATCGCAACAATGGCGATGGCACTTTTAGCGACGTCACAAAATCCGTAGGGCTCAGCAAGGATACGCAATGGGCCACGGGCGCTGCGTTTGGCGATTACGATGGCGACGGCTGGGCGGACCTGTTCGTCGCGCACTATGTCGATTTCCACCTGGACGATCTTCCAACTTTCGGCTCCAGCAAAACGTGCAAATATCGGGATATCGATGTGCAATGCGGCCCGCGCGGATTGAAGGGCTCGCCCGATAATCTCTACCACAACAACGGCGATGGAACATTCACCGACGTTTCAGCGGCAGCCGGCGTTGATGATGCGCAGCACTTTTTCGGGTTGACCGCGGTCTGGTCTGACTTTAACAACGATGGCAAGCTCGACCTCTTTGTGGCCAACGACAGCCAGCCGAATTATCTTTACCGCAACAACGGCAATGGCACATTCACCGATGTTGCCGCGGACGCGGGCGTAGCGATGAATGAAGATGGAGCAGAGCAGGCGAATATGGGCGTTGCCGTTGGTGATTACCTGCATACGGGCCGCATGTCTCTTGCCGTATCGCACTTCGATCATGAATACACGACGCTCTATCGCAATGATGGACAAATGAGTTTTACCGGTGTTTCCGAGGAGTCGGGAATCGCCGCCGGCACACGCTCTTACGTCGGATGGGGAGACTGCTTCTTCGATTTCGATAACGATGGTTGGGCCGACCTTCTGGTAGTCAACGGGCACGTTTATCCCCAGGTGGATACAGGCCGCATTGGCTCCATGTACCGCGAGCCCAAGCTGCTATTCCTTAACCAGCGAAACGGCACTTTCAAGAACATCAGCAAACTTGCCGGACCTGCGATTCAAATCCCGCAGGTGAGCCGTGGTCTTGCGATGGGCGACTTGTTCAATGATGGAAAGGTCGAGATCGTTGTCGAAAACCTGACCGGCCGTCCGATGATTCTCGCGCCAAAGGGCGGAGAACGAAACCATTGGATCAGCTTTTCGCTGGAGGGTACGAAGAGCAACCGTCTCGCTCTGAATGCGCGAATCAAAGCCACAGCGGGCGATCTGGTGCAAACGGGCGAAGTGTTAAGCGGCGGCAGCTACTTGTCGCAAAATGATCTTCGCATTCATTTCGGATGGGGAAGTCACACGCAGGTCGACGCAGTAGAGGTGCAATGGCCCGACGGCAAAAAAGAAATCTTGAATCATCTCGATTGCGATCGCTTCTACGCAATACGTGAAGGGCAGGGCGTCATTTCATCCCAGCCGCTTCATGCATTGCATTGAGATTCATGATTTAGCTGTAAAGACAAACGATTGTTAAGCCAGATTTTTAAGAATGATGACGGAGGATGGATGCTGCTGAAGTCTACACGATATTTGCTGATCGCCTGCCTCGTACTTTTCACGATTTCATTGGATGCTCAACGCAAAGGAAGCGTGTCGTTATGGCTGACGACCGCCGATCGAACCTCGTTGTTTGCTCAGCAGGCCACGCCGTTACGTTTTGGGTCTCAGAAAAATTCACTTCCGGCCATCGAAGTCGACGATAAGCAGACCTTTCAGGCGATCGATGGTTTCGGGTTTGCCCTAACGGGCGGCAGCGCTCAGCTGCTCATGCGCATGGATAAGGCCCCGCGAGCCGAGCTCTTACAGGAGCTGTTCTCGCCTGCCGGCAATGGGATCGGCGTCAGCTACCTCCGTGTCAGCATCGGATCATCTGACATGAACGACCACGTGTTTACCTATGACGACCTGCCGCCGAGCGAAACAGATTCCAAATTATCTAAATTCAACTTTGGCCCCGACCGCGAAGACGTCATTCCAGTTCTCAAAGAGATTCTCGCGATCAATCCGCGCATTAAGATCCTCGGCTCGCCATGGACGGCACCGTCCTGGATGAAGACAAACGAAGACCCCAAGGGCGGCAGCCTCAAACCAGAATATTACGATGCCTATGCTCAATATTTTGTTAAGTACATCGAAGGCATGCAGGCTGAAGGCATCAGGATAGATGCCATAACAGTCCAAAATGAGCCTTTGAATGGCAAAAATACGCCTAGCATGGTCATGCAGGCCAGGGAAGAGGGCGCGTTCATCAAGCAGGCGCTCGGTCCGGCATTCCGCAAGGCTGGAATCACCACGAAGATCGTTCTTTACGACCACAACTGCGACGCGCCCGAATATCCTCTTGAGATTTTGAACGATCCCGAGGCGAGGCAATATGTCGACGGTACTGGTTTCCATCTGTATGCCGGTGATATAAGCGCCATGTCAAAAGTCCATGACGCGTATTCGGATAAGAATCTGTATTTCACCGAGCAGATGGTGATCGATCATAAGGATGACGCCGGACTGCGAATCGCATCGCCCGTACAGCGCCTGATCGTTGGAGCCACGCGAAACTGGAGCCGCAATGTATTGCTATGGAATCTGGCCGCTGATCCGGAAAACAAGCCTCACACCGACAACGGCGGATGCCCGATATGCGAGGGCGCAATCACTCTGGACGGCAACAAGGTAAGCCGCAACATCGCTTATTACACAGTGGCCCACGCGTCGAAGTTCGTGCGTCCGGGCTCGATCCGCATTCAATCCAGCGCTCTTGACGAGTTGCCGAACGTGGCCTTCGAAACGCCCGACGGGAAAAAGATTTTGATCGTTGCCAACAGCGGCAACTCATCGCAGACATTTCAGATTCGCTACCGCAACAAGAGTGTGGAGTCGACTTTGAGCAGCGGAGCTGTTGGAACCTACGTCTGGTAATGAGAACGCACACATCGTGTCTGCATTTGCTTAGGCAATATTTGCAAACGGCTCTTCGAGCGACGGACTCTGCGGAGTCAGCAGTTCCGCGCCGTCCTCAGTTGTATGCAAGTCATCTTCGAGGCGCACGCCGAACTCGTCGCGAATATAAATGCCCGGCTCGTCGCTCAGGATCATCTTCGGCTGCAGGACAGGGTGCAGGTCCCACCCGAACATGTTGTTCTTCACGAAATATGGCCACTCGTGCATGTCCATGCCCATCCCGTGACCCACGCGATGGGTGAAGTATTTGAACCCCGGCCCATACCCGGCATCGACGATCACCTTGCGCGCCGCTGCGTCAACGTCGGCCAGTGGAACCCCGGGCTTTGCCGCGGAGACCGCTGCTGACTGCGCTTTGTGAACGATGTCGAACACGGCCTTCATCTTGTCCGTTGCCTTGCCAAGAACGAACGTGCGCGTGATGTCTGACGTGTAACCTTCCACCGAACACCCGTCGTCGAGCATCAAAATCGTTCCTTCGCGGATTGTCTGGGGCTGGGTCGAGCCATGCGGTGATGCGGTAAACTCGCCGATGTTAAGGCTCGCCTCACCCTCGAAGCCAACCTTCTCATACGCCGACTGGATCAGCTTTCGCACATCTTTCGTTGTCATGCCTTCGCGCAATGATTGATAGACGGCTCGATAAACGAGCAGCGTAGCCCTTCCCGCCAATCGGATGCAGTCCACTTCATGTGGATCCTTGATCGTGCGACAGCCGGCCGTCACCGGAAGCGCGCTCACCAGACGCAAATGCGGCCCGGCCTTCGCGATGCTGTCGGCGAAGATGAACTTCATATTCTCGTCCAGCCCCACGGTGCCGCCTGCAAGGCCGCGGTCCTTCAACCCGTTCACCACAAGCTCAAACGGACTCTCATCTTCCTGCCAGGTCAGAATGTCGGCATCTTTTGCAAATGGGCCAGTGCTCAATAATTCGCGCGCGCGATCTTCTTCAAACGCGGGGCAAACCACAAACGGCTTCGCCTTCGCGGGAATAACAAGCGCCCACAACCGCTCGCTGCTGCCGAAGCGGATGTTCGCGAAGTAGACGGACGACGTTGCATTGTTCGCAAGGATGATCGCGCCCATCTTGTTTGCGGACATTAACTGCCGTGCGCGCTCAATCCGCGCCAGCCGTTCATCGTTGCTGAATGGCTTCGCCTGAGCCGACAGGTCGGGCAACGCTGCAATCGGAGATGGCGTGGGGCCGATAGCACATGCGCTTTCGCTCGTCTGCTGCGTTCTGCCACTCGACGGCAAGGCCAATATAGCCGCAGCTGAGGATGTCTTGATAAAGTTTCGGCGGGAAAACATACCTCATCCTACACAACAGAAAAATAGCTGCAAGTACAAGCTATGTCAGGCCAAACTTCATCGCTCCGCGTCGCTGACTTTATGCCAGCACTGGATATCCCAGCGCATCTGTCTCGCGAGAATTCGCAGTAGAGGACTGACGCCAGACCATCCTATATCCAGCGATTAACGAGAACAGAAGCATCAGAATCTGATAAAGCCCCGCCCAGATAAAAGGTAGAAAAAGTGTAGGCAGAAAGACGACTATCGCCAGAAGTAACAGGCGCCATGTTGTCAGCGCATAGGCTGAAGCCAGCAGCACAAAGCCCGCAAGCAAAGCGATGTCCGCGTCATAAGCCAGAATGCGAGGATTGCAGAGCATGGTCGCCAGCAGAACCAGGCCGACCCAATTGTTGGTCTGCCCAGTGGCCCGGAGACGCCGCCGGATCGCAAGCATGGCGCAGACCAGCGCCAGCGCGAAAATAACCTGCAGAACATACGGCACCAGGATCGCCGCATGATGCAGTGAATGATCCACCGAGACGGCTGTGCTCAGAACGCCGCCGCCGGAATGGCTCTGATTGATGAGATCATGTGGCGTCGCCGCTCCTGAACCTGCAAAATCTTTGGGCGCAAATCTCTTTCGCATCGGATAAGCCACAATCGGACATACTGCAAGCAGACTCGCCGCGGCAATCCAGAAGCTGCGCGGATTTCCGCCCTGGCGTCGACGGTACAGGGCAATGGCCACGCAGGCGATAGCGCCGATCAAAACCGTCAGGGCAATATACGGACTCAGCTTTGCGGAGCTGTGCACCAAATTCTCGCTCTCGACGGCAATCCTCATCACTCCGAAGCCCAGATCGCCGCGATTGACAATCTGTTGGGACGCGGCCGTTTGATAGCCCGCAAAGAGCTGCGGCTCGGAAATCCTCTGCAGCGGATAAGTCACCACGGCACACGCCCCGCAAAATATCGCGGGAATCCACTGCGCCTGCCCGATCAGCAGCGGCATGAGCAGCAGGATCAGGATGTTCACTTTTACAATGGCAATCAGAAAGACTACGACGTAAAAAAGCTCCCAGCGGTTTTTCCGGATGCCGGGCAGCGCTGCGATCAAAGCGAGCAAATAAAAAATATTCGAGATATTTCCGGCACGAAGCGCCTCTAACCCGGCAAACCGAGGCTGCATAGCAAACAGTAAATAAGCAAAGGGCACACTTAGCCACGCACGGCGAAGATAGAAGCGGGCAAGTACGAAGGGAAGCGCCAGCGAACACACGCTATAGATGGCGAGATAGAGCCACCAGCCCGAATGACCCGAAAGGAAACGGGCAAGAAAGCCGCCCACCCAGAGAAAAACAGGCGGGTAAACAAAGAGAAGCGACGAATAAGACAGACTGTAAGGGTCGTTTCCGTTGAACCAGTCGTGGAGGGCGCGCGCATAGACCCCTGCATCCCACAACATGCCCAGGTGGACCGTGAGCAGATTAAGAGCCAATACCGCCAGCAGACAAGCAAATAATAGGAGGGAATTGGGTGGCTCAACCTGATGGGAAACAGGTTTAAAATTCACAGATGCTCCTGGTTGTCCTGGTTTTTTTTAGGGGAGCAGACCTAGAGTAGCATCGATTCCGGCGATTTAAAGTTAAGTTTTTACACGCATCGTGTCGATGGAATCGATGGGTCGCTATCGCTGAGGCAAACGCGGCACTTATCGTCAGGACGCAAGACGCGTACAATGAACATAGTTCTTTCACAGGCTTCAAACTCCACGAAGCTGCTCCAGATGGGGGCGTCACGGTTTCGACGGGATTGTTTGCGGCAAAGAGGCATGCCGGGGGCTGGGCACCCGTAATCGCCCGGAAAATGATAATTGCCGATCATCAACTGGCATACGCAGCTTAATTAATTAAGTTGCCGTCCTCCGCAGCTTTGTCTGCGGGCTGCGAGAGGACGTCGCACAGCAGACTGGTTCTCATAGCTGGGTACGGGTTATGAGGACGAGATCCACGGACTAGCAATGCGCGCATCTTGTCCGTTCTGAGCGCGCAACGCGAAACCTTCCGGAACGCGACTGAGCATGGAGTCTCTTTGTTGACTACGATTTCGGACGCGGGTTCGACTCCCGCCGCCTCCACCATCAACTTGTTTATTTTTAATAATTTACGATGAAAAGCGCAGGAAAGACGAAGAACTCTGCCATCGTTAAGTATTTCCTAATCAACTAGATAGCTTCATTGACTTTGAAGCCTGAGGACCCGTGTCCGAAAAATACAACCGACTATTTTTCAAACATGTAGCCTTCTGAGGTTGGCGCAGAGAAAAGCTCTGCACACCAGTAGATATACGCCGAGTTGCTGGCTCTTCGTAGCCAGAGTTCAGGACCAGGCGCACATTCGACAATGCAGTGTCGTCCGCTTTATCGACAGGTAGAACTCATCCACAGAAATGATTCGGTGAACCTCGCGGATGGCAAGATGTTCCTGCACGATATCGAGAATAATGTTCATTAGATTGAACGCTTTACCCGAAACTGATAGCCAAGGTTACTCTACGGAAAGTGAATAGGCCCCACTCTCATCATCAATGAGTGAGAGATGCAGAGGATTGGTCGCCACACTATCCGATTGAAGGAGACTATGGCACCCGATTTGTTTTCACTTCAAGGAAAAACGGTTCTTGTTACCGGGGGCAATGGCGGCCTGGGGCTGGCAATGGCGCAGGGTTTGAAACAAGCTGGTGCGCAAGTAATAGTCACCGGACGTAATCCTGAAAAAAATGCAGCGATCCCCAGAGGGCCTAACTCACCGGACCTTGTGGTAGCGATGGAAGTTTATGATGAGAACTCTGTCGAGCAGACGATTGCGCAGGTAGTGGAAAAGTTCGGCGAACTCAACATACTGATCAATAACGCGGGCCTAGGCAAGCGGTCAGTTGTTACAGATCTTCCTCTGGAAGTATGGGAGGCGACGGTGCACGTCAATCTCACCGGCGCATTCTTGTGTTCCAAGCACGCGGTGCGCGCGATGAAGACTACCCAGAAGGGCGGCAAGATCATTAACATCGGCTCGGTGTATTCCCTGGCCGGTGTTCCCAATAGCGTTGCCTACGGAGCTACGAAGCACGGGATTGTGGGCCTGACGCGATCAATGGCGGTGGAGCTAGGTGTTTACAACATTCAGGTAAATGCGATTCTGCCGGGCTTTTGTGAGACAGAGATGACCGAGCATCTAAAGAGCTCTCCTAGCTTTGATTTTATACGCCGCAAAACACCTGCAGGTCGTTGGGGCAAGCCGGATGATATGGTGGGCGCAGCGGTATTTCTAGCTGGTGCCGGCTCCGATTTCGTCACTGGAGCTTCTCTGGTAGTCGATGGAGGGTATTCAATTACCGACCGTCCACTTTATGACTAAACGATCACGCCTGACCTGTCAGCAGCCAGTCACGCTGCTTCGGGCTGAGCGAGAGACGATCCGCACCGAGTGAGTCTACGAGATGAGCCATATTTGTCGTGCCCAAAATCGGGAAGACAGGAAAATCATAGGCTAGAAGATACGCCATGGCGACTTGGTTTGCGGTCGCATTCAACTCCTCCGCTAGTTTTCGTGCGCGTTCCCGTCGTTCCCGGTTCTCCGGATTGTCAAATGACTCCGGATTCCGCCCTGTGGCTCCATCGAAAAATCCATACGCTGTGGGAGTCCACGGCATCACCGCCACTTGAGTTTTGCGATGCCATGCGATGTCCTCTTCGGTCATCATATGCGCTGTGGAATCGAACTGACCGTCCCATCCAATCGGATTGTGATTGGCTTGCCCCAAATTCCACTGCGGAGACGAAGCAACAAAACCCTGCAGCGAATGCTCGTCAGCGTAGGAATTGGCTTCGGCCAAACGCTTCGCCGTCCAATTGCTCGCTCCGATATAACGAATACGTCTGCGCGCAATCTCGGCGTTGAGTATTTCGATGATCTCCCCCGCCGAGTGTCGCACGTCGTCACGATGGAGAGTGTAGAGATCGATCTGGTCGATCTGTAATCGCTCCAGGCTTGTCGTGATATCGGAGGCGATCACCTCTGCCGTCATGCAGTCATCAGGCCGAGGATAAACCTTTCCTTGACCGGGAAGCGCACCTTTCGTACTGATCACGACCTCGTTTCGATTACCAAATTCGCGCAGACATTCTCCCAGTGAGCGCTCGCTGCAGCCGTCCCCGTTCGGATACCAACAGGCATACGAGTGGGCGGTATCAAAGAAATTGCCGCCAGCCTCACAGTAAACCCGATAAAGCCCATGCATGTCTGCACCGTGCACTCTCGCGCCGAAACGCATCACGCCGTAGCAAAGGGATGAAACCGATAGATCGGTTTTAGGTATGTTGTAACGCTTCATGATTGATCTCGGAGTCTCCACCTGATGCCTCCTGGATTCTTCATTTATTTACGTCTTCTTGGAGTCATTTCATATACCAACTTCATCAGGCTGGTACCTAGTGACGGCATTCCAGGTCGATGGTGGCAGAGAATTTGTGTTAAATACGGCCAGCCGTCGAATTTCGGGTCGGCCGGCACTTTCAGTTACAACCAGTCTTATGGCTTCGGTCATAGTTGGCTCAACAGGCTGGATTCGCTTATGTCCGATTGCGGAACCGGTTCCGAGGACCTTCCATCCTTCCTTGCTGTGAGTTTCTATGCGATAGCGACGCACACGTTCCCCTGATGCGCAGTTCTCCTGGATGATTACATGATCGATTCGCGTATTGGGGGGCAGTGGAAGCGAAATTGAATCTCCTGATCCGGACGTTTCCGCCACGCTGCGTCCGAATCTACGCTGGATCTCGCTATGGAATTCCCGCATGCGTGCGCGGTACGAGTCGGGGATCAGCCCTCGACGGTCTGGCGGAACATTCAGAATGAGCTGTGCACCTCGCCCATTTGTGCGGTAGTAGATATCCAGTAGTGTGTCCAGCGAGAGCAAGTAGTTTTCATTTGTCGTGCTCCAGAACCAGTCCGGCCGCAGGATGGACACATGCGCCTCATTCGGGAGCCACACACTTCCATTTGGGTCTCCGTGTAACGCTGTTTCGCCGCCTGTTTTCGCATCCGCAGCAGTTACGGTATTCCAGGCGGGATAGACAGCAAAGCCTTCTTCATTGCCAACACCACGGATGGTTGCGTTTGGTCCTATTTCATAAATCATTGCGTGAGGCGCATACTTCTCAAGTATGTCGGATATGTGAACAACATTTGAGCCGTCGAACCATACCTCAAACATCTCGCCATAACGGGAGAGGATCTCGGTCAGTTGCTGGCGATAGATGATATTGTAGGCATTTTGCTTTTCGGCGGACTTGCAGCGTCCGCCTCCCCCCGCTCCAAACTTGTCGTCGCGCGGAGAAATATAGACACCTAGCTTCATGCCTGCTTTGCGGCAAGACCCGGCAAGATCGGCCAGTACATCGCCATGGCCGCCACGCCAGGATATCTTTCGTATGCTGTAGTCGGTTGTATCTGTCTGCCACATACAAAAGCCACCGACATGCTTTGCCACAAAGACGATGTATTTCGCGCCGAGGTCTATCGCGCTGGCAACCCATTGATCCGTGTTTAGAAGCTCGGGGTTTATTTGTAACAGCGGAGTAGAAAGATCATCGAGTTCCTTACCTTGCCAGGTATTCGGCGCGAAATGGATGAACATTCCTACTTCCCGATCCTGCCATGCAAGCTGATCGGCCGTCGGGAGAGCCAGTGCAGGAGTTGCATCAGCGTAAGCTTTGCCCGCTAACCGGGGATAAACACCACCTAAAGGGATAAGTGACGTGGTACAGGCGAAAAACCGAATGAATGTACGACGGTTCATGGACTGCTATCCCTGTATAAATAGGTGGTTTTTAGGGCGAGTGAGAACCATGCAATCGTTTACCATGGGATGTTTCTCGAGGCCGCCGATTTCTTAAGCAAACACAGCATGTTTGTCATTACCATTCAGCCGACTTGTCCATGTAGCTGCGTCATGCTTTGGAGTGTCAATGAAATTCAATAGCCTGAACGAAAACATGGGGGCATACGGAGTTCATTGCAGCCTGAAGAGTTTCACGAAGTATTCAGTTCTTCTCGCCGAATCGTCCATGATAAAGGGTGGATTCAACATTGCGAGTATGGATATTTTCTCTTGCGCTAGATCGCGTGTGAGCGATAGAAGTTCCTGTTCAATGGGTTGAATTGCATTGACAGTACGTATCGACAGCCATAGAACCAGTGGCGACCGTTACGTCGTCATGGTTGGAACCATAAGATTCCAGAAGTTTGTTCCGCGGGTTTATCTATTACGCCCTGTATCAAATTCACATCATCGCAAAGCCCGGCAAAGTTCACTCAGCCAAAGGAGAATGATGGAAAATATTGTCCGGTCCGGATTCGGCGTCCTCGCTATATTAGCCCTCTCGCTCGTGGAATGCCTCGGGGTTACAGTACAGAAATCCGAACTCGAGCGCGCTGACCGTTGGGCGACGGAGAAATTTACCGGCGAGATGAAGCCAGATGCATCTGAAAGCTTTCTAGCTGTCGAAGCATACTATACAGGCTTTGAGAACATGGGCTTTGCCCAAAACTTCGAGAAGAACAGCCATTTTGGACGGCCTCTGCGAATCAACACGAACGACTACGCATCGGGACTCTACATGGGGAACGCGGAGGCAGTATCAGTGCATCTGACCGCTCCGGCGAAGAGCCTGGACGCCACTATCGGTCTTGACGGCCGCTCGAATCAATGTGGCGGCAGCAATCAGCAGCAGCAGTTTCTGGTTGAGGTCGATCACAAGGTCTTGTTTCAAAGTCAAACAATCGAAGTAGGGAAAGATCCTGTTCCAATTCATGTAGATCTTGGGGGAGCCGATTTTTTCACGCTACGAAATGCCGCCGGCCACGAATGGTGCAGGGAAGCGGTGTGGGCTGATGCAAAAGTGGTGTTACAAGATGGCACTCAACTTTCCCTAGGAGAACTTCCAGTCGGGCAAGCTGTCGCAGGACCGGATCAGGAACCTCCTTTTTCGTTCGTATATGGGGGTAAACCTTCCAGCGAATTGCTGAAGCTGTGGAAGAAGACCAGCAGCAGCAGAACACTGGACGACGGCAGCACAGAGTACCGGATAAGCTTCAGCGACGCTAAGACCGGTCTTATTGTGACTTGGATGGGCAAGAGCTATCGCGACTATCCCGTTGTAGAATGGACGATTTACTTCGAGAACTCAGGATCTGTCGATACTCCAATTCTCGAGAAGATTCGTGCTATCGATACGAGCTTTGAACGCCGGGACTATGGCGAATTCAATCTTCATCACTTCCGGGGCAGCCCTTCACGAGCGACGGATTTTGAACCATTCCAGACGGAATTGACTAAAGGCAGCACCTTGCATCTTGCCACTTCCGGAGGGCGTCCGACGGATAAGGCGATGTGCTATTTCAATCTCGAAGAGCAGCAGAAGGGTGTTATTGTTGGGCTCGGCTGGCCGGGCCAATGGGATGCGGATTTTATTCGCGACAGCGGCCGCAATGTACGTCTGCAGGCAGGCCAGGAACTCACGCACTTCAAGCTTCATCCCGGAGAAAAAGTGCGGTCTCCCCTGGTTGCGCTTTTGTTCTGGAATGGCGATTGGATTCGAGGGCAAAATCTCTGGCGTAAATGGATGCTTGCGGACAATGTGCCGCACTTTTCCGACGGAACAATCCAACCTCATCTGGCGGGCACCAGTGCGTACTGGACCAACGTTATGGTTGAGGGAAATGAAGAGAATCAGAAGCTCTTTATCAATCGCTATCGAGCTGCCGGCATCAAACTTGACTTCTGGTGGATGGACGCGGGTTGGTATGTCAACAATGGCTCGTGGGTGAACACAGGTACCTGGAAGATCGACCCGCAACGATTTCCTAACAGCCTGCGGCCGGTTACTGACCTTGCCCATAGCACGGGATTACAGGCTATCGTCTGGTTTGAGCTGGAGCGTGTAAACCGCGACAGTTCCCTCTGGAAGGAGCATCCCGATTGGCTGCTCACGGACCCATTGCATGAGAAGGGCGGGAATCGGTTGCTCAACCTGGGCCTCCCCGCTGTGCAGCAATGGATTGTGGATCTGCTCGACCGCTACATTACTGAACAAGGAATTGACGTCTATCGCATCGATTTCAATATTGAGCCGCTGGCATTTTGGAGAAACAATGATGCTCCGGACCGCCAGGGGATTACGGAGATTCGCTATGTCGAGGGATTCCTGGGATATCTCGACGAACTGAAAAAGAGGCACCCGAATTTAATGATCGACACGTGCGCATCGGGCGGAAGACGCGACGATCTAGAAACATTGCGTCGTGCCGTTCCCATGCATCGTAGTGACTATAATGATGACCCCATTGGGAATCAGAATATTGGTTTCGGGTTGGCTTTTTGGGTTCCTTACTCAGGTGGACCTGACCTTTCACGCGATGATTACGTTTTTCGCAGTGCATGGTCGCCTCAGATTTATCTCGCCTGGGATATGCGGAGAACTGACCTGGATTACGATTGGATGCGAAAAGCGGTCGCGCAGTGGCGCAGCGTTGCCCCCGATATGCTGGGAGACTATTATCCGCTTCTCCCTTACAGTTCCACGAATGATGCCTGGATGGCATGGCAGTTCGATAATCAGGAGAAGGGAGAGGGTTTTGTACAAGCATTCCGGCGCGAGAGTAGCGCCACTACAGAGGTACGGCTGACGCTGCACGGATTAGATCATGACTCAAAATACATGGTCACCAACCTCGACACGCAGTCCAGCGAAACTCATTCAGGTGAGGAACTCACATCAGTTGGCCTAGTTGTATCAATGCCGGAAAAGCCGAGTTCACAAGTTGTTGTCTATCACAAGCTACCCTGATGAGACCTACCCTACAGCGATGTGAACAACACTATCGTGGCAGCTCTTTGCATGCACGCGATTGAAAGTCTCGGTTCAATAGACCTGAAATGAATCGATTACTCCCCACCAATTACCAGAGCGGGCATGTCTTCGAGCGCACCATCTGTGCGCTCGACCCGGCGCATGATTTTGAGCGCACTTTGTTTTTCTACTATTCGCATTGCTGCCGACATCTTTTCGGATGACTTCGCATTTGTAGTACTGAAAGATCGCCTAGTAATCAGATCAACGAATGTCGGCATTCGTGACTGGCCTCGTTTCTCGAGCAACAAATTACCCGGGTTAGGCGAGTTCCTGTTCAATGGGTTGAAATGGATTGACAGTGTCTATCGACGGCCATAGAACCTGTACATCTTCGCGTCACCTTTCGGTGCGCGTTGCAGAGGACTTCAATTTATCTGATCCAGGTCAAAGAGCAACATCTTTTCGACATGGGAAGGAGTACTCCATGCGTTCAGGCCGGCACGCGCTTTTACTCACATTTGTTTTCCTGTTCTCACTATTGCCGACGGCAATGGTAAGAGGCCAAGACATCACTGCGACGATTTTGGGGATAGTATCCGATGCCAACGGAGCACCACTCGCCGGAGCGGCAGTTACAGTTACGAACGAAGCCACTGGCCTTTCACACGCAGCCACGACCGATGCAACAGGTAGCTATCTATTTCCACTTCTTCCAATCGGTGATAGGTACGCGGTTGGCGTTGAAGCGCAAGGATTCCAGAAATTCCTGCAACGCGGAATCGTTTTGCAGGTTAACGACAATATCCGCGTGGATGTCAAAATGGCGGTGGGCTCAGTTACGGAAACCGCTGTGGTGACAGGAGAGGCGCCAACGATTGACACGCGCGATTCAGCGCTCGGTGCGGTGATTGATTCAAGAACCATTGAACAAATTCCTCTGAACGGAAGAAATGCGACTCAACTTGCCAGCCTCGTGGCCGGGGTCACGCAGATCACGGCTCCGGCAGTTTTCACGTGGCGAGGCGGGTCGAGCCTGTCTGTCAATGGATCTCGCACCAATGAAACTCAGTTTCAGGTTGATGGAGCCACCTATGCTGGTGGGTACGAAAACAATGGGCTGAACCTCCCCTCCCCCGACGCTCTTGCAGAATTCAAACTCATTACTAATAACTTTCCGGCCGAGTATGGCAGGAATTCAGGCTCGATCTTTAACACCGTGATCAAGTCCGGTACAAACGAAATCCATGGTGCCGTTTGGGAGTTTCTGAGAAACGACAAACTGAATGCGAGAAATTATTTTCTGACCGGAAGCCCAGCGAAATTAGACCAGAACCAGTTTGGTTTCACGGCTGGAGGGCCGGCCATTAAGAACAGGTTATTCTGGTTCGGATCATACCAAGGTTTGCGTATTGCTCAACAAGACATCGCGACATCTTTCTTGCCAACTGCAGCAGAGCGAAACGGTTATTTCCCGACGCCCATAAACGATCCCACTACTGGGCAGCCGATTCCACCTAGTGGATCGGGAGAATATTACATCAGTCCTACTCGCTTCGATCCGGTCGTCCAAAACGTTCTCAAAGACTTTAATATCCCAATTCCGCAGTCGTCGGACGGGGAAGTTACTTTTCTTGGCCCGGTTCACGTTAACACTGACCAATTTATAGCAAAAGCGGACGGACACATCACCGGCAAGGACTCACTTAGTGTTACCATTTTCACCGATCGTACTGGCCGCGAAGACTCTTTACCGAATGGCAATTCCATTCCTAACTACGAACATCTTATTGCCAGCAATAACTCATCTCTATTCACCGGAACCTATACCTATGCCTTCACTCCTACCTTGTTAAATTACGCACGAGTTTCCTACGCACGACTCAAAGAACCTCAGACGTGTACCAATCCCCAGATGGACTTGAAAGATTTGGGCTCGATCAGCTTTATTCGCGATCCATTGAATCCTAATTACAACCCGACTATGAATGTAGCAGGAGATTTCACTTTGGCAGCAGGACTGTGCGGCATCTATGAAAATAGCATCAGCCGACAGGCATCTGACAACCTGACCTGGATACGAGGCAAGCACTCATTCAAATTCGGCGCGGATCTGGAGAAACTAAGCACGGCTATTATCGCTCATTGCTGCGGAACCGAAGGCCAATATTCATTCAACGGATTTCTTACTGGTAGCACTATGGCCGACTTCCTGGTCGGTCGTCCAAATAGCTACACTCGCGCATCATTCGGCGGGCAGGAGGTGCTTCATTGGTTATTTGGCGGCTATTTTCAAGACGACTGGCGCATCATGCCCCGGTTAACCTTGAATTTGGGATTACGTTACTTTCTCCAAACTCCAGACATTACCGACGGCGTGATCGGACCCACGCCAAACGGGCATGATGGAAAAGCCGTTTTTCGTCCTGGGCAACAATCTACAGTTTATCCCGATGCCCCAGTAGGGCTTGTTTATATTCACGATGCTGGCATTCCCCGCGGAGTAGTTGACACCGACCGAAACGATTGGGAACCTCGCGTTGGGCTGGCCTGGGATGTCCGGGGCAATGCAAAGAGCGCAGTGCGTTTAGCGTACGGTGTTTTTCACTCAGTCAACATTCCCGATCTCACAGGACAGTTGAATCAGAACCAACCTTTTATCCTCTTTGACACCTTGAATGCGCCACCCGGAGGCGTCGTAAATACTGAGTTGGGTTTTCCCAACCCAATCCCTTATCGAGCCTATTTGATGACATTGCCGACTTATTACTATCCAGTCGGTGTAGTTTCACAAAATGCCTTTTACCGGCAGCCGCTGGTTCAGGCGTGGACAGCAGATTTTCAGCAGCAGCTGTCAGAAAACTTCGTGCTAGACATCGCATATGCTGGGAAAACGAGCGAACGACTGACGCAGAGCGTCGAGCGTAACCCCGCGCTCTATATACCAGGAGTCGACAACGCCGGCAATCCGCTTTCAACAACTGGCAACGTCAATAGCCGGAGAATCTATGCTCCTACTTTTGCCCAGATTCGCGAGTCTCAGAGTATCGGTCGAGCCAATTTCAATGCTCTCGAAGCTAGTGCAGAGTACCGCCTGCGCCGCGGTCTGTCGTTCACGGCCGCGTATACATGGTCGAAATCAATTGACACAGTGTCCACTTACGCTAACGGCGGGATTAACGCGCAGGATCCGTTTAACAATCTGCGTGGGCAGCGGGGAGTTTCGGATTTCGATCTTACAAATGTTTTCGCACTGTCGTATGTGTATCAAGTCCCCGATCCACTGATGGGCCATGCAGGGCGAGTGTTGAAGCAGGTTACTGGGGGATGGGAAGTCTCCGGAATTACCAGGCTAACCAGCGGTGCACCTTATACCATCTTCTCCGGTGTGAACAATTCGCTGAACGGGGAGAATCAGGACCGGGCTGACTTAGTGGGAAACCCCATCCTCCCGAACCGGTCTCGCCCCGCGCAGGTGCAAGAGTGGTTTAACACCAGCGCATTTCAAGTAAATCCAATTGGCAGAGTCGGCGATTCGACTCGAAACTTGCTGCGCGGACCGGCACAGTATGACTCCGACTTTTCAGTGCTGAAGAATTTTCCAGTCACTGATCGCCTGGGGAGTTTCCAGTTCCGCGCAGAGTTCTACAACGTGCTGAATCAGGTGCGCTTCTCTAATCCTAATAACACAGTGAACTCGCCCGCGTTTGGGCAAATCACGAGCGCAGCGGATCCTCGGTTGATTCAGTTTAGTCTCAAGTACATTTTCTAGGCCGAAGTGAGGATGTCGTTTTACTTTTTGGGAGCAGCAGAGATTCTAGGGATGTGCGGCTGGAACTGACCTCTAACGGAGCGGTTCCGCTGTACATCCCGCAGTGTTGTGAACAGAAGAATGGTTCAGAAAGAAATGGAGAGCTAATCAAAACATAACTGGCAATGTTTTTAACATTCGCGAATTAGGTTTCTTTAAATCCCAAGCGGGCACATCGTTAACAAGGCGCATGCTCGGGGCCCTGTTTCTTAGAGTGTCAAACACAATCTGACCTTCCGTTCGGGAAAGGATCGCGCCAACACAAAAATGGATACCTGAACCGAATGCAATGTGGCGATTTTGCTGCCTCTCAATATCAAACGTATCCGGATCTGCGAAGTAGTCGGGATCACGGTTTGCGGCGTTGAGCATTTGGAAGACTACTTGTTCTTTCTTAATATGCTTGCCAGACAGTTGAGCATCCTGTTTCATCAGCCGTGGCTGTCTCGCGACAGGGCTTTCGTAGCGGAGAATCTCTTCGATCGCTGACGATAGAAGAGAAGGTTCGCTCTTAAGGCGATTCCATTGCTGAGCATGTGACAACAGCAAATAAGTTCCATTGCCGATCAGAGATGTTGTAGTTTCATGACCTGCCACGAGTAGTGTTATGCAGGTATTGAGCAACTCTGCTTCAGACAGCTTATCTCCTTCTGATTCGGCCTTGACGAGTTCACTGATCAGATCCTTCCCTGGTCGGGAACGAACTTCGGCAACCAGATCGACAAGATAAGCCTTGATCTCAATCAAGGTCGCCTGGGCGCACTCTAGAACGTTTTGTTGCGGTTTGTTTATACCCTGGAAAGCGAGAAGGCTGTCCGCCCAACGTTTAAATAGCGACCGATCGCTGAGCGGCGCTCCGAGTATCTCAGCGAGAACCGTGATTGGCAATGCAACAGCAAGATCGGGAATAACGTCCATTCCGCCGTTGCAGAGGCCGACTTCTAGCAATTCGTCCACGATCTCCTGGATTCTGGGCCGCATGGCATCGATCAAGCGCGGTGTAAAAGCCTTCGTCACCAGTTTTCGCAGTCGAGTGTGATCAGGCGGATCAGAGTGAAGAAGGCCTTTGGTACGGTAGTGTTCCTCAAATGTTCTCAATCGAAGGCGCGACTCGGCCGGCAAATATTCAACTGCTCGGGCAAGACGGCCTTCATTGGAGTATCGCTCTGTGTTTTTAAAAGTACTGATGATATCGTCATATTTTGTGAGCACCCAGCCACCGATTGACGGGCTCCAGTGCACTGGGTCGTCATCGCGTAAACGGCGCAGAACCGGATAAGGATCCGAGAGAAACTCCTCGGAAACCAACACCTCATCGAATGTCGTTGTCGATTCAGACTTGTTTGTCATGGCTCAGATCGCGAGTTTGCTTTGGTACATTCACTTGAAGCCGCTTGCCAAACAATTACCAATCACGCGAGAAACCAGCTGTCCACCCGCCATCAACAACGAGTGTGTGTCCAGTCACGTACTTCGCATCATCAGAGACGAGATATAAAACCGCCGCGGCGATGTCTTCGGTACTGCCAGGTTGCCCGAGTGGTATATGACTCAAAAGGCTATCGGCTTTTTGCTTTGCCTCGGAGTTATAGAAAACGGACTTAGTACCCTGCGTCAGAATTGAGCCCGGGGCTACAGCATTAACTCGAATTCCATACCGACCGACTTCCAGTGCATGAGAGCGAGTGAAATTGATGACGCCCGCCTTGGCCGCTGTGTAGGCACATTGGAGGCGTGCGGGAACCACTCCGAACACCGAGCTGATGTTGACAATCGTTCCTTTCTGGCGCTCCACCATATACTTTGAAACAGCCTTGGAGCAATAGAAGACGCCGTCAAGGCATACGCTGAGAATCTTCCGCCATTCTTCTTCTGGAAACTCGTGGATCGGAACACGATTCTTCCCAACGTTTACCCCTGCATTGTTAACAAAGATCCCAATCGGTCCGCGGTCTTTCTCGACCGCTTGGATCATTGCTTCGACGGAGGCTGCCGAGGACACGTCGGCCTGATAGTAATGCGCGTTGCCACCATTACGTTGAATCGCATCGCAGGTATCTGAGGCATCGCTCACATCGTTTACGACAACGGTGGCTCCATTCGCCGCGAGAGCCAGCGCTGTAGACTGGCCAATACCGGCAGCAGCGCCCGTGACCAATGCAATCCGTCCATCCAGATCAACTTTCATACTTCTCCTTTGGAAAATGATTATCGCTTGTGCAGCTTTAGCTTCAACTCGCCTTTACCGGATTCGATAGGCGGCCTATCCCATCGATCTCAACTACCACCACATCACCTGGTTGGAGAAAGACCGGAGGCTTCTGAGCAAAACCTACGCCATGCGGTGTGCCCGTACTGATCAGATCTCCCGGATGCAGAGTGATGCCCCGCGAGATGAACGCGATAAGCTCTCTCACGCCGAAGATCATTCGACTCGTATTTGAATCCTGGAGGACGCGGTCGTTGACCATGCAGCGGATGGGGAGGGACTGCGGATCGGGAATTTCGTCAGGTGTCACGAGATAGGGTCCGAAAGGAGCAAATGTATCCTGGCTCTTGGCGCGAACCCACTGACCATCCAAACGTTGAAAGTCTCTCGCGCTCACATCGTTCATGCAGGTATAGCCGGCAACGAAATTCAACGCATCGTCAATAGATACGTTGCGACACTCGCGGCCGATGACGACGGCGAGTTCCGCCTCATAGTCCACTTCCTTCGTGTCGGGAGGTATTACGATCGGCTGATTGAACCCGGACACGGAGCTGTTCCACTTGGCAAAAAGCACAGGTTGCTGCGGCAATGGTGTCTCACTTTCCTCGGCGTGATCCTTATAGTTGAGCCCCACGCAGATAATATTTCGAGGAAGAAAGAGGCTCGCGATCGAGACTTCTTCCAGCGCAAGGGTGAAGCCATGCATTTCAGTCTCTGTAAGAAGTGGAGCAAGCTGTCGTTCCATCTTTACGATGCCATCGTTTTCTGTCAGTGCCTGCTGGACCGTCTGTGGGATCGTGATGTTTCGCCTGTTGAAAAACTCACTCGCACTGGAGGCAATAAGAACTCGATCGTTGACCTTAATTGCGAGACGGGGCCCTCCTGGAGTGGAAACGGAAAGAATTTTCATAGAATCCTCTATGGAATATCCATGGTTTGGTTAACAGTGAAGAGAGTCAAACCGGCCAGACCAGTGCTCCTTCAGGACGTTTCCCTTGCAGAAAGTCGCGCGCTGATTCTGCAGCCTTGATCTGTAACATCTGCACAGCGCGAGTCGACACAGAGGCCGCGTGGCTTGTCAGTACTACGTTGGGAAGCGTACGTAACGCGCTGTCCGATGGCAGTGGTTCCAACTCGAAAACATCCAGGCCGGCACCTGCAATCTTGTTGTTTCGGAGCGCTTCGATGAGGTCGCCTTCATGAATCACGGATCCGCGAGATGTATTCACGATCAGCACACCCGGCTTCATTATCTCGATCGTCCCGCTGTTGACGAGATGTGTAGTCTCCTTAGAAAGAGGACAGTGCAGGGAAATGATATCGGCAGAGCGGAAGAGAGGCTCAAGTTCTGTGCGCACTGCTCCGTTTTCTGCGATGAGCGATTCGCTCACATAGGGATCGTAGGTCGCGATGTTAAAGCCGAAACACTTTGCCTTTTGAGCCACTCGCCGTGCTATTGAGCCAAAACCAACTAAACCTAGGGTCAGATCTGTAAACGCGGGAATAGGTAAGAATGGGCTCACCCCCCACCCGCCACCGGCAATGTTGATGTGATCGTGCGGAATACGGCGAGCCAGCGTAAGAATCATCGCCATTGCATGATTCGAAACTTCTTCTATGCAGTAGGTCGGGACGTTGGCGACTCCGATCCCAAGCTCTTTTGCTCCGTCGAGGTCAATGTTGTTTACTCCGATACCATATCGAACAACACCACGCAGGCGAGGTATGGAACGAAGTACTCTTCGCGTGATGGGGGCCCACTGCACCAAGAGAACATCCGCTCCATCACACCTTTCGAGCACTTCCTCTTCCGTGACGCAGCCGGGCTGAATTTCGATCAGCTCAATCCCTTCGGGTTCAAGCACGGACTTTTGCGGATCGATTGAAGGAAACGTGTGATCACTGATGATGGCTTTAAGCATCCGCAGAGCCTCTTAGCGTATTGCGATGAAGTTAACGCATGGTCTGGAAAATCTTCCATCTAATTCAATTAGATGAACCTATAATTGTGCACCGAGTAGGATCCGCACGGCTGTTCGAATTGCGTCGCACGGACCGGCGAAGGCCCAGGTGCATGACAAATCTCTGGAGGCCGAAAGGCCGGTGGTGCCTCCTATAGCAGGTGCGTGGTATTCAAGTTCCGAGAATTTGCCTAACGTACCGTTCACGTTGCAGACCTCTATCGAGGATCCAGGAGCATCTGGTGTTAACCATGGAACGTCAATATATTCTGCCGATGGATTGACTAGAAAATTTCGAATAACCAATGAGGCAGTCTCTCCGAATTTGCGAACATAGCCTACTCTACCGGTGACCGTATCGGGCTGAACCCCAAACTTGTGCTCACCGGCGGAGCGCATTCTATAGAGGATGTAGTGATCTTTCACGTCAAGATCGGTCAAGCTGACTTCACCAAAGTATGGCGTGATTGCGGTCCGCGAAAACGTGGAAATCACGAGATCCCCTCCATGCGGAAGCTGCAGAAGATTCCAGGTATTCAACTGAGCTAGCCCCGGACCATACGGAAGGCTCAATTGCGTCTGCAAAGTGTAGCCAGCATATTTAAGCTCCGAAATGGAGCTGTCTTTGTAATGACGCAGGGGATTGGCTGCCGATGTCAGAGTCTTTGTGAGTTCTACTTGCGGAGAATATGTCGAGCGCGACAAATGCGCGGCAAAGCTGGTGCGCAGACTCAAGCCATCCTCTTCTATGGAAACCTTATAACAGCCGGGATCAAATTCACGAGGCTGAAAGTATGGTTCAATTCGCGGAAAGGCAGGCATGAAGAAATCCACTTCAGGTGAAAGCCATGTTCGGTCCCCGCCGGAGTTGTGCCACTCTTTGCTCTGATAAAAATTGCGAGCAGATTCTACGGCTTGCAGAGCTGGATGCGTCCAGAAGAAATTGTCGTCAGAGCCGGCCGTGAACAATCCGAGAATTCGGCCTCCATGTGGTAATACCAGCACCGCGCTGTCGTCAGGACTGACCCATGTATGAACGGACATACCGGCCCTCATAAGAACGTCAATCAATTTGGCATTCATTTGGATCGCTGAAACAGGTATTCTTCGCCGGGTTTCATCAGCACTGTTTTGGTATCAGAGGCCATGGCGGCGCAGAGTTCCAGAAACCGTCTGGGGTCTCCATTCTGCTCAACGAACATCCAGAAATGTGTGGGTATGACGACTTCCGGATGAGCCAGTTGGGTGAGGGAAGCGGCTTCCTCGGCATTCATGTTGCCAAATGCCCCGTTGATACAGGGAAGAAGTATCTGAGGCCTCAGATGGATAGCAGGTTGAAAGTCCTGAGGACGGTAAGCTGTGTCGCCTGTGTGGTAAACACGAATACCATCGAAGTCGAGGACGATCCCCAGCGCATCGGGCGCCAATTCCCCATGATCTGCATAGACACTGTGCACTCGAACCCCGGCTAGTTGCAGAGACTTCCCCTCTTCGAGCAGGTGGCAGCGTTCTCTAGGTAGACCGATTTTCGCAAATTCATTCATGCACTCGATCGGACCAGCAAAATGTGTACGCTGATTTGCAGCGAGGACGGGCAGCGCGTCCGTGTCCATGTGATCGGGATGCTCGTGCGTACAGATGATCAAATCAGCACAGACTTCCTCCGCTGCAATGGGACAAGTCATCATGCGCTTAAAGCCAACAACTCTTTCGACGAGATCAGACAGATATGGGTCGATGTAGACTATCGAACCGGTGCTGGACTTGAATGCAAAGCCGGCCTGGCAGAGCCAGTAGATGGCAAGGTGATCCTTCGACACTTCACGTGTAGCAATTGTTTGAGCTAATTTTCCACTCATGAGATTGGACCGCTCCTGCCGGCGCTGTTCCATAGAAGTTGATAGGGACTTTCGATCGCCGCAATCACACGCTCGAGAAAGGTCGCCGCTCCTGCACCATCGACAGCCCGGTGATCCACGGATAATGTGAGCGCTAAAGTGGGCTTTACGGATATGGCATCTGCAACTACCCAGGGCCGTTGACTCAATCTGCCGACAGCAAGGATAAATGTCTGTCCGGGAGTGATCAGTCCTTCAAAGCGATCGACGCGGTACATGCCCAGATTACTCAATGTTCCCGCGGCTCCTTCAAGATCGGCAAATGTGAGTTTGCTTTGGCGTGCCTTTTGAGTTAGTTCAGCTCGGCGTTCCACTAGTTGTTCGAATGATAACGTGTCGGCCGCGATGAGCGTAGGCGCCACAACACCCTGGTCAGTGGCAACAGCTAGACCAATGCTAATGTCTGATAGAAGCTCTGAGCCTCCATTTCTCCAATGCACATTCATCTCTGGCGTGCGCGAAAGTGCGATAATTACTGCTTTCAGCAATAGATCTGTGTACGTGAGCTTCGTACCGACCGTATCTTCGATTGGCTTTTTCAAGCCTTCATAAAGCCTGACAAGATTTTCAGCGTTTACTTCTGAAGAGACCGAAAAGGCGGGAATGGTGTTTATGCTTTCGACCATTCGATCGGCAATTAACTGGCGGCGGTGTAAACCAGGCTGAGAAGTTTGTTTCCGCTCAATTGTCGGTCTCAGGTTGGTCAGGTCCTCAGCGACAATACGCCCAGATGGGCCGCTTCCCTTGACTGTAGACAATGAGATTCCCATCGACGCTGCCAACTTTTTGGCCCGTGGGGAAGCAACAATGCGGTCAGCTCGTGCTGCTGACTCGCCTAAATGTAAAGGCGAGGGAGGGCTTTCATTCGGAGGCTGATCGGCTGTTTTTGTCTCGTTAGAGATGTGCGAGGTTTTCTCCGTAGATTGTGGATACTCGACATGGCCGGTCAGAATATCACCAGGCTGACTCACGTGGGCGAGCACAGTGCCAACGGGGACTGGGATACCAATGTCTACAAGGATTTCTCCAAGTACCCCATCGACTGGCGATTCAACATCCATGTCGACTTTGTCGGTAGACACCGCAAGGATTACTTCATCTTTCCTGACTGGGTCACCCGGTTTTTTGAGCCAGGCCGCCACTGCTCCTTCGGTCATTGTGAGACCTAGCTGAGGCATGGTAATTGCAATACTCATGCGACACAGTCTCCATCATCAAGAAGGTGTCGTTCGGAGAAAACTTCGGCTTCGCTAATCCAATTAGGTGTCATAATCTTTTCCGCGCGAGACTTGCGGTCTCTTCAGTGATTCGGGTGACTGAGGGTACAAGATAGGAATCAACGGACGGACTGAAAGAATGCGGCGTCGGGAGGGTACATATCCGCAGGACGGGGGCATCCAGTTCATCGAGAAACTCTCCTGCCGCAATGGCGGCGATTTCTGCTGAAATACCGCACGATGCGTAAGCTTCGTCGACGATAACCAGCCTGCCGGTTTTTGCCAAAGATGTTCTCAAGGTTTGTTTGTCAAGAGGAACCAGCGTGCGAAGATCGATGATCTCAGCAGATATCCCCTGTTCGTTCAGCTTTTCTGCAGCATCAAGCGAGCGTTGAACCATCATACCTAGGGTCACTATTGTGACGTCCTTCCCGGAACGCACAACCCGCGCCTCTCCAAACGGAATGAGGTACTCTTTTTCTGGGACCGCACCCTTGGTGTTGTAGAGTCCCTTGTGTTCGATAAAAATGACAGGATTTTCGTCGCGCAACGCGGTTTTGATGAGTCCCTTTACGTCATGAGGGGTTGATGGGACGACAACTTTGAGACCTGGAATATGTGAGAAAAAAGACCAGAAAGTATGTGAATGATGTGGACCCGTGCTCCGTATGCCACCTCCTGCAGCGCGCAGAAGCAGGGGTACCCTGAATCTGCCATTGGAGATGTAGTGAATCGTAGATGCCTGCTGCACGATCTCGCCCATTGCTTCGAGTGTGAAGTCGAGAAACACGATGTCGACAATTGGATGGCTGCCCGCTAGAGCTGCGCCTATGCCGAGGCCAGTCTGGGCCCGTTCTGCAATTGGTGTATCCTTCACGCGTTCTTCCCCAAACTCGTCCCATAAACCGCGACTCTGTTGGAAATTGCCGCCTCGGGGGCCGATGCCTTGCCCAATGTAAAAAATATGCGGATTCAGCCGCATCTCTTCGCGCACACCCTCTACCCCGGCTTGAGCATAAGTAATGATCCGTTGCTCGTTCTTATGGCCAGCCGTTGAAGAGCCGGATAGGGTTGTGGTTAGCTCACGCATTAATTTCTTCCTATTCTTCAATCAACTCGGGGTTGAAATAAACATGGTCAAGAGCAGTACGTGCGTCTTCGAGTTCGCTCGCGAGGGCAAAATCGGCCGCGTCCTGCACAACATCATTTATCTCTTCATCAACCTGGGCGAATTCATCTTTCGTAGCGATTCCGTTGGCCAAGGCTTTCTCACGCAAGTTCGCAATTGGATCGCGCTCTTTCCATGCAGCAATCTCATCTTTGCTTCGATAAGCTACGCCTGGATCTCCTTCATGATGGCCGAACCACCTATAGGTGAGACACTCGATCAACGTTGGGCCTTCACCTCGACGGGCACGGCGAACTGCCTCGCCGGCCTTCTCAAATACCTCGAACGCGTCATTGCCGTCCACTTGAACACCTGGTATTCCATAAGCTGCTGCCTTGCTGGCTACATTGGAATTCTTTGTCGCTTTCGAGAGAGGCATCTCTGTCGCATATAGGTTGTTTTCGCAGACGAAGATGACTGGAATATCCCACGTAGCTGCCATGTTGAGTCCTTCATGAAATGCTCCGTTATTCGATCCACCGTCTCCGAAAAACGCAACAGCGACCTGCTCTGTTCCTCGTAGCTTTGCACTGAGGGCCGCTCCCGCTGCAATCAGGATGCCAGGAGGCACTACGCCATTTGATCCGAGAAAACCAACGGTGGGATCATACAAGTGCATGGTGCCGCCTCGACCGCCCGAGCAACCGCTGACTGCTCCCAATAACTCAGCCATAGCTGCTCTTGGAGAGATACCTTTCGCGAGGGCATGACCATGCCCTCGGTGTGTGCTGGCAACATAGTCGTCGTTTCTAAGTTGCTCGCAGACCCCTGCCGCCACAGCCTCTTCTCCGATGTAGACATGAATGAAGCCAGGCATTCGACCACTACGAAATACTTCCTTCGCCTTTAATTCGAATTCGCGAATCAACACCATCTTGCGATACAGAGATATGGTTGTGACTCTATCCTGCGGCGGATTGAACTCTTTTTGTGATGGGACTATGGCCATGGTCTGTCTCGGCTTTACGTTTGAAATATCGTCGGCAGGTGCCATCCTAGACCGAGTAATACCTCGAAAGGCTGATCGCTACTACTGCGAGTATCAGAAGACTTACACCAACAAGCAGCGGGGTATACGCCTTCGGTCTCATCATCCGCCACTCGCCCGTTGCCAGGCCCGTGATCTGCCCGCTCACGACCATACTGATCATGTAGATCGCAAATCCGATAGATACTCCGAGACTGCCGAGATATGTAGTACCGCTGCTGTATAGCGCTATTCCTGCCATCCAAAGACAGCCTGCCAGAATGGGGTTAAACAGTTCTCTGAGAAACCTGGTATTAAATTTCGCCCAGGTCTTGTTTCGAGAGATCAAGTAGACCGCATAACCTATATTCGCGATCGAGCCGCCCAGCAGCGCGATAGGCCACACTGCGAATGGGGTCCACGAGACCTGGCCGCCTTGTTTTTCGGCCAGCTTCATAATGTGTCCTCCGTAGGCAAGCGCAATATTTAGAAGCGAAGACAGTACCCCTGAGCCGATACAGATGGCAAGCGTCAACAGGTAGGCAGAGGAGGAATACGATGACTGCCGCATAGCAGCCTCTTCTCTTCCGAACCCCGCTCCGGCACCGAGTTTCCGGGCCTCAATCTCTCGGAGATAACCGCTTCTGCCACAAAAGGCCGCACCGACCAAAAGCATCCCCACTCCACTTAGGATGAGGATGCCGCTCATCTGAAAGATGGCCTCGTGGTGCAATCCGAGTAGCGGAATGACCGTTCCGAATGCCGCACCCGTCCCGTTCAATACTGCCCCGGCAACTCCAATCCCGAGGCGATGTACACAGATCCCCGCTCCCAACTGAGCGAATCCCCATAGGAAGCCGAGGAAAAACGGCCAGAGTATCTCGTTCAAGGTGAGTAATGAATAGACCGTAATCAAATGAGGAAGAACCGAAAAGGCCAGAACAAAGGGGAAGATGATCAAGGAAAAGATTGAATAGAAGAGCCAGAAGTTCTCCCATTTCCATATCCTTGCCCACTTCAATGGCCACATGCTGACGCCGACGCTTGCGCCTGCGACCAAGGTTAAGATGAATCCTGCGATGTTATTCACGTGTACTCACAAATCCTGATCTGACCGATCGCAACGCAAATTGACAACTTGGTTTCAAAGATAATGCCGTCAAGTTCCATGTACTTTTTCGGTATAAAGCATTCATTAACAAACCCCCTTTTAAAGTTCACCACAAGCGGGTGTCAATCGATTTCAGCCTATTGAACAGAGTTAGGCCAGATATCGCAGGAATGGATTATGCTCTAACCCTGCTTGCTATACCATCTTCAGACAATAAGAGGTTGGCTATCGACAGGCGCGAGGAATCTACGTCCCGAGGCGGTATCGTTACTATGTCCGCAAAAAGTGGCATGTCATCGGATAACCCGGCAATCAAAAAGCTCTCACGCCAGGAATCGGAACAGTCCTCGGCATTGAAACGGCTGGCCAAGGAGATGGGGCCAATTCGCACCGAGGATTTGACGGGAAATATCGTACGTCAGCTCAAAGCCAGCATTCTCCGGGGCGTAATCAAGCCAGGAGAGAAACTCCCTCCGGAGCGCGAGTTGGCGGCATTGTTGCAAATCTCTCGCGGCTCGCTCCGGCAAGCCCTTAAAGCTCTTCAAGTAATGGGAGTCCTTGAGGTCATCCATGGATCGGGCGCATATCTGGCCAATGCCGCGGGTTCGATCTTGCGCGATCCTACAGATCTGCTGATTCCCCTCAAAGGTCACTCCTTCGCAGAAATGTACGAGGCGAGACGGGCAATGGAAGCAGAGTCGGCCGCTTGTGCAGCCCTGCGCTCCACGGAAGAAGATATTCAAAAGATGCGATCAGAGATTGATGCCATGCAGAAGGTGTTGATGAATACGCGGAAATTTGTTGAGCGCGACAAAGCTTTTCATCGGCATATCGCGATGGCTACCGGAAACAGCGTTTTCGTCTGGTTCATCGAACTGCTGCAGAAGGTTCTTGCAAAGGGGCAGCTCACTCATGCACGCAATGAGCGCCATCATCTCATTAACGAAGAACACGCCAGAATTGTGAATGCAATTCAAGCCCGAGATCCTCAACTCGCCAGAACTGAGATGCTTGCTCATCTGACGCTCAGCAAGGCTTATAGCAATCAAGAAACAGGAATCGAATTGAGGGTATTTTCTCCAGACCGGTAGAAATCACCAAAGGAGGTAAGCTCTTGGCTCTAGCTCATGAGATCGCTTCTAAGAATGTTGCTCAGGGACACGTATCATGCTGGTGGTTAGGCGGATCGGGATTCGCGCTCAAGACTTCCGAAAATACTGTTCTATATATCGACCCATATCTATCAGATTCCGTGAAAGGGATTTTCGGGGTAAGCCGCGCGTTCCCGCCCCCAATCTTTCCACACGACGTTCGTGCGAACGCCGTTATCTCCACTCACTGGCATGAAGATCATCTGGACCCTGGATCCATCCCAGTCATCGCTCGCGATAATCCCGCTACAAAGTTTATTATGCCGCCCAGCGCAACAGCACATGCCCTCAGCTGGGGCTTGGATCGAATGAATGTTGTTGGACTGAAACATGGACAAAGCCTGCAAATAGAGGATGTGGTGATCGAAGCAACTCCTGCACGTCATGAAGCTGGAATTCCCGGATGGGAAGTGCCGGATGCAATGGGTGTGCTTCTGCAGATCGACCAAATCACGATCTACCATTGCGGGGACACAGAATATGATGTTCGCCTCAGACGATTGAAAGCTCGTAGACCGCATATCGCCATGCTATGCATCAATGGCATCAGCGGGAATATGGATGCGCACGAGGCCGCGCTGCTGGCATGGCATCTGGGAGCGAAGATCGTCATTCCGATTCATCATCGCCTCTGGGCGACTAACAGCGGCACCGCGGAGGAGACGCTAGATCCGGAGCTCTTCGCCAACACATATGTGCGTCTGGGCGGTGAAGGGAAGCCGGTGATTCCTCAGATCGGTGTGGAAATTGACCTGAGTCTGTAGCTGGACTCAATTCTGTTCAATACGTTGAAAGAGGTGGACAGCTCTATCTCTGGAAGCTGTATTTAGTCTCAATGATCTGTGATGCCGCCGCTCGCGGAAATCTTATTCACGCTGCTTTTCTCAGAGAATCATCTGGCCTTTTCAGATGGGTGAACTATCGTGTAGACAACACGAAAGTGACCTACAGACGGGAAAAGGAAACCTATGAGTAAGCAGCAGAAGCTTGAAGGTAAAAAAGCTCTCGTGACCGGTTCCGACATTGGCATCGGATGTGAGATAGCGCTTGAGTTTGCACGACAAGGCGCGGACGTAGTGCTTCACTACAGCCACCATCAGAGCAACGCCTTGAAGCACTCCGAAGAAATAAAAGCGCTTGGACGCAGGGCGGTGGTGATTGGTGCGGACTTCAATGACCTTAGTCAGGCCGAATCTCTCGCTGTTCAGGCCATCGAGGCGATGGGAGTTATCGACTGTCTCGTCAATAATGCGGGCATTACCTTTAATTGTCCGTTTTTAAAAGTGTTGCCGGAACAGTTCGATACGCTATTCAATGTAAACGTTCGCGCGCCCTATTTCCTGGCACAGAAAATTGCTGAGAACATGATGAAACATGCAGGCGGAACCATCTGCAACATTTCGTCGATACACGGTCTGCAGGGTGCGCCGGAACATTCTGTTTATGCGGCAACCAAGGGCGCTATCATCGCTCAGACCAGGGCGTTGGGTGTGGAACTGGCTCATAAAGGAGTTCGTGTCAACGCAATCGCACCAGGGTGGATTTCAGTCGAGAATCACTTCAAAGTAATTCCCGGACTAACAGAAGATGGAGCGAAGCAGAGCGCATACGACTCGGTTCCAGTCGGGCGTTATGGTATCCCGCATGATGTAGCGCTGCTGGCTGCGTTTCTCTGCTCTGAAGAATCAGCTTTTATGGTAGGACAAACACTGGTTCTTGATGGAGGAACGACTGCTCTGATGTCTCTTATTTCGAATTTTCGTGAGGAGTCGGCTGCCAGATTCGGGGTCGATTACGTTCCGAACGCGCAACGACCTTGAATATCTCTACAAATGAGAAAAAACACGAGTGACGACAAACGTATTGCGATCCAGAAGTTGAACAGGTTCTGTGTCGAAGTTCTTATGAAGTCCGGTTTAACGGCGGCTAACGCGAAGACGACTGCTGACGTTCTGGTAATGACCGATACCTGGGGAACATTTTCACACGGCACTGGTGCGCTCCTGAATTATACGCATGCCTTACAGGCAGGTGGAATCGATCATTCTGCGCAGCCCGAGGTTCTCTCTGAGGCTCCATCCTGGGCAATCATTGACGGCCGTTCCAGCATGGGAATGCTGAGTTGCTGCATGGCCATGAACCTTGCCATCGAGAAGGCAAGAAGCTGCACGATTGCCTGGACTGGTGTGCGAAACGGAAGCCACTTTGGCGCAGCGGGGTACTATGCAAACCTGGCGGCGGATCAAAACATGATCGGGATCGCGATGAGCAATGCTGATCCGAACATGACGATTCCAGGCGCAATGGGACACACTATGGGCAACAACCCATTTGCCTTTGCGGTGCCAGCTGGCAAGGAATACACATTACTTCTTGATATTGCCCTCAGTGCCGCCGCTCACGGCAAAATCTTGACGATGAAAATGCAGGGCCGGCCCATTCCATCGGGTTGGATTACGGATGCTGACGGCTTGCCGACCAACGATCTTACTCATTGGCCGGCCACAGGTTCCTTGATGCCAATGGCGGGTCACAAAGGTTATGGAATTGCGATTCTTGTGGAGGTTCTCGCCGGTCTGCTTACCGGAGCTGGCATGCTCGGAGAAATAAAGAGCTGGGTCTTCGATCCCGAGGAAAAAGCCTCGCTGGGACAGGCGTTTATTGCCATCAATATCGGTGCGCTACTGCCAATTGAGAGCTTTCAGCAGCGAGCCGACAAGATGATTCAGCAGCTTCGCGACATGCCAAAGGCCAAAGGCTCCGATCGTATTTACGTGCCCGGCGAAATTGAATGGGAGAAGAGAGAGGATTCTCTCAGAAACGGTATCCCATTGCCAGAAACAACACTTAGTAATCTGCATCGTGTCGGCGAAGAATGCGGTATAGATCCAAGGATGCTGTATTGAGCCATGAATTCGATTCGTGAAGTGATCTGAGAATTTCGAGCAGTTGTCAAATGCAATTCAAGTCTGGAGGCGGCAAGATGCAGCGTCGGGAGTTTTTGAAGATTACAGGCCAGATGGGTGCAGGACTTGGCACAGCAGTTCCATTTTTCAATCCTTTGAATGCCGCCGCACTTGCCACAACGGGGGCACAAGCTAATAGAGTTTCCGCAATGCAAGAGTTGATCATGCCGCTCGATGAGGGCTGGTCGATCGCTATAGATCCTGAGAATGTAGGAAGAAGTGCTGCCTGGTTCCAAAGTCCCCAGGCAAATGCAAAGGCGATACGCATTCCATCGATCATTCAGCAGTCATACCCTAAATATCACGGCGTGGCCTGGTATTGGCTCGAGTTCGAGCCACAGCGCAATCCGTGGAAAGAAGGAAGGTATCTACTTCGCTTTCATGCCGTGGATTACCTCGCGGATGTCTGGCTGAATGGAACACACGTCGGCATGCATGAAGGAGGGGAGACCCCATTTGCATTCGATGTAACCGAAGCTATTCGTCCTGAGCAAAGCAACCGGCTGGCAGTGCGTGTTTTGAATCCTGACGATACACCGATCGATGGCATTCTGCTTCTGGAAACGCCACACCACAACAAGGTCGTGAACTACGCAAATGGAATGACATTCGACTTCGGCGGCATCATTGAGCCGGTGGAGCTTCTTTTCGTGCCGGCGTTCCACCTGTCCAATATTTATGTGAAGCCAGATTGGAAGACAGGAGACATCCATATCGAGGCCGCGGTAACGAATGACTCCAGTACGTCGGTCTCCGCGCGACTACACTTTACCGTAACGCAGGATGTTTTGGGCGATGCCGATTTGATCGATACGGTCACATTGGATGTTCCGACGGGAACGACCATTGCTCGTCATAAAATGAACGTCAAAAAACATCAGCTTTGGGATCTTGACAATCCCTGGCTTTACCGCCTTCATCTACGGATTGAATCCGACGCGTTGGAGGGGTCTCATGCGATCACAACGGCTTTCGGCTTTCGAGATTTCCGTCTCGTAAATGGCTATTTTCACCTGAACGGCAAGCGAATGTTTCTACGCTGTACACATGGAGGAAACCATGTGCCATTTGGAGTGTTGATTCCGCCGGATGGCTACACGGATCTTCTCAGACGCGATCTGTTGTATGCCAAGGCTTCAGGATTTAATACTGTTCGCTTTTTAGCCGGCATCGCCTTTCCTTATCAACTTGATTTATGCGACGAGTTGGGACTCATGGTCTACGAAGAGTCACAGGGAAGCTGGCTGCTTAAGGATTCACCGCAAATGAAGAGGCGCTATGAAAACTCTGTGCGCGAAATGATCATTCGCGATCGCAACCACCCCAGTCTTACCATATGGGGCTTATTAAATGAGACGGAAGACGGTCCGGTGTTCCGCGAAGCCGTGGGTGCGCTGCCCCTCGTCCGCTCTTTGGACTCGACGCGTCTTGTTCTTCTATCGAGCGGGCGATTTGACGGGCACCTTGACATCGGCTCGGCAAGCAATCCTGACAGCTCATCCTGGGAATACGTGTGGGGGAAAGAAGAGGCAGGGATGGCTCCTGTCGCGATGAAATATCCCTCCGGACCTGGTTCCGGAGACTTTCACCTTTATCCGAAAGTTCCACAAACACAGGAAACCAACCAGATGATGCGGGATCTGGGTAAAGACAGCAAGCCGGTGTTTCTTTCTGAATATGGAATCGGAAGCATGATGAATGTCATTCACGAGGTCCGAATGTATGAGCAGGCTGACATTCCTGAAGATGCCGAGGATTTCGTTCTTGTAAGATACATGGCGGACAAATTTACGACTGATTGGGCTCGTTTCGGCATGGAGGTTGTTTACCCCTATCCAGAAACGCTGTTGGAGATGAGTCAGAAGAAAATGGGGCAACATCGTTTGTTGGGATTCAATCTGATTCGCTCTAACCCTAATATTTGTGGTTTCAATTTGACCGGAATGCTCGATCATGCACTGGTCGGCGAAGGTGTCTGGCGATTCTGGCGAGATTGGAAGCCTGGCATATTCGATGTAATGCGAGATGGATGGGCACCAGTACGCTGGTGTCTATTTGTAGAGCCGACTCATACCTACACCGGCCGTCCGATAAGGCTGGAAGGTGTGCTCGCTAACGAAGATGTGGTGCAGGCGGGCAATTACAGTGCGACATTCAGAGTGTGGGGCCCGAAGGGAATGGCATGGGACAAACAGACTGTAATCTCCATCCCTGACAAAGCCGCGAAAAGCCCACCGCTTGCCGTACCCGTGATGAAAGAAAGCACTACCATACATGGCCCGGCGGGTAGCTATAAGCTCATTCCCTCAATAGAGAAGGGAATTGCTCCGCCAGAGACATCGTGCCGGTTCTATATCTCGGATCCCGCCTCGCTGCCGCATTTGCGCCAGAGTGTTATCACGTTGGGAATCCCCCCCGACGTGGAGACGTGGCTAAGTGCACACGGGGTAGCTTCTGTGCCTTTTACGAGTGCTGCGCCACCGCAAAAACGTAATGTCATTCTCGTTGGCGATATTCCCCAAAATCAATCTACAACGAACCAATGGACATCTCTAGCTAGATATACCGCGACCGGATCTACTGTAATCTTCCTGTCCCCACTGGCATTCGCCCGCGGAAATCGGAACGCGGCTTGGCTTCCTCTGACGAAGAAGGGCCGCATCTATAAATTCAACGACTGGCTTTATCACAAGGAGTGTGTGGCAAAACCACATCCAATATTTGAAGGAATCGAAGCCAATGGCATCCTCGATTGGTATTACTTTGGATCGGTTCTGCCGAGCTACGTATTTGATGGTCAGGATACGCCGGACGAAGTAATAGCTGCCGCGTTCGCAGCGGGATATTCCGCGCCGGGTGGTTATGCATCCGGAGTCTTACTGGGCAAGTATTCGTTCCATGCGGGCGCGTTTATCGTGAACAGCTTTCCTATGCTTGAGCATATTGATCAGCATCCTGTGGCAGATCGAATGCTTCTCAATCTCATTCAATATGCCGGTAGCCTGCCACAGGAAAAAGCCGTAGCGCTTCCATCTGACTGGAATGATCAGCTGAAGAAAATTGGATATACAGACTAGGGCTTAAGAAACGCTTTCTTCATCTTTTCGCTGAATGGTCGAGACATTTGCGGGTTACACGTCCGTCTGAGGATCCCTTGAGATTCATAGCTATTGATTTAGGAACATCCTTCATCAAAGGCGCATTGCTCGATCCGGAGACGTGTGAGATTTTGCACGTTCAGCGAATTCCTTTTCCCGATCCAATTCCCGGCTTAGATGCTCAGCGCTGCGAATTCGATCCAGCAGACGTTCTGGCCAAGGTCGGGGATCTCATCTTTGATTTGGGGAATACCGCCAGGCGATGTGAGGGCATTGTCATGTGTACGCAAATGGCTAGCATGGTACTGATCGATCGACATCATACGGCGCTCACAAATTGCATAGGATGGCGTGACAAGAGAGCAATGATGTCCCATCCATCAGGCGCTGGCACTTACCATGAAGTCCTAAAACAACGGTTGACGGCAAGTCAGCGCCGCGAACTTGGAAATGAGCTGCCCGTGGGCTGTCCCGCTTCATTCTTATTCTGGTTCGCGGAACACCGATTGCTCGAGGCCGGGTCGATTCCGGTCTCTCTCGCTGATTTTGTACTGTGCAAGCTCTGCAATTCGGCTGCGACGGTAGAGGCGACCAACGCCATGGCCTATGGCCTGCTGGATGTACAAAGGAGGCAATGGCATGACGAGGTAATAGAACAACTCGGGCTGGGTATCATCCGCTGGCCGTCGATTGTAGGGTATGAAGTTCGCATAGGCCATATCAGGATTGGCGGCAGAGATGTTCCTTGCTATTCCCCGATAGGTGACTATCAGTGCGCGTTAGCCGGAGCAATGCTGGGCGAAGAGGAACTGTCGTTAAACATCTCTACCGGATCTCAAGTTAGCCGAATCACCAGTAACTTCACGCCGGGAAACTATCAGAGCCGCCCATTCTTCGATGGAAAGTACACAAATACGCTTTCTCATCTCCCAGCAGGCCGAGCTCTCAATGTCCTCGTAGATCTCCTAACCGAGATCGAGAGGGGAACGGGAAATATCGTTGCCGATCCGTGGCCCTATATCACGGAAGCTGTCGATGCTACCGAATGTACAGATATCGGAGCCGAATTGAGCTTTTTCTCCGGTCCCTGTGGCGAGAGGGGAAGCATCACGAATATCAGTGAAACCAACCTTTCTGTAGGAGCACTGTTCCAGGCTGCCTTCAAGAATATGGCGGAAAACTATTACACGTGCGCGCATCGCATCTGGCCGGAGCGCACATGGCACAGGATTGTTTTTTCAGGCGGTGTGAGTCAGAAGCTTCCAACTCTTCGTAAGGTCATCCTGGATCGCTTCAAGTCAGATTTCCGCCTGTGCGCGGTTTCGGAAGATACCTTGCTGGGATTGTTGATAGTGGCTCGCGTATGCGGCGGCGTCAATGGATCAGTCCTACAGGCAACCCATGAGGTCCGATCCCAATGTGGCTATGACCGCATTGGGGAGAATCCGGAAAGATGACTTTCCCGGGAGGAACGCAACGGAATGAAACAGATAATTAAGGATAGAGTCCTCGGTCTCATCCGTGAGTATCGCCTGATTCCCGTGGTTCGAGTGTCTTCTCGAGAAGATGCCATGAGCGCGGCGCGCGGTATCATTCTCGCAGGTCTCCCACTGATAGAGATTACTTCCACAGTTCCTGATGCATTTGGAGTGATTAGCGAATTATCCCAACAATATCGGGGAAAGCTCGAGGTCGGGGCCGGCACCATATTCGACTCCCAAACATGCCAGACAGCGATACAGGCGGGGGCGTCATTTATCGTCAGTCCGTTACTCGATCTACATACTATCGAAATGGCTCGAGAGCATGAGATTGTTTGTATTGCCGGAGCCCTCACGTCGACGGAGGCAGTGGTGGCGTGGAGAGCTGGAGCGGATTTCGTAAAGATATTCCCTTGTGGATCAGTAGGCGGCTCGTCTTATATTCGAGCCCTCAAAGGGCCATTTCCGCAGATTGAATTCGTGCCTTCTTCGGGAGTAAATCTGGCGAATGCAAGGGACTTTCTTGATGCCGGCTCTGCCGCAGTCGCCGTGGGGGAACCAATTTTCAACCGGAAAGCTCTCCCGGAAAAAAATGTGGAACAAATTGCAGAGGCGGCAAGACAGTTTATGAAAGTCTGTAAAGCGAATTGAGCCAACGTTCACGTCGCTTCGAAGATAAGCAATTCCGAAGTGAGAGCATCCTCCAGACGAACTGGAATGCCTTGCTCCATCAGCGTAAAACCGTCGACGACAGACGTCTGATCGAGATTGTCGAAGGTTACTTTGTAGCGCCGCGCTCGATCCAAACCTCGCGGGCAAAGTCGATATTCAGGCTTCGTAGGTGCGGAAAGCTGAAACAGGCCACAGATCCCGCGCGTCCGATCTTCTGACGCCAGCTCCAAAACCCCCCATCCGTGAGGTTCGAGACCTGTGACAACCGGTGTGTGATGGTAGATGCGGCTGGAGCTGATAAAAGGTCGAACGAAGTTTTTGTATTGGCCGATCCAGTGTTTGATCTGAGCCATGAAAAGCGGATTGACAGCTGCGCCGATTGGGTAGAGAAAGCCGAATTTTGGTTCCATGAAAAGTAACAGACGGGATTGAAAGCTGAATTCGGCTGCGCTTTGTCCGTCTTGTCCGCCCAGCAATCGATCTACACATTCAGGCGGTAGCGCCATCGTCATTCCATTGGTGATCATGAAGGATCGAGGGGCAATCTGCCAGTCGGTAACATCCGTATGATTGAACCGTCGCACCATCCCGATGTCTGTTCGCGCGCCGCCACCGGCACAATTCTCGAATATCACTTTAGGAAAACGGACTCGTAATCTGTCATAAATCTGATAGACCGTTTCGTAATATCGCCAATACCCGTTTTCAACAAAACCATCCTTGAGCGTTCTTATTCCGCGGGCAGGATCGGTGTTGTAATCCAAACGGAAGAAATCCAATTCATTCTCTTCGATAACGCCAATAATCTGTTCTTCCATCCATTTCGCGGCATCAGGATTCGTGAGATCCAGCAACCCTCCCATTTCTCTCTTGCCGTCATAGTTCATGGCAAGCCAATCCGGGTGCTCCTTCGCAACTCGACTTTCATTGCCCACACGTTCCGCGTCCATCCATAGTCCCCAAAGCATACCCACGGCATGGACGCGGTCACGAAAAGGCTTCAGCCCCTCTGGAAAGCGCTGCCGATTCACGCTCCAGTCTCCTACGGTCTTCCACCAGTCTCCACCAGGAGTTGCGTACCAGCTCGCGTCAATGAAAAAGACCTCTGCTCCCGCGTCGATCGCGACGTCGATGGCATGATTCACTTGCTCGATTGTGATCTCTAACTCCGGGCCGATCCCCGATTCGACCCAGCCTCTCTGTCCCCTGGCGGGAGGTAGGAAGACACTTTTCCGCAAGTGCGTATGCATGGATTGAATGGCTTCATCCAGATCGCCATATACGAGACCGAGGTGCATTTCAGGGGTGGCGATTGTTTCACTAGGAGCAATGATTCGCATCGGCGCCAGCGCATCAGGACCAGCGCTAAAAATAAGTGCAGCGGCTGAGCCGTCACGTCCAATTTCTGGATTGAGATCGAAGTTGAAGCTATAGCCGCCAGTCCAGGCTAATTGCCCGATAAAGAATTCGCCCGTCGCATTGTTGCGAAGCATGAAGATCGGGTGACGATGTCGATCGCGCAGATATCTTCCGTCAATGATGTAACCAGCCGTGGGCATCTCATGCCACTGGAAATTTCCTTCTTCGCCCCATTTCGCATTCTCAAAATAGCCAAGCGAATACAGTGGCAGATTGCTCCCGTTGAGTGCCGCTTGCCATCGCTCGTTCTTTCGCAAAACTCCGCTCCATGGGCTGACTGAAGCTAGCGCGGCCGACTCTTTCCCTGTGTTCGTGATCTCGAGCCAACGAGTTAGTATCGCGGTTCCATCGAGTTTGGTGTGGACTTTTACTGCGATAGGGCGGACCGTGTGCGTCAAAGTGACAACTGCGTGAGTATTACCATTCCCAGAAGATGCCTTCTCCAGTCCTCCCCATTTCCAATCTGTGGTCAGAGACTGGCCGTCAATTTCCAACCGGAAAGTTTCCGGAGCCCTATGCTCAGCAGGATTCAACCGCCCATCATAGTAGTCAATGAAACCGGCGCCATTCCAGCCTCTGCCGACAAACTGACCATTCATAAACGATTCTTCATAGACAACCTGATTTGTGCGATAGCTGATAGTCGGTTCAGCTTCTTTTCCCAGAAACACATCTGACCAGCTGGAGTCCACGATTTTCCTCTCGGAATCAGGCGCAGAGGAATTGGCGAGGGAATTCTTCGCCAAGAAAAGAGTCTTGCTCTCAGCGCGATGAGGTAGCGCTTGACTGGCAGTTGAATGCAGCGCAGATCCAAGGGCTTTACAGTTTGTCAGCAACAATCCGGAATAGCCCGCAAGTAGCATCTTGCCCGCGTCTCTGCGTGAGAGCTTAATCATATAAGCGATCCTGGCTGTCGTGATTTTTTCGGTCGGTGAAATAGTTCGTTGACAAGTATGCTGAAGTTTCTTTTTAGGGATATTCGATCGTCAACGTGTAGTTCAGCTTATAGAACAATTGTTGCCTGTTTCCGGACATGCTGCGATCAACATCGCGCACAGATCAATGCACAGGCCAAAGATAGGAATGATCCGGATATTAAAAGAAAAATCGGAGGCCGCACTTGCTTCTAGACAACTCTTAGACCAGTCAACGACTCGAAAAGTGTAGTTCGATGTCACGCGCAACTCGAATCATCTCTCTGCCAAGTTCGGGCACTCTTGTATAGGGAATCTGCTCGATAGATCCTCGAACTGATACACACGTGATGATATTCCCGAGTGGGTCGATGATAGGGGCCGCTACTGCCCTGATCCCATGCACCTGCTCTTCGTCGTTTACCGCGTATCCTTTGACTCTGACCTCAGCTAGCCGGGACTTCAAGGTATCCAATGAAATCACAGTCTTCATGGTGTATTGCGCCAGTTCCCTGCGTGCAAATAGCTGTGCCAGTTCCTGGTCGGAGAGGCCGCAAATAAGAGCCTTTCCCTGTGCAGTGCAATGCAGATCCAAGTGCCGGCCTACCCAGGCGCCCCCTCCGGTATCCTGCAGGCTGGTGGCCCTGCTGATGATGACCGCTTCTGCCCCCCGTAGCACAGCCAATGTAGCAGTTAGGTTAACCCGCCCAGTGACGGCCCTTAAATAGGGGGTTGCCAGCAAGCTGAGGTCTGATTCGGCGGTGCATTCACTCGCGATACCGGTCAAGCGAAGCCCTAGACAATGACGTCCATAAGCTGTCCTTTGTATGTATCCTCGGGTTGCAAGCGTGTAGATCAGATAGTGAGTGGTACTCTTTGGAATAGCCAGCTTTCGGCTCAACTCTGAAAGAGTCAGTCCATTACGGGAACCTGCCAATAACTCCAGAAGGCTCATTGCTCTATCAACCGCAGGCAGGCGAAAGTGCCGACTATCACGAGCGGTTTTGGATACTGCCGGAAGATCAATCTCTTTTGTAGTCAATGGGCACATATTTCTATCCTGAAAAGCCAGCGATCTAGGGGTTGACTTGTTTTAGTTGTCATTCTGAACCTGATAGCCGAGTTCTAGCAGTAGCTGTCTTAGCTCGGAACGATATTTCAGCTCCAGTGTCTGAAGAGGGAATTCCGGCTCACCAACCGGAGGCCCAATCATGTTCAGTGTCGTTTTCATTACGCTGAACCAGTGCGGACCCTCTCCCCTCTTTGAATATGCGGCGAATTGGAGACGCATCAGTTTCGATAGTGGCTTCCACAGCGAACGTGCTGCAGCAATATCACCGCGGGTGGCGATCGCTTCATATAGTTGACGGGCTGCTCGCGGAACAATGCTCGGAATCCCAGAAATCCATCCGTGCGCTCCATGGCAAAGGCCTTCAAAGGCTACTAGGTCGATTCCGCAGTAGACCTTCAATGTGCTCGATGCCTGCAGCAGTTCACATATCCGATCTGGTTCCGGATTGGACATTTTTACAGCAGCAATCGCGCCTTCCTGAAACAAAGTAAGCAGCTGTTCCGTTTTCAAATCGACACATGTGAGAGGTATGTTGTGGTACAGCACGATAGGAATATCGACTGCTTCCGCCACCCGGCGGTAATGGTTCATGGTTTGTTCAGGAGACGGCGCCATGTAATAAGGAGGCACAATAAGCAGCGCGTCCGCACCCGCTGTTTCCGCATGTTTTGAAAGCTCGATTGTTGTGCGCGTACTGTAATGGTGAGTGCCGGCCCAAAGCGCTACCCGTCCGTCGTTCGCTCGGACAGCAGTTTCGAGAAGACGTTTGCGATCGTCAAGTTCGAGTGCCGTGAATTCCCCCGAACTCCCCAAAGGAGAAAGACCGTTCACACCTTGTTGGATCAGCCAGTCAATGTGTGGTTTTAGCTGGTCCAGTTTCAATTGGCCATCGGAAGAGAAAGGTGTGACGCTGGAAGCAATGATTCCAGGGGGAAGTCTCCATTCGGAGGTTTTTTCTGACGAAACGTGGGGCTGTGAAATGGCAGCGATCATTTCTTTGTTTTCGCCTCGATACTTCTCACACGGGCATAGTCGTTAGTAAATAATTCACCATGTCAGTATTGGAATTGGACTAATGGGCGAACCATAGCACCACCAAAACTCGATCGTCAAACAGTGTTTGTAGGGAGGCGGTTTTAAAACATCAGGCGCTGCACACTCGATCAGGCTTTGAAAGACCGCACAAAGACACGTCTTGACCTAAAGGGGCACACCAGAGCGTTTGAAATGTGAATCGGGGCTGTTGTCGAATATTCTGTTCAATATGCTGAACGCGTGTGGATTGTCTGTTCTGTACCATTCTTTGGCCGCAACCACTTTCTTCCAACGGAGCCATTTCGTCTGAGTTCTGCCGCAGATTGGCCGCAGACAATGAAAATGATCAATCGGTCACGTGCGACGCTTTTGATCTGCTGCATGCGGTCGTCCGCAAGCGTTTGGCATGCGGCAAACTCGCGATTACATTAATAACAAGTTTCTGCATCGTCATCATCCCCACATCCGTTCATCACCAGTGTTCCCGATATTACCCGCGACGCGCAGTCGTAATTGATCCGCTTCATACGTTTTTCCGATAATGCCCCACAGACCTCCTGGCCCGACAGGTCTATATGGGAGCTGCATCGTCACAAATACATGCCAGACGCAACGTGGCCGCTCGTTACGCAGATATTCAAGGATGGCTTCGCCAACTTCATATTGAATAGGGGTATTGCTGGATGCCGCCACGTTTGGCGCGATGGACGCGGAATGTTTTGTTACGCCAATCGAAGTCGTCTAAACAAAGATGTGCAATCTCACTGCTCCGCAGGCCGCAGATGGAACACAACAACAGTATGGCTCGCGCTCGCAGTTCTGGCCGCGTCTTTCCGTTCACCGCACGAATGAGCCGACGAACCTTTCCAACTCGGCTCTTCGGGAAGTTCTGTGTATTTCGCGGAGGAGAGGACTCACGATGCCGCGCGCTATCGCCGGGCAACACCAGCTCCGATCTTCCGCATAGGCGAAGAAAGCTCGCAGGCATTGCAGTGAGTTGCCAGCGTCATCAACTATATCGCGACAACTCCTATGGATCTGGCTGATCTAATTCCATCACCAAGTGGGGAGGAGTTTCAGTTTTTCTCGATCAATCCCAAAGGTGGCCTAACGACAATTAGGACCGCCGGTGAGGTTCTCTATCTCGCTTACGATAGGAAGGTTGGTGCCACAGAAGGAGGGTTCTTCCCGAATGGCCTTAACGGCAACATCCGGATAAGTTCAGCTCCAGCCACAGCGATGAATCTATACGACAGATAGATTGAACTCCATTGCCTAAGAGCTGCAATCTGAAGCCTATGCCACCCGCATGTTGCGACTCGGCTGCGAGCAAGCGAGCTGCAGTCTTTACAAGTTCGGGGGTCTTGAATAGGCTCACGGCGCCGGAGTATCCCGAAAAACGCCTAAATCTTCGAGAAGACGTGCGACTGTAAGAAAATCAGTCTGATTCACGAACCCTATTCCGAGGGCGTTGAGAGTGATATTTTGGCTTGGCTACAGCAAAAGACCCCAAGGCGCTACGCAAAAGGATAACGTGAGTTCTCTCCTCCTCTCCGATTTCAAGCGCGATCTCTTTGCTGAATAGTTCATTCCGGTCGAACCTAACCTCCGAGCCTCCGACTGTGGAGACACCCGACGGTGGATTGGCTCCCGTGGCCACACCATCGATCCCGATTCCGAAGTCGGTGATCGACTTGCCTGTGCTGGCATAGGTATAGAACTCCGCCTCCAAATATTCCAGGTTTAATGCGAAATTCAGAATATCTATCTCGGGGGTCTCCGTCGCGGGGTGCCCAGCCTGTAAAATCTCGGCCGCCGACGCCATCTTCTGTTTGAGAGTTGGAGATGCTGACACAACTTCATCAGCCAATCTATTAGACATGGGATATCCTCCTCGGCAATCGACGAAAGTAACTGCTCACATCGGCAGAATGCGCTGCGCTTCTGACGAACACATCCTGATATCTGCAGGTTTAGAACTGGTGTTTTCTTCAGGGGTGGAAATGGTCTGCAGCCGATGGAGACCAAAACTCCAGACGTGAGGTTAATTATTCCGCGCTTGACTTGCACAAAAGTAAGCCCCTCGCTCCGCGTCAGCTGTGTCGTACTCGCAAACAAAATACGTAATCGGAAGCAGTTCGCAATTGACCGCGGAGCGCATGAGATCGCACTTCATTGTTGCAGTAGCAGCGGGACCGACGTTGCGGGCGGAAAACAGACCCGCTTATTAAAAGGCAAGCGACGGATATTTGCTAGAACTGCCGCCCATCTAATGCCGATCGTTGAAGACCAAGGTGGCAGCACCGGTTTTGTTATCCGAGTTAATCGGCGCTGGACCGGATGTTCGCCAGCCTGCTGAGCGTGAGTATCCGAAAAGATCAGAACAATCACCTAGAGAAACAACAGGTTCTTCCCTGCATATTTTCGGATCACAACTGCACAATGTGAGTTTGATAATTTGTCTACCTTATCCCTCCGTACGGGGAGCATTACGGTCTGTAGAGGACATCGACGATACCAGAGGGGTGATGATTCTTGCGCATCCGCAACTCCGGACATGACTGCCGCCAACTGTCCTGAGATTGACCTAAGACGGCTCAACCCGCACATATTGGAGAATGGTATGTCAAAGAATTTGTTCGACGACCTTGCGTCCGCGTCCCCGAATCGTGAGCGTTTTATGAAGAAGATGGACACCGCCAGTGCCACGATGGGCGGCGGATCGCCCACTGGTGCAACGGAGGCCATCACGGAAACAGATATCCTCAATTTCGCTCTCAATCTCGAATATCTTGAAGCAGAGTTTTATACCTATGCCGTAGAAGGTAAGTCCATCACTAGCTTCGGCATCGGTATAGGCGGTAGTTCAACCGGTGAGAATCCGGCCTCTGGTGGAGAGACCACAGGGGGAGGGCAGGTACACTTCGACAATAACGAAATCTTCAGCCGAGACATCGCTGCTGAGATCGGGTCGGACGAGCGGGCCCACGTTGCTTTGTTGAGAAGTGCACTCGGGGCAGCTGCCGTTGCAAAACCGAACATAGATCTCAATGCTTTGGGAATTGGATTTGGCAGCCAAGTGGACTTTCTGACGGTGGCGCGGATTCTCGAGGATATTGGGGTAACTGCCTATACGGGCGCCGCCGGCATGCTAAAAACACCTGGCGTGATCACCACGGCGGGACGCCTCCTGGCTGCGGAAGCTGAGCATGCGGGAAGCATTCATACGCAAATTGCAAAATTGAAGATCGCTTCTTCAGCTATCGATGGCGCAGATCTCATTCCACCTCCGAGTGGAAAAGGCGCCCAGTATCTCTCGATCAACCTTAGCAACGGCTTGGCCGCGACTAGAACTGCCGGACAGGTTTTATACCTAGCCTTCGGGATGCAGGCAAACTCGCGACAGGGAGGATTCTTCCCAACTGGCCTCAATGGAAAGATCACGATGAGCGATGGTCCTGCAACTGAGTCGAATTTGGCGTAATCGTTGATGGGCGAACGACAGGACGGAGATGAGCCTGCCTCGACCAGATGCAGGCCATTTGCTCTTTCGCAGATATCTCCGCGGTCCAGTTGTCCGTAGAACGTGACCTTCCCCTCGGCGGTTCTCTCGCAAAGGCACTTGCAGGAGATACGGTGAACGGGCTAACGACCAATAGAGTTCTAACCAAGGGAGCAACACAGGGCATCAAGCTCGCGACCACGCGACGCCTTGCCGACGTGGTAGCGGATAAGACATTTTTGCCTATTTCTGGCAAACGAAGTCGAATCTAATCGAACGCGGTTTCCACCACAAACTAAAACAATCGCGGAGAGACGAATGATGAAGATCGCAAAGTTAATCCTGTGCGTGGCCTGGTTAACTCCCAACTGGCTGTTCGCGCAGGACATTAAGGTAACGCCCCTGCTATCGAGGGATCTCACCGAGTTCCCGGGAAAAGAAGGGACCATGATCACGGTTGTATACCCGCCGGGCGGTTCTGAACCCATACATCGCCACAATGCCCACGTGTTTGTCTACGTGTTGGAAGGGACCGTCGTGATGCAGGTGCGCGGTGGAAAAGAAATGGTACTAACTGCCGGTCAAACTTTCTATGAAGGCCCCGACGATATTCACGTGATTGGCCGTAACGCAAGTAAGACGGAGCCTGCGAAATTCATTGCGTTTTTTGTAAAGGACAAAGGCGCCCCGACACATATACCTGCAAAGTAAAGCTCCATCAGAACCCTTATCCGAACTAGCGAAGGACCGACTGTGAATCTAAATGAATTGATAGAATCTGGCCATTTTCCTAAAATCTATGATCCAAGTCGGCGTATTCCCGACGACATCTTCGACAGGCTTGTGAAGTTCATCTACTCCATTCCCACTTCAGTTAATGCACAAAGTACGCACTATCTCGTCGCATCGACTCCAGAATCGCGTTCAAGAATT
>Ga0206844_10008_pt1 | contig 60479 bp, 54 predicted proteins | sample Alteio_BWOrgCont_22_FD_152907 | JGI IMG/M metagenome (GOLD analysis project Ga0206844, IMG submission 152907) | Enriched cells from forest soil in Barre Woods Harvard Forest LTER site, Petersham, Massachusetts, United States -... | ecosystem: Environmental > Terrestrial > Soil > Temperate forest >...
TGCCAATCGTGATCCTTAAAGACGCGGGGACAGACACGGTGTTGCCCATCTGGGTTGGAATCTACGAAGCCAATGCAATCGCGCTGGAGATTGAAAAAGTCAGCACGCCGCGCCCCATGACACACGATCTGATCAAAAACGTCCTGGTCGGTTTAGACGCCAACGTCCACAAGGTAGTGGTGACGGAGCTGCGGGAAGACACGTTTTATGCGGTGATCTGGCTGGAGCGCGAAGGGCGCATTGTCAGCATTGATTCGCGGCCGTCGGATGCGCTGGCGCTGGCTTTGCGGGTCGATTGTCCCATCTTCGTCGAGGATGAGGTTCTGAAGAATTCCAAGTTGGCGACCACGGCATCCGACCGCGTGACCAGCGAAGAGCTGCGGAAGTGGCTGGAAGGCCTGAATGACGAGGATATGGGCCGATATAAGATGTAGGGATTGAGTGATTGAATCATTGAGTCATTGAAACATTTCGGCTTGTTCTGGTTATCTTTGTTCCTCAATGATTCATCCATCCGGTGACTCAACGACGCACTTCTTCTAATGCCTGATCCGGCGAGACAGCTCCAGCAAATCTACGTGGCGGGATTCGAGTTGAAGGTCTTCGATCGCTTTCCAAAGTGCGTGGGAGTCGTGCGGGACAACTGCATCGCGCTGCTGGTGCCGTCGCCCGAGGGATTGCAGATGCTGGGCACTCCGGGCTGGCTGATCGGGGAAGCCATTGGGGTTCTGGTTGAGACGGGTGGCCGAAAGGTCTTCCAATCCAAGCAGGAGATCGTTGAAGCCACCCCGGCAAGGCTGGACGCGCTGACGCGTTTCCGCGAGGATCTGCAGCAGATGCTTAGACTCGACGCTTCTGCTTGATTCGTAGTTTACATAATACCTATTATCGGACATTGCATATTCGGCAGTGCCGCTATCGTGCAACAGGTATGCTTTGCTAATACAAGGGCGCGATTCCGAAAACCGGCGCACTCACGACTGAATCAGACTTCTCTTCCCGCGATAACTGGCAGTCGAAGATTTCAATGCAACCTCGCGACGGCAGAATACTCTAAGCCATTGTGGCGTTGATGATTGACTGCCTTGATCATCTTGTCCTGACAGTTTAGGATGCGAGCGCAAGGGCGCTGCGGGAAAACTCTCTTGGGATATCTCCGCGATCCGGATGACAATTGATCGAAATCTCAAGTTATATGTGGCTGCTCTTTTTAAAAACGATTGTAGAAAGGGACGAAACAATGAAAAAGCGAATGATGTTGTTTGCACTCTGTCTAGCGGTGGCTTCGCCGCTGTTTGCCCAGAAGAAAGAAGAACAGCGAATTGCCAACTCGGCCACAGTGCTGGAGGAATTGCTCGCCGGGGATAAGGGCCTGCCCACTCATGTCCTTGACCAAGCCGACTGTGTTCTCATTTTTCCCAGCGTCAAGAAAATAGCAATCGGCATCGGAGGCAGCTATGGACGCGGCGTACTGGTCTGCCGCACAGGTTCAAAAATGGACGGTCCCTGGGGAACTCCGGCGATGTACAGACTCGACCAGGCCAGCATTGGCGTGCAACTCGGGTCGACAGCGACCGATTTTGTGCTCACGGTGATGAATCAGAAGGGCGCAGAACAAATCCTGAACGGAAAGACAAAGCTTGGAACGAACGCGGCCGCGGCTGCCGGTCCCACCGGCGCTCAGGCAACGGCGTATAACGCGAGTGCCATGAACGTCTGGGTTTTGACTTATTCGCGTTCCAAGGGATTATTTGCCGGGGTGTCCCTCGAAGGTGCGTCGATGGACAGCGACGACGATGCCAACAAATCTCTGTATGGTAAAGCGATCGGGGCAAAGGATATCGTCGAGGGCGGTCAAGCTCCTCCCCCGGCAGCCAAAACGTTGGACGACGTGCTCACCAAGGCGTCCCCCTCTCGCAAGTAGCTTTTCGCGGTTGCTAGCACGAGACCGGCTCGCGGATTCCCACGAGCTCTGGGACACTGGGATTTGTGTCGCTATCCGCGGATCACGCCGTCACGCATGTGCGTTGGACCGGGCAGTTTTACGGGTGAGTTTGGAACGCTAGACGACTTTTCCAACTTCAGCACGACCCTACGCGATTACGCGCCCGGATTCTGCGGCCAGCACGATTTTGGCGTGGAATAAGGTGCCTGCAACGCGGGTGGCGATGGCGATCAGTTCCCTTTGTCCGGCGAAGACCTTTACCATCCGTGACTGGGAGAGTTCGGGTAGATTCACCGGGCGGCCGGTGCGGATGCGGGCGGCCATTTCTTCGTTCGCGGTGACGGAGGGAAATTGCGGGAGAAGTTTCCGGGGATGAATGAAGATATCATTCGTCTCATCTGTTTTTACGGCTACGTCCAGTTCTTCCAAAGTGTGGGAATCTGCCAGTTCGAATTCGCCGACCGAGGTTCGGCGTAGTGATGCCAGGTGGGCGCCGCATCCGATGAGTTGACCCATGTCGTGGGCTACGGAACGCATATAGGTACCGGAGGCGACGCGGGCGCGGAAACTGGCCACGCATCCTGCCGATTCTAAAATCTCGAATTCCTTAACTTCTACTTGGACTGGCTTCAGCGCCACTTCGGCGTGCTTGCGAGCCAGTTTGTAGGCAGGCACGCCTTGAATTTTCTTGGCGGAGAACGGTGGAGGGGTCTGTTCGATTATGCCTCGAAATCGGCTGGCCAGTTGGCGAAGTTGATCCAACGACACGGCAACTTCCTGGGCCGGGTTGGTCGGTTCGCCCTCGGCGTCGTAGGTATCTGTGGCAAATCCGAAGCGGATCGTACCCTCGTAGGTCTTCTCGCACGAGGTGTAGAACTGTGCCAGACGGGTCAGATTGCCAACCACCAACGGCAGCACTCCGGTGGCAAGCGGGTCGAGAGTACCAAGGTGCCCCACCGAGCGCTCTTGCAAGATGCGACGGACGCGATTGACAACATCGTGGGAGGTCAGGCCGCCGGGCTTGTCGATAATGAGGATAGCGTTCATGGAAGATTTCGCAATTAGAAATCAGCTAATTTGATAACTTAACAAAACGGGTATGCGAGCAGACTTTTATGAACGCGGCTGCTCAATTCTCAATCACTAAAGTACCAGATTCCTTAATCTCCGATGATTCCCCTGCGCGACGACCAGCCACGCTACAGCCCGCCGTACTTGAATAACTTTTTGATCGGGCTGAATCTGCTTATTTATTTGTTCGAATCGGCTCTCGATCCGGACAGCCTGAAGGCATTGTTCTTCCAATTTGGAGTCATTCCGTCGCACGTCACCGCGCTTGTGGCGGGGAGTGGGAGATTCCACGCATCGGCTGTCCTGCTTCCCTTCCTCACGTCAATGTTTCTGCACGGCTCGTGGATGCATGTGATCGGCAACATGTGGTTTCTGTGGATCTTCGGCGACAACATCGAGGACTATCTGGGGCACTTCAGTTATTTGCTCTTTTATCTGCTGAGTGGATTGATGGCGATGACGACGCAGGTTGCGCTTGAGGCCGGCTCGCACGTGCCGAACGTGGGAGCGAGTGGAGCGGTCGCGGGAGTGCTGGGGGCGTATTTCGTTTTGTATCCTAAGGCACGCGTCTTGACTTGGTTTCCACCCATCTTTTTCTTTCACTTGCCGGCCTGGATCATGTTGGGCTACTGGTTCTTGCTGCAATTTCTGGAGGGGGCGGCAAGCTCGGTTGCCTACTCCAGGCAAACCGGCGGCGGGATCGCGTTCTGGGCTCACGTCGGAGGCTTCGTAGCTGGAATCGTGCTCATCAAAGTATTGCCGGAACGGCCGCGGCGATACCGATATGCGTCCTGGTAGGTAAAGCGTCACGTCGCCGCTCTGAAGCCGGGCCTGTATCTAGACTTGGAACCCAATGAGACTGCGTATCGGCGGACTTTAACAATCTGGAGGCAATGCCTCCGGCCTCCCTCCCGTTATAATCTTGTTGTGAGTGCCCTTTCAGTGCAGCAGGTTGCGTCTGCGGACTTCCCTACCCGCTGGGGTAAGTTTCGCATCTTTGGTTTCCAGGGCGAGTTTGGCGAAGGCACGAATTCTCCAAAAGACGAGACGCGCAAGGAAGAGGCGGTGGCCCTGGTGATGGGCGACGTGCATTCAGCGCCGCCGCTAGTTCGCATCCATTCGCAATGCCTGACGGGAGATGTTTTCGGTTCGCTGCGCTGCGATTGCCGTCAGCAACTGGAGATGGCGCTGGCCATGATTGCCGAGCAAGGGGCAGGCGTGCTCATCTACGAACAGCAGGAGGGACGCGGCATTGGCCTGATGCCTAAGTTGCAGGCCTATGAATTGCAGGATGCCGGCCTGGATACGGTTGAGGCAAATGAACGCCTCGGATTCGAAGCTGATCTTCGCGCCTTCGCTATGCCGCCGGGAATTCTGAGGGCGCTGGGGGTGTCGAAAGTGCGGTTGCTCTCGAACAATCCCGACAAAGTTGCGGCGCTGGAACGCGACGGAATCGAAGTGGTCGAGCGCGTGCCTTGTGAAGTGACCCCGAGCAGCCATGCTGAAGAGTACCTGAAGACCAAGAAAGAAAAGATGGGGCACCTTTTTGGTTCGCGCTGACTAATTACTGGCTGCTGCCAGTACAGCGCGCTTGGTGAATACCCGGATCATTTCTCTTCGATACTCTGGGGTCAGGGCTGATGTAGTCAGGGGCTTTGCCGTTTTCGCTGCGAGGTTGCCTACCGCTTCAGCCAGTGCTTCATCGACGACTTTCCCGGCGAGCAACTCACTCGCTCCTTTAACCAGAAGCGGCGCGGGGTTAACGGCTGTGACCGCAACTCGCGCATCGGCGATGTGGCCGTTCGAACGCTTCATCACGACGGCAATTCCGGCCAGCGGATAATCGATTGATCCTCTGACTCGAAGCTTGCGATACACACCGCGATAGTCTGCCGACGATTCGGGCAGGAACACTCGCGTGACGAGTTCGTCGGGCAGCAAGTTGCGATACGCCACACCGTCGTTGGTATAGAAGTCGCGGAGTGGCATCCGCTTCAGACCGTCGGCATTGGCGATTTCAATCTCAGCATTCAAACACAGCAATGCCGGAGGCGTGTCGCCGGAAAACGCGGCCCAGCACTTGCTCCCACCGGGGGCAACGTGGCATAAGTCTCCGTCTTTCTTGATGCAGAAGCCGCAGCCCTTTCGCCAGGTGAGTGACTGGTTGTACCAGAGGCAGCGCGTGTCGAGGCAAATGTTTCCGCCAATCGTACCCATATTGCGAAGGAGAGGCGAAGCGACCGTCGCGGCGGCTTCCGTTAGCACTGGGTAGCGACGCCGCAGGACATCGGAGTGCTCGATGGTCGTCAGCGAAGTCAGAGCTCCGATCTCGACGCCACTTCCCTGCTGTCGAATGCCTTTTAGTTCGGCGATGTTGCGAATGTCCAGCACATACTGGGGCTCGAACAATTTCTGCCGCATGGATGGGATAAGGTCGGTGCCTCCGGCCACGATTCGGACGTTGTGGTGCTTCGCCAGGAGCGATCGGGCGTCGTCTAGCGTCCGCGGGCGCAGCAATTTGAACTGCGGGAGACTCAATCGTCACCTCCCGCTTGCACTGTTGTTTCGCTCCGCGCTGGATCTAGAGGATGCCGCTTCGGTCCTTTGCCCCGATACCACAACGAGCCACCGTGCTCCCGGAATTTTGTTGGTGCGGTTGGATCGATGCCCTCGGTGAGGTTGATGTACTTGGCATTTCTCTTCGCGCGCAGGGCAGACAGCACTCGCTCCGGAGTAAATGGAGACTCGTGCAGGCGGACTCCGACGGCGTCATAGATCGCGTTGGCGATTGCCGGGATGGTTGCCGCAAGGGAGCCTTCGCTGCACTCTTTCGCTCCGAAGGGGCCCTCCGGGTCGATGCTCTCGACAATAATCGGTTCAATCTCTGGCGATTCTACCGACGATGGGCTTCGGTATTCGAGGAGGGCGGGATTCATCAGCATGCCATCTTTCCAAATCATTTCCTCGGTGAGCGCCTGGCCCATGCCCATCCAGACGGAGCCGATGATCTGGCCTTCGACGGAGACCGGATTTAACGCGCGGCCGCAATCGTGCGCTGCCCAGACTTTGTGAACGGTCACTTCGCCAGTATCTTCGTCAACGCTTACTTCAGCGACCTGGGCAGAGTAGGAATATGCCGGCGAAGGTCCGACTCCTGCGCCTTTATGTTTGCCGCCGCGGGCATCGGGAGGCGGTGCGTAAGAACCTGTTCCGGTGAGAGCGCCGTGGAAGTCAATGGCGGCGACGACGGCTTCTTCGAAGGTCATCCAATCCTTCGGACCTTCTTCTTTGCGCTTTTGCTGCAATGAGCCGCGCAGGATTTGTCCTTCGACGCGGCCACTGACCGAGGCTCCAGACTGGGTGATGTCATCGTCAGCGGTCTTGGTAATGATTGGCGGAGCGCTTCCCTGCTTGTAGACAAGGTCATTACGAAAAATCAACTCTTCCGGCGTGCAGTTCATCTTGCGAGCAGCGGCGAGGGCAATTCGCGTCTTCACGTCGGTTGCGGCGCGCAATGTGGCGTTGCCAGCCATGAAAGTCACGCGACTGGAGTAGGAGCCGATGTCGATTGGAGTGAGGTCAGTGTCGGCGGCAATAATCCTGATCCGCCCGAGGGTGCAGCCCAGCACTTCAGCAGCGATTTGCGCCGTCATCGTATCCGAGCCCTGGCCGATTTCTGACGCGCCGGTGTACACGACGACTCCGCCGTCACGATCAATTTTAATGTTCACGGTGGAGTGGGGCATGTCGGATCGAATGATCGAGTTCGCGGCTCCGCTTACGTAGTGGCTACACGCAATTCCCAGGCCGCGGCCTTTGGGGAGCTTGCCCTTGCGTTGTTTCCAGCCTGAGCGCTCAACCGTTTTTTCGATACACTCCGGCAATCCGTAGCTTTGCACTCGCAGGCCGTTCACCGTGATGCAGGGCGTCCGGAGCAGGTTGCGCTGGCGAATCTCGGCGGAATCCATGCCGATCTTGGCGGCCAATTCATCCAGTTGCGACTCAAAAGCGAACCGGACGTTGACAGTGCCGTGACCTCGCATCGCACCACAGACCGGCTTATTGGTCAGGACGCGATAGCCGTCATATTGAATATTGGGAATGTCGTAAAGCGCGCCCAGCAGCGCGCCGGAATACAGAATAGTTACGACGCCGTAGGAGCAATAGGCGCCGCCATCCTGGACGACGCGTGCTTTGACGGCGGTGATGCGACCGTCATTTGTGATTCCCGTCTTCAAATCGATTATCGTGCGGGGGCGTCCGCGGTGCGCCCAGAAAACTTCTTCGCGCGTGTAGGTGATCTTTACCGGAGCGAGCGCCTTTCGTGCGGCAATCGCAGCGATGATTTCTAGTGGGATGACTTCACTCTTTCCGCCGAAGCCGCCGCCTACGAGCGGCTTGATGACGCGAATCTGCGCCATCGGCATTTCCAGCACCAGGGACAGCTTGTGTTGCAGATAATAAGGAACCTGAGTTGACGACTGAACCGTCAGGCGGCCGCGGTTCCCGGTATGCGGATCGATCTCGAATGCAGCCAGCGTCGAATGCGGCTCCATGGCTGCATGGGTAACTTCGTTGGCGATAAAGCGTGCTTCGGCGACTTGGTCCGCTTCGGCGAAACCCTTGTCGGGATCTCCAAATACGTGGTGATAATCCTTTTCAAGATTGTGAGGCTTGTTGTCGTGGATGAGGTTGGTCTCCGCCTTCATCGAATCTTCAGGATCAAAATAGGCGGGCAGAACTTCGTATTCGACATCAATTAATTCGAGCGCCTGGTCCGCGGTAGCCTCATCGACCGCAGCGACACAGGCAACGTTGTCGCCGACGTAGCGGACTTTATCGAGAGCGAGAGCGTACTCGTCATGTCCGACGGGAAGAATACCGTACGGATTGGGCGCGTCTTTGCCAACGACCACCGTAACTACGCCTTCCAACTTCTCGGCGCGGCTAGTGTCGATGCGCTTGATGCGGGCGTGAGGGTAGGGCGAATGCAAGATTCTGCCCACAAGCATTCCCGGCAGGCTGAGGTCGTCGGTGTATTTTCCGGCGCCCGTGGTCTTGCCGGCGGCGTCGACCATGGCGGTGGGTTTGCCGATTATTGAAAAGCCGTTGGTCGCTCGTGGTTCGTCGTTGGCCACTACAGATTCCTCGCTTCGCTCGGAATGACAAGCGAAGAGTTGGCTGCCATTCCTTTTTGTTCGGCGTCGATCGCGGCCTTGATCGCGTGATACATCTGGCTGTAGCCGGTGCAGCGGCAAAGGTTTCCGCTGAGCGCGCCGCGAATGTCTTGTTCCGTCGGCTCCGGATTCTCGGACAATAGATGTTTAACAGTCATGATGAATCCCGGAGTGCAATAGCCGCACTGCGCTCCGCCCCAGTCGCCATAGGCCTTCTGAATGGCGGCTAGGCTTCCGTGCTCGCTCACACCCTCGACCGTCGTGATCTCTTGTCCCTCGCAACTGGCGGCAAGCAGAGTGCACGCCATCATCGGAATGCCGTCCACCAGAACGGTGCAGGCGCCGCAGGAGGAATCGTCACAGCCGCGCTTGGATCCGGTCAGATCGATATCCTGACGCAGCACATCGAGCAGTAACTTGCTGGGCTCGAAAGCGAGCTCGCGAGAGCGGCCGTTGACATGTAGTTCGATGAGTTCCTTTTTCATTTGTGAACTAGCACTTGGCATTTGGCAGTTAGCATTTGGCCTCTTAATTGTTCATCCAGAACCCAAACAGCTAAATGCTAACTGCCAACTGCTGTCTTTCAATACCCAAAATCCGCTTGCGCGGCGTACGCATGCTGCTTGACGCCTAAGTCTTCCACGCGGCACGCGCCCAGTTGATTCATATAGGCGCGTCGATCATCCGTGCTGTATACCCAGTGATCGAGCCATGCATCGGTGTCGGCCGTTGTCTTGGTCTGCTCGTGGTATTGGCGAAAGAATGCGTCGTCGCGTTTGTAATATCCCTGGACGGGCGAGGGATGCGCACCGTAACGACACTCGACCACGGCGTTCACTAGAAAGCCGGGAATTACGGTGCGATTGGGATCGCTGGCAATCACTTCAGGCTCGACGATTTCCTCCGCAACTACGATCACACGCTTGGCGGCACGAACGCCTTCGATCATCACACCGAAGTTGCCCCAGCAATGGGCATTGCCTTCGCGGTCGGCCCGCTGTACATGAACGATGGTGACATCGGGATTCAGCGCGCGCACTGCATGCAGAGATTCTTTCGGTTCGAAAGGCGAAAAGGCCTGATAGAAAAAATGATTGCCCTTCGCAACATCGCTGCCGAGCGCAGTCCGCGTGGGAAGAAACGGCACGCCCATCGCACCCGCTTGCAGAGCCAGAGCCACAGTAAAGTTAGTCATGTTAATAATCTTTATCTGATTGTTTTCGACGGCGCGGCGAAAGTTGTAGGCCGAGCCCATCATCACGTTTCCAACCCAGGCGGCGATGACCTGCTCGACGCAGCCTGCAGCAACGATCTGGTCAAAGAGAATGTCGGAGATCGGTCCGATTAGGGTAAGACCGCGTTTCTTTTGACGAATGATCTCGTGCCCCGCAGCGAAAGGAATCATCTGCTCCATCTGCAGGCCCAGAGCGACCGAGGCGCCATCCGGCACAAACTCGGCAATCGCTTTGCGCATCGTGAGGAGCTTAGACATCTACTTGCCCTTCCATACCGGCGAGCGCTTCTCAAGAAAGGCATTAATTCCCTCTCGCGCGTCTTCGGTCCGCATCAGGTCGTCAAGATAAATCTTCTCCGCTCGGGCGAGGCCTTTGTCGAAATGAATCGCATCCCAGGCGTAGATCGCTTTCTTAGTAATGGCTAGCGTAGCCGGGCTAAGCTGTGAAAGATGATGAACGGCATCTTGGACGACATGTTCGAGGTCGACTTCAGGCACCACGGAATTCGCCAGACCGATACTGGCCGCTTCCCTGCCTGTTATGGAGCGTCCGGTAAGCACAAGATCGGCCGCGTGCTTTTGTCCTACGAGCGCGGCCAGCGCAGTGACAGCGACCGGTGGATAACATCCCAGCCTGATCTCGGGAAACCCCCAGGTGGCCAACTCGGAGGTGTATGCCAGATCGCAGACCATCGCTAGCTCCGCGCCTCCGCCCAGGCAAATTCCATGTATAGCGGCAATGCTCACCTTTTTCGAACCAACTAATGCCCGGATGACGCCGTGAAATTTATCGAGCATTTGCTCAACCTTGTCCGGAGCGTGGGCCGCTACGTCAACCCCGGCTGAGAAGGCTCTTTGAGAACCGCTAACAATCAAAATGGCGATGTCAGGCCGCGTTTCGATCTCGTTCAACGCTTCAGCCATCTCGTCCATCATCGGGATATCAATCACATTGACCGGAGGATTGTTTAAAGCAATGCGTGCGACCGGCGGCTCCATGTAAAAAGAGATTCGGGAAAACCTCGTGGGTGATTGCGTCGTCATCGCGTCCAAAATCCGTCTTTGTCGTATTTGCGAATCGCTCTTAACTCCTGATCCGAAGGCTCTTGGGTCTCGACGTGGTTGCTCGCGTTCAATTTCCAACCCGTGTTACTGAGAACATCGTCGACTTCGATTCCGGGATGCACAGAAGCTAGATACGCTTCCCCATCTTCCCCAAAACGCAACACGGCCTTAGTGGTGATCACCGCGGATGGCCCTCCGCGCGGCAGGCCCACGCGCTGACGCCATCCGGGGCCATCGCCATTGCCGGGACTGGTCACATACGAAACGCGCTCAGGCAAACGCTGCTTGTTGTGTTCCAGAAGAACCACAAAACGATGTGCCAGCGATGCAATGTCGCAAGCTCCGCCGGAACCGGGTAGCCGCGTGATTGCTTTAGGTCCTTTTATTTCGGTGGAGTTCAGATTGCCGAAGCGATCGACCTCGGCAGCTCCAAGAAATCCCAAATGGACACGGCCGGATTGCAGCAAGCTCATCACGCCAAGCATGTCGAGGCACTGCGTTGCGCCAAGAATGTTGGGCGGATCAGCCATCGTGTAAATTAGTTCCGACGCAGGCGTGGTGCGAATGACGCCATTTTCAAATAGTCCGACTGCGCTGGGGGCGTGAGTCTTCTTCGCGACCACAAATGCGATCAGTGGCAGCCTCATGCCGACGAAGACGACTTCCCCATCCCGGATTTCGCGGGCAGCGGTCGCGACCATCAGTTCACCCATAGAGTAGTGGCCGCTGGTCGTGCTCGGCTTCTTCGGGATGTCAGTCGCAGTTATCACAGGCACATCTGGGGAGCTACGCTCCGCTGGACCGCAATGGGTGGCTGTCCTCGCGGAGTCTTCAACGATCGCCGGGCTTACAAATTGATCGCCGATTTGCGAACTTCGCCGATCGACGAAAGCGGATCGCGCGCACCTTCCTTCGGAGCAATCCATTTCTTTTCGTTGGCGATAATGTCCAGCAATAGCTTTTTATCTTCGGCCGTCGGCATGTAATCTTTTACATGCTCGTCATAGTGCTTCTCGTCGATGGGTTCGCCGGTCTGGGCGTGGAACTTTTGCCCCGCCCAGCGGCCGATGTTGCGATTGAATTTAATGTTCGGAGCGTATAGCTTAGACTCTCCCGGCTTGAGCACCCTGTTGAATCGTTCGATCAGCCCGGCAACTTCATCGCGATATAAATGCCGGTTGTAATCGTTTAACTCATCGACCTTTGCTTCTTGCGGATTCTTGGGTTCGTCGTAGCGGCCTTTAACACCCCAGACATAGGCCCAGTGGGCCGAGGAAGAATTGTCGGTGCCGAACAAATCGTACGAACTGGAAATCCACTTGTTCAGATACTTTTGGATCAACCAAGCCGGGATCACTCCTGCCTCGACAATCCGGCGGAGACCGTCGTTGCCCGTGCCCATGTGGAAAGCTTCTTCACGCAACATGTAAGACATCGAACGCCCCAGCGGAGCAAAGGCGGAGTACTTCAACATTTGCAATTGAAACTTGCCGTCCCGATCGACGAAATCGGTATAAGTAAAAAAATCCATCCAGTTGTCGACGTTGACGTTGAAGGCGCCGAGCAGACGCTTGTTGTCGAAGGCGCGACGTTCGAGCATTTTCTGGGCTTCGACTTTTCCCGAATACCCAAAGTGCTCGACCAGGAGCGCGCACATCTGCCAGCCATGACGCATCTCTTCGATCATCACCCGTGTGATCGCTCTGCGGTCCCAATCTGTGGGCGCGCTCTGGAACAGATTTCGCTGCTGTTCGACGCTAGCAAACTCGGTGTCGCCTTGATAGACGATCAGGTTGATAAGGGCGTCACGCATCTGCTGCGTAGGCACCTGACGCAGGTTTTCCCACTTGCGCCGGCCTTTGAACGCGCCGAACTGGATTTCATCGGTCTCGATCGCCCCATAGAGGGTATCGAATTTGAAGTTGGCAATCTCGTCATGGTTGACGCCGATGTCTTTTCGCCAATCATCAAACAACCCTACCCAATCACCAAAAGTTCCGATTTTTGCGAATTTACCTAGCATAAGACCTCTTTAACTCCGATTAATAATGTGTCGACTGTAGAGAATGTTGCCTAGAAACGTTTTCTACGCCATGTTCAACCAAACGGTTTTTAGCTCGGTGTAATGTTCAATGGCATGCACTCCCAACTCGCGACCGAAACCCGAACTCTTGTAACCGCCGAAGGGGAGAGATGCATCCATAAGCCCGTAGGTGTTGATCCACACGGTTCCGGCCTTGAGTTGCCGCGAAACCAAATGCGCTTTTTTTACGTCGCGAGTCCAAACTGCGGCCGCGAGGCCATATGGGTTATTGTTCGCCTGCGCGATCACTTGATCCACATCATCGAAGCTCAATGTCGCCAGAACCGGACCGAAGATTTCCTCCTGGGCAATCTTCATGTCATTCTTCACGCCGCCGAAGATCGTGGGTTCAATGAAGAACCCTTTACTGCCATCCACGGAGACACGATTTCCGCCGGCGATAAGCTTTGCCCCTTCTTTTTTCCCCGACTCGATGTAACCGAGAACAGTCTGCATTTGTTCCTGGCTGACGATTGCGCCCATGCGGGTTTTAGGATCGAGAGGGTCGGCAGGCTGCATCTTCTTAGCCCGAGCGACGAGCTTTTCTAGAAATTCGTTCTCTACTTTGCTCTCAACGAATAGGCGCGAGCCCGCGTTGCAGACCTCGCCTTTGCCGTAAAAAATCCCGGTGATTGCGCCCTTCACGGCATTATCGATATCGGAATCCGCGAAAACGATATTGGGAGATTTGCCGCCGAGTTCTAGCGTCAAGCGCTTCATGCTGTCGGCTGCATTGCGCATGATCTCTTTGCCTACGTCGGTTGATCCGGTGAACGCGATCTTGTCGATTCCCGGATGCCGGACCATTAGTCTTCCGACTTCCGATTTACCGGTTAGGATGTTCAAGACACCTGCCGGCACGCCCGCTTCCAGCGCCAATTCTCCGAATCGTAACGCGGTCAGTGACGTCAGGCTGGCGGGTTTCCACACGATCGTGTTCCCGCACGCCAGCGCCGGACCAAGTTTCCACGAAGCCAGCAACAGCGGGAAATTCCACGGCACGATCATTCCGACGACGCCTACTGGCTCGCGTAGCGTGTAGGTGAATGCCGTCTCAATCGTGTTGACGGTCTCGCCGTGAATCTTCGTCGCCCACCCGGCGTAGTAACGGAGAACGTCGACCACCATGGGCATATCGACGTAGCGGGATTCGAAAATCGGCTTACCATTGTCGAGCGTTTCGAGCTCAGCGAATTCGTCGATGTTCTTTTCCAGCAGATCCGCAAGACGCCAGATCAGGCGTCCACGCTCGCTGGCGGACATCTTTCGCCACGGGCCGGAACGGTCTTCGAAAGCGCGGCGGGCCGCCGCCACGGCGCGGTCAACATCCGCGGACGAAGCTTCCGCGATCTGGGTCAGAACATCGCCAGTTGCGGGGTTGTTGGTGTCGAAGTGTTTCGACGCGTCGGTCCACTGCCCGTCGATCAGGAGTCGCCCTGGAAAGAGTTTTGTCTTGGTAGCTGTAATCATCTGCCTTCCAATCGGGTAAAGCGACGGAGTACTGGCGTCTTCGCCCCGTTTAGGAGGGACGCCCGTCCTCCATTACGCTTTTGCTATTTCGCCTTGAACACTGCCGGCCGCTTCTCCACGTAAGCCGCCAAGCCTTCCTTGGCATCTTCGCTCTGGAAAAGGATTTGCTGATTTTCGCGTTCGACTGCGAGTGCGGACTCCATGGGAATCTCCCAGCCGGTTTGCACCGCGCGCTTGATGCGGCCCACGGCTTTGGCCGCTTTGTTGGGCGGGCAGAATTGGCGGGCGTATTCCATAATGTTGTCCATGAAGTTGTCGCGATCAAAAATGTCGTTAATGATCCCGAACTCCTTCGCTTCTTCGAAGGAGAATGTGTTCCCGGTTACCATCAGTTCGATGGCCTTGCTCTTTCCTACCATCCGCGAAAGCCGCTGGGTGCCACCGGTCCCGGGAAGCACACCCAGGTTCACTTCCGGCAATCCGATCTTGCCCGCGTCCTGACGCGCGATGCGAATATCCGCAGCCATGGCGATTTCGAGTCCGCCCCCGACGCAATGACCGTTGATCGCCGCAATCACGAGCTTCGGAGTGTGCTCCAGACGAAGCAACATCTCGTTGGCGTGCAGGCAGAAGTAATACTTGAAAGTTGGGTCGACGCTGGCCAGCATCTTGATATTCGCGCCCGCAGAGAAAAACTTGTCGCCGGAACCGGTAAGGACGATGACGTAAACCTCATTGTCCATACGTGCTTTCAGAATGGCCTCATCGAGCTGGCGGTTCATTTCGTAGGTGTAGGTGTTAGCGGGAGGATCGAACATCTCGATCACCGCCACGCCGCCCTCAGCGCGATAATTGACTAGTCGCTTCGTGGTCTCGCCCGCTGCCGGTTGCAATGTGGTTGCCATGTTCCAACTCCTTTTCGCAATGTTTAGAATTTGAAATTAGTTCGAAACTGATCTCTTTCTCTGAAACCTCTTCGTCTTGGATGGTTGATGCTCAGGTACGGCGCTGATCCCCCGCAGGAAAATATCACCCATTCCGCGTGACAGTTCCTCGGCATCCGCATCAACTCGCGGGTTGTACCAGGTGTAAATCCAGTTCATCATGCCGAACAAACTCAGCACCGCCATGCGACTGGAGAATTCTAGCGCCTTTGCCAGTTTGAAGTCGTCCAATAGTCCGATACAGATTCGGTAATACTCGCGCTTAATGGCGGCGATCTCTGCGCCGTATCCGTTTTTCAACACTTCCGCTTCGTGCGAAAGAACTTTCATGGCTTTCTGGTTGGCGAGAAAGTATTCGAGGTGGTTGAGAATGAATACTCGAACGCGTTTCTCCGGATCGGAAACCTCGTCGAGCCGTCCGCGCAGTCGTTCTACAATCGTGCTAAAGGTGTGCTTCTGAATCAGGTAGAGCAGTTTGTCTTTGGACTCGAAATAGTAATAAAGGCCCGACAGAGACATGCCGCTGGAGCGCGCGAGGTCGCGCATGGAAGCACCTTCATATCCTTTTTCGTAAAAAACCGCAGTCGCGTGGACAAGGATCTTGCTCAGCCTGCGATCGAAGCGGCTTCCGGGGTCGAGAGCGGGAATAGCGCGACGGCGAACCGAAACTGCCGTGATTGCTGAAGAGGACGCTACCATGAAAGTTCGAACGTTCGTTCAAATAATATCGCAGTGTCCCAAGAATCACAAGGGCACCGGTGGCTCAGGTCGGAAGCAGTTGGTATCAGTTGCGTGTGTCGGCCATCAACTGCTCGACCTCCGCTTTGAGGTCAGCGGTCAGAGGCAGTAACGGCAGGCGCACCGGGCCACCGAAGTATCCATTGAAATCCATTGCATGCTTCATGCCAGCGATGCCAAGCCCGGAGACGATTCGCACCGAGGCGTTGTCGATTCGCGATTGTTTCAGCCGCGCCAGTTCGATGTCGCCTTCTTTCCATGCGGCATAAATCTCGTAGCACGCAGTGGGGGCGGCATCGGCAAAGGCGAGAATCGCGCCCACCGCTCCCACCTGTAAGGATGGTTCAAGGGTCTGCGCCGCCCCGACTAGCACTTGAAATCCGACTTCCTTCTGCCGAGTCTTCAAGCCCGCGACCACGTTGACAGCCGCAGACGAAGGCTTTGTGCCGCCTCCGAGGGTCACTAATTCCCCGCCGTTCCCGTTGCCCGAGTCTGCAGCTTTCAACATGCGAGGAGTGACTGCGTCGAAGGTTTCGGTGACCGTAGCGCTGCGCTTCACGTGCCGCGTGCCTTCAACCAGGCGACGGACTTTTTCCACATTCGCGCTGGATTCTTTAATGCCAATGACGTTCGGGTGATCGGCGAGTTCGATCACGAGTTCCGCGGGCATGTCGTATCCCGTGAAAGGCGGGACGCTGTAGATCAGCACCGGCAGCGGCGATCGGTCAGCCACCGTACGATAAAATGCCAGAATATTTGGTGGTTGCATCTGCTTCTTGTAATAAAAGGGCGTCCGCACAAGTGCAGCATCGTATCCCAGTTCAGCCGCGTAATCGGTGAGCTTCAGAGTGTCAACCGCAGACTCGCTACCCGTTCCGGCAATCAATACTTTGTTTGCTGCTGCGGCCTCGCGGGTACTCTTGAGTACTTCGCGACGTTCCTGATCCGATAGATAGATGGCCTCACCCGTTGATCCCAGGGCTACAATGCCGGCGATGGGAGTCTTCGAATAGCGCTCGACGTTGGCTTCGAGTTTTTTGAAATAAACGTTTCCGTCGGGATAGAACGGGGTCGTAATGGGTGGGAAAATCCCATGCAGCAGCATAGTTCCAGGCTCCTAGCTCAAATACCTATTTAGGATACAGCGAAGGCTGACTTCACGAAAACGCTGCTAGCGCCGCGCGGCATGGCGTTCCGCGTGCAGCCTTTGCAGTGCCTGCACTGTAATCTCGCCTCGCTGAAGTGCGGAGATTCCTTCAGCAGCGGCGCGGGCCGCGGACAGTGTCGTAATAGTCGGAATGCGCGCGCTGACGGCGGCGCGGCGGATGGCCTTCTCATCGAAGAACGGATCGACGCCGTGAGGGGTGTTAATGATGAGGTTAATGCGGTCGCCCTTGATCAAATCGACTACATTCGGACGACCTTCCTTCACTTTGTACACCCGTTCTACTGTCATCCCGGCGCCTTCAAGGACGTCGGCGGTACCGGCTGTAGCGACCAACTTGAAACCCATATCGACAAACTTGCGAGCGACGTCAGCTACCTGAGGTTTGTCATGATCAGTGACGCTCACGAAGACAGTGCCCTGTTTGGGCAACTTCTGCCCAGCGGCGGTTTGCGCTTTGGCGAAAGCTTCGCCGAAGTTGTCGGCCACTCCCATGACCTCGCCGGTGGATTTCATTTCTGGCCCGAGCACCGTATCGACGCCGGGAAATTTGTTCCACGGAAAAACCGGAGACTTCACGTAATAGCAGTGTCCGGTATCGAGGTCGGCGCGACGCTCGATGAACTCTGGCAAGAATTCGCGCAGCTTGCGTCCGGTCATCAGTCGGGCGGCGATCTTCGCCATGGGCACGCCCGTCGCTTTTGAAACGTAAGGTACGGTGCGCGAGGCACGAGGGTTGACTTCAAGCACGTAAACTGTTCCGCCGTCGCCATTGCTCTTCGAGTTGCCATTGCTGCGCGGAATGGCGAACTGAATATTCATCAGCCCGACGACTTTCAGGGCGCGTGCAAGTTTGAAAGTGTACTCGCGCATGCGAGCCATCAATGGCTGGGGAATGTCGACCGCCGGCAGAACGCACGAAGAATCGCCGGAATGGATGCCGGCCTCTTCGATGTGTTGCATGATTCCACCGATGACGACGTCTTCACCATCCGAGAGCGCGTCTACATCAACTTCGATTGCGTCTTCGAGGAAGTGGTCGATCAGTACCGGGCGGTCCTGTGAATATTCCACCGCCTCTTTCATGTAGCGCACAACAGTTTCTTCGTCGTAAGCGATGACCATGGCGCGTCCGCCAAGGACGTAGGAAGGCCGCACCAGCACCGGATATCCCACTCGATTTGCGCCCGCGACGGCTTCTTCGATCGAGGCCGCCATCGCACCCGGAGCCTGCGGGATGTCGAGTTCTTCCAGCAATTTACCGAAGCGTTTGCGGTCTTCGGCAAGATCAATATATTCCGGCGCAGTTCCAATGATGTTCACGCCCGCTGCTTTGAGCGGCAAAGAAAGATTCAACGGGGTCTGTCCACCGAACTGCACGATCACCCCGACCGGCGCGCCTGACGAAGCTTCGTGTTCACATATCGCAAGCACGTCTTCGAGAGTCAGAGGCTCGAAGTAGAGGCGGTCGCTGGTGTCGTAATCGGTCGAGACGGTTTCGGGATTGCAATTGATCATGATCGTCTCGTAACCGTCATCGCGAAGCGCGAATGCCGCGTGGCAGCAGCAGTAATCGAATTCAATTCCCTGCCCGATGCGGTTCGGGCCGCTGCCCAAAATGATGACTTTCTTTTTCTGGGTGGGAGCGGCTTCGTCATCTTCTTCGTAAGTCGAGTAAAGGTACGGCGTGTAACTTTCGAATTCGGCGGCGCAAGTGTCTACGCGTTTGTACACTGGCTTGAGTCCGTGCTTCTTGCGTTGGTGGCGGACTTTGTCCTGATCCCCTCTGCCACTTAGCCGCCAGGTTGCCGCCAGTCGCCCGTCGGAAAATCCCATGCGCTTGGCCTCGCGCAGTGCCTCGGTCGGAATCGATTCCATGGGATGTTTTTCGAGCTCGAGCTGCATGTCATTAATTTCTTTGAGCTGGTAGAGGAACCAAGGATCGATCGACGTCATCTTCGCCACCTGTTTAACGGTGTGGCCTTGACGCAATGCGTAACGAATGTAGGACAGTCGCTCGGGATGCGGCGTCACCAGCCGCTGAGTAAGAATCTTGGGTTCGATTTTTTCTCCGCCGATGCGCTTACCCGTATCCAGTGCACGCACCGCTTTCATCAATGCTTCTTTAAAAGTGCGCCCGATGGCCATGACTTCGCCTACGGATTTCATCTGCGGACCGAGGTTCTCGTCTGCCCCGGGGAATTTTTCGAACTGCCACTTGGGGATTTTCACTACGACGTAATCGAGCGTCGGCTCGAAACAGGCTGGCGTCTTGCGCGTAATGTCGTTGGGGATTTCGTCCAGCGTATAACCAACCGCCAGCTTGGCTGCGATCTTGGCGATGGGGAAACCGGTAGCCTTTGAGGCCAGCGCGGAAGACCGCGAGACCCGCGGGTTCATTTCAATTACGACCATGCGGCCGGTCGACGGGTGGATACCGAACTGAATGTTTGATCCGCCGGTCTCAACGCCGATCTCGCGGATGACGGCGATCGCGGCATCGCGCATGGCTTGATACTCGCGGTCGGTAAGAGTTTGCGCTGGGGCGACGGTGATTGAATCGCCCGTGTGCACGCCCATCGGATCGAAGTTTTCAATCGAGCAGACGATAATGACGTTGTCTTTCGAATCGCGCATTACCTCGAGCTCATATTCTTTCCAGCCCAGTACGGATTCTTCGATCAGAGCTTCGTGTACGGGGGAGAAATCGAGGCCGCGAGCCAGTACTTCCATCAGCTCTTCGCGGTTGTAGCCGATGCCGCCGCCGCTGCCGCCGAGAGTGAAAGATGGGCGGACGATGACCGGAAAACCGATCTTGCCGGCGAACTCCAGGCCGTCCTTCAGATTATTGACAAGCGCGGACTTGGGGACATCGAGTCCGATTTTCTGCATCGCATCTTTAAAAACCAAGCGATCTTCGGCTTTGTTGATGGCGCTAATCTGTGCGCCGATAAGTTGCACGTTATATTTCTCGAGCACACCCCCGTCGGAAAGCTCGATGGCGAGATTAAGAGCAGTTTGACCACCGACCGTGGGCAGAATGGCGAAGCCAGCCCCAGGCGACATCTCACGCTCAACCCGAATGATCTCTTCCAGATATTCGCGCGTGAGCGGCTCGATGTAAGTGCGGTCGGCGACTTCGGGATCGGTCATGATTGTCGCCGGATTCGAGTTGGCCAGCACCACTTCAAATCCTTCAGACTTGAGTGCCTTGCAAGCCTGTGTGCCGGAGTAATCAAACTCCGCCGACTGGCCAATGATGATGGGGCCAGAGCCGAGGATCAGGATTTTCGAGATGTCAGTACGTTTGGGCATTTATGCAGTTTTGCTCTTGTTGGACGGCGGGGAAACTTCCGAGTCGCCGACGGGCGCAGCTTTGTTTTCTGAGCCCGATGGCTGTTCAATACTCAACGACTCTCCCGGGCATTCGGTTCTGTTTAAAGAGTTGTCATCCCGAGCAACGCGAGGGATCTGCAGTTCCGCCTTCCCGCCCCAATCCTCAGCCAAGTCTTGCCAAGTCGGATTGGCCGACTTGATCAAAGCTAGCCGCTTTGTTCGAGTCCACGCCTTGACTTGTTTTTCGCGGGCGATGGCGTTCCCAATGTGCTCGAACATCTCGTAGTACACCAGTCGATTGATGTGGTACTTCTTCGTGAATCCATCGATATCGCCGCTCTTGTGCTGCAGCGCGCGCTGATACACACTGTTCGTCACGCCCGTATATAGGTTCAGCGGCCGGCTGGCCATGATGTACACGTAATAGCGATTCTCGCGGCTCAACTGCAGATCCCTCGCTTTGCTCGGGATGACAAATTTAAAAAGGAACGGGTTTTCACCCTTTCCACTCCTCCATCAGCTTCACGAAATCCCGGAACAGATAATGCGAGTCGTGCGGGCCCGGCGAGGCCTCGGGGTGATATTGCACCGTGAACAGTGGCAGGTTCCGGTGGCGCATGCCTTCAAGCGTGTTGTCGTTAAGATCTATGTGGGTTAATTCGACTTCGCTTTGAGGCAGCGAATCTGGGTCAACGGCAAAGTTATGGTTGTGCGCCGTGATCTCAATCTTGCCTGAGTTTAGTTGCTTTACCGGGTGGTTGCCGCCGTGGTGGCCGAATTTCAGTTTGAAGGTTTTTCCGCCCAAGGCGATTCCTGTGAGCTGATGTCCGAGGCAGATACCGAAGATCGGCACTCTCCCCATGAGTCGCCGGATGCTATCTACGGCGTAGGTGCACGGTTCGGGATCGCCGGGGCCATTCGACAGAAAAACTCCTGCGGGCTTCAGCGCTAACACATCCTCCGCTTTCGTTTCCGCGGGAACTACTGTGACTTTGCAACCCTCGCCGCGCAGCTTACGCAGAATGCTCAGCTTGATTCCGAAATCGTAGGCGACCACGTGAAAGCGTTCGGGTTGATCTTTGACCCCGACGATCTCTTCGGGCAGGTGAGAACGCTCACCGGTTTCCCAAACATAAGTGTGGTTTGTTGTGACGACTTTGGCCAGGTCTGTTCCATCCATTTTCGGAAGTGCAAGCGCTTTCGCGACCAATTTTTCGGTGTCAGTTTCAAGCGTCGATATCACTCCGCGCATGACTCCGTGGTCACGCAAATGGCGCACCAGAGCGCGGGTGTCGATGTCGCCCAGCACCGGAATCTTGAATTGCTCAAGATATTCTTCTGCGACCTGCTGCGAGCGCCAGTTCGAGCTGACGCGGGAAAACTCGCGCACAATCAGGCCTTCGATGTAAGGCCGCGTGGCTTCAGCATCTTCGGGATTGGTGCCGTAGTTGCCGATTTCAGGATTGGTGAGAACGACGATCTGGCCAGCGTAGGAAGGGTCGGTAAAAATTTCCTGATAGCCAGTGATGGAAGTATTAAAAACTACTTCCCCGTAACATTCGCCTTTGGCTCCGTAGCCTTTGCCTCGGAAGATTCTGCCATCTTCCAGCGCAAGGATCGCCTGCATTCGTGCTCCAGGGGGTGGATTTTAAAGATTCTAGCAGGCAATCGGAAATGCGCCAAAGAAAATGTCTGTGAAAATCTTCTCGGATCGGATAAGACGCGCGGCCCGCGACTAAGCCGAACGCCAATAGGCGTCCGAAGGCTTGCGCGGAGTGCGCCGGCGTTCGCAGGCGTCGGAAGTGCACTGGACAACATCGAAGAACAAATCATCTTCGCTGCGCGACGAATTTGCGGCCTGGGCCGCGTCGTAAGCCTCATGCTGCAGGCGAAACCAGCTTTGGAGGTTGACTTCAGCCTTGCCTTCCGTCGGATGCCGCCGAAGATGAAAGTGCAAACGCATCGCGAGATCCCAGACTGCTCACCGGACTCGTCCCATCTTGTCCATTGGCCAGTAGCCGAACACTGCCTTGCCGTAAATGTAGCTCTGACCGACCGGGCCAAAATCGCGGCTGTCATTCGACAAACTACGATGATCACCCAACACGAAATAGCTGTCCGGCGGCACAACGACTTCGGCGTACGATCGCTCGTCCTCGTAGGCACGGGGCACGTAGTCTTCCTCGATCGCCTTGCCATCGACAAAGACGCGGCCGGCATCGATTTGAATGTGGTCGCCCGCCAGGCCAATTACTCTCTTAATGAAGCTCTTCGATGGATCGCGCGGATAGCGGAACACAATAATGTCACCGCGCTCGATCGGCTCCAGCCGGTAGACGAATTTGTTCACGAAGATGCGTTCCTGATCCTCGAGCGACGGCATCATGCTGGTGCCTTCGACTTTCACAGGCTGGTACAGGAAGACGATGATGAAACAGGAAATGGCCAGAGAAATTATCAGATCTCGCAGCCAAACCGAGAGCACCATGGCGCGAGAAGGAATCGGTTTGCTATCGGGAACCGCGCTGGGCTCGGTTGCGTCCGTCTGTCCGCGCATCATTGGTTCAATTCTATACGGATTAGGCTCTTCTCGTGTAGGGATCGATTCGCCAGTCCATAGAAGGACTCCCCGACTACTGCGTCCGCCGGATTCGGGTTACAATACTACAGAAACCCGAGCGAGGAATCAGATTATGTTGAAGCGCGGATTGGCGCTGGCGTTTCTTTTCTTGGTAACCCTGACCGTGTCGGCTCCCTGGGCTACATCCCAACAAGAGGGGGTGGTCCCGGCATATAATGCCGCACCGCCGCCGAAGGGCGTAAAGCTTCCTGCCATCCTCGGGAAGGAGCAATTGTGGACTGAGAATGCTCAGTTCCCCTATCAGACGCACGCTTACGATCTGGCTGCGAAGATACCGGCGGTGTTGCACCAGCAGCCCTGCTACTGTTATTGCGATCGGATGGGTCATAACAGCTTGCATAGCTGCTTTGAAGGGACGCACGGTGCCCGTTGCGATACCTGCTTGAAGGAACTGTATTACTCTTATTCCGAGAATAAGAAGGGTAAGACTGCGGCGCAGATTCGTAAGGGGATCGTGCAGGGTCAGTGGCGACAGGTAAGCCTGGAAACAGCGGCTTCGATCAACTAAGTTACGAGCCCGTCATGCTCGGGAGCGGGATTTGACGAGTCCCCTGGAACCCGCGTATAAACTGCTCACGTCAGGGAGTTGCTTTTCCACAGACGGAATATCGACGTCTTTAACCTAGGTCCTAAGCAGCAGTCGGGCACGACGGGAACTATCAGAGAGGTTGATCAAGATCCATCTAAGGCTAAGATAAGAGGAATACATACGAAGAGTACAGGAAGAATTCTGCAGATGGCACAGAAGACCACACCCAAGAAATCGGTTGGCGACGACCCTCGTTTTGCACAGGCTGTGCAAAATTACGAGGCTGGCTTGCGCGCCATGCAAGAGCATAAATTCGACAAGGCCAAGGCCTACCTACAGAAGGTGATTAGCGGAGGTAGCAAGGAACTGGCGGATCGCGCGTTGGTTCACTTGAGCGCTTGCAATCAACAAACGGAGCGTGCGGTCACCCAGTTCAAGAACCCCGAAGAACACTATGACTACGCGATTTCGCTGATGAACATCGGCGACTACGTGAGCGCCCGCGAGCATCTCGACAAATTGTCAAAGCAAGCGCCAAAAGCCGACTACGTCGCCTACGGTCTGGCAGCTTTGGATTGCCTCACCGGCCACGTTGAAGAGTCGCTGCGCCATCTGGACGAGGCCATCCGGCTGAACCCGGGGCTTCGCTTCCAGGCGCGGAATGACTCAGATTTTCAAAACCTAGCCGAAGACCCTCGCTTCACGGAATTGTTGTATCCCGACCCTGGAGGCGAGTTGTCTTCCCCGGCAGACGGCGATGAGGATCGCTAGGCAGCCCTGATGGGCTACTCCGACGAACCCGCCGACCCTTCGCAACGCCGGCCCTCTATGACCGCAAGTAGTGGTTTGCGGGTGGTTGTGATTGGCGGGGGTACTGGCCTCTCTACACTCCTTAAAGGTCTGAAGTGGTACGTCAATCAGTCTGCGGACCGACCGTCGACGAAACCGGGCGAGCCGGAGATTTCCGATCTTTGCGCGGTGGTGACGGTCAGCGACGACGGGGGCTCCAGCGGTCGTCTGCGCCAGGAATTGAACATGTTGCCTCCTGGCGACATTCGCAACTGCATCGTCGCTCTTTCTGAAGATGAAGCTTTGCTCTCCCGCCTATTTCAGCATCGTTTTGCCAAAGGGTCGGGGCTCCAGGGCCATAGCTTTGGCAATCTCTTTCTCGCCGCTCTTACGTCGATCACTAAGGATTTCAGCGAGGCCGTACGGTTGTCGTCGGAAATTCTGGTGACTCGGGGACATATCTATCCCGTCACAACCGCCAACATTGAATTGGAAGCGCTCATGGAGGACGGAACGCGGGTACGTGGAGAAACCAAAATTACCGCGAGCAAGGGACGCATCAAAGAACTTTTCCTGATCCCTCACGATGTTGAGCCGCTTCCGCAAACCTTGGAGGCGATTGCCCGAGCCGACCTGATTACAATCGGCCCCGGCTCACTATTCACTAGCCTGATTCCGAATTTGTTGGTACGTGGCGTTGCCAAGGCGATTGCCTCTTCCGCGGCAACCAAAGTTTATATTTGCAACTTGATGACGCAGGCTAATGAGAGCATAGGACGTACCGCAGCCGACCACATTCAAGCGCTTAATAGTCACGCGCAGGGCCGAATCTTTGACTATGCGTTGCTCAATCGCAAATCGATCTCGGATCCGTTAAAAGCTAAGTATGCTCTGGAAGGGTCGACCCAGGTCGTAGTCGACCAGGGAGCCATCAAAGAACTCGGCGTCATCCCAGTGATAGGTGACTATCTCGACGAGGGCGATGTCGCCCGCCACGCTACTGATCGTATTGCTCGTGACCTGATGAAACTCGCGGTAGAAGCCCGGTCTAACCAAGGCTCGAATTCGAAACAACACACCACAAGCGGCTAAAGGAATCTTCGATGAAGTTACAGAGGTACGCGCGGTATATTGGATCGAATGCCAAAGATTAAGAGCAGCCCTTCACCTCGCATCCCGCGTGTTGCCATCGCAATTATGGCGGCGGGCAAAGGGACGCGCCTGAAATCCAAACATCCTAAAGTCTTGCATGAGGTCGGAGGAAAACCTCTGCTGGCGCATGTAATCGCTGCGGCCTCGAGAGTAGTTCCGGCGCAGGATGTATACGCCATCATTGGTCACGAATCCGATCGCGTCCGCCAAGCTGTGGCCCACACCGGGATTCACTTCATTCTGCAAAAAGAACAACGCGGCACGGGACACGCGCTCATGGTCGCACGGGAAGCTTTGGCGGCTTATGACCAGGTAATCGTGCTCTCCGGGGACGCGCCGTTGATCACTTCTCAAACGATCGAGCAGCTTCGCGATTTTCATGGCTCGAATCATCCTGCGATGACGATTCTGAGCGCGCAACTGCACGACCCAACCGGTTACGGGAGAGTGATCCGTGAGGGACAAAAGAGCCCCGCCGTGAAGGCAATCATTGAGGAGAAATCAGCCAGTCCGGCACAACGCAAGATTCATGAAATCAACTCAGGCTTTTACGCGTTCGATGCGAAGGCTCTTTTTGCGCATATCAACCAACTAAGAAACGACAATCTTCACGGCGAGTTCTATCTCACCGACATGGCGGCAATCCTGCGAAGAGCAAAAAAGAGCGTGATGGCTGTGGCGGCGAGCGACCCCCAGGAAATTCTCGGCAGCAACACCCGCGCAGAGATGGTGGACATTGACCAGCGCAAGCGGATGGCCAAGTGCCGGCAACTCATGACCGAGGGAGTCACAATTTTTTACCCGCAAACCTGCGTCATCGATTGCGATGTCGAGATCGGGGCGGATACGGTGATCGAGCCATTCGTGCAGATTCTAGGCAACACGCGCATTGGCAGCGATTGCCGCATCCGATCCTACACTGTGATCAACAACTCCGTAATCGGAGACGGTGTCAGGATCCTTCCCGCTTGTATGCTGGACGAGTCTAGAGTCATGAATGGTGCCATCGTCGGGCCTTACTCGCGTCTTCGACCCGGGAGTGAAATTGGCGAAAACGCCCACGTGGGAAATTTTGTGGAGACCAAGAAAACCCGTCTGGGCAAGGGCTCGAAGGCCAATCACCTCAGCTACCTGGGAGACTCAGAGATTGGCGAGGGCGTGAACGTGGGAGCCGGCACCATCACCTGCAACTACGACGGCGCGCACAAACATATGACGGTGATCGAAGATGGCGCCTTTATTGGCAGCGATTCGACTCTGGTTGCGCCGGTCAAGGTGGGACGCAATGCTTACGTGGGCGCCGCCTCATGCATCACGGACGACGTTCCGGCAGATTCGCTTGCCATCGGTCGGGCAAAACAGATTGTCAAAGAAGGCTGGGTTAAAGCGAAGCGCGCAAGCCGCCAGAAGTCCGATAAGCCTGCTCTTGGTTGAGCCCCCAGAAACCGGAACTATTGCAGCTGCACGTAAGGGGCGCTGACGCAGATCGTGTTGACTGTAGCGGGCGCGGAATTCCAGGCGGACGCAACATGGATCACGCCGTCTTCATTCGAACAGAATCCACGCACTCCGGTCCGGTTAAATGCAGCCGGCGCTCCGCCAACGGTGTAACCCTGATTCGGTAGACCACCGGCGGGAGTGCCGATGCCGAAGTAATAGCCCGTCTTGGCCGTGGCCGGAGAGCTGGCACCGGCAAGTCCGAAGTCGATCAAGCACGCGTTCTTAGAAACTGGGCCGGTCGCGGGGCATCCAGTCGCCGCCGGCGGACCCAACGCTGCCAGGGAACTCGAATAACCCTCGCTCGGATAGGTAGACAAATACGAGACCTGGGCCGTATTGACGGTTCGAATGGAACTGGCCGCCGACGATTCATTGGCCGCAATCCTGGCACGCAGCAAATTCGGAATCGCAATTGCCGCAATAATCAAAATAATTGCCACCACAATCAACAGCTCGATGAGAGAAAAACCTTTTTGTTTGTGCATCCGCCTTTCCTTTTCCCCTTGAGATGACGCTGGATGTGCCTGTCGCTATTCAGAACGCAGAGGGTCTTCAGACTTGCGGATTTTTCTTAAGTTGCTGGCACTGAGACGGAAGTCGCAGCCTACTTCTTGCGCTGCCGAATTCGTACTTCGAAGCTGATCACGCCGTTGTAGTCGCGAAGGGCTAGGATGGAAACATTCCGCGTAATGTTATATTCCGCCTGAATGATCTGCTGGGAAGTCTGCGAAACGTTCGTCGTGTAAGTCAGGGTGAGATTGTCCTTGACCTGTCGCTCGATGGTGACCGCTGGAGTGCTTGTGGTCGGAGACGTTTCAGTGTTCAGGCCCTGAGGATCGATTCGGATGGTGCCATTTCCCAATAAACTACGCGAGCGGCTACTGATGGCCGAGTTGAGAGCTTCAGCCAATATGGCGCTGGACGCTTGTTGAGCGAATGGCGACGTCCCCGATTGTTGCAGTTGTGCCGATTGCTGCTGGGTTTGACCTAGGGCGAGCAAGCTGATGATGTCAGCAATAGGAAGAGGGGGCTCGGAGTGATAAGTCAGATTAAGCTTGTCGACCTCTCCCGTGAGATTCACCGTGATGTCGTAGTCGCGAACGTGGGTAGAGGCCTGCAGATCGAGCGCCGGCGTGGTTGTAACCGGATTGGTAAAAGTAACGTCGCCGCGCTCCATACGGTATTTAGTTCCGTTTAACGTCACTTCGCCCTCAGTGACGTCGGCTCGTCCCAGCAGAACCGGTTTGGCTGCAGTCCCCCGCAGATGAAAGTCCGCGTCCCCGGTAAGACGGACCACGGCTGTTTGCATCTGCAGCTCAGGGGTTGTGACAATGTGCACATCCATTCGGATACGGTTCAGCAAGGGATTGGTTTGGGGCAGCGCCGAAGCCTGCGCGCTGCGCGCCAGAGTCGCCCCGAAGTCGAATCCAGGAGTGATCGCGAGCCGCGTAACCACCACATCGCCAGACAGCACGGAGGCAGCGGGAGTTCCCGCCCATCGTAGTTCCGCGTTTGCCATGGAGCTGATCCCCTGCGGATAGCGCAAACGCACGTCCTGGGTTTCTAGCGTGAGATTGAAGTTGATCTGACGGTTATAGGCAGTGGCGTATCCGCCGAAGGTAACGGTGCCGCCCCCGACGTGCGCCGTGAGAGTTTCAATCTGCAAACGGTCTTGATTGAATACCGCAGATCCGTTAATGGCACTCAGCGAACTGGGAAGATCGCTATAGGCGATCGAGCCGTTGCTGACTCGCAACCTGCCCTGGGTCGTGGGTTTGCCGATCGTGCCTCCGAGCGTCAAATCCACCGCGACTTCACCTGATGTTGTGAAGTCTGAATTCAAGCTCTGAATAAGCTGGAGGTTCGCGTGCCCCTGGGCGCGCAAGTCAAGGTCGCGCTCACCGTTCAGCCGTACCGTGCCGCCAACCGAAAGGTCGGTGCCTTCGCCAATCAAATGAAACTGTTGAATGCTGAGAAATTGCTTGGCAATGACAAAACTGATCGGGCCATTGTTGCGAACCTTAATATTCTCGACATCAGCAAAGAAATCACTGAGGTCTCCAACGATCTCGAGTTCGCTGGGTTTACGGAGCGGGCCTCGTAACTGCAGGTCGCCCGCAACCCCGGACGGTCCAGTCACTCGGCGTTTCAGATAGTCCTTGAATACGGAATCCACATTGAGATGATTGAAATGGAGATTCACCGTAGCAGGCCAGGTTCCGCGCAGTTGAACGTCGCCGTCGACGTTCAGTTCTGCGGTTTTAAACTGAGAGCGCCCGCTCACGTGAAGGTCAGAGCTTTTGGTCACCGCGTCGAACGTATAGTCACCGACACGCTCGTGGTCAAAGGCAAGATCGCGCCACCGAACGTTCGCGTTCACCACGGGCTGCTCCAGCGTGCCTGAGGCTTGAGCGGTAAAATCCATGCGGCCGTCCACCCTCACGCGTCCGGCCTGTAGCTGCGGAATGCGGGCCAGGTCAAAGTTCTCTCCAGTCAGGTCGAAACGGAAGGCATGGGTAAAGAGGTTATAAGTACCGGCTCCGCTGACGTGCGCGTCGTAGTACGCAAGATGAAGTTCGTCCAGAGAGATCGCGGTGGGGTTGAACTCCAACTTGGAATCCAGATGTTCAACCGGTTCGCCTCGGATCACTGCATCGGAGAGTTCAATGCTGCCGTTTCCATGGGGATCGGCCTTAGTGCCTTCTATGTGTATCGAGAGGTTTGCCGTCCCGCTGATGGGCAAGTCGTATCCGCTGAGAGCGAGAATTTCGTCAACATCGGCGTAGCGCACCTCTACGCGAGCTGCAATCGGGCTTGAATCGGTAAACTGTCTTTCTTGAAGGCCAAGGTCGATGCCGAATGCGACAGTCGTGCCACCGTGATGCAGCCTGCCGTGATGTGCGGCGAAGGCGTGCGGCGATAACTGGAGATCCGCAGCCAGCGAATCGCAATGCACATTTTTCCCCGGCCCGTGAGATGTAGCGGGAATCAATAGATCGAAGTCTTCGGACTGCAATTTCCCGGCAAAGGCGATGGCAGACAATTTGCCGGTGGCGGTTCCGCTGAACGACGCATGTCCCTTCAGAATCATCGGAATTCGTTGCTGGTAGCCGACCGCTGTAAGAATCGGCTGCCACTCACTGAGGTCAGAGGTGGTTATGGAAAGGTTCAGTGCTGCGCTGGAAGAAAGCGTACCTGAAGCACGAACTTGTGTGGCCCGCGTCGAGGCGTTAAATTCCGTGACTTGCAAGTCGCCCAAGCCCGCACGATACCTCGCACGAACGTGGGCGGTAACCGGCAGTTCCCCCGCTTTCGGCTGGGCTGGAGCTACGACCTCCAAGCCCACTGCCGTCTCAGTGTTGGCTACCGATCCCCGCCACTGCGTCTCGATGCTTCCGCTTACGGCTCCAGCCAACTTGACGCGCTCGAAAGGCCGTGCCGAAGTGGAAAGAGCAGCGGCGATTTCGGAGGCGGACACATCTTTCAGCCTCAGCCGGACGCTTCCCTTCTGCTCATCAAAAGCATTGGCCTTGGAGAACTTGCTTGCCGGCGCCGAATTGAGCCAGTTGATGATCTCGGCGTCACCCGTCACGTCGCCTCCCAGCAGCTTCGCCTGAAATCCGGAAAAAGCCAGCCGCTGGGAGCTGATCGCGTAATCGCTGCTAACCGCTGTACTACGCAATGCGACGGACTTATTTCGCCAATCGAAATTCTTCAGCGAAAGTTTGCCAACGGAAGAAAAAGCCGCCGCTGACCACGAACCTTCACCCGCGGCCTCGAGAATCCCTTGACGTATCTCGGTGCGACGCGCAATCGCGCTGGCCTCGCCCAGATCAAGAGTGAGATCGTATTTGACCACGACGCTGGGTTTTCTGAAATCGACCAGGTGTCCGCTGGCCTGTAACCGCGAACGTCCCGAAGTCGCCTTCAACGATTCGACATCGAGACTGTCGGGGCCCAGGCTGAAGTGCACTTCCGTCATCCAGGTGACCGGACGGTAGTTTTGAAGTCTGCTATCGATTTTTCCCAGCAGGACATTGCCGTTGTAGCGGCGATGCAGCAGCGAATACGTCGCATCCGCCGACACATCGTGGGCGATGAAATCGAGCGGAGTCTTCTGGTCATTCCAGAGGAACTCCCCCTGGCGTACCTCGAGCTGACTAATGGAAAGAGAGAAAAGATGCTCAATCGATGTTTCTGTTGAGGGCTTTGACTTGGGCACCGGTTGGTTGGTAGTGCCATCGGGATAAACGACGATGTGAACCACCGGATGGTCGAATACGAGAGAGGAAAAGCCGAATACGGTTTCCAGGATCGAGATGACTTTGACTCGCGCGACCAACCGGTCCACGTGGGCATAAGGAACTTCGCCAGCAGCTTCGAGCCCATGAATGGTGAGGTTCCGGATCTCGACTTGGAAGCGGAATGGTACGGTATGGATCCCACCAAGGTCCACGCGCCCCCCGGTAACTCGCTCCAGTTCAGCAACAGCGCGACGGCGGATCAGGGCTTGGAAAGAATCAGTGGTCGCGTACCAGGTCAGACCACCCAAGCAGAGCAAAAACAGAAGTCCTGCCAGCAGCAGATAATTGCGGAGCCTGCGCCAACCCGGCTTGGCGCGCGGCTCGTTCATCGCAACTCGGTTCCCGCCTCCGTGCGGATCTGGCTACCGGAACGCAGATCCTGCAACCAGGCGACCAACATTTGGTTCATCTTTTGCTGCGTTAGCAATTCCCTAATCTTTGGCGTGACTTCTGCAAGGGGAACTTGTTGCGCACCCGATTGTCGAAGTTGAGGAAGAAGCTCTTGGTTGTAATAACTCTCAATGCTCTTGGAATCGATGACAACGTTGGGACGTAACCGGGAGTCGACCAAACCCAGTAAATCGACCTGCAGAGCCACTCTCTTCTTGAGTTCCTGTTCGGTCAATCCGTATTGTTTAAGCGCAGCCTCCCAGCCGGCTTCGGCGTTTGCAGCGTACCGCTTCCGAATCTCCTGAAGGCTCTTCTCTACTTCTTCGCCGCTGGCGTGCGGAAAACCGGAGGAGCGCATTTGTTCGCGCAACAACTCCTGATCGATCAGGTGGTCCAAGGCGGTCTTACGATCCGCGGCCCGCACCTGGTCAAGCGCGCGGCCGGCAACAAACGCTTCGTAGCGAATGGCATCCTGCCATTCGCTTTGCAGGATAATGTGGTTGTTCACGGTAGCTACTATTCGATCCAGAACATCGCCCGCCCTTGCCGGCAAGGCAATCGCCAGCAACACGGCAGCGCAAGCAAAAATCCAACCCTTTTGATTCATCAGAAGCTCTGTCCAATACTAAAATAAACGTTGAAATGAGGCGCGTGCTGCGGTACGAAAGTGCTCGTCTGTTGCCCCGCGCTATTAGTGACCGTTTGCGTACTTGGAAATGCCGGTGGATTAAGATTGTACCCGAAATCAAAGCTCACCGGACCGATCGGTGTCTTGTAGCGCAGCCCGACCCCGACCGCGTGAGAAATATAACTATAGTCGCACTGGCTGGCGGTGCTTTGCTGTAGGCAAAGCTGAGGATCCTTCTGGCGCCAGCGCAGCAGGTTGTCGAGCATATTCTGGCCATTGGTAAAGATATTTCCAGCATCTTCGAAAACGACGAAGCTCATGTTGTCCTGAACAAACGGCAGGGTGGTTGGTGGAAAGCGCATTTCCAAGTTATTCAGGAAAAGCGCACTGCCACCAATGGGAAATCCGGTTATGGGGTCGCGCGGACCCGCCTGATTTAACCCGAATCCTCGATGAGAGTTGCCGCCTCCGGTGAAAAACCGCTCTGCCAGCGGAATGACCGTCACGTCGGGACAACTGGTTTGCGTCGGGTTTGGACAGGCTTGCCCAGGCGGGAGGATCACGGTATTGCCGAAAGTAGTCTCCAGCCCTACACGCGTCGAACGCGCGAAGACGAATTTCTTGTCTTGCGGCCGGTTCTTGCCGAATGCGTAGTAAGTGGAATTCTGGGCGAGAATGCTGCTGAAATTTGCCTCCGAGCCGAAATAGCTGGAAGCGACCGCGGCATCGACCGTAGTGTAACTGCCCTTGGTACTTTCCAGATTGTTGTCGCGTTTGTTGCGAATGTAAGTAAATCCGGGCTCGCCGACGCGTACCGGCAAGGAGAGCAATGGAATCTGGTCGGGACTAATGTCTATGTTTGAAGCCTTCACCCGGCGATAGGTGAAGCGATACGCCATGGTGGTGGCTTTGCTGATTGTCTCTTCAGCTTGCACCGACCCTTCCAGACGTTGCGACGTAAACGTGGTGACGTCAATCGTGTTGTCATAGAAAGCTGTCAAAGATAGCTTCCACTTCGGACTGTTGAACCAGCGCGGCACGGTCGCGCTAACCAGTCCGCGCTGCTCCAAGCTGCCGACGTCGGCCTTAAACGTCAGCGTGTGGTCGCGCCCGCGGAAATTCAGACGGGTTATAGCCAGCGAGACGCGCGGACTCACTCCAGTTTGACCCTTCGCCTGGTTGGTGCCAACAGCGGAAGGCTGGCCAGTCTGGAATTCCAAGCCCACGCCGTAGCTGAATGTATACCGTTTGGCCTCCTCAACATCCACCAGGACGTTCTTCTCCGGCTCAGTGCCATTCGGATTTTGCACCGCCGTACCTACTTGGCTAAAGATGCCGAGATCGTACAGCCGCTGTTGAGTCTGCAGCATGTCGACCTGGCTAAGTGGGTCGCCGGGCGCAACTTTCAGTTCGCGTTGCACAACAAACGGCTTTGTGTAGTTCAGTCCGGACACGAACACGTGGTCCACGAATACCTGCTCTCCTTCGGTAATCTTGAAGGTGACGTCCATGCGATTGGGCGTGCCGGGCATGGGCTTGGCTGACGCCTCGAAACTAGCGTTAGGAAATCCGTGGTTGAAATAGTAGTTCAGAAGATTGTCGCGGTCCTGCGCAATGTCGTATTCGGAAAAGGGCTGACCCTCCGCCGTATTGATGTCAGCCGCAAGATCTTTTTCAGAGAAGGCATGATTGCCCTCCATGTGGAACGCTCCCACCAGGGTTTGAGAACCCTCGTCCACGGAAATCTTAAGGACAAGATCGTTTTCATGGCCCTCGTAATCATCCATAACCGTGCTGGCGACCTTTACCTGTTGGAAGCCGTTGGCCCGGTAAAGATCCTCGATTCCATGAACATCGCTGCTGAGCAATGCCTGACTGTAGCGGCCACGCGATTGGAAGCGCTCGGCTGCATGCACTTGCATGCGTGCCTGCAGGCGCTCCGTCAAGAAATATTTGTTTCCGGTAAATTCAATTCTCACCAACCGGTGCCGCGCACCAGCATCGATCACATAAATAATTTGCAGCTCATTTCCGGCAGCATCCGTATGTTGCTTCATTCCAACCTTGGCATCGAAGTAGCCACGACTTTGTAGGACGTTGAGCAGATTGCGGCGGCCTTCGTTCAGCAGGTCTTCATCTACCGCATTTTCTTCGAAGATCGGGACATTCTGTTTGAGCACGCCCCGTTTGATCTTGAACCCTTCCGCGGTGACCTGCACCTTAGGTCCGGGGACAATGTCAAAGGTGTAGTCCACGGCATTCGCCTCCTCACGGTAGGACTTCTTCGATACTGAAACCTGGGCAAGCAACCGATTCTGTTTCTGATATCTCTTGCGCAATCGATCCAATGCATTACTTACCCGCAATACTGAAACCGGGTCCCCGGTACGCATTTTCGCAATCTTCTGAATCTGCTCTTGCGAGAATCCCGCATTGGCCGTTACAGTCACGATTCCCACGTGCGCTTGAGGTCCCGGATCGATTTGAAAAAGTATGTCAATTTGCTGCCTCGCCGGATCTTTCTGCTCTTGTTCATTGACCGAGGAACGATAGTAGCCATTCTCCTGCATGAGCTGCTTGATATTTCCCAGAGCACGATCAATCTGGTCGGGGCTGAAAAGCTCTCCCAACTGGAGCTTGGAGGCATTCACGACCTGTCCGGCCGTGGGCCGGTTGGGAACACCCAGAACGTTAACCCGCCCCACGAAGTAATTCGAGGTCGTAAAGAACAACAGGTCAACTTTGCCATCGTCAGTACGTTGACCCTCGGCTCGGATGTCCGCAAAGCGGCCAGTGCGATGAAGCGCATGGATGCTTTCGCGGATGAGTTCCCGGTCTAGCGGTTCTCCTGTCTTTTGGGGTATAAGGTCGAGCCAACGCTTCTGATCGGCATCGGAAGAGATGTCCGGCAAGCGTATCTCCGCCACAATGAGACCCTGATATCGGGCCATAGCATCCTCGACTGGCATGGCCGGAGATTGGGTTTCGACGGATTGACCCTGGTCCTGCATCCCTCCGGCTGCCACGGGGGATTCGGCAGACGCTTGCGCGGCCGACAGCGCCGTCAGCGCCAGCGCAATCAGGGATGTCAACAAAGTTCCCCTCAGCTGCAAACCGGCTCCCTCTGTAAAATGTGGTCGGCTAATCCGTTCGATGAATCCGTAAAGAACAATGTTGTATTTCACGCCTCGACTTCAGGGAGTGCTTTTTTCTCGCACCCTGACGTTCTTACTGGAACCCGCCTCTGCCCCGTTTTGAAAACAGCGTGCCACCTATCATAATGGTTTGTCGGCGTGGAACTGATGACCTCTTTGGAACGGGACGAAAGATATTCGCGGCAAGTACTTTTCGCCGGAGTCGGGGCCGAGGGCCAACGCAAGCTGACCACATCGCGCATTGCGATTGTCGGCTGCGGCGCTACTGGCTCCGTGCTCGCTTCCCTGCTCGCTCGCGCTGGCGTGGGAACAATCCGGATTATTGACCGCGATTACGTGGAGCCCAGCAATCTGCAACGGCAATCCCTTTTCGACGAATCCGATGCCGCTGAATCTCTGCCTAAGGCGATTGCCGCTGCCAGAAAAATCGCGGCTTTCAATTCCGATATCGTGGTTGAACCCCATGTCGCTGATCTGACGCCAACGAATATAGAGGCTCTATTCGACGGGGCACAGCTTATTCTCGACGGCACCGATAACTTCGAGACCCGGTATCTTATCAATGATTTTGCGGTCAAGAATTCCCTTCCCTGGATTTACACCGCAGCCGTGGGCAGTTATGGCGTGACGCTGAATGCGCTTCCTGGGAAGACCGCGTGTCTGGCCTGCATTTTCTCCGACCCTCCGCAAGGAACCTTCGAAACCTGCGAGACGGCTGGAATTCTGAACTCAGCCGTAAACCTGGTCGCCTCGATCGCGGCTACGGAGGCCGTAAAACTGTTAGTCGGGGCCGACGATTGGCTTCGGCACACGCTTCTCTCCTTTGATGTGTGGAGGAACGAACGGGCCGAGGTTGCGGCCGACAGACCGCGCCCGGATTGCCGTGTGTGTGGGGAACATGAGTTTTCTCACCTCGCTGGTGTCGGCCGCCCGCATATTACGCTATGTGGACGCAACTCCGTACAGATTCACGAACGCGACCGCCCGGTAGATTTAGCCGAGATGAGTCAACGCCTTAAGCCGCTTGGCACGGTGCGCCACAACGACTTCGTTTTGAAGTTCTGGCATGAGCCCTACGAAATGACCTTGTTCCCCGACGGCAGGGCGATCATCAAGGGTACAACCGATAAGACTATAGCCAGAAGTCTCTATGCCCGCTATGTCGGATCCTAATAAAACCCGCTCCCAGAGCCGAGTTTCGGGTTATGATGCTCTCGTAAAGTCTGTGGAGGATCCAATGCGTTCACTGAAAACTTTGTCCATGGTTTTATTGCTGTCTGGATTGGCCGCCGCTCAAGCAACCGTCATCGGGGGCACAGCCAGCAACTGGGTTCCTGCTTACGGTGTTTATGCGGCACCATTCGTGCCTCTGGTTACAACTCCGTCTGTGACGCTCGCGACTGTCTCGCCTTCAGCGGTGGGAGCCAGCAACGCCACCTTTGGAAACGTGGCCGGAGCGACCAACGCCACACTCTCGTTTGTGTCACAACCTCCGGCGGGAGCATATACGCAGGCGATTTGGTCTCCGCCATATACTCAGCCGAGCGGGATCAATCCATCGGTAGCCACGGAGACGGCGACCGAAGCCGTGCCTGAGAGCAGACCCGCTCGGAGAGCTCATGCATTCGACGTTGGCGTCGCATCATGGCAAACCGTCGAGAGTGCAACTCATCTGATGGCAAGCTCGACCGGTTCGAAGAAAGCTGGACGCACTTTCACCAACCAGGATGTGGACCAGGTCAATCAGAAAAACGGCACCGTCAAGTACGACGGAAAAACCGAACATATTTGAGGCTGGCGATGCAGTTCTGAAGTCGGGCCTCGTTGCTGTTGCGAGCGGGGCCCCGAGAATCGTGCTGGACACGACGTATCGGGTTCAGTTTCTCGGCGGCTCAATTCGCCGAAACCACCAATACATCATCGGCACGAAGTAGAAGGAAGCTGTCATGGCGGCAAACGTTCTCACTTCCTCCGCCTTGAGAGTGCGGTACTCCGTCTCCGTGAGAACCTTCAGCGTTTGCCCGCCGCTATCGAGAACGTATTGCCCATTCAGAACCGCCGGCACTCCCCAACCACTGTGCAGAGCAAACCAAATAAGATGCGCAATGCCGATCAAGAAGAGCACGGTGCTACACGGAGCTACCCAACTCGGCATGCCTCGCGCGAAACCCTTCAAGAAAAAGGTCGGAGATCTTGATGCCGGATATTCAAGAACGTACAGGGGTATAAAGAGAACAATCATGGCGAGGATGAGCAATACCCCCATCGGAAAACGGAGCCCGGTAGCGGCCCTAAGAAGCTCGCTATATAAGCGGAGACGCACGCGATGATACCGCACGCCAACAAAACTGCAAGAAATCTACAGCTACTTAAGCTCATCGCACGAGGTTCCAATAATAATCACGATATGAATGTCACCGTTGCGATAGGGCCTCCAGCGCCGTAAAAAATCCCGGGCAGGAGATCACCGCCGCGTCCGCTCGGTGAATCATGGTTTCACCCTCGGCTCGCAAAGCGGCCACCGCAAATGCCATCGCGATCCGGTGATCGCCGAAAGAATCGATCTCGGCTCCGTGCAAACTCTGTCCGCCTGGAATTTTCAGTCCATCTTCGCGCTCCTCAAGCTGCGCTCCCATGGCTCGCAGATTCGTCGCAATCGCGGCAATCCTGTCAGACTCTTTCACACGCAACTCCTTGGCATCGCGAACTTCAATCCCGTTCGCAGTGTATGGCGCAATCGCAGCCAGCACTGGAATCTCATCGATCAATGCCGCTGTGTCTGCACCCGCTATCGTTGCCCCGCGCAGGTCCCGTCCGTCAACTTCCACGCTCCCCACCAGTTCTCCGTGTTTGTCTTCCAGTTCCGCAATCGAAATGCCGACCCCCATCAATATCAAAATGTCGAGCAATCGTGCGCGCGTAGGATTCATCAGCAAACCGCTGATCAGCAGCCGGGATCCGGGAAACAATGCGGCGGCGCAGAGAAAAAAAGCAGCGCTGGAAAGATCGCCGGGGATCTCCGCCTCGATCGCGTGGAGCTTCTGTCCGCCTGTAATCCTCGCCTGGTTACCGTGCTGGTTTATTTCCGCACCGAATGCACGCAGCGCCAGCTCTCCGTGGTCTCGAGTGCGAACCGGTTCTGCCACGCGAGTTTCGCCTTGGGCAAACAGCCCTGCAAACAGCAACGCGGACTTCACCTGTGCACTGGCCACGGGCATGTTGTAGTCGATCGCGCGCAAATGTGCGCCAGTAACGTGCAACGGAGGACGGCCTCCATCGGCGGCTGCGATCTTGGCTCCCATCAATTCAAACGGAGCAATGATTCGCGCCATGGGACGCCGCGACAGCGATTCGTCTCCCGTCAGTTCGCTGGTAAATTCCTGCCCGGCTAGAATGCCGCTCAACATGCGCATAGTCGATCCCGAATTGCCGCAGTCGAGGGGCATCTTCGATGGTTGCAGCTTAGGCCCGCGCCCGTGAATCAGGACCGCCTTCTCGTCTCGCCGCAACTCCACTCCCAAAGCGGCAAGACAACCCAAAGTGCTGGCACAATCGGCTCCGGTAGAGAAATTCTCCAGGCGCGTGGTTCCTTCCGCAATGGCGGCCAGCATGGCGTAGCGGTGAGAGATGGATTTATCCCCCGGCAAGCGTAACGCTCCCGCAATGTTTCGCGCAGGGCGAATCACGATGGTGGAATCTGTTGTCTCAGTGGACATCTGTCATTCAATAGTAATGGAAGCGGGAGATTTGAGTTTTTTCTGGAAGAATCAAAGCACGGCCGAAAAACGCTGCCGAGCGTCGTTCTACACCATCGCTTTGGCTTCGGCAGTAGCTTCTTTCAGAATTTCGGCTGGTACTTCCTTGATGGTCACATGAAATTCGAACATCGGGGTCTCACTGCCGCGGCCCCAGCGGGCCACTTCCCAGTGAGCGCGTAAGAACTTCACGTTCGCCTGCCCGGTCAAATCCAGCAGCAGAGGATGCTGCGCCTGGTAAAACTTCTGAGGAAAATTCGTAAGCGGCTTTGGACCCCAGGTGGTGCCGTCGGCCGACCCGAGGATGCTCACATCCAACGATTCCTGCTCAACGATGCCGGTGATGTTCAGGCTCAGAAGAAAAACGGGGTTCGCCGCGTTGCTGACATCCACCGCGGGACCATCGCCCTTAGCGTTGACCACCGTCTTATCAGGAACCAGGAAGCTATCAATCATGACGCGAGAATTGTAACAAAAGGAACTTCCCAGCGTTTGCTAGGCTGCATTCAGCCTATCCAGAAACTGTCGCAGCAACTTGCCTACCTCCTCGGGCTGCTCCCAGGGGGAATAGTGCCCCGCCTTCGCAATCAGCTTGATCTCACTGCCGGATATGTTTTGCCGCATCAACTCCGCCTCGCCAACGCCGGTAAGACTATCTTCGTCTCCCGTCACAAGCATGGTCGGCACGTTGATTGTCTTCAGCGTCTCCATCGAATCCTGACGCTCGGCCATGCCTCGCTGCACCATGGCCACATCTTCAGGCGACATTGTCCGCATCATGCGTAGCGCCCCTTCAACCAGGTCCGGTCGTGTGTCGCGAGTCGTTTTTCCCATCAACTTCGGAATCATGCTTCCGAAAAACAGCTCGGTGCCACGCTCCAACACGAAGTTCGCAGCCTGCAGCCGTACCGCCCGTGCTTCGGGAGTATCCGCCTGGGCCTTGGTGTTGCACAGAACAAGTGCGTCTACCCGCGCACGATATTTGCGCCAGAACTCGAACAACACGTAGCCCCCAATCGAGACTCCCACGAACGCGGCGCGTCGCACTTCTTCGTGATCCAGGACGCGAGCAATGTCGGCAGCATGCTTTTCCATCGTCGCCGGACCTTCGCCACCGGACTCCCCGTGCCCGCGTAGATCTGGAAGAATGACCCGGTAGCGCGTGATCAGCGCCTGAGCCGCCGGCTTCCAAAGATTATGATTGGTCGGAAAAGGATGAAGCAAAACCACCGGTGGGCCGCTGCCTAAGGCTTCGTAAAATATGTCCGCATCGCCGCTAGTGATTTGGGGCATTGCCAGATTTAATCACAATCGCTAAGGATTGATCACTGGCTGCGCCCCGACCGGCGCCGGAAGCCGCAACGGTTCCTCAGGCATGAGAATCCACGCAATCGGATACGCCAGCAGGCCCACACCCGTCATCAAGGCAACAAACAGCCACACCAACCGCATCAGCGTGACATCAAGGTCAAAGTACTCGGCGAATCCGGCGCACACGCCAGCAATCTTCCGGTCGGCGCGTGGACGAACCAGCCGCTTTCGGGCCGTCACCGCTCCTACCCGGATGCCGCAGTAGGCACAGACATTGGCATCGTCCTGAATGACCTTTCCACAATAATTGCAATACATGGTCTGCCTCCTCGTCGCTTGTTCTTAGATACGCTTCGGCGCTTCCTTTAGTTTCAATTCTACTCTCCCCGATAAGCTTCTTTCAGGTATCGGCTAGCGCTATCCGCCTGTGGTGTTGACGCGTCCAGGGCCACGACCGTCTGGTACCTTTTCACCGCCAGATCACGCTTGCCCAAGAGGTCATACATCTCACCCGCAGCCAGATCGGCCTTCTGCAGTACCTCAGGATCGGGTTGGGGAACCTCAGTCACCTCTTCATACGCCGCGAGTGCGCTTGTGTAATCTTTCTCGCTGCGAAGTAAATCCCCCAAGCTGAGTGCCGCGATTTCATAATGAAGGCCGCCGTAAAAACCCTCTCGCCCAGACTGCCAAACCCTGCGGTAGACCACAGCTGCTTCCTGATCATTCCCTTCTGCCCGAAGCAAATTTCCTTCCTCGAGCCCCATGAGCACGTCGCGCGGATAACTCTGAATCAGGCCACGGGCAATGGGCAGAGCCTCTTGATAACGATGTTCCCGCCGCAAAAACAGGACCAGCAGAATCTTTGCGTCGGTGCTGGTGTCACCTGTTCCCTCAGCACAGTCGCGGAGATCCTGCAATCCCAACTCCTTGTTTCCGCCAATTCCAAACATTGTCGCTCCCGCGCGCAGCGCCAGTGGAAGACTGCCCATCACATAATTGTGGGAGCCGACTATCAGCTTTGCCGGAGTGTCCGCGGGCGCAAGCTCAAGCACGCGTTCGTGATCGCGCCGCGCTCCCACTGCGTTTCGCAAAGCCGAAAACCAGGCGTGTTCCACCATCGCGGTATACGCTGCGAACTGGGCGCGAGTCACTCCCCGGGCGTAGAGCGCGTCCACGTCCTTGGGATTGGCATCCAGGCTGCTTTCCTCCAACTGCGTGGCTCTTTGAACCAGATCTTTGATTTGCTGCTTTGCCTTCGGATCGGCCGGGCGATGGGCAGCCCGAATAAAAGTGTCATTCGCGTACTCCCCAGTGTTGAGCGCGCCCATTAGATACAGTTCTCGGAACAGAACAGCGGTCAGCAAATGATTCACTGCGAAGGGATCGTCCGGATGGCGTTGCAGTATCTGATCGAATTCCTGAACGGCCCGGTCGTAATCAAGATTGTAAAAGTGGTCGAAGGCGGATCGGTTCAGCGTGTCGTTGGGACGAAATGACAGGCCGTCCCCGGGGCGCGCCGCCGGGGGATTCGTCTGGGCAGCAGTTGCATGGGTCAGCACCAGTGACAGGGACAGAAGCAGATACGGCAGCGTGCGGCGAAACAAATGGGCAATCCTTTACTCTTACTTTGGTCTTGTGTCTTGAGTTTATCTGATGCGGGTACGTTTGGTGGGCACGCTAGAACCAAAAGCATCACTTTGCCAAGACATTTGCCGGTTAGAAATGCTTCGGAGCGCCGGATAATTCCCAAAGTGGTTATTTTGCTCGAAACGGGGTAATTCTTGCCCAGCCCCCGCGGCGGGTGGGGACGAGGAGTTTCTGAAACTGCTGTAAGGCAAGAACTTAATCGGGTACCGGCTTTGGCTACTGGCTTGCCATGGAGTGCTTGGGGAAATCCACATGTCTCAAGTTATCGATAACGCACCGCAGGAGTTCTGGCGTCCTCCGGTTGCCCCAGCCGAGTCCGCCATTCCCATGGTCGAGGTTTGCGACCGCTGCGAGACCGAATTCATGGTCGGAGCAAAGTTCTGCCATGGCTGCGGAGCCGAACGACAAGCCAGGGCCGCCCCCAACGGCGCCCATACTTGGGCGCGCGCCGTCCGGTTGCTTCGTGTCCTGGAATTCCAGAATGTGAAGGAATGGCTGGGCCTTTCGATGGCCTCGCTTATTGCCTTCTTTGCCGGGCTGGGTTGCCTGCTGGCGGCCATCGCGGTGGGCGCTATTTACTCGGTTCAGACCCTGGCCGACTTTCAAGCCATTCAGTCCTGGCGGGTACAGTGGCTGCTGGCGGCAGTGGCGGCTTTCGTCGCGGGAATACTGCTGAAACAAGCTGGCTCGGTTAACAAGTAGATCACGAGGACACCTCGAAATCCCTCCCCCGAACTACCTTCTCGTCAACCAGCAGTTCCGCACATCGAGGTGTGAGCGATGCCTGCCGTCACGCTTCGCCCAGACAAAGCATCGGGGGTTACGCGTCAATCGCGGGATTTCGAAGATTAATTGACTCCGCGCCTACACAAAAATAAAGGCCCGATTGCTCGGGCCTTTGATCTCGTGCAAAGAGCCTAGCGGCTCAACGGGGTGGCGCTGGCGCGCTGGGCTACTACGTGCCGCGCGTTTTCTGCCAATTGCTTGGCTTGCGGCAGCAAGTCCAGGCCTTTGAGCACTTCGGGATCGGCTTCGGCCCTGACTTTTAAACCTTCCTCCTGGCCAAAAGCGTTCACGAAGATTTCGCTCTTGATGCTGGAGCGAACCCAGTCGTTATTCTGCAGCAGTTCGGCTTCGGTGAACGGAATCTTTTCCGCGTCCAGGAACTTGCGGAAGTCTTGCATGGTGGCGTCATCAACCTCGAAACTCTTGGTCGGATGATGATTGACCATGTAGTGCTTGGCGTAGTTGAAGAACGCGTAGTGCTGCAGCAGCGAATCCTGGAACGGCGTGCTCTTGATGGGATCGAGCTTAACGTCAGGAGTGATGCCGCCTCCGCCGTAGACGGTGCGTCCGCTGTCGGTGAGTTTCACCTCACGGCTGGCGGTGCCGTTCTTGCTCTCATCTGGGCGTTCGAAATAATAGTCGTAGAGCGAAACGTTGGAATAGTCGCGCTGAATCAGGCGTCCGCTGGGCGTGTAGTAGTGAGCTGTGGTAAGAGCGAGTCCGGTATTTTCGGATAGCGGATACACGGTCTGCACTAAGCCCTTGCCGAAAGTGGTTTCGCCGACGATCAGGCCACGGTCGTGATCCTGAATGGCACCAGCGACGATTTCAGCAGCGGAAGCTGTCCCCCGGTTCACCAAAACGACCAAGGGATATTCTTTGCCGCCGTCACCGTGAGTCGCGGTATAGCGCTTCTCGGGCGAATTGCGGCCGTGATGAGAAACAATCAACTGCCCCTTGCGCAGGAACTTGTCGGCCACGCCAACACCTTCGCTGAGCAGGCCGCCGGGATTCTGGCGGAGATCGAGAATCAGACCCTTCAGATCGCCCATCTGGTCAAGCGCATCGGAAACTTCTTTTTCCGTGGTCTCGTTAAATCCAGTAATGTGCAGATAACCAATGCCAGGCCGGATCAGGAAGTGCAGATCGACGCTGTAACGCGGGATTTCGTCGCGAACTACCGCGAACTCGATGGGTTTGTCCGTGCCTTCGCGCACGATCGTGATGTGGACGGTGGTTCCTTTGGGCCCCTTAAGCAGATCGGCCACGTCACTTGTGCTCATGTTGTCGGTTGGCTTTCCGTCGACCGCAACAATAATGTCTCCAGGACGAATGCCGGCGCGGTACGCAGGCGTGCCCGCAAACGGCGCAATGACGATGACCTTATTATTGCGCGGACCGACAGTCATGCCGACGCCGTAGTACTTGCCGCGCTGATCCTCGCGCAGAAGAGCGTAAGACTTCGGATCAAAGAAATTCGAGTGCGGATCAAGCACGTGCAACATGCCGGGAATGGCGCCGTTGTAAATGGCCTTGTCAGCATTCACCGGTTCGGCATAGTTCTGCTCGACCAGGCTATAGACGTCGGCGAACTGACGCAGGCTGTCACGAACATCGGAGTCGCCGCCGGGGGCTGCCGCCGGGTTGATCTTCTGGCCAAAGACCATGCCAAGGAATCCGCAGGTGACCAGAACGAAGACTGCAAGATAGAGTGTGCGACGAGAACTACGGGCCATGCTTTTAGTTTCCTTCGGTTCGGGCGTCGAGAAAAGGCCCGGCCACCGCATCTGAGCGAAGTATAGCACGTCCCGAAACAGGTTCCTGCTGACCTTAAGTAACCACCTGGACGAGGGGAAGCTCTACACGCTCACTGCATGTAAGATGCGAGCCGGAGCCCGGAGGTGCGGGACTTTATCGTCATATGTCGGCGGCATAGACCGCTAATGTCAAGTGATTGTCAAATAACGGGCCACGCGTTGCCGCCATCGCGCGGCTGGCAGTATGATGAATCGCATGGGGTTCTCGGAGACGATCTTCCTGTTTTTCCTGGCTTTGGTCATTTTTGGGCCAAAGAAGCTGCCGGAGATCGCGCGTCAAGTGGGCAAGGCTCTCAACGAGTTCCGCCGGGCTTCGAACGAGTTCAAGGCTCAGATTGAGTCGGAGATTTCGCAGTTGGAAATGGAAAACCGGCAGCAGATTCTGCCCCCGTCCACGCCGGCGAAGGGAGCGGTGGCCGCAGCACCTTTGACCCTGGAACCCGCCGTTAGTCCGCAATTATCGAGCCCCCAACTACCGGTGGAACCGGGCCCCGAAACTGGATCTTCCGAACAAACCGCGATGGTGAAGGCTCCCAATGCCTGACTTGGTTGCTGAAGCGCCTTCCGCAAAACCTGCACAGGATCCCATGCCTGCCATGAGCTTCCTCGACCACCTCGAGGAACTGCGGCGGCGGATCGTTTATTCGATTATCGCAATTGCGGTGGGGTTTTTCGCATGTTGGGGATATGCCGAGAAGATCGTCGGCTGGATGCAGAAGCCGATCATGCAAGCGCTACAAAAAAACGGCATGCCGCAGACGCTGGTGTATCTGAATCCCACCGACCCCTTCAACCTTTACTTGAAGGTTGCAATGTTGGCGGGTCTGTTTGTCGCATGTCCGGTGGTGCTTTACCAGGTTTGGATGTTCATTTCTCCCGGGCTCTACCGGAACGAGAAGCGCTATGTCACGCCCTTTATGTTTTCGACTGTCGGTTTGTTCCTGGCGGGCGGCGCGTTCGGCTACAAGGTGGTTTATCCGGCGGCGTTGGATTTTCTGATTGGCTACGGCAGGCAGTTTCAGCCGATGATCACCATCCACGAATACACGGATTTATTCCTGACAGTGATTCTTGGATTGGGCGTCGTCTTCGAGCTGCCGATTCTGGTTTTCTTTCTGGCCCTCATGGGAGTCGTGAGCGCGGGGTGGATGTGGCGGAACGTGCGGTATTCGATTCTCGTTATTTTCATTATTGCGGCCATCATTACTCCTACCGCAGACATCCTGAATATGTGCATTTTCGCCGCGCCCATGGTTGCACTTTATTTGGCCAGCATCGGAATTGCTTATCTGGTGCATCCAAAACAGCGAAAGGCGCGGGCGGAGAAAAAATCTCAATGACATCGACCGTTCGGCAAAAGCGAGACAGCCGGCCTCGCTTGTTTATTGCCGTGGCATTCTGCTTGTCTCTAGCTATGGCCTTGTCTGCTTGCGCTCGGGAGAAGGAGGCCGCGGCGGCTCCGAAGGAAACGGCGACGTCCGCGCCGGTTGCAGAGGACGCCGCCACATCTATCTCTGATTTGGGTCCTCCGCCCGCGTTCAACTCGGCTCGCGCCATGCAGTATGTGAAGGAGATTGTGGCCTTTGGCCCGCGTCCGATCGGAAGCGCGAATCACAAGAAAGTCGAAGATTACATTCACGCCCACTTGAAAGGCGATGTGGTCGAAGACGACGCCTTCACCATCGACACGACCGAAGGAAAGTTTCCCGTTCGCAACATCATTGCGAAGTATCCAGGGACACGCGATGGCATCATCGTGATTGCCAGCCATTACGACACTAACTACCCTCTACGCGACACGGCTTACGTCGGGGCGAATGACGGCGCATCTTCGAGCGCCCTGCTGCTTGAAATTGCGAATCAGCTTCGTGGCAAGAAACTCGATGGCTATAGCGTATGGCTGCTGTGGGACGATGCGGAAGAAGCCATCAAACTTCCGTGGACCGACGACAACAGCGTTTACGGGGTTCGTCATCTGGCGCAGAAGTGGCAGGACGATGGAACTATCAATAAGATCAAGGCATTCCTGCTGGAAGACATGATCGGTGACGCCGATCTCAACATCGAGCGCGACGAAAATTCAACTCCCTGGCTTGAGAACATGGTGTATCAAGCAGCGATGCACCTGGGCTATCAATCTCACTTCTTTGCCCGAACCATCCCGATGGAAGACGACCACAAACCTTTTATGCAGCGCCACGTTCCCAGCGCTGACCTGATCGACTTCGACTACGGATACAACAATGTTTTCTGGCACACGACGCAAGATACGGTCGACAAGTTAAGTCCCAAGAGCCTCGAAATCGTGGGCACCGTGACCCTCGAAACGGTGCAGATGCTGGACAAGAAGTAGAGTTACCTGCTCAATGCTCTTCGATCTTTGTTAACCTGCCAGAACAAACGATGGGAAGCTGACTTCATTCTTACTGAGCGTCACAGGCCTCCGTGGAACCGTGCGAAGGCACGGGCAAGCATCAGCGACATGACTAGGATGCCCGCACCAAGGACAAGCGCGTGCTGCGTTTTACGCAGATTGAATTCGCCAACCCGACAGACGAGCACGTAGCCGACGGCAAGGTTGAAGAAACCCCATAGAACATTGACCATCGCTGAGGACAAACCCTGGCCGGGCGGCGACGCGAACGGGCTCTGAAAGGCGTGACCCGAGATCCCATTGCCCAAGTGAGGCAGGCTATTCGCGAGGAATAAACCTCCGAAGAAATACGCCAAGTAGTGGTACCAACGCATGGTTCCTCCCGTCTGTTTGCGAAAGAAAATAGTAGCAGGTCATGCCTTTTCTTTTGCGCTTTCGCTTTTTCGTGATTTGATTTCTAATTCCAACCTTATGCCAATCGTGAAACTCCGTCTGTCCCTACTTGTGTTCCTTGTTGCACTGGCATCTGCGCAGAATCCGGCCGACCAGGTCATTACGGAAGCTTTGAAGCCCTCGCCCCTCGAATCCAACTTGCAGCGCCTCACCGATCAAATCGGAGGCCGGGTACCGGGCACGCTGGCCATGCGACAAGCCGTCGATTGGGGCGTGGCAGCCTTCAAAGCTGCGGGCGCAGATAATGTCCACACCGAAAACTTCACTATTCCGGCTTCCTGGGGCGAGGGCTTTACCAGAATGAGTGTCTCCGCCCCGGAACAATTTGACGTACGGGTGGTTTCGATGGCATGGGCGCCCGCTTTGGCGGCTCATCAGGATGTGCCTATCGTCGATGTGGGCGAGGGCAAGCCTGAAGATTTTGTCAAAGCCGGCAACATTACCGGAGCCCTGCTGCTGGTGCACTCCAACGAAATGTCCACGTGGGACGATCTGTTCGCCGAGTATCTCCGGGCTCCGGGCATTATTCTTCGTGCCGTGCAGGCCAACGCTTTGGCCATTGTGGTTCAATCCACGCGTCCGCACGACCTGCTCTATCGTCACACGGACTCGTTGCAGGGCGAAATCGCTCCCATTCCTATGGTTCTGGTGGCAAGAGAAGACGCCGGTCGCATCGCGCGGCTGCTGGCCTCCGGGCAGAAGGTTCGCGCTGACTTGGCAATACCAAATCGCGTGGGTGGACCAATCACAGCCTCAAACGTGGTTGCTGAGATACGGGGCAACGAAAAACCAAACGAGTTCGTGATTCTGGGAGCGCATCTCGATTCCTGGGAACTGGGCACGGGCGCGCTCGACAACGGCTGCAACGCCGCACTCGTGATCGACGCCCTGCGCGCGATCAAAACGGCGGGTCTGCGTCCCCGCCGTAGTATTCGTTTCATCTTGTTTTCTGGGGAGGAGGAAGGTTTGCTGGGATCGCATGCCTACGCCATCGCGCATCGCTCTGAACTGGATAAAGCCGCTGGCGTGGTCATCTTCGATTCCGGGACGGGCAAGGTCACTGGCTTTTCTGTCGGCGGTCGCAAAGACGTGGTCGATGCCGCCAACAATCTGGTTGCCCCTCTCAAGCAATTCGACGCGACCAAACTGATCACTACCGCCGAATGGGGCACGGACCATTTTGATTTCATGCTCGAAGGCGTACCGACATTCGTGGCAGAACAGGAAGAAGCGAATTACCTGATCAACTATCACGCCATGTCGGACACATTCGACAAAGTTGACTTGCCGCAACTGAAGAAACATGTCGCCGAAGCGGCTGCTTTTACATTCGGCATTGCTAACTCTTCCGAACGGGTTGGTCCCCGGCTGCATCACGCGCAAATCGAGGAGACCATGCACGAGACACACCTCGACGACCTGATGAAGACTTTCGGTATGTGGCAAGCGTGGCAAGACGGAAAATGGGGACGCGCCGATTGAAGTTTTTTTGTTGCCCCGCGGTTCTGAGGCCTAATTGAACCAGTTGCTCTTCTGGATTCTTTTCAATCTCTTCGTGCTGGGCATGCTGGCACTCGACCTCGGGTTCCTGCAGCGGTCTGCCCGCGCTGTGAAGTTTCGCGGGGCGCTGGCCTGGACCCTGACCTGGATCGCGTTGGCCGGCGCATTCGCCCTGCTGGTTTATTTCCACTATGGCCACGCGACCGCGGTGGAGTTCGTTACCGGTTACGTAATTGAACTGTCGCTTAGCGTCGATAATCTGTTCATTTTTATTCTGGTTTTCCGTTTCTTTAACGTCGCCCCCGAGCACCAGCACAAAGTATTGTTCTGGGGAATCGTTGGCGCCCTGGTGATGCGCGCCATCTTCATCGTGGTGGGCATTGGCCTGATCCGACGATTTCATTGGATCACGTACATCTTTGGTGCGCTGCTGGTCTACAGCGGCGTCAAGCTTTTTCGCCCGCACGAAGCTGGAATCGAGCCCCAAGATAATCCTGTGCTGCGTTTGTTTCGCCGGTGGGTACCGACCACAGAAAACTACGAGGGCGACAAATTCGTGGTGCGGCGCGGACGCTTGTACGCGACACCCCTGCTGGCGGTGCTCGTATTAGTCGAGGCTACAGATCTTATCTTAGCGACCGATTCGATCCCAGCCGTACTGGCCATCACGCTGAAACCTTTTATTGTTTATTCGTCCAACGTGTTTGCAGTTTTCGGCCTGCGTTCGATGTATTTCCTGCTGGCGGGAATGATGAAACTATTTCACTATCTGCACTACGGGCTGGCCGCGATTTTGATCTTCGTCGGGGCCAAGATGCTGGTTGCGAACTACTATCCCATTCCTACTTTGACTGCGCTGGGAGTTGTTGCAAGTGTGCTGCTGATTTCGGTGCTGGCATCAGTGCTTAACCCGCAAAGTCAAACGCAAGGACCGGCTTAAGCGAATCGGATGGAATCACTCCTGACGATGGAGTGTTTGAGGAACTTGGCATCGTCGTGGGCGGGAAAGTCGGTGCGATAGTGAGCCCCGCGGCTTTCTTCCCGAGCCAGAGCGGAGCGGGCAACGAGCAAGCCCAGGGCATGGAGGTTTTGCGCTTCGTGCGCGCGCCGAGTCTGGGGGTGGGCCACTCTTGAAGCAATGCGATTCAGTTGCTCGATGGCAGCTTTCAATCGGCTTCCGGTTCGCACAATGCCCACGTCCCGCCACATCAAATCCTGAATTTCGCGGATAACTTCTTCCGTTGCCATATCGACCGGCCCGTTAGACACGGCCCGGTGGAGTTTGGCGGCGCTAGCCCCCTGCGGACGCAGTTCATCGACCATGGTCTTACCGGCCCGCGCGCCGAAAACTAAGCCCTCGAGCAGCGAGTTGCTGGCCAGCCGATTGGCGCCGTGCACGCCGGTTGCGGCTGCTTCCCCGGCAGCGTAGAGCCCGGGTAAAGTGCACCGTCCCATCAAGTCGGTGCGCACGCCGCCCATGGCATAGTGCGCGGCCGGACGGACCGGAATCATGTCGGCCGTAATGTCGATGTTGAACTCCATGCAGGTCGCGTAGATGCGTGGAAAACGCTTCTTTACGTGATCGGGATTGAGGTGAGTGAGATCGAGGTAGACAAATGGGTCTTTGACCCGGCTGACCTCGAGTTCATGGAGAATGGCTCGGGCGACCACATCACGCGGTGCCAGTTCGCCCATGGGATGGTACTTGTGCATGAAGCGGTCCAACTCAATGTTGCGCAGGTAAGCGCCCTCGCCACGAAGCGCCTCCGAAAGCAAAAAGCGTGGGGCATTCTTTAGGTACAGCGCGGTCGGATGGAATTGGATAAATTCCATGTCGCTGATTTCAGCGCCGGCACGGAATGCCATGGCGACGCCGTCCCCAGTAGCGACGGCAGGGTTGGTGGTGTTGCGATAGAGCTGGCCCATGCCACCAGTAGCAAGCAAAATGGCAGAAGCCGACATTTTCTGCTTCTCGCCTCTTTCATTGATAAGATGAATGCCACAAACTCGGGCGTCCTCCACGATTAAGTCAGTCGAGAACTCGAACTCGCGTACGGAAATGCTTTTCAGAGTTTTGCTTTTGGCATAAAGAGCCCGCAGAATCTCTCGACCGGTTGAATCCCCGTGCGCATGCAGAATGCGATTACGGCTGTGCGCGCCTTCCCTGCCGAATGTGAGTTTGGTCCCTTGGCGGTCAAATTCGGTGCCCCATAGAATCAGTTCGTCAATGCGCTCGGGAGCGTCCTCCACCAGCACCTTGGCAGCTTCGGGATTGCATAGGCCATCGCCCGCCAGCAGCGTGTCTTGCAGGTGAAGACTGATCTCGTCCTCGTCGCTGAGCGCGGCTGCAATCCCACCCTGCGCCCACTGCGTGTTCGATTCCGTAACTTCGCGTTTGGCCAGCACCAGAACCGTGCCCGCTGCCGCCAGTTCGACCGCAGCGCGCAGCCCGGCAACTCCGGCGCCAATTACCAGGAAGTCGGTGTGAGACGGCGCAGACTGCATAAGCGAAAATGTTATCACGCGGCGCTCAGTGGCCGCGTTGGCGACTACGTTATGATGAGATTCCATGATTCGCGTGACCATCGCCGTGCAGCCCCGTCCGTACGACACCATCATTGAAGACGGTTTGCTGGAGCGGTCCGGAGAGCAGTTGCGCACAATTCTTGGTGTGGCGCGGGCGCCCTCGCCCGCGTCTCGCGACAGCCAGCCGCTCTTCGTAGTCACCGTTCCGCCGGTGCGTAGCAGGTGGGGTAAGAAATTGATGACTTCGCTATCTGCGGCGGGATTCAAACCGCAGTTCGTAGAAATGCCCGATGGCGAGCGTCACAAAAAGCTGGCCACGGTCGAGCAGATGGCCGAGAAGTTGGCCCGGTTGAGTGCAGATCGAAGCGCCGTGATCGTGGCATTCGGCGGTGGTGTTGTAGGCGACACAGCTGGCCTGCTGGCGTCGCTTTACATGCGCGGTGTGGACCTGGTGCAGATTCCGACGACGGTGCAGGCTCAACTGGACGCTGCTATCGGCGGCAAGACGGGCGTAAATCTGCGGACCGGCAAGAATCTGGTCGGAACGTTTCATCAACCACGTGCGGTGCTGATTGATCCAGCCGTGCTGTTCACTTTGCCGGAGCGTGAATTTCGAGCCGGTTTGTACGAAGCTTTGAAGTGCGGAGTGATCGGCAATCCTGCGTTGTTTGATCGTTTGGAAAAGATCACGGTGAAGGAGTTACGCCGCGACCCCGCTGCGCTGGAATGGGTGATCGCAGAATCGGTGCGTCTGAAGGCCGAAGTGGTCTCTTCCGATGAACGCGAGGGCGGGCTGAGACGTGTGCTGAATTTTGGCCATACGATTGGACATGCGCTCGAGACTGAATCGAGTTATCGCCGCTTTCTTCACGGCGAGGCGGTAGCCTGGGGGATGATCTCAGCCACGCACATTGCCTCCGCGACTGGCCACATCGACAGGATTAGCACGCAACGAATTTCCGGTGCGGTGCTCGGTTTCGGCAAGTTGCCAAGCGTCAAGGCTAGCAGCCGTGACATCGTGCGCTTGCTCACCCGGGACAAGAAGACACGCAACGGCGTCGTGCACTTCGTCCTGCCGACGACAATCGGGAAGGTCGAGGTCGTGAACGATGTGCCGGAAAAAGTAGTGATCGAGGCTGTCAACGAGTTGCGGCGTCTATCCAAGCTCTGAAGTAGTTTGCTGGAAGAATGTCTCCAACAACCGGTTGAAGTCGAAAGTGTGATCTGTTTTGAGCGATTCATCCAAAGCGACTGTGATTGGAGCAGCGCCTGAAGGCGCGAGCGATCCGGCATCAGCCGCGCGCGCCGTCCGCGAGATGTTTACTTCGATCGCGCCGCGATACGATTTGCTGAATCACGTTCTTTCTTTCAACGTCGACCGGCTGTGGTGGCGCAGAACTGCCCGAACCTTTGCTTTCATTTTGCAGCGCCCAGACGCACACGTCCTCGATCTCTGCTGCGGCACCGGCGATATGACTTTCGCTCTAAGTCGACAAGCCGATAGGTCGGCTAAGATCCTCGGCGCAGACTTTTCCCATGCCATGCTGCAGCGGGCAAATGCCAAGTCCACAGGAAAGTCGCTGCGCTGGGTAGAGGCTGACGCCCTCACTCTTCCCTTCCCGGACGTGCAATTCGATTTGATCACCGCTGCCTTTGGCTTTCGAAACCTTGCAGACTACGATGCCGGTCTCCGCGAAATAGCGCGCCTGCTGCGTCCCAACGGAGAATGCGGCATTCTCGATTTCGGCGAGCCTGGTGGCCTGGTGGGCAAACTGTATCGCGTTTACTTCAAGCGCGTCCTGCCCGCCGTGGGCACGCTGATCTCTGGCGTGAAGGGTCCCTACGCTTATTTGCCCGCGTCGGTAGAACGCTTTCCCTCTCCAGAGGAAATGCTTGACCGAATGCGCCGTGCAGGCTTTCGAGAAGCTTCCTGGACCCCGTACACCTTTGGCATTGCAGGTTTGTATCGAGGAAAAAAGTAGCCGCAAACTACGAAGCCGCCTTCAGCATCTGTGCCAGCTTGCGAATATCATCACCGCTGGCATCGCTGATCACGAAATACCGCAGGCCGCTCTGATTCCAGGTTTCGATGTTGAAGGACAATTCTTTCCGAGGCTGCGCGCTCGATCCCAGCTCGCGTCCCACCCCGCGATCCTGAAAAATGAACACCGAAATCTGATGCTTCCGAATCTGATAAATCAACTCCGCTCCCGGCGATTGCCCGAGGTAAGCCACCCGGCCGCCGAGCAAGATAAACTCCGAGCCTTGCAATTCCGGCAGATTGAACGTGAAAGGAATCTTCCCCTGAAACCATGGCTTCACCGTATGTCGATCGGTCGAGATCACGTCCACGGGATTCGCACTGGCGAGCGTAGCTACATGAAGATCGGCAAGCTCGCTGAAAGCTTCTTGCCGCCGCATTTCCCCCCGTCGAACGGATAATGTTACGAATCCAACGACAACCACCAGCGCGACCGCGACCGCCGCTCCGAGCCAACCGCGCATTGGCGACCGCCGCGGCTTCGCTGCAATGTTTTTTCTTACACGTTCACGAAAATCAGGGCTCGGCCGATAACGCATGCCCGCAGAGTGTACCGCCCGCTTCATCTGGAGCCGCCCGAGCACATCCGCGGCGCACGACGGACAACCTCGCAGATGCGCGTCCAGTTCCCGCATTTCGTCCGCAGGCAGCTCCCCATCGAGATATGCATCGAGTTTTGCGGTCCAATGGTCGGCCATTTTAGGATCTCACCAGCTTCTGCTGCAGGCTGTTACGAAGGGCTTTCCGCGCCCGCGAAAGCCGCGACATCACGGTTCCAATCGGAATAGAAAGCGCTTCCGCTATTTCCTGGTAAGACATTTCCTCCACTTCGCACAACAAAAGCACCTCGCGAAAATGTACAGGCAGCGCCTCAAGAGCGGCTTGCAGGAATTGATGTTGAGAATGCTCAATTAAGATGGTTTCAGGCGTCTCCGGCCCGGCTGACAGCTCCGGACTGTCATCCGCATCCAACGCGATGGTCGCGCTAGCCTTCAACCCCGTGCGCGATGTGAGGAACGTATTTCGCAATATCCGGTACATCCACGCGCGAAAATTCGTGCCTGGCTGGAAGGACGACAATCCTTTTAACGCCTTGACGTAGGTTTCCTGCACCAGGTCTTCTGCCTCCGTCCGGTCCTGGGCGAGCCAGTGCGCGAAGTTATACAGCTGATCGAAGAGCGGCATGGCCAGCTCCTCGAACCTCTCGGCTGTCAAGCGCGTTTCCGCCACTCCCATAAGGTAAACCAGGAATGAAGCAGTTTATTCCAAGTCAGCAAATTAAGAGGTCGGAGCGAATCGCCGTCCGTGAGAAAGAAACCTGACTGGGACTAAGCCGGTTGGGCCGCCGCAGATGGTTGGCTGGGAGCCTCAGCGCCCGCGACAAACGAATCGGCAAAAGCGTCAGCCACGGTGTAGCGGATCACTTTCTCGTAATCCTCGCCCAGGAATTTGCGCAGGCGCTCGGTATTCATTGTGTATTCCCCGGTCATGTAGGGCATGGCCTCCGGCGGGATGGCGGAAATGCCCAACTTCCACAACGCCTGCAGAACCAGGGTAAATGCCCATTTTCCCGGGACGCGCCTGAGTTTCGCATGCGCCATGTCGATGCAACGCCCAACGCCTAAGGGCTCGCCGCGTCCGGCCACATTCAGCACAGTGAGGCGCTGGGATTCGGGCTCAGTTCTGTTCACGATGTGTGCCAACAACCGTGCCATGTCGTCGACGTGAACAAACTGAATGCGGTTTTCCAGATATTGTTCTCCGTAAGGCAACATGCAGGGAAGCCGCTTGCCCTGCTCCCGCATTTTTGACGCGCGTTTTGCCACGCCATTCGGGCTGCCCCGAAAAGCCCCCAGCATGTAGTTTTCCACGCTGGCGCCGGCAAAAATGTGCGGACGCAGCATATAGACGCTGCAGCCTCGTAACGCAGGCGAGCGTTGCTGTACCACCCGATCCGCTTCCATTTTGTGAATCGCGTAAGGCAGGGTGTGCGCACCCAAAGGAAAGTCTTCGCTCGCAGGTTCCGCCAGATCCGGTCCGTACACCGCAACACTGCTGGGAAAAATAAATCTTCCTACGATGGAATCATCCCGGTTGGCTTCGGTAATTGCCTCCATCACCCGCGCCGTGCCGGCTACATTGATCTGCCACATCCGCTCCAGGTCGAGCACGCCGCTTCGCACCGGATCGAGCACAAAAGCCAGGTGAAGAACAGCGACCGGCCGCGCTTCACGCAACAGAAGATACAACTCGCGGCAGGATTCTTCCAGGCCCAGATCCATGCGAACAAATTGCAGCGCATCGCCGACGGACGGGGGATTCAGATCGATCCCGATAACGTGATAATCCCCCAGCAGCGGCAACAGCCGCACGCCCAGATTGCCGGCAATCCCCGTGACCACGATGCTTGGCTTTTCCTTGCCCATCACTTGGCCCATTACTTCGGGCTGGGAGCACCGGGCCTGGTCGCAGGCCCTCCGGTCGGCGGCGGCAATGGCATCCCGTGGGTCGGTGGCATTTCCGGCCCGAAATAGGCTTCATCCAGCGTTGGAGTAGCCGATTTTTGCACCGCCTGCATCTGCTCCTGCACGCGCTGAGTCCGTAGCGAAGATCGGATTTCCTCCTTCACCTTGTCGAGCGGCTCCACCTCTTTCTTCCCCACCTTGTAAATGAAATAACCGCTCTGATCGGAAAACACGGCAGAGACTTCCCCAGTCTTCAAATCCAGCACCGAAGCTTGAGCAGGAGGCAACCCGTTGCGACGCATGTCTGGCATCTTCGTGCTCGGAGGCTTGGTTTTGATTCCCGCCAACGTGTACGCCTCCTCTTCCAGCTTGGTAAAATCTTCTCCCGCCACCGCGCGCGCGTGTAGTTTGTCGGCTTCTTTCTGCATTACTTCTTCCGAATCCTTTTGGCGTTTCTGTTCCGCCGCATCGCCTAGCTTCACCTTGGAAGCAGGAGCCTGCTGGGATTTGGGAATGAATATGCGCTGCAGATCCGCTTCCTCGAAGTCTGCCGTATGATTTTTGTAATAGTCTTCAATGTCCTGATCAGAAATCTGTCCCGCTTTCTCCTGCACTGCCTGGTTGAAAGCCTGAGACAAAATCTGAATCCGTGCCAGCTTCAGACGCTCGTCGAACTTCGGCCCCTTATCCAAGCCTATCTCCTGTGCTTTTTCCGCCATAGCCAGCGCACTGGCGTAGCGCATGGCGAATTGCCGGCGCACCCGCGGGGGCATATTCGGCTGAACCGCATCCAGTATCTTCTCGAATTCAGCACGCGTGATTACGGTTTTGCAATTCGGGTCGGACGCTTTGTCGGCGGACGCGTTTTCGCATACCCCGTTTATGGTGACCACGGGCGCATCGGGCGGGACCTTCGAGGCTTCTGCATCGTTAGGTTGGGCGGGATTCATGGCGCCGCCAGCAGGCGCACCCGATTGCCCGGCTGCGGAAGTGGGCGTAGGGCTCGCCGCCTGGCTCCAAGCCATGGCTGCAAGCATTAGACAGACTAAGGCGTATCGCGTCATATTCAATGATTCCTCCAAGGAAGATCGAAAAGATCACTGAAAATCCTAGCACAGAGTCCCCCCGCTGTCGGCAGAGTCCGCGGAAAATGTTCCCAGAGGATAGATTGGCGGTCTGACTCATCAACGGCGATAATGCTGTCATGGCCACCTCGCCGGCAATCGACAACCCCGCCTCCATGCGCGCAGAAAAGCGCGCAGTGGCAGGAAATTCCGTGTTGGCGGCGATTGTCATTACCACGCTGAAGCTTGTTGTCGGGTTTACCACGGGAAGTCTGGGAATCTTGTCCGAAGCCGCGCACTCCGGCCTCGATCTTATCGCCGCAGTGGTCACGTTCTTTTCCGTCCAGGTTTCGGACAAACCCGCCGATGCCGATCACCAGTACGGCCATGGCAAAGTGGAGAATTTCTCCGCCTTTATCGAGACCGCGCTACTGCTGCTGACTTGCGTCTGGATCGTCTATGAAGCGGTGAAACGGCTCTTCTTCCGGCACGTCGATATTGAACCCAGCGTGGCCGCCTTTGCCGTTCTGTTTATCTCCATGGCCGTGGATTTTTGGCGCTCCCGCGCTCTCGGAAGAATTGCGACTAAGTATGACAGCCAGGCTCTCGAAGCCGATGCCTTGCACTTCTCCACCGATATCTGGTCCACCGGCGTGGTGGTGATTGGTTTGGCGCTGGTGCTGATCGGTCGCTTCTATGGTCTAGACCGGCTGCGTGATGCCGACCCCGTGTCCGCGCTCGTTGTCGCCGGAGTCGTCGTGTACGTGAGTTCGCGACTGGCCCGCAGAACTGTCGACGCTCTCCTCGATGCCGCTCCTGCGGGTGTGCGCGCCAACATCCTGGCTGCCGTCAACAAAGTTGACGGATTGATTGAAGTCGATCGCGTCCGCATCCGCCGCGCCGGCAACCGCTACTTCGCCGATCTTTCCATCGGCTTGGCCCGCAACGTAACCTTCCAGCGTTCGGAGCAAGTCGCCGACGCCGTAACCTCCGCTGTGCAAGGCATCCTGCCTGACGCCGACGTCGTAGTTCGTTCGGTGGCGCGGCCGGCTCGAAGAGAGAACATTTTCGATCGCGTTCGCGCCGTGGCCACGCGCAACAACTTCAACGTGCATGACATCAGCGTTCAGGATCTGAGTGGGCGTTTGCACGTCGAACAGCATCTTGAACTGGACGAACAGCTGAGTTTAAAAGAAGCGCACGATCAGGTAACCCGGCTCGAATCCGATATCCGCCAGGAGGTGCCGGAGATTTCGACGATCCTGACCCACATCGAGAGTGAACCCGCGACCATCGAAACTGGCGATGAGGTTGTGCGAGATGCCCTATTAGAGAAGAAACTAAAGGCAGTGGCTGCGCATTTTCCGGAAGTTTTGGATGTGCATGACGTAGAGGTCAAACACGTACGCGGACGCCTCTACGTTTCCTGCCATTGCACTTTTTCGGACGAGCTTCCGCTCTCGCGGGTGCACGATATTTCGACCGATTTGGAGATTCACTTCAAACAGGAAGCGCCCGAACTATTTCGCGTCCTGATCCACCCAGAGCCCCAAACCGACAATCGAAGGTAGGCCAGTCCGTTTTCTGGACCGGAAATATACCGAGGGTGCCCCATCCTTTTCCGCGTTCTTTGCGGAAAGGGTGGGAGGCGAAATGCCGGACGTGAAAACCTCGATCGGATATAAGTGACAGGTGCCGCATTCTTTCCGCGTCCTTTGCGGAAAGAGTGGGAAACGAGAATGTCAAACCTGATACGCAATAAAAAAGGCCGCGAGAGCGAACTCGCGGCCTTCCTGTCGTTATCGATTTAGTGTCTCGATCCGCCGTGCCCACCACGGCCGCCACCGCCACCGGGTCGCCCACCCCGTCCGCGGCCTCGTCCGCCACCGCCACCCGGTCTACCGCCCCGCCCGCGATCTCCACCGCGATCCGGACGATCTCCGGCAGGCCGTTCTCCCCCTCCGGTTCCAGCGACACCCGCCACCGCATCCCGATTGAAGTTGGGTTCGTCGTCGGGGAAATCCCCGCCGCCCTCGATGGTCAATGCCGGAGCCCCGGCAGCTTCGCCGTTACTCGGCTCGCCGCCATCCGGTCCAGGTTCGCCACCGCCCATCTTCGCGCGCTGCTCCTTAAGGATGGCCTTGCGCGAAAGCCGAATGCGATTACCCTCAACCGCCAGCACCTTCACCAGAACCTGATCGCCCTCTTTTAGTTCGTCACGCACATCCTTGATGCGATGCTCCGCGACTTCGCTGATGTGCAGCAATCCGTCGGTTCCAGGAATGATTTCGACGAATGCCCCGAAATCCGCCAGACGAGTCACCGTTCCGAGATAGGTCTTCCCGACCTCGGCTGTAGCCGTTAGGTCGCGAATAATCTGCAGTGCCTTATTCGCAGAAGCTTCGTCGTTCGAAGCCACATTGACCTTGCCTGTGTCCTCGACATCGATCTTGACCCCGGTCTGTTCAATGATGGAGCGAATCATTTTCCCACCGGGCCCAATCACGTCGCGAATCTTATCGACTGGAATCTGCAGCGTGTAAATTCGCGGAGCATACGCCGAAACCTTCTCTCGATGCTCCGTAATCCCTTCGCTCATCTTCTCCAGGATGTGCAACCGTCCACGCTGCGCCTGCGCCAGAGCCTCCCGCATAATCTGAGCGGTAATGCCTCCAACCTTGATGTCCATCTGCAACGCGGTGATGCCATCTTTCGTTCCGGCAACCTTGAAATCCATGTCGCCGTAATGATCCTCCGCCCCGGCAATGTCGGTCAGAATGGCATAGTTGTCGCCCTCTTTAACCAACCCCATAGCCACGCCTGCCACCGGAGACCGAAGCGGCACGCCAGCATCCATCAGCGAGAGCGAAGCCCCGCAAACCGTAGCCATGGACGAAGACCCATTCGATTCCAGAATGTCCGAGACCACGCGCATGGTGTAAGGCCAATTTTCCTCGGTCGGCAGCATCGCCGAGATCGCTCGCTCCGCAAGCGCTCCGTGCCCAATCTCGCGCCGCCCAGCTCCTCGAAGGAACTGAACCTCACCAACCGAAAACGGAGGAAAGTTATAGTGCAGCAGGAAGCGCTTCTTGGCTTCGCCTTCGAAGGTTTCGAGGCGTTGTTTGTCGTCGCTGGTTCCAAGTGTGGTCGTGACCAGGGCTTGGGTTTCGCCGCGGGTAAAGATTGCGCTTCCGTGGGTGCGAGGCAGCACTCCGACTTCAACCCAGATGTCTCTCACTTTGTCGAAGGGACGTCCGTCGGGTCTTCTCTTGTTGTTGATGACCTGTTCGCGGAAGATTCGTTCGCGCAGAATCTCGTAATAGGTTTTTAGTTTGGCCTGGGCTTCTTCGTCGTCTTTGGGGATCTCGGCTTGCAGCCTTTTCTTCAGGTCGCGCACCAGATTGTAGCTCTCCGCTTTGGGATG
>Ga0206844_10015_pt1 | contig 60478 bp, 48 predicted proteins | sample Alteio_BWOrgCont_22_FD_152907 | JGI IMG/M metagenome (GOLD analysis project Ga0206844, IMG submission 152907) | Enriched cells from forest soil in Barre Woods Harvard Forest LTER site, Petersham, Massachusetts, United States -... | ecosystem: Environmental > Terrestrial > Soil > Temperate forest >...
AGCTGCGAAATCTTTGTCATCAGGGCTAATAACAATTGTTTCACCTTGCACTGTACGAATAAGCACCATGTTGTCATTTCGAGTGGCATACCATTTCATATCGCCATTATGCTTACTGTAATAGTTACCAAAATAACCAAATAGCCCACCTACTCCAAATGTTCGGGACGTACCATCCATTTCACCCGGATTAACGCCCCTTATCTCCGAAATATCTTTAACATGAATGGTCACATCACCTATAGGGCGGTTAATAACAACATCAAAATTACCTACTGTATATTTTTTAGGGCTAAATAAATAACTGGCAACACTTATTGTAATTAAAAGAAAAACAATAAACACGTGCATCGTTACTGTCCAAATGTCGCCTTTGGCTTTACGTAATGACCGGATACTCCAGTAACATATGGCAACCGAAACAGCAAGCACTAACGTAGTAATAACTTTAGCAGTAGTATCGAGCGAAGCGGTATATACAATACTTAATTGCACGCTAACTTATGCGTTATCGGTCAAATTTACATGAGCCGGGCGCGTATACGTTTTAGGGTCGGTGCGCTTAAGCGGTATGTTGCTAACCGGATTAATGATCATAGGTATTTTCTCAATACGCGTCTCACTGGTATCAAGCCCAAATGCTTTGGTCTCTGATTGGGCAAAGTGCTTAATGAAGAAGTAACTACGAAGAATAAAGCTTTCTCTTAAATCAAACTCATTTTCGTAGGAAAGGAACTTCTCAAGTATTACAAACTTAAAGTCAGATGCAAGGTGATACTTCTGTAATGAAGGATAACGGCTCACAATATTTAATTCTTTATTCTTTACCATTTCTTCAACCACTTTTCGGAACAGCACATTTATACGAGCCTGAACACGGAAGCCCAAGCGGAATTCAACACGTATAACCTTGTCGTCTTCCATTTCTTGTACACTGTATTCCATATCATACGGATGGTCGGTACGTTCAATGTGAACAAACCAATATATATCGGCACGTTTAGGCTGACGACTGAATATAGAATAGATTATCTTCTGCTCTATTTCTTCAAAATTATTGGCCTTGGTGAGATAAATAAGATTTGACGAGAACTTTGATACAGTAGTATCGGCACTTAGATCTTTAAGTAAAGGAATATGCTCGCGTAAAGGAATAAAGTTCAAAAAGCGGTTATTGATCTTACGTGCCCTATACCAAATGTACATGGTAAATATTAAACCAAATTCAAACACAAGGAACATTAGCCTGTTTACAATTTTCACAGCATTAGCAACAAAGAATGAACCTTCAACGGTTACAAATACGAGTAAAATAGGAATTACAATAGTCCACGATAAATGTTTGCGATAACGTAAGAAGTAGAACATAAGAATTGTAGTCATTAACATGGCAATGGTTATAGAAAAACCATACGCTGCTGTCATAGCTTCAGAGGTACGGAAATAGGCTACAACTAATATACAACCCACAAAAAGTATCCAGTTAATACTTGGTATATATATCTGCCCGCGAATATCGGTAGGGTATTTAACAGTAACCCTTGGCCAGAAGTTTAAGATAATAGCCTCAGATATTAAAGTATATGAACCACTGATGAGAGCCTGACTGGCAATTACCGATGCAGCGGTTGCAATAAACACGCTCGGAATAAGAAACCATTGAGGAACGATAGCGAAGAAAGGGTTTATATCTCCGAGGTTAGGCTTGTTTTGCAAAAGTACCCACGCTCCTTGCCCAAGGTAATTTAACACCAACATGGTTTTAACAAATATCCAACTTACCTGAATGTTCTTTCTTCCACAATGGCCAAGATCAGAATACAAAGCTTCAGCTCCTGTAGTACAAAGAAACACCGCACCTAATAACCAAAAGCCTTTAGGGTGATGAATAAGTAAACGCAAGCCATAGTGTGGTGATAAAGCTTGAATTATTTGCGGATAATGGATGATTTGATTTAACCCCAATACACCCATCATGGTAAACCAAACAAACATTATAGGGCCAAAAGCTCCACCAACAATCTTGGTGCCAAAACGCTGAAACAAAAACAAGGCAAGAATAATACCCATTACTATGCCAACCGTTAAATGATTACCCGGCACTATATACTTATCAAGGCCGCTAACTCCATTTAAACCTTCAACGGCTGAAGAAACAGAAATTGGTGGTGTAATAATACCGTCGGCAAGCAAAGTTCCTGCGCCAATTATAGTAGGCAAAAACAGTCTTTTATCAAATCTTTTCACAAGCGCATATAACGAAAATATACCCCCTTCACCATGGTTATCGGCTCTTAGGGTAATGAATACATACTTAAATGTAGTTTGCAGCGTAAGTGTCCAGAACACACAAGATATTCCACCAAGCACTAACTCGGCACTGGCACTACCTCCATCCTTTAATATTGTTTGAAACGTATAAAGAGGCGATGTACCTATATCGCCGAATATAATACCTAATGTAATTAATACACCTGCTGTAGTTACTTTCTTTAACTGATCTGAAGACATTTTACTGGTTATTGATGACGTGACTTAATTTATATGCAAACCTGAAGATTTTTATACGTACAGGTTATACGTATTTATGTGTTATGCTACAACACTTTACCTCAGTGATTAGGTTCACGCCCCCGGTGTATTTTAGATGTTATATATAACTCGGTTAACCTGTAGGAAGTTTCCATAGTGTATTATTTGCGGACACAAAATTATATTAAGTATACCCAGCAATGTGCATATTGCAACTATTTATTTTTTTAACCCTGTTTATACATTTAGTGTATTTCAAATTGTATATATTTCCCACCAATGGCATTTGGGTTAAACATCTCAGCTAAAAACTTGTAAATTCGCTATAAAATAACATAGCATGAAAAAAGCAATACTCATACTATTATCACTCATAACACTCCAGCAGGTTAAGGCACAATCATTCCAGCAAGGTTCGTTAGTAACATCATTAGATTGGGGATTTGACGGATATAGTGTAGACCAAAAATACAGTCTGTATAATGTACCCAATAGCACCAGCACTCGAACCAGTGGGGCGGCATCTACTAATTGGAACTTATCAGGAGAGTTTGGCGTGTTAAAGTGGTTAGGCATAGGTGTACAACTAAAGCTCGATAATTACATAACTAAAACTGATTCTACCACTGGCGTAAGAGCCTCGGCAATTGGCTTTGAAGGAGGCATAATTGGCAATATTCACATTATAAGGCATCCTCATTTTAACTTACTGGCAGGTGTAAACGTGGGATACTCTCACTTAACCTATAATACCAATGATGGTTTTAACGACCAGGTTTATGGCGATGGAAGCTGGGTAGATTTTCATTTGGCTATGCGTTTTTACTTTGGTCGCTTTGGGCTTAACTTTGCCTTCTATACTCCCGTAATAAACTATGCCAGCCTTACTACCAACAATAGCAACTGGGGCCTTGGCGAAAGTGTATTAGCATCGTGGAAGGGCCGCGGCGCGGGTTTAGACCTGGGCATACAATACCGCATACTGAACTAATTTATGTCATTAATAAGGAGAGCTTCTTTTATATTACTGTTTACACCCCTGGTTTTATTACAAAACCATGTAAACGTGGTTACATTTTCACAACTTGAAACGCAGGCCGCGCTAAAACAAAACGACACATTATATGTGGTCAATTTTTGGGCTACTTGGTGCGACCCTTGCGTAAAAGAGTTGCCTAATTTTCAACAGGCTTATAAAAAATATAAAACACATAAGGTAAAGATGATATTTGTGAGCCTTAACTCGCAAAAAGAATTGGAAAAGGTAGAACAATTCGCAACGGACAAAGCCCTTGTACCTGAGGTACTTTTACTAAATGGTGGCAACCCGAATAACTGGATAGATAAGGTAGACAGTTCATGGAGCGGAGCCATACCAGCCACTGCTATGTACAGGCATGGTAAAAAAGTTTACTTTCACGAAGGAGAACTAACACAGGATAACCTGAACAAAACAATAGAAACTAAAAACAAATAAGAACAATGAAAAAGTTAGCATTTTTAGCTGCCGTATTAGCGGTCACAGCATTCGCCCCATCGGGGTATAATATTGGCGACAAAGCCACCGATTTCAAATTAAAAAATATTGACAACAAAATGGTGTCGTTGGCAGATTATAAAGATGCCAAAGGATTTATAGTGGTGTTTACCTGCAACCATTGCCCGTTTGCAAAAGCATACGAAGACCGTATCATAGCTCTCGATACTAAGTATAAGGCAAAAGGCTACCCTGTAATTGCAATTAACCCGAACGACCCAATTGCAGTACCGGAAGATAACCTTGCAACCATGCAACAACGTGCAAAAGCAAAGAATTACGCATTCCCATACCTGGTTGACGAAACCCAAAACATTGCAAAGACTTACGGAGCAACCCGTACACCGCACGTTTTTGTTTTGCAAAAGTCAGGTATTGACTATATAGTAAAATACGAAGGCGCTATTGATGATAATAGCGATGATGCATCTGCAGTAAAAGAAAAGTATGTAGAAAACGCAGTAGACGCATTATTAGCCGGCAAGCCTGTTACCACCACTACTACCAAAGCTATTGGCTGTGGCATTAAGTGGAAATCGTAATCAAATACAACATAAACAAAAAAGCCCGCAACGTGCGGGCTTTTTTGTTTATAATACTTTATTACTTGCTGCAGTTTTGGCTTATAAGGTTATCCAATCCTTTATACCCTAACGTTTTGGCTTGCTTCAAGTCTCTACAACCAAACTCGTATTGTTTATTGGCTATTTCTTCCATACCTCGCTTGTAGTAAGCTTCCGAACAACGTCCGTCGACACCAATAGCTTTTACATAATCTTCATCTGCTGCACCATAATCTCCCTTAGCCACTTTTACGTCTCCTCTTCTTACAAAAGGCGTTGCATCGGTAGGCAATAATCTGGATGCTACATTGCAATCCTCAATAGCACCCTTATAATCCTTAGCTTGTATTTCAGCATACGATCTGTCTAAGTATGCCCAACCATCTTTAGGCGAGTAACCTATAGCTTGGGTATAATCCTTTAAAGCAGCCTTGATACTGCCCATTTTTAACTCACAATCGGCTTTACCCTGGTATGCATCCGGCAGGTCTGGCAAAAAAGAAAGTACTTTAACATAATCATTATATGAACCCTTGTAAAGCCTAGCAGAGTCGCGTACTATGGCACGCTGGTAAAAGTAATCAGGCCTGGTAGAATCAATACTAATGGCCTTATCGTAATCAACAAGGGAACCTCGTGTATCATCCATTTTAAACTTTAGGTTACCCCTCCCTAAATATGCCTTTGCTGAATCAGGTTCAAGCTCCAAAGCTGAATTATAATCAAGCAGCGCCCCGACGCTATCTTTCAATATTACCTTTTCGTTGGCCCGGTTATTATAAGCATCTCCAAAATCGGGTTTCATAGATAAGCATTTATCATAATCTGCAACCGCCGCCAGTTCATCATGTAACTCATGTTCCACATTACCCCTGTTATAATATGCTTCAGGGTCAAATGGTGCAATGCGAATAGACTTATTATAATCTTCTAAAGCACCCTTATAATCTTTTAACTTATACTTTGCATAACCACGGTAGTTAAACATATCGGCATTGCTCGAATTGGTTTTAAGGGCAATATTAAAGTAGTCGATTGCCTTTTGATATTCACCACTTTTTAAATAGGTAATACCCGGGTTATCTTCCTGTCCGAACGAATAATGGCAAAACAATACAGAAAGGCAGGTTATAATAAGTAATTTCAGTTTCATAGGATTAAAAATGATGCTGTGAAAGTAAAAATAATTTCTATCCTGTACCAACTGGAGGAGGGTAATAGACAGGGGCGAATATTTGATATATTTGTCCTTCAGAACAACATACACATATGAGTACTACCCTAGATTTTAACCGTAACGAAGATAAAGTAAAGATGCTTGTTTCGCACATGAAACAAAAAGCAGAAAAAGTACACGAAGGCGGCGGCAAAAAGAAGATCGAAGCACAACATGCCCAGGGCAAGTTAACCGCCCGCGAGCGTATTGACTACCTACTGGATAAAGGCAGCGAACGTATCGAGATAGGTACGTTTACCGCTGATGATATGTACAGTGAATGGGGTGGATGCCCATCTGGTGGTGTAGTTGTAATGATTGGCTACGTAAGTGGCAAACAATGCATAGTAGTGGCTAACGATGCTACTGTAAAAGCGGGTGCATGGTTCCCTATTGCAGCAAAAAAGAATTTAAGGGCACAAGAAATAGCAATGGAAAACAGGCTACCTATTATTTACTTGGTAGATAGTGCTGGCGTTTTCCTTCCATTGCAAGATGAGGTATTCCCTGATAAGGAACATTTCGGACGTATTTTCCGCAATAATGCAATTATGTCAGGTTCGGGTATTATACAAGTAGCTGCTATTATGGGTAGCTGTGTAGCCGGTGGAGCGTATCTGCCTATTATGAGCGATGAAGCATTTATCGTGAATAAGACGGGAACCATATTCCTTGCAGGTTCATACTTAGTTAAGGCCGCTATTGGTGAAGATATTGATAACGAAACCCTGGGTGGTGCAACCACACATTGCGAAATATCAGGTGTTACTGATTACAAGTGTGAGAACGATAAAGATTGTTTAGATAAGATACGCAACGTATTTGATAAAATAGGTGCATTCGAAAAAGCAGGTTTTGACCGTAAAAAAGCTATTGCGCCTAAGAAAGATACCAATGAGATTTTAGGCATATTGCCTGAAACCCGTGAAAAACCTTACGACATGCGTGATATTATTGAACGTTTGGTAGATGATTCCGACTTTGAAGAATATAAAACCGAATATGGCAAAAGCATTTTATGTGGCGTTGCCAGAGTTGATGGTTGGGCTGTGGGTATTGTTGCTAACCAACGCAAAATTGTAAAGAGCAAAAAAGGCGAAATGCAGATTGGTGGGGTTATTTATTCTGACTCTGCAGACAAAGCAGCACGCTTTATAATGAACTGCAATCAAAAACGTATTCCATTAGTTTTCTTGCAAGATGTTACTGGCTTTATGGTCGGCTCGCGTTCGGAACAAGGTGGAATTATAAAAGATGGAGCTAAAATGGTGAACGCTATGGCGAATAGCGTAGTGCCTAAGTTTACTATTATAGTTGGTAATAGTTATGGTGCAGGTAACTATGCTATGTGCGGCAAAGCTTATGACCCACGCCTGATTGTAGCATGGCCGACTGCACAACTTGCAGTTATGGGCGGCGAACAAGCAGCTAAAACCTTATTACAAATACAGGTAAGCACACTTAAAGCACAAGGCAAAGAGATTACACCTAAAGACGAAAAAGAATTGCTGGATAATATAATGGACCGCTACAAGAAGCAAATGTCGCCTTACTATGCGGCAAGCCGCTTATGGGTCGACGAAATTATAAACCCGCTCGATACCCGCAAATGGATCAGCATGGGTATTGAAATGGCTAACCATGCCCCAATTACCAAACAGTATAATGTAGGCGTGTTACAAACCTGATTTTTGCGCTTTATAAAAATTATGGATGGGGGGATTCCGCTCCAATTCGTTTAGTGCCTTGCTGCTAATGCTCTAACCCAGTATTCAAAAAAAAATAAAGCCCCGGGTAACTCTTATAGAGTTACACTACGGAAATTAATTCTTGGCTTGATTGTTGATTATCCAACTTGCGTTACCCTTTATTGCCGAATCAAGCGATACACCCTTTTCATAAGCTCCCGCTTCTATTTGTCTCAGCCAATTAACATTTAATTTTATATCCTCTTTCACATCTTCTAATTTTTCAGCACGAGATTCTTCTTGGCTATGCACGGAATTAATATTCTTAAACATGCAGTATGTAGTATCAACAAACCCCCAACCAATACGCGCCAGGTTATATTGCGCTGTTAACAATATTACCACATTACTTTGGCCAATTTCATCTTTCACCTGATTTCTAGATAATTTCATTCCATAATTTGTAAAATAATACCAATAATTACTACTCTTATCAAACACATTTCCTATACCATTTTCTGCCAACTCATCATAAAAACTGTCTCCTACAATCATTGCACGCGGCTTTATTGCATCAGGGCCATTTTCGTATTTAATAGTAGGATATGCCATAAGCGGGCTTGGAATGTCGAAAAGTAAATTCAGTGTTTGTTCTGCATCTATATCATGCATCTTGGCTTTTGACAAATTCATGTCTCCCCATACAGGTTTTGGCATTTTTATATGCAGCACGCTTTCAAGGTATCTTATAATTGAATCTCCTGCCAAAGCTCCCCCATATGAACTCCAATGCACTCCAGTTTTACACTCAATAGGGTATTTTGTTTTATTTATTCGGGTTTTAAAATAGTTATTAAAATCCACCACATGTATTTGTGCTTGCTTTAATAATTTCAAATACACCTCATAATTGGTAGTGTCTCTAAAAGGATATGGATACTCAGCCAACTCTTCAGGACAGACCAACCCCTTATGAGGTGCTATAATTAAAACAAATATTTTACCCAATTTGGCCAAAGTATCATTAATAAACTTCAGTTTACTGACCGACCTTGATATACTGGCCGTGCCCAAAAAATCATTACCGTAAATGCAATCCATAGATAAGGTACCATACAGGTATCCATTTTTACCTATTTCAATATCAGATGAATGGGAACGATTAAACAAACTATAATCTACCTGGTTATTTATCCTCACACAAATATTTCTGAACCCGAAAGAATCGTTCACAAACTTTTCTTCTTGTGATTGGAACGAGCCACTAAACCATTTCTTAAAAGAAAACACCGGAATAGTATCTTTACCAACCACTGCACCGTTAAGCCTCTTTACATCTACAAAGTTCAAATTACTTTCCAGCAACGGCAACAATATAAAACACAGTAAAACCGGGTATAAAAACTTAGTATATTTTGCTTGTATTACCTGCATTTTAAAATCTAAAATATATAAATGGATTAAAATCTGTAGAAGTAATAGCAGCTGAACACAGGGCAATAAGGATTACAGAGATAGATGCCAGTATAGTATGCCTGGAAACAGTATAACTATCAAAGTAAACAGTATCTTGTATCTTTTGTCCTCTTTTGAAAAAGGTGAAGAAGGAAAAGAGTATCGATACTGAAAACAGCACCCAAAATCTTAAATCTGTACCAATCAGATGTCCACCAATAAACTTGGGACCAAACATATGTTGCAAGTAAATAAAAGCATCGCTCAGTTTTTCAACCCTAAAAAACACCCAACCCGTTGCGACTATAATAAATGTTATTAATGTACTTAACAGTTTGCCTATTTTATCAAACACTTTTAGCAGAAACATTCTTTCTATAACCAGGAAAAAACCATGGTAGGCGCCCCAGAAAACGAAACTCCATGATGCACCATGCCATAAGCCAGAGGCAAGAAAAACTAGCCATAAGTTGAAGTACAGACGAAACTTGTTATTTACCCTATTCCCTCCAAGTGGTATGTATAGGTAATTCTTCATCCAGTTACCCAAGGTAATATGCCAACGCCTCCAAAATTCTGTAATACTACGCGATGTATAAGGATTATTAAAGTTCTCCGGAAATCGAAAACCCATTATTTTACCCAGGCCAATAGCCATATCCGAATACCCTGAAAAGTCAAAATATATCTGAAACGTATATGCCAGTGCACCTAACCAGGCGGTATATAAACTGATAGAACCATACTCTTTTCCAAAAATCAAGTTTGCCTGTTCACCCATAACATTTGCGATAAGTACCTTTTTACCAAGACCAATGGCAAACCTGTATAACCCCATGAGTCTGTTCTCATTGGTTTCAAATTCAGAGCGGTCGGTTATCTGATCGGCAAGTTCATGATAACGTATTATAGGACCTGCAATAAGCTTGGGGAAAAGTATAATATATAACTGGTAATCCCAAAAGTTTTTGAGCGGTTTATGTATCCCCCTATATACATCTACTACATAAGTAATAGTTTCAAAAGTGTAGAATGAAATACCCAGCGGCAATACAAGTTTCGTCCATGTAATTTCTTTGGCATGAAAAACGCTTGTAATAATCCCGTTTATATTTTCAATAAAAAAATTGGAGTATTTGAAATAAATAAGCAATCCAAGATTTACACTTACCGAAAGCGTGAGCATTAACCTGCGGTAAAATCTTTTATCAGTATTCGACATCCATCTTACCAAAAAGAAATCGAGCAGAGTGGTTCCTAATATTACAAATATGAATTTAGGGGCACCCCAGCTATAAAAGAATATACTTGCAACAAGTATCAAGCCATTTTTATAGTTTTTACCTATGAGTAAATAGGCTAGCAAAAAAAGTGGAAGGAAATAGAAAATGAAAATGATACTGCTAAATACCATATTTGCTGAAACTATTTAAGTGATTAAGTGAACAACAAAAATATGAATATTTAATCAGGATAAGTTAAAAACTAAAATGAAGGGTTAAACAACTCGTATCAAGCTGATTAACGGGCCACTCCGCACCAATGCCTATAAACTATAATGGGATTGCCTAAAAGCCTAACAAATGGTGTGCCAGTAGTGATTTTAATTATACTCTTACCCCAATAACACAAATATCATCCGTTTGTGTTTCGTACCTCTTCCATTGTTCAATGGTTTGCTCAAGCACCAATTTTTGTTGAACAGTTGGCATGTAAACAAAGGTATCGAGCATATCGCGGAAGCGTTTTGATGTGAATTTCTTATTCTTCTCGCCACCAAACTGATCAATATAACCATCAGAGGTAATATAGATGGTATCACCCTTACGCAACTGAATAATGTGCTTAGTAAACGGCACATCCATTTTGCCTTCCTGATACCCTATAGGCTGTTTATCAGCTACAATTTCGAGCAGGTGGTTATTATATAATCTAATCTTCTCAGCTTCCTTTATACTGCCGTCTTTAGCAATGTTCTCGCTTATCCAATAAAGCGGGTTATTGGCACCTGCATATTGGAGGGTATTGTTCTTTTTGTTCCATACACAAAGCGCAATATCCATACCATCGCGGGTAGTTTGTCCCCCACTCTTTTGTAAGGTAGTTATTAGCGTACTCCGCAGTTCGTTCAAAATCAAATCAGCTTCCAGCACTTTTCTATCTTGCACCACTTCATTTAAAATACTATTACCTATCATGCTCATAAATGCACCAGGCACACCGTGCCCAGTACAATCGGCCACTGCAAATACAACATTATCTCCGCTCAAATAACTCCAATAAAAATCACCAGACACCACGTCTTTCGGTTTATAAATAACAACATGGTCTCCCAGTGCATCTGCAAGCATCTCTTCAGGGGGGAGTATGGCGGTTTGTATACGACGTGCGTAAGTGATACTATCAGTTATCTCTTTATTCTTCTCCTCCAACTCATCTTTCTGCTCCTGAATTTCGGCAGTCTTTTCTTTCACTTGTTTTTCAAGCATCTCTTTCTGACCTTCTATTATCTGTTGCTTCTCCTGTTCCTTTAATATGTTCTGTTCAGCCAATTGCTTAACGTGCACCAATTGTAAGGCAAGACTTTTGTTGGTCCGGGCAAAATCACCTGCCAGGTAAACCGACATAGAGATAGGTATTCCAAAGAACCCGCTTACACCCCAAATAACAAATAAAACAACCAGTAAGGGATTACTATCCACATTAACATTTACACTGTGAGAGCCATGAATTAAAAGTGTTACTGCAAAAACTGTTATAATAATATACATGGTAATAGAGAACAAGCCAAAGCTTGCAGCCATTATCCATGAACCCGGTTTTTTGTTTCGCACAGCATTGAAGGATACACGGCTGCTTTCTATTGATGATGTTGCAATGGAAGTAAATATGGCATAAGCAAAATAATCAGGTATTACAAAAATGGATACATCAGCAATTACGGCGAGGGCAACAATTACCCAGAAATACCACGAAAATTTTATTGAGAAAATAGAATAAAGTGATAAAACAATGAACAGGAAGAATGGGGTGACCAGGTATAAAAGTAGGTTTTGTATGGTGCTTCCTATAAACGGATTTGATGACCACATTGCAATTACCGGGCATAAAATCATAATAGCCAATGCGGCTGAAAGTAAACTGAAATATAAATTGGAGCGGTTTTTATGATAGAACAGAAAGAGTAATAAATGGAACAAGGAAACAACCAGAAACACTGCAAAAATGAACATGCCTGCACTTTCACCTATTTGCCTGTTTTTTGATCCGGCATTTAATAAACTCAAGTTTTTAATGGTTATTTCAAAACCCGGTTTAGGTATTTTCTTTTGCAATGCAGCCCAGGCTGAATACCGAACTGCAATAACCTGGTTTGTATCTCTGCCGAATTCAATAAAGTAAGTGCTATTTGAAGGTTCATCAGGCACTTCGTTCTGTGGAGATGATGACACTACTCCGAATTTATATATCTGCTTACCATTCAAATAAACCTGGGAAGCACCATACTGAGAAACATCTAAAATAAATGTGCGGTTAAATAATGCGGGGGCTACCTTCAGGTGAATGCGGAACCAACCTATTCCATTAAACTTGTCGCCGCCATGCTTTGCACTTAAGTCAGAAAAAACAGTAGCCCAGCTATTATCATTATAAGATGGTTGAGCCCATTGCATATCATCTTCTGCATGGAATTCCCAGGTAGTATCAAGACTTAATTGGTTTGGTATACTATCAACATGTATAACAGCGGGTGCAGCATTAGCAATAGAGCCAAAGCCGAATAGAAAAGCGAGTAAAACTACAAACGAGTGTCTCTTTATCATCCATTCCAAAGTTAAAGAATAGTTTGAATGAACGACGCTGTGAAATAAAAAGAAAAGTTAACTAGGGATTGAGCCAGTTATTTTGGAAATGGCAAGACTGGTAGTCAGCATCTATTTTAACATAAATGCCTTCTCTTAGCTTATGGTTTATCCATTCGCTAATTGTTCTCGATTCCTTTTTAGCCAAGGCAGCTGCCTGTATTTGCTGGTAATCGTCAACCAGGTTAGCCTTATGGGGCTTGGTAATATTATTCAGTTTAATAATACGGTAAGCTTGTTTGGCATCTGGAGTGTTATAAAATACGGGAGCCGATACATCACCGATCTTCATAGTATTTATGGTGAACGATATAGTTGGATCTATTTGACCTAACTGATCCATATCCCAACGGGTAAGACCTGTTTGTGGGTTAATAATAACGCCACCTGAATATTTGGTATTCTTATCATCGGAGAACCTTGCAGCAGCTTCACTAAAGCTTAACGAGTCTCTTGTAACAGCCTTATAGATACTATCGAGGGCTCTTTTAGCCTGCGCCATATCTTCCTCGGTAACTTTAGGAGTAATAAGTATATGCCTTATGTCAACCAGGTCGCCATGGCGGTGTACCACTTGCATAAAGTGGAAACCGTATTGTGTTTCAAAAACTTCTGAAATTTCTCCATCATTAAGGCTATAAGCCCTCTTTTCAAACTCCGGTACAAACTCTCCTCGTTTTACTCCTTTATATAAACCACCATTCTTCGCAGAACCCGGATCATCAGAATACAATATGGCCAAGTTACCTATGCTTTCACCTTTTAACACACGGGCATGCAACTGCTCTATCTTTTGTTTAGCAACATTCTTTTCTTCATCAGATATGATAGGCATTTTAACCACCTCAGCAATTTCAACCTGTGAGTTAATAAACGGTATACTATCTGCAGGTATTGCTTCGAAATACTTTCTTACTTCCTCAGGGCTAACCGTAATACCTTCAGTTACCTTACCACGCATTTGTTGAGCCAGTAATATGTCTTTAACATCACCTCGTAACTCATCCTTAAACTGTTGTATGGTTTTACCATAAAAGGCTTCAAATTTATCTTTCGAGCCAAATTGGTTTACATAGTAGTTAAGCCTTTTTTCGAGCTCAGCTTCTACCTGTGCGTCACTAACCGTTAATGTAGAATCTTTTTCAGCTTGTAGTAAAAGAAGTTTTTGGTATAAAAGATCTTCTAATACTTTGCACTTGGTTTCCGGCGTAGCAGCGTTTTCAGCTACATATTCCATATACTGCGACTGCACATCAGACTGAAGAATGATCTTACCACCCATCACAGCAACCACCTTATCCGCCACCTGTGGCTGGGCATTAATGGTCAGTGTGGCAATAAAAAATATAGAACAAAGAATAAACTGTTTCATCACTTTTTTAAGGGGTATAACGTAAAAGGTGCAAATTTATTGAAATAAGCATGAAGCAGCCCTAATTTTATGCTTCTTAACTTTATTTAAGCTTTAGCTATTACCTTGTCAACTTGGGCCAATACTTCTTTTTCAAGTTTAAGCACTTCGTTCTCAATTTTAACAGCTTCAGCCAAAAGCTTTTCAAGCCATGCCTTATCTTCTACTCCTCCTGCGTTTATTTTAACATTCAAATGCGCACCCATTACCGCAGACCTAGCACATAGTGCGGCCACGCCGGCATCACTCACTGAATTAGGGTTACCCTTTTCAGTCATTGCCTTTGCTAAATGCATAGCCTCCAGCGATTTTTGCATTACGGTTAAAGGCACTTCAATAGCCACACGGGTAGCATTTTGTATAGCTTCTTTACGAACCATTTTTTCTGATTCGCTTGCTTTAGGCATGCTAAAAGCATCCATAATACGGTTAAATGCCTGGGTGTCGTCATCAACCAGTTTCAATAATCTTTCTTTCAATTCTTGCCCTTTAACAGCAAAAACCGAGAATTCTTCCCACCTGTTCTCCCAACCTTTTTTGCCAGCCGACAAGTTAGCCACCATAGCGCCTAAAGCAGCACTTAAAGAGCCAAGATAGGCCGATATGGAACCACCACCCGGAGCAGGAGATTCTGATGCTGTTTTATCAGCAAAATCAGCAATGGTCATGTTTTGCAATGCACGATCAGATGCTTTGCGCATACGATACTCAATGATCTTCTTCTCTGGTTCGAACTTACCTAAGTCATCAAGCCCTAATGACTTAATGGCTATGTGTATCAATTCCTTTTCTGAAACACCTAATGAGCGTTGCTGCTTTTGCAAAAAGTACTTACCTGCATCAAGCATAGCTTGCAGTGGAATAAGCCCAACGATCTCTGAACCGGTTACACGCATACCTCTTGCCAGTGCACTTTTGCAACATTCTTCAAATGCCATGTGCACGGATGTAATATTTACATTGGTCAGGTTCATTGATACCTGTGCAACTCCATATTCTTCAATAAACCAGCCAAGGCCCTTTACGGCTTTTAAAGTACCCGGAACTACCTTTTTATTACCCTTATCATCTACTACTTCGCGGCCACGTTCACGCACATCAAATGCTACCGAATTGGCCCTTTTAACCGAAGTTGTATTCAGGTTTACGTTATATGCCACTAAAAAATCTCTCACCCCAATTACTGTACCACCCGAACGTACCGAAAACTCATCAGGCCCAAAATCAGGTTTCCATTCGGCCTTTTTTATCTTTTTAAAGAACCCTTCATATTCGCCTTCCCTAATAACCGAAAGGTTGTTCCTTTTGGTATCTGGCTGGGCGTGTTCGTACATATATACAGGTATATTCAATTCTTTACCAACGCGGGCAGCCAACTGGTTGGCGTATTTTACCGTTTCTTCAACAGTTATATTAGCTAATGGTATAAGCGGGCAAACGTCGGTAGCACCCATACGCGGGTGTTCGCCTTTATGTTTGGTCATATCAATAAGCTCAGATGCCTTTTTAATGCCTAAAAAAGCTGCTTCAACAATTGCCTGTGGGTTACCTACAAAAGTTACTACAGTGCGGTTGGTAGCTTTACCCGGGTCAACGTCAAGTAGTTTAACACCGTCAACACTCTCAATTTGATCGGTTATTTGCTTTATAACTGAGGCATCAACGCCTTCGCTAAAGTTAGGCACGCATTCAATAAGTTTTTCCATAAATAAGCTCTTTTATAGGGCAAATATAAATGAATTGAACAGACTGGTATTTATGCCTCAAAACGGCAGTATTTTAAACTGTTTTAAACTTTAGCCCAATACCCAGCCATAACGCAAACTTAACATAGGTTTAATATCGTTAACAATGGGTTTTAGTTAATTTTGAGAGCATATGAAAACAGTATATCTGGTACGACACGCAAAAGCTTCGTGGGATGATCATGTATTCGATTGGGAAAGACCACTTACCGAAGTAGGAGTTGAAAGGGCACATAAAGTTGCCAAGCTGCTTAAAGCTAAAAAAATAAAACCCGATAAAATCTTATCGAGCTATGCTTTTAGGGCATTGAATACAGCAGTAATATTTGCGGCAGACCTAAAATACCCTACCAAGGATATTGAAATTCGCAAAGAGATTTACGAAAAGAAAGCTATTGACATTTTAGATATGCTCAGGAAGCAGGATGACAAGCACGAAATAATTATGGTGTTTGGCCACGACCCTTCTATAACCGAGTTATATAATATGCTAACCCGAAAGCTTCTGTTAAAGTTGTCTACTGCCTCATCAGCAGGCATTCAGTTCAACATAAAAAACTGGAAACAACTGGGCAGCACAGCAGGAAAAACCCTGTTCATAGAACCGGGTAAATAATAAAAGCTTTATAGCTGGCATCATCCTCAATACTTTTATATTTGCAACCATCGTGATAAAAAACTACATACCCCGAGATATTAGCTGGCTGTCGTTCAATGAACGGGTTTTCCAGGAAGCGACAGACAAAACTGTGCCGCTTGTAGAACGTATTAAATTCCTGGGTATTTTTTCAAGTAACCTCGATGAGTTTTTCAGGGTACGTGTAGCTACGCTAAAACGCCTTTTAGAAGTTAAAAAGAATGCCAAGGAGGTAATGGGTGAAAACCCGAGAAAATTACTTAGGCAAATTCACAAAACCGTTATTGAGCAACAGAAAAAAGTTGATGAAGTTTATACCGAACTGGTAAAGGAACTGGAAGCCCAGAAAATATTTATCATTAACGAAAAAAAACTAACAGTTGACCAGGCAAACTTTGTAGAAAAATACTTTCACGATAAGGTGCTGCCCACATTGGCACCTATAATGATCGACAGTATACCTAAGTTCCCGTTTTTAAGTGATAAGGCCATTTACTTCGCGGTTAAGCTTTCGAAAAAAGGAGAAAGCCCAAAGGGATTGAAATACGCACTCATTCAAATACCGACACATTTACTACCTCGTTTTATTGTTTTGCCTAAAAAGCAAAAGTCAGAGAACAGGTATATAATTCTGCTTGATGATATCATTCGCTATTGCCTGCGCGAAGTTTTTTCTGTTTTAAATATTGATGGAGCAAGTGCCTACACCATAAAACTAACCCGCGATGCGGAGCTAGATATTGACCAGGATTTTTCGAAAAGTATTGTAGAAAAAATACAGGCAAGCGTTAAACAACGTAAAACGGGAGACCCTGTGAGGTTGGTTTACGACAGAGATATACCACCGGATCTTTTACAATTTATTACCCGGAAGATAAAAGCGAAAAAATCACTCACCTTAATACCGGGTGGCCGCTATCACAACTTTAGAGACTTCATGAAGTTTCCTAATGTTGGACATAGCGATCTTTTGTATCATCATTCTGCTCCTTTACCACACCCTGACCTGCAAAACGCGAAGAGTGTGTTTAGTATCATCCGCAAAAAGGATGTGATGCTTAGTTACCCCTACCAGTCGTTCAACTATATAATAGACATGTTACGTGAGGCTAGTATTGACCCTAAGGTAACATCTATTAAAATGACATTGTACCGCGTTGCTGAAAATTCAAATATTTGCGCAACACTTATTAATGCCTTAAAGAATGGAAAGTCGGTAAGCGTTGTAGTTGAATTACAAGCCAGGTTTGATGAAGAATCGAATTTGTATTGGGCTAACCAGTTAAAGGAAGAAGGCGCGGAAGTGATATATGGTATTGCCGGCTTAAAGGTGCACTCGAAGTTGATGCTGATTACCCGTAATGAAGGCAATGAATTTATAGATTACGTACATATAGGCACAGGCAACTTCAATGAAAAGACGGCATCGCTTTACTGCGATCACAGTCTTTTAACTTGTGATGAGCGCATAACAGAAGAAGTAGGTAAGATATTTCATTTTTATCATAACAATTTCCATATTGGTAACTATAAGCACTTACTTGTTTCGCCATTTACCATGCGCGAAAAATTGCTCAAGTATATCGGCAGGGAAATTAAGAGCGCTAAGGCCGGTAAAGAAGCATACATTACTCTTAAACTTAATTCGCTGGTAGACGGTGAGATAGTTGAAAAGCTTTATAAGGCAAGCCAGGCAGGAGTTAAGATAAAACTTATTATTCGCGGTAGTTGTTCAGTAGTGCCTGGTGTAAAAGGACTAAGTGAAAACATTGAAGCCATAAGTATTGTGGATAAATACCTGGAGCATTCGAGGATACTAATTTTCTGTAACGGAGGAGACGAGAAAATATACATCACTTCAGCAGATTGGATGTACAGGAACTTTGACCTGCGTAATGAAATAGCTGTACCTATTTATAGTGAAAAGATACGTAAGGATCTGAAAGCGATACTTGACATACAGTGGAGCGACAATACCAAAGCAAGAATATTGGATGCCCAACAAAATAATATGTATAAGTTTGCTTTACCGGGGGTAAAGAAGATTCGGGCTCAGAATGATATTTACAATTATTTCAAAAATCGTTTAGTTAATACCTGATCCATACGTGAAGTTTGCATCAATAGATATAGGTTCGAACGCTGTGCGGCTTCTTTTTTGCAACGTTATTGAGGATAAAGGAAAAGTATCTTTTAAAAAATCAGAACTTATACGAATTCCTCTTCGTTTGGGCGAAGATGCCTTTTTGCATAAACGCATAACGCAGAAAAAGGCAACCCGGCTTATAACTACCATGAAAGCCTTTAAGCACCTTATTAGCGTGCATGAAGTTTTAGACTATAAAGCTTGCGCCACCGCAGCATTACGTGCCGCACAGAACAGCAGCGATATAATAAGGCGCATTCGTAAAGAAGCCGGTTTAAGTGTAGAAGTTATTGATGGTAAAACAGAGGCCAGTATAATATACTCCAATCATTCGGCAGGACTGAGCAAAACAGGCTCATATCTGTACATAGATATTGGCGGTGGCAGCACTGAACTTACGCTTATTATCAGAGGTAAAACAGTTGCATCGAAATCGTTTAATATTGGCACAATACTATTGCTTTATGGTAAAGTGAGCGATGAAACATGGCTTGAATTTAAAGAATGGGTGCGTAAATCTGCGCAAGGTAAAGGAGTTATTACTGCTATAGGATCGGGTGGAAATATCAATAAGCTTTATAAAATGTCGGAAGAGAAAGGCAACAAACCCCTGCCCTATAAAAAGCTAAAACAGCTTGCTGCGCAAATAGAATCATATTCACCTAAAGACAGGGTAAAAATATTGGGGCTTAATCCGGATAGGGCTGACGTAATTGTACCTGCATCTAAAATATTGCTCACTATAATGAAGTGCGCAGATATTAAAAACATCATGGTGCCTGAAATAGGCTTGTCTGATGGTATTGTTAGGGGCTTGTATCAAGAATACAAGAAACGCAAGAAGCGTTAACCTTACAATAACTTAACCATTTAATCATAGGGGCTTAATTTCTTCGTAATACGAATAGGGGAAATTTGTATTTATAAAAATGCACCCCATGTTGGAATTATTTATACCCCTTATTGGCCTCGCTGGATTACTTGCTTATTATTTCCTATCAAGCGATATGAAGGCTAGCAGAAGGCTTACTGAATTAGAGAAAATGAGAAACAGCAAGACACCTAATAGCGGACAGGAATATTATGGTTGGGAGCTTCACGATCTTATATAATGAATCATTTAGAAATTATGACCATAGAAAAGGCAAAAGAATTATTAGATAAGTCGACAAGGTTTATTGGCAAAGAGGTTGAGATAATATCGCTTTGTGCCAAGGATAATAAATTCAACACCAGTAAATACCGCATAGTAGATACTTTCTCCTATGCGTGGTCGATAGAAGATACTGAGCCAACCATTGATGCCTGGGCAAACCTAGAAACACGCGAGGGGCAAAAAATAGTGGTATCGCTCCAAAAAATAATAAACAATCTTGAGAAAGCATCGTGAGACAAAGAGATAACATATTATTCACGATGTTTTTCTCAATCCCTCTTCCGTCTCTACTGAAGAGGGATTTTCATTTGTACCCAATACAAACCCAAATACACTAAACACATGAAAATTCTGTATGCAATTCAGGGAACAGGCAATGGCCACGTGAGCCGTGCCAGGGAAATTGTACCATACCTTAAGCGTTATGGCGATGTGGATATATTGCTAAGTGGTAACAACGTTCACTTAAACCTGCCCTTCGATATTAAGTACAGAAGTACGGGCATAAGTTATCATTACGGAACAGATGGTAAGATAGACATGATGACTTCTATTAAGAAGTTTACTCCGGTGAAGATCATTAAGGAAGTGTTGGCTTTCCCGATCAAGCAATACGACCTCATTATAAACGATTACGAATTCATCAGTTCATGGGCTGCATGGTTAGCCAACAAGCGCTTTGTTTCATTTGGGCACCAACCTTCATTCTTATCACCCAACACTCCATTGCCTGAAAAACGAAACATGGCCGGTAACCTGATATTAAAATATCACATCAAACAATCGAACCCAATTGGCCTGCATTTCGAGAAATATGACGATTTTATTTACACCCCTATCATACGTTCACAAATACGCAACTTGAATGTAACCGATGGAGAGCATTATACGGTTTATCTTTCTTCGTTTGGCGATGAAGAGTTATTCAACCAGTTAAGTAAAATTGATGTAAAGTGGGAGGTATTCTCTATCCGTGCAAAGGAGAAATACATCCGCAACAATGTTACTTTCTTTCCTGCCAATAATGATGGCTTTTTAAATAGTGTAGCCAGTTGCAAGGGACTATTAACCGGTGCGGGTTTTGAAACACCTGCCGAAACCCTTTACCTGGGGAAAAAACTATTCTGCATACCTATTGGTATGCAATACGAACAATATTGTAACGGTGCAGCATTAACAAAACTAGGGGTGCCTGTTGTGTATCAAACCGACGATTCACTTTTTACGAAACTGGTAGATTGGGTTGACGCCCCGTGGAAATTACAAGTAGACTATATTGACAATGCATCAATGCTGGTAGAAAAGATAGTAAGAGAAAATGAGGTTGTGGCGCCATGGGCACCGGTTCCTGCCTTTTAATTAAACGAACTATCTTTTAATAACCTTAACCGACTCTTCTCCTTTACCATTGGCTTTAGCCAATGTAAGAACATATACTCCGCTTTTAAGGGCGCCAATATTCACCTGGTTAATTGAATCATGCAGTTCTCCGTTTGTTATTGCTTTACCGGTTATGTCGTATAGCGTATAACCTACGGTCATTTTTTGTTGCAATTGCACGTTCAGTTCGTCTGTTGCCGGGTTAGGGTAAACTTTCGAGAACATTTCAAAATCTTCCGGATCAAGCTCTTTAGTAATTGATGAAGTATCCGTCTTTACAATAAGGTTTTTTATTTCAGGTGCCATTAACAAGGTATCAGGTGGTAAGCTATCCATTATCATGGCATATAGCTTCTTCATTTCCTTTTTATCAGGGTGCAGGCGGATAGTATTGCCGTCCTTGCTTATACTTTTCACAAGGCCTTTATATTCTCCTCTCTTAACGCTATGATCGATCAACACACCTTCGTACCAAGGTGCATTAAGTCCGTACAAATAATTACCACTCTTTCGCACAGTGTAAATCAGGTAAGACGTGTCATTCAATTGTTGACTGAAATAATAAAGGCCTCTGAAACGAGAAACAGAACCATAAAAAATGGTGTCACCGTTTTTATCTACAATCAAATTGCGTTTACCAATGTTGGTAATAGTAAGTATCGTTGTATCCTTTCCTCTTTTAATATAAAGCTTATCGCCTAGTAACTGGCTAGCATCTTTATTATCTTTAGGGAAGGGAGCATCGTAGGCGCTTTTCGGAATTAGGTTGGACCAATTATTATTACAAGAAGCCAGAACGGTCATCAGTATCAGGTATAAAAAAACTCTTTTCATTTTATTTATTTAAACATCAATTATTAAAACTGTATTTTGCATTTATTGCAATACCAATAAGGGTGCAGGTCAGAAAACATTTCGCTTGGTATATTATGGTCAAGCGGAACATAAGTAGTATCTCCGTTATGTATTATTCGCTTTATACGATGATGTGTGCCGTACTTAACAGGTAATATATCTTCAGTGCCACCGCACTTTGGGCAAACCACATTACCCGAAGCATCCTTTACGTATTCATTCGGCACTTTTATGTTTAATGTAATTCTGGTTCCGGTAAAAGAATAGAACGACTTTACATACATTGTATCTAGCCCCAGGCCCGCCACAAATATATCTACCGGGCGTTGCTGTGTAGGGACAATAGTGCCGCTTATCGGCAAATCATACACACCAGTTGTATCGAGCAATTCGTGTCCACTGGCAAGCGCACGGCTGCCTTGCCTGGCAACAACCTTCACCAACATTATGCACTTAGTTATTTCAGGTTTTACAGCTGATACCTTGCCGGCAATTTGAACCTGCCCACCCGTCAACGATGTTAATACAACTATTAACGATACTAATATGCTTAACCTAAATGATTTCACTAAAAATTAGGGAATATTTCTGCATTATACTTTGTAATATCAACTTGAGGAATAGTAGAACCATATTTAGAATTAATTTCCAATATAATTTGGTTCGCTACATCAGCATAGCCTCTTGCAGTTGGGTGTATACCATCTAGCCCGAATGTGCCACCTTGAATGAAAGCACGTGAGAAAGAAATACCATCAATGGTTTCGCTGGTCTGAAATTCTTGTAAATAGGCGTACATATCGACCACGCCAAAACCAAATTGAGCAGCCAAGCTTTTAATTGATGCGTTATATTGCAATGTAGCCGTTTCAACAGAATCTGCTTCTGCAGCATCAAGCACTAAGTTATTTGGTATAGGCCTGTTAATAGTTTTACCACAACCAGCCGATACTGAATCGTACGCAGGAAGGAGTATATAATCATTGGTAGTTGCTAAGCGCACACTTCCACTACCGGTTTGTATGTAGAAGTATTTGCGAACACCATTTACCAAAACGAATGTTGGAACAGTATTGAAATACGGTATTGAAGTAACATTTGGTATCGTCATGCAAATACCTTTTGCACCCAAATTATGAAACACGGTTAAAACCGAATCATACTTTTGAGCAAACACGGCGGGAGTAGTTATATTATCGATAGTTATACCCGGAAACGGAGACGATGAAACCCCACCATTCAGTGCATATCCCAACACATCGTTATCACCAAGCCAGCAGGTAAAGAAGGTTGCTTTACTTGTTCTAATATTATCAATATACTGTATAGGCACTATGTAGTTGCCAAAATTCATAAACCTCGCGAATGGGTTCTGCGTGCAAACTATGTAGTTTATGCTCTTACCCAAACCACCGGTTGAAACGCAATCGGTAAGCCTGATACCAGAAATACCCAGGTTGTTAACAAAAGTACCTTGCAGGCTTTTTCCCCAATTGGCCCATGAAGGATCAGGCCCGGTAGGGTTAACATAGCTAGAGTCAGTAGGATTGATTGGATCTATTTGACCATTTACATAGGCCAGGTGAATATATCCGCTACCGTTACCTGTAACATTAGGCTGCATAAATGCCATTGAAGGATCAGCTAATCTCATTTGTTTAGCAAGTATGGAAGGATAAGAATTACCTTGCCCGTAAGCAGATAAGCCATTATCCATATAGCCCTGGGTTAAAGAATTACCAACGGCTATATAAGTGGTAAAATTTGCAGTACCCGGTGATACTGTGGCAGGTGTAAATGCGCTTTTTCCACAAGAAAATAAGGCAGCGGAAATTATTGAAACGGCAACTATTTTTTTCATGATTTTTAGTGATATTAAAATTAGTTGTTAGCTTTTTTGCTGCATTTACAATTAAATGCATAATTCACACCTATTCCAAACACATGTACTATACGATGATATGAAGCAGTAAAATTTTGTGAAACAAATGTTGCATTTTCACGGGTAAAATTCGAGTTGAGATAGGCCACATCAACCGACAGGCCATTATTGAATTTATAGCTTGCACCCAATGAAAAACCGGCATTGCTTGCATCAACAACTTCGGGGGTCATTGAATTAACCTCAGGTGTGTTATCAATATAATATCCTGCACGCAAGGAATATTTTTTCATATAAGTAGCTTCCGCTCCTATTCTGTGCGCAGTAGCATTCTGCCAGCCATACTGGTAACTGGCCGCTGGCGTATTAGGGTCAGAAAAATTAAAACGTAACGAATCGTAGCTTGACCAGTAAGTTAAATTAAAGTCGTAGGCGATCATAAAATCCCATTTATACCCCTTCGAAAATTTGAAAGCAATACCCGCAGACAAAACGCCGGGCAAACTAACTTTTGTAGAAACACCTTCGGAAGAAGGGAACTGGCTTGCAATGGAGGCAGGTATTTGCGTAAACTCAGCAGTACCATTAGGAACATTAAAGCCGAGTCCTGAGCGATAACTAAGCCCAAGTGTTAAAGCTTCTCCCCAAGAATTGCTGTCAGCTTTCTTTTCAAATATTTTAGAGAACAATCCCACGTTAAATCCAAATGCATGCCCGGTACCACTTAAGCTAACCTCACCATTATGAGTGGTATCTCCACTGGTAGTTCCACCTGAAACAGGTAAAGCTTTTGTACCGCCAAATGTGCCAAGTGTGTATACAAAACCAGCACCTATACTTAGTTTATCACACACCTTATATGCAATGGTTGGTTGAAACATAAAAGTTTGCAACTTAATAGTTTGAACAATGTATGCACCTTCCCAATCATTAGGGAAAGAGGCAGCAGCACCAAATTGGTTATTTATGGAAAGCCCAAGCCAAAGGTTTTTGCAAACCTGGCCCGAGTAGTAAAATTCAATTGGTGTATAAACACCTGTAGTTTGATTTGTATTAACATTATCTTGCGTAAGAACAGATACCGATGGAAATAAACCCACAGAAGCTATGGTAACGTTCTGACCAAAAATATTTGTCATCCCAGCAGGGTTGAAGAAAACTGCAGAAGCATCAGTGCATATACCCGTAAAGGCTCCCCCCATACCAGTACTTTTAATTGATTGTTGCGGAATTTGAAAACCACCTGCAAAGGAGGCAAAAGGCAACAAAAATAAAGCTGCTATAATTTTTCTTTTCATGGGAAGGTCTTGGTATTAAGCCGCGCAAATATATGACAAATAAGGTTTAGATTAGTACATTAAGCAGCTTAGTATAATATATGTATTTTTGGTATTATGAAATGTTTTTATTCGCTATTGCTTGGCATTATTATTTCGGGCTCATTGTATGCCCAAAGCAATATCAGCAAATTTATAATGGTTGATGGTAAAAAGAGGGAATACATTATCCACCTACCTGAAAATTATTCTACGTTAAAAATTTCACCTGTAATAATTGCCCTGCACGGGAGCGGAGGAAAGGATGAAGGAACCCAAAGGCTTTATAAGTTGGATATTCCTGCAGATAGATATGGGTACATAATACTATACCCGCAAGCGATCTACAAAAACTGGAACATACCTGGAATATCTGCTTATGGAGAAGTAGATAGCTCGGCTAATGATATTCATTTTATATCTGCTTTAATAGACTCGACCGTTACATTTTATAAAGGAGATAGCACACGGGTCTTTGTGACCGGCTTATCAAGAGGCGGTAAATTTTCTCTTTACCTGGCTTATAAACTCAACCACAGAATTAGAGCTATTGCCCCCGTATGTGCAAGCATACCAAGAAACATGGAAGATGAATACAAATTTAACAAACCTATACCGTTATTGCTTATCAATGGCACTGCCGATCCTTTGGTTAATTACAATGGTGGTTACGGCAAACTGAACACAGGCCAACATATTGGCCCGGGCTTTGATATGCTACCAACGGAAGAACTTGTAGATAAACTTAAAATACTTAACAGGTGCGACACAACAGAAACCGTAACCAATATTCCTGACAAAGACCCTTCGGACGGATGTACCGCGGTGAAATATGTATATAAAAGCAAATTTGCACCGGTAGAGTTTATAAAGATCATTGGCGGTGGTCATACATGGGCCGGGAGCTTTCAGTATTTACCAAAATTTTTAATTGGCAATACTTGCCAGGATTTTAGTGCTGCAGATGAAATAATTAACTTTTTTAATTCAGTACCCAAATGAAAATTGTAGGCATAATAGGTGGCATTAGTTGGGTATCGACAATTGATTATTACCGCGCCATAAACCAGGGCATAAATGAAAGACTTGGAGAAAACAACTTTGCCGAGTGCATGATCTACTCATTCAATTACCAGGATATCATTAACAACAATAATTCCGGTAATATTGAAAAAACCTACGAAATGCTTTTAGGCGGTGCTAAACACCTAAAAAATAGCGGAGCATCGGTAATTCTGCTTGCAGCCAACACGATGAATATGTTTGCCGAACGTATGGAAGCCGAGATTAATTTACCAGTTATACATATTGCTATAGTTACAGCCAACGCTATAAAAGAAAAAGGTCTAAAAAAGATCGGCTTACTGGGAACAAAGTTTACGATGGAGATGGATTTTTTCAAGGATAAACTAAAAGCCCTGGGAATTGAAACCATTATACCGGATGATGCCGACAGAGAATTTATACACCTTACCATTTTTGAAGAATTAGGTAAAGGCATATTAAAAGAAGAAACAAAGGCCAGGTATATTGATATTATTGACAAGCTTCACAAAAAAGGAGCTGAGGGGGCTATATTGGGATGCACCGAAATACCATTATTAATAAAAGATACCGATTATCATCTTCCGCTTTTTAACACTACCCTGATACATTGTAAAGCCGCCGTCAATTTTGCTTTAAGTTGATCATACTTTTATTTGCATTGATAGAATTTTATATTTGCACCCTAACGAAACAATTTTCATTATGAAAAAGCTCAGAAAAATATCTTTAGTATTAGCATCTTTATTTGTCACAACCTTAGTTTCGGCGCAGGCTTTCGACGATGGCAAAAATATAGTTTCGTTAGGCTTTGGCTTCCCGCCAACATCTAAAATAACCCAGACACTTAGCCAATACCAGGGCGACCAGAACTACAATTATAAAAACTACGGTACGGGTATTATTAAGTTCGAGCATGGAATGCTTAAGTATTTCGGAATTGGCCTTAGTGCAGAATATTCGGGTGCCTATATAACTTATGTCGACCCTAATATCCCCGACAATACTATTACCGTTAACAGTAAAGTAATGGGGTTCTACGGGCGGCTTAACGGCCACTTTCCTATAGGAGACCATTTTGACATTTTTGCCGGTGTTGGTCTTGGTTATTTATATACTGTTAATAGCGGAAATGAAACCAGCCCTGCCGCTAATAACACCACTAACTTCAGGCAAACAGCTTTGCAATTTGATACCCAGTTTACTTTTGGAATGCGCTATATGATAAAGGACCACTTTGGCCTTTTTGGCGAAGTGGGCTCTGCTACCACCACGGTACAAATGGGTATTACTATTGGGTTTTAAAAAGAATTGTTATACGCCATTTCTAGTTTAAATGGCTTGGTGTAAATAATATTTGTAACCTTTCCTTTCAAGCTTTCGTATACCCCTCGGGGACCGTATAAAACGGGCATAAGAGGTTTATTATTAATTATCAACAGCTTATTTAATTTTTTGATGAAAAAGGTTACATTTGTATGGAGCGATGGTAAGGGCATTTTAATACAGGAGTTCCATAGATGAAGAAACATATATACCTACTTATACTACTGTCTGTTTTTTTTGCCCCAAAAAGCAATGCCCAATGTAACACATGGGTACCTTTAGGGGTTGATGATACTATCCAGGCCTCGTTTGGCAAAGCCAGTTATATGAACGTTTGTTCTGCATCAATTGCAGGGTTCCCCCTCCCTTATCGTTATGCTATTTATTCTGATAGCATGGTGGGCGGTAAGGCCTCTGTTGTTTATCCTGTTTTTGCCGGAACAAGTAAATGGGCCTATTTTGGTACCCAGGGGTTCACAGCTGGGCGGGCCATATGGACCTGCATAGAAGTTGGAAGCAATTCACCATACATGGCCTATGAGGATATGAGTGCTGCCGGGGCCGGTAAGGCCAGCGCTATGTGGTGGACAGGTACAATTTGGAAACAGTTAGGAAAAGTTGGATTTAGCGCCGGTGTAGCATCTTATGTTTCTATGGCCGTATCGCGCATTAATCCAACCTTCGACACTGTTTTTGTGGCTTATCGCGATGCTGCAGCTAAAAACAAGCTTTCGGTAATGAAATATACGGGAAGCAAATGGGTATATGTTGGTCCACAGGGTTTTTCGACTGGTGCTGCATCATACATATCGCTAAAGGTTGATAGTAGCGGTGTGCTTTATGTGGCTTATAGCGATTCTGCAAATGGATATAAAGCAACTGCTTATGAATATAAAAATACAGGCCCCTGGACAGCACTCGGCCCTGATACCGGTTTTTCTGCAAAAAAGGCTTCTTATATTTCACTCAATGTTTTAAACCCCGGCAATGTTTATGTTGCCTATCGCGATTCGGCTTCATCAAATAAAGGCCTGGCAATGGAATATAAAGGAGGCAAATGGTCTGGCTACGGTTCAGCTACCGGCATATTTTCCAAGGGTCCTGCTTCTTACATATCCCTTTCCACATTTAGCCCCAATCATACTTTCGTTGGATATAATGATGATTCACTAGGTTTTGCCAATGTTATGTTTGATACAAACGCATCTAAAGGTTGGTATCAATGGGGTAATGCAAATTTTTCTGCCGGTAAAACTTCTTTCGACTGTATGTCTTTTATCAATACTTCCTCCCCTATACCTTTTTTAGTTTATCGCGATGCCCGTGTTTCGGGTAAAGCAACGGCGATGGTAAGTGGTACGTCTCCTACAACAAATTGGGGTTATGCGTTCCCACCTGAAGGCATATCAAGTAATTATGCTTACACACCAACCATAGCTGTAGACAAAACGACAAGGGAACCAGTGGTTGCCTTTGTAAACCAGGACACACTAAACCATGAACGCGTTCGATCGATGAGCTTTAATGGCAGCGCATGGAACTATATAGGAGGTAATATCTCTACCGGGCGTGCAAAATGCCCAAAAATGTTGGTTAATAGTGATACTGACTATGTTGCTTATATAGACGTAGCTGCTGGCGGCTACCCAACCTTAAAAAAATTCAATGGTACTACCTGGGTAGGTGTAGGTAGTGCCACCGGGCAAGTTGCCGCTTCAAAAGCTAATTATGTTTCATTGGCATTTGATAATAACAATATACCCTATGTAGCTTATGATGATGGAAGCAATTCGGGTAAACTTACTGTTGCGAACTTAAAGGCCGGGGTATGGACCTCTTTAGGAACTAATCTTTCAACGGGTGCTGCGACTTATATTTCAATGGCAATTTATAACACCACCGTTTATGCTGCCTTTTCTGATGCCGGACAAAGCAATAAAGTGGAAGTGGAAGAATATAACGGCTCGTGGAATGCAATTGCAGGGCCGTCATCAAGTAGTACCGATTATAATTCAGTTGTGGTTGATGGTTCAGGAACCCTTTACCTGGCTTATCATGATATAGGGCTTACTACGGCAATGGCCTATAAATTGGTTTCAGGAACCTGGAATACTATTTGCCCACCAGGAGGACTGAGCTCGGGTACAGCAATAGGAGAGAGTATTGTTGTGGATAGTTTATCGACTCCAGATATTTTTGTTTCATATCTAGATGGGACAGTAAACAATAAAGTAACGGTTATGGAACAACCCGGCTCAAGCACAACTTGGTCAGTAGTAGGTACTGCAGGCATTTCAAAGGGAGCCGGGGTACAAACCACACAATTGGCCATATTGGGTACTACTCCATTTGTTACTTACCAGGATAGGGGAACGATTATTAAGAAATTCTCGGTTGTACCAAATAAAATGTCAGTAACCCCTGCCCTATCTGTTGTATGTCTTTCAAATAATACTGTAAAACTAACTGCTACCGGTGGCACAACATACACATGGAGCCCCGGTGGAGTAACAGGGGCGTCGGCAACCTTTACACCAAGCGCTACTACTACATATACGGTAAAATCAACTATTGGTGGCTGCGCTGCTACTGCCACGGCATTGATTGATGTAAGCGCAACCGGTGATGATATTTTTACAGTTGCAGGTAGCGGAAATGCAGCTTACAATGGCGATGGTGGCTCAGCATTAGCTGCATCTATGCATTGGACTACGGGTGTAACATTCGATTCTACTTACCAGAATATGTACATAGCTGATCAGCAAAATGCAGTTATACGGAAAGTAAACCTTAATACAAATATTATTACTACCATAGCGGGCAATGCCTCTATTGGCGGCGCTTATACAGGCGATGGCAACCCAGCCACCGCTGCTTTACTAAATTGGCCAAGTAGCTTGGTCATATACCATAATAACCTCTATATAGCTGATCAGTTAAACAATGTCATCCGCAAGGTAAACTTGAGTACGAACATAATTACAACAGCAGTAGGTAATGGATACAATGCCGGAACAGGTGGAGGGGGGTTTTCGGGTGATGGTGGACAAGCAAGCGCATCTGAACTTTTTAATCCGACTGGTTTAGCATTTGACAAATCGGGCAATATGTACATTGCTGACGCTAACAATAATAGAATAAGAAAAGTAACCCCAGCTGGTATTATAAGTACTTATGCCGGCAATGGTATTGCGGGTTATGCGGGTGATGGCTTGACACTGAACCCCACAGCAATTGAACTAAACGACCCAACCGGTGTTGCAATTGATGCTAATAACGATGTAATTGTTGCCGATAAAAATAATAACAGAATACGTAAAATACCTCAGCCTCTCTTATTTATTACAACACCTACTACCATTGCAGGAACAGGTGCAGCAGCATATGGAGGTGATGGTGGACAAGCTACAGCAGCAAAATTACATTATCCAATTGGGGTAGCTATTGATACGGCAGGTAATATATATATTGCTGATGAGTATAATAATAGAATTCGGGAAATAAATATTTCCAATAATATCATTAATACCATTGCAGGCAATGGAACAGCAGCTGCATCTACTACCGCGCCTGATGGCGATGGAGGTCCGGCAGTATCTGCTCAGTTAAATTATCCATGGGGTGTAGCCTTCGACAGAAAAGGTAACATATACATACCTGATAATTTTAACAATCGTATACGCGAGATAAAAATATGCAGCGTACCGGCCACAACTATAAAGGCTACTGTTAATCCCATCTGCGAAGGTTCCTCAACAAAAATAACAGTAACAGGTGGTAACTACTATTCATGGGCACCGTCAACAGGGTTAAGCTCTGTATCCAAAGCAACCGTTACGGCAACTCCAACTGCAACCACTGTTTATTCAGTAACCATTAATGGTTCGGTAACCGATACAATTACCATTCATGTATTATCAAGCCCTACGGTTACTATCTCTCCGCTGGCCACACATGCTTGCTCGGGTACAAATGATACTATCCGTTACAGCACTAACACATCAAATTACACCTGGACTGCGACCGGTGCAACAATAAGTACAACAACATCAACCTACATTGTAGCTAATATACCTTCCACCACAGCCTCCTTTACTATAGTTGCTTCTAATGGTACCTGTTCTACCAAGGACTCAGTATCAGTTACAGTAGGTACACCTACAGTTAATGTTACGGCCACACAATCAAGTGTATGTCGTGGTAGTATTGACACGTTAATAGCATCAGGTGCCTCAGGTTATTTATGGTCTCCCAGCTCAGGTTTAAATACAGCTTCAGGTGATACGGTTATAGCCACACCAACTACAACCGCCAGCACAATAACATACACTGTAACAGGTTTAGCTTCGGGTGGATGTAACGCAACGGGTACTTACACACTTACAGTTAATTTTAAACCAACTTTAAATACTACTGCATCTACCCCGACTATTTGTTATGGTAATTCAACTACACTTATTGAAAACACCAGCGTTGCCACTTATAATTGGAGCACCGGAGCAACTACACAAAGCATTTCAGTAGCGCCTTCAGCAACAACAACCTACACGGTTATTGGTTCCACATCTTTAGGATGTTCAGACACAAATGCGGTAACGGTAACTGTTACCAACGGCGTGCCAACAACCTTGGTAGATACGAATGTTACTTGTTATGGTCTTTGCAATGGTAGGATAACTGCGGTTGTAACGGGTACTGATACATATACGTATTCATGGAACAATGGGGCAACCACTACCAATGCCACTTTAAACAAACTCTGCCCGGGCGTAGATTCGGTTTTGGTAACCGACCAGGTTAGCGGTTGCATTGGTAAAGCAACAACAACCATTACCCAACCTAATCCATTAAGAGATACTATAAGCTCACTTATTAAACCTACCTGTAATGGTACCTGCGACGGATCTGCCAGAGATTCTGTAATTGGTGGTACAGCACCGTTTACGTATACATGGACAACATCACCTGCCCAATCAAACCAAACAGCTACCAATCTTTGCGCGGGGACATATACAGTAACCATTACCGATAGTAATAATTGCACGGCATCGACCAACTTTACACTTACTCAGCCTGCTGCTATAAATTTATCAGCAACCGCGACAGCAGCTACATGTTATGGTAGCAGCACGGGTACGGCAACAGCTAAGGTAACCGGTGGCAGCGGTAGCTTTACTTATACATGGAGCACTACCCCAACACAAACCACATCAACTGCTACCGGACTCGCCGCAGGATCGTATACTGTAACCATTACTGATGCAAACGGATGTACTGCACCGGCACCGGCAACCGTAACGGTTACCCAAGCAGCTCAAATTACTGATTCAATCAGTGGCGTTACCGGAGAAAAATGTAACGGCGGCAAAGCAGGCGCAGCCACCATGTATGTATACGGCGGCCTGCCTTCATACAGTTATTTATGGAGCGATGGAGAAAAGAATTCGAACGCTACTGCCTTACCCGGTGGAAATGTGACCTGCACAGTTACCGATAAAAACGGTTGCAGCGTAACCGATACGCTTAATATACCGCAACCTGCACCAATTAATATTACACAAGACGATACTACAATATGTCCGGGTTCTGCCGCAACATTAACAGCTTCAGCTTCGGGCGGCGCGTCACCGTATACTTATTTGTGGAGCAACTTTGTATCTGGCCAAACCAATAGAGTAACACCAACCGCAAGCACTAATTATACAGTTACTGTAACCGATAATACAGGATGTAAAAACACCGTGGTAGATACTGTAAAAGTATCTCCGGCATTGATACAAGGTAATATTACGGCAGCATCTTCATCATCGTGCGTTGGCGCTTCGGTTACTCTTACAGATGCAGTAACCGGGGGATCAGGAACAATTACCTACACATGGCAACCGGGAGGCCAAACGGGTAACAGCATTAGCGTAACGCCTTCAGCAGGAGTTACCGTTTATACAGTTACAGTTACTGATGGTTGTGCAACAACTGTACTAATAGACAGTGTTAACGTAACAATGTATAACCCTGTGTTTACAGCATGTTGTGATTCTACTATAATTTCGGGGCAGAGCGTGAATTTAATTGCTACTCCTTCAGCCGGAATAAACTTTGTATGGACCCCTTCAACCGGCTTAACTTGTACAACCTGCCCTAACCCGGTTGCTACCCCAACGGCTAACATTACATATACCGTAGTGGGTACTTCTAGCGGTTGTACCACTATAGATTCTGTAACCATAAAAATAAGCAACGGCACACTGGTTTTCTATTCCGGCATTACACCTAATGGCGATGGCAACAACGACACATGGATAATTGACAACATTGAATTATACCCTGATAATTCAGTATCGATATTCAACCGTTGGGGTATAGAAGTATGGAGCGGCAACAGGTATGATAATTCAACGGTAGTTTGGAAAGGGCAGAATAGCACTGGCCAACCCCTACCCGATGCCACTTATTTTTATGTAGCTAAAGTAAACGGAACAACTTATAAAGGCTGGGTACAATTAACAAGATAGGATGAAGGTATTTACCAGATATAGCATTATTCTATTGTTTGGCTTTTTGCCCTTTGTATCTCGCGCCCAGCAAGATCCTCAGTTCAGTCTTTATATGTTTGATAAAATGGCAATTGACCCTGCCGCAGCAGGAAGTAAAGACGCATTGGAGGTCAATCTAATCTCGCGCGACCAATGGCTTGATATACCGGGCGCACCAAAAACCAATGCAATAATGATCTCTGACCCTTCGCCCGAAAAGCATACCGGCTGGGGTATTGAGGTAATGAATGATAACATTGGCCCCACCACCAGCAATTCTATACAAGGAAATTATGCGTACAACATACCTATTGGCCCCGGCAAGCTTGCAATGGGCCTTGGTATTGGTATTTACGACTATGCATTTAACTGGTCGCAGATAGATTATAAGGATAAGAATGATGCCTTTGCTATGGCAAATTCAGGTAGCAGTATTACACCTACTGCTGAAGCAGGACTGTATTACCATACTTCTACCTGGTATGTTGGTGCAAGTGTAAATCACTTAATAGAATCGCGCTTAACTAATGTAGATGTGGGTTATGGCTCAGCTACCTTTTCTCCTCACGAATATTTATTGGCAGGTAAAGCATTCCAATCGGCTTCGGGCATAGTATGGAACCCTTCTATTATTATTCAGCTTGCACAAAATGCCCCGCCGGCCGAAAGCATTAACCTGAATGTATTGCTGGCTCAAAAAATATGGCTCGGCGTTTCTTATAAACCCGGATACGGTGGCGTTTTCCTGGCTTCATACAAAGCATCAAAAACAATACGGATAGGATATGCTTACGACCTTGGCTTAAATGCTGTGGGGGTAATTGGCGGCGGCACACACGAATTATCATTAACACTGGATTTTGGATCGAATAAAGCGACGCAGATATCTCCGCGCTTTTTTTAAAGAGGAATGGCATAAACGCATTTATGAAACGAGGCTCATACGCATTATATATCTTATTCTTACTCTACCTGCCTCTTTCTGTTTATGCTCAAAAAAGTACTGGTGACCAAAATTTCGCAAACTACAATTACAGGGCGGCAATAAGTAATTACCAGCACGCCATTTTATCCAACCCTCAGGATACAGCTTCGCTAATAAAGTTGGCCGAATGCTACGAAATACTCCGCGACTATACAAATGCTGAGATATATTATGCCCGGGCTATAGCCATACCCAACATACCCGCGTACGTATTTTTAAAATACGGCAAAATATTACAGAGTAATGGCAAAATAGAACAGGCCTGCGGAGAATTTATGGCTTACGCTGAAATGAACCCTACTGACCCTGCTGGTAAAGATGAGTTGCGCTATTGCGATAAGCTGAAAAAGAAATACCTGCTTAATTATGAAGTAACTTCTGTAGATGGAATAAACACCAAAACATCTGAGTTTGCACCTGCGATTTATAACGATAACCTGGTATTTGTAAGTGACCGTGGCAGTGATATAGTTGAGTTTGAAAAAAGTAGTGCTACCGGCGGTAATTTTTTTAAGCTTTTCATGGCTAAACCAACCGATAATAGCTTTACTAAACCATCTAATTTTAATGTGCCCGGTAACGGAGGTAATTCTGACTATGCTATTGGCCCTGCTACATTTACAGCTGATGTTAAAACAATGATATTTGCACAGATAGCTTCCGTTCGTAAAAGCAAATTCGTTAACCAGTCTAAACTTTATATCAGTATCGGCGATGGCAGCAAATGGAGCAAGCCACAAGCCTTTCAGTATAACAGCGATACCTACTCTATTTTCGACCCATCAATTTCTGCCGATGGCCAATGGCTATATTTTGCATCGAACATGCCGGGTGGTTATGGCGGAACAGATATTTACGAATGCCAGAAAACAGCCAGTGGCTGGTCTCAACCAAAGAATCTTGGACCCGATGTAAACACCTCCGGCAATGAAGTCTTTCCTTACATACGTAAGGATGGTACTCTCTTCTTTTCATCAGACAGGCATTTTAATTATGGTGGACTGGATATTTTTTCTGCCGTTAAAGAAGATGCTGATCTTTGGTCTGAAGTATTGAATTTGGGCCCTGACATAAATTCTACTACCGATGATTTTGGAATTTGTTTTAACAGCAACGGACGCACGGGTTATTTTTCATCGAACAGAAAAAGCGGGAAAGGAGCTGATGACATTTATGGTTTTAATTACATAGGAGACTTTAAACCTTTAAAAGGGAAAGTACTATTTAGCCATAATATTAATGACCCTGCTCCTTCTATTGGCGTTAGCCTTGTTAACGATAGCGGCAGAGTTATTGCAAACGGGCAGACTGATAAAATGGGATCTTTTTTATTTACCAAGCTTAACCCAGACAGAAAATATATAGTTAAAGTTGATGAAAATGACCCACGCTTGCAGGGTAAAAAAAGAATTTACCTGGCCGATAGCAACGGTAAAATTGTGGGTGTAACACTTTTAGAGCAAGGCATGGGTAAGTTCTCATTCACACAGCTTCCGCCCGACCTTAGCCGCTTACCGCGTATGGATGCTGTTGATCACAACATAAATATTGCCGGAAATTTATTACATGGTTCTGAAGCAGAACCTGTTGCTAACGTAAAGATAAATCTGCTTAACTCTAACGGACAAGTACTACAATCGGCTACCACCAACGAGTTTGGCGCTTTTGTTTTCAGCAACCTGCCACCCGATGAGAATTATATGTTCCAGGTTGATGCCCAGGATACAAAGTTACCGGCAAACTCACGTATTGAAATAACCGACAGAAATGGCGGCGCTATAAAGACTTTTAATATCGGGCCGAGTGGCAATTTCCGTTTTGATTTACTGGCATCAGACTCAATTGGTATACGAAAAATGAAAGTGGAAGATTCTGAGATTCGCCTTTCTATGAAAAGCTTATTGCTCGGACAAAACCAGGAAAGATTAGCCGGTGTTAAAGTAACACTGACTGACAGGAATGGCAATGTTATAGAAAGCACAACTACCGATAAACATGGAGAATTCAACTTTAGCAACTTACCGCCCGACAGAACCTATTTTGAAGAAGTAGATGTCAATGACCCTAAGATAAAAAGCATGAGCAAACTTTTTATAGCGGATACTAGGGGGAGGGTTGTTCGGGAACTTGATATGGATAAAGGGTACAAATTTGAAATATTGGAATCGGACAAATCGCAAATGGGCAACCTTAACGTATACGACCCTTGGCTTACGGTGCTTAACCTAAAGAATAAAGGATCAGCAGCCAGCCTGGACAGCATACATATTATTGAAAACATTTACTACGATTACCAGAAATGGGATATACAACCTGCGGCAGCCCGTGTACTCGATAAGGTTGTAGCAGTTATGAATAACGATTCTACTATTAATATTGAAGTAGATGCGTATACTGACCCGCGTGGATCGGATGAATTTAACTTTATACTATCACAAAAGCGTGCCGATGCAGCGGTAGAATATATGGTGTTTCAAGGTATAAGTAAGAGTCGCCTGGTAGGTATTGGTTTTGGTAAAACCCGCCAGATAAATAACTGTGGCGACCCTGGAGTTATTTGCAACGAAGAACAGTTAGCTAAAAACCGCCGTACTGAATTTAAAATACGAAGGAAATACGGCAACCACAAATGAAAAGATACCGCTTTGTAGCAATCGTATTCTTTATGTGGTGCAACTCATCTCAGGCACAAACGTGGAACTTAGTATGGTCTGATGAATTCAATGGACCAAGTATCAACACCAAAAACTGGACGTACGACACCGGCAGCGGTGGCTGGGGTAATAGCGAATTAGAATACTATACCAATCGTGCTGCAAATGCGACTATTAGCAAGGGCAACTTATTGATAATAGATAAAAAGGAATCATACGGAGGAAGCAGTTATACCTCTGCCCGAATGAAAACCGAGGGCTTACAGAGCTGGACCTATGGAAAAATTGAGGCACGTATTAAGCTTCCAAGTGGCGGACAAGGCCTATGGCCGGCATTTTGGATGCTTGGAGATACGATAAATAAAGCAGGCTGGCCACAGTGTGGTGAGCTGGATATTTTAGAAACAATAAACTCAATACCGACAGTTTATGGGACTGCACACTGGTACAATGGTGGTACTACATCATCGGGTAGCGATACTGCGTGTAAAAACCTTACGGGTTATCACCTTTATACAATCATTTGGGATTCTAACTCCATAAAATGGTTGCTTGATAGTGTGCAGTATTACGAAGTGAATGTTTCTAAAAGCATAAATAACACACAGGCTTTTCATACCCCTTATAAAGATTTCATATTGCTAAACATGGCTATTGGCGGCAGTTGGCCGGGTAATCCAAACACCTCCACTGTATTCCCAGATACTATGTTTGTAGATTATGTACGAGTTTACCAATTAAAAAAACCAACATCGGTAAACGTAATTACTGAACAGGAAAACAATATCGTTTTATACCCGCAACCCTCTAACGGCAACTTTACCGTCTCAATGAAAGATAAGAATGGTACGTCGCAATTTATTTTGCTTAACATGCTTGGGCAAATAATTTACCAAAAGAGTATTACTCGTTTCGATACGGAAATAAATCTGAAAGGGCAGTTAGCGGCAGGTATGTATTTATACAAGATACTTTCAGAAAAAGGGGAATACCTAGGCAGCGGTAAACTCGTTATCAAGAATTAATCAGGCGAAGGCAATTTTCACCATATCGCCTTCCTTTACCCCTATCAATTCTCCAAGGTTGCCATGGTTTATAGCTAATTCGAGCATACCTGAACTTGAGAACATAGCCACTATCTCTCCTTTAGGGCTTTGACTGTACGATGGCGAAATAATTTCTATACCATACCCCTTCACATCAATAACAAATGCCCGGCCTTTTGCTACTTGTACAAAAAGGTTCCTATCGATGTTACAAATACAATTACCGTATTCATCAACATATACAACAACGGCAGTTATGCTATTAGCGTCGTAAGTGGGCTTCCAGGCCGTCGGGCGCTGATAGTCTGCGCAATCCTTGCCTACAGCATCTAAGCTTCCCCCATTGGCAATATAACAAGCCACCTTAGCAAATACATCGCGAGCCGGAAAGGTAATTGCTGTCAGATCAGATGCAATACCTATCTGAACCACTTTAGTAAGTTCTGTATCAAAGGCAAGGCTAAAAAGTCCGTTATCGGGCCCTACAAAGTAATGCCCTTCAAAATCAATAGCTAAAAACCTGGGATTTTTGCCCGCTAACGAGTCAACCGAAACAATATGTATAGTACCCTTTGGAAACTGGCTGTATGCATTTTTAAGAATAAACGCGGCTGAACTAACATGGAAGGGCTTGATATGGTGGGTAATATCTACCACATTAGCACCCGGAGTACCAGAAAGTAAGGCAGCTTTAACGCTTCCGGCATAGTAACCGGCAGTGCCCATATCGGTAATAAGCGTTATTATTGGCATGTTGATAAATGCTTATATAAATGCCCCTTTTGTGGAAATCTTTTAATAAACTTCAAAAGTAATATAAAATCCCTTAGTGTACTTTTGTATCTAATCATCTAAAAAAATCCGAATGGCTGAAAGAGAGATTTTCATTAAAGACATCCCACTGGTTGAACTCTATGGCATCAATGATTCCAAAATGGGTTTGATCAAGGAGCATTTTCCCAACATTAAAATTGTTGCCCGCGGAGATGCTCTGAGGATAACCGGAGATGAAAATGATTTGGAAGCATTAGAGCGTAAGATCTACTGGATGATGGAACACTTCCGTAAGTACCACGCACTGAATGAAATTGATATAGACCGTATTTTAAAGAGCCCGGGCCATGGTCAGCAAACTGAGAATGGCACCACTGACGAGAACATTATAGTATATGGTAATAACGGCGTAGTAGTAAGAGCAAGGACGCCGAATCAATTAAGAATGGTTCAAAGCTCTTATAAGAACGACCTTATGTTTGCAGTAGGCCCTGCGGGTACCGGCAAAACCTACACAGCAGTTGCACTAGCTGTAAGGGCAATGAAGAATAAAGAAGTACGTAAAATTATACTTACCCGCCCAGCTGTAGAAGCGGGAGAAAATCTTGGTTTTTTACCGGGAGATCTGAAAGAAAAACTTGATCCATACTTACAACCGCTGTACGATGCGTTGTTTGATATGTTGCCAAGCGATAAGCTTCAATCGTATTTAGAGAACAAGATCATTGAAGTAGCGCCACTTGCATTTATGCGTGGCCGTACACTTAACAATGCTTTTGTAATATTAGATGAGGCACAGAACACTACCGAAGGCCAAATGAAAATGTTCCTTACCCGTATGGGAAGTTCAGCTAAATTCATTGTTACCGGCGACGCTACACAAACCGATCTTCCGTTTAAGCAAGCATCAGGCTTAACACAAGCAGTTAAAATATTCGGCAACGTACCGGGTATTGATATCATTCACTTAGATGTGAACGACGTTGTGCGCCATAAGCTTGTACGTAAGATATTGAGCATCTATGATGCTGAAACCACCGCTAACGCATCCGCTAAAGTACATTCTAAATAATCATATATATGAAAACAATAACAGCAACAAATTTTAAGTTTCCGGGCCAGAAGAGTTTTTACAAGGGCAAAGTGCGTGATGTATATAACATTAACGACGAAATGCTTGTAATGGTAGTGAGCGACAGGGTTTCGGCATTTGACGTGGTATTGCCTAAGGGCGTACCTTATAAAGGACAAATGCTAAATCAAATTGCGGCACACTTTATGAAAGCTACTGCCGATATAGTACCTAATTGGATAATGGGTACACCTCACCCTATGGTGAGCGTTGGCAAAATGTGCCAGCCATTTAAAGTAGAAATGGTTATACGCGGTTACCTTACAGGCCATGCCTGGAGAGAGTACAGTTCAGGCAAGCGCGAACTGTGCGGCGTTAAACTACCGGAAGGCATGCAGGAAAATGAAGCTTTCAGAGAACCATTCATTACCCCTACTACCAAAGCAGATGTGGGCCACGATGAAGATATTTCGAAAAGCGATATCATTAAAAAGGGCTTAGTATCTAAAGAACATTACGAACAACTGGAACACTATACCCGTATGCTGTTTAAGCGTGGTACCGAAATGGCCGCTAAACGCGGACTTATTTTGGTGGATACCAAGTATGAATTCGGACTGTATGATGGTAAGATATACCTGATAGATGAAATTCACACACCTGATTCTTCGAGGTATTTTTATAAGGAAGGATACGAAGAACGTATGAAGAACAAAGAGCCTCAAAAGCAATTGTCGAAAGAATTCTTGCGCCAATGGTTAATTGAGAATGGCTTCCAGGGCAAACCGGGCCAACAGATGCCTGCTATGGATGATGCCGTTATGGAATCAGTATCGAAGCGTTACATGGAACTTTATGAGCAAATTATAGGTGAGAAATTTGTACCTATACCAGAAGGTGTTGACCCTGAAAAGGCAATTGAAGAAAGCGTGCTTAAATTTTTAGGCGAGCATAGCTTAGTAAAACACTAAACCACAACACAACCAACAACCCTAAATGAAAAAGCCTCCCGAGTACTCGGGAGGCTTTTTTTATAGGTATTATTTTACTTGATTTCCATAGTTATTAGTAGCCTTGAAGCTATTGCATTAATGGAAACAAAAAATCCCGTTCCGAAGACTCGGGACGGGATTTTTTTATAATAAAACCTTAAAACTAGTATACTTATTCAGCAGCTGGTGTTTCAGTTGCAGCCTCAGCAGCAGGTGCGCTAGCGGCAGCGGCAGCTTCAGCAGCGGCAGCTTTCTTAGCAGCAATTGCAGCAGCCTTGTTTTGGCGAGATGTTGTTTCAGCAGCAACACGAGCCTTGTATGCTTCCTTAGCATTGGTAAGCTTAATATCCTTCTTGTCAGAATGTGTCTTTTCCTTTTCAGCGGTATATTTTGCAAACTGGGTATCAGCTTGTTCTTGGTTGAACAAACCTTTCTTCACACCTCTTTGAAGGTGCTTCTTGAACATAATACCTTGTTCTGATAATAAATGACGGCAGCTATCTGTCGGTAATGCACCTTTTTCTAACCACTCCAATGTTTTTACATTGTCAATAGTTACACCTTCGTGGTCGTGCTTAGGGTTATATGTTCCAAGCCTTTCTACATATTTTCCATCACGTGGAGAACGAGAGTCAGCCACTACAATATGGTAAAAAGGTTGTTTCTTTTTGCCTTGTCTTTGTAAACGAATCTTTAAGGACATGCTATCTGTTTTTATATTTAGGGCTGCAAAGATATAAAAAAGCCTTTATATATATAACCCAAACTAAACAAAAAGAGAAGAAATGTTCCCGCGCAGTCTAAAACACTCATATATATATTGATTATCAATAATATACATCACAAAACAAAGCTTTATAATCTCAATTTAAGCGGGCTATTAATAGAGTAATAGTACTTTTGGCATCCGAATATGAAAAAAGCGTTTCTTACTCTCTTGTTATGTACAAGTTTCCTGATAGGTTTTAGCCAGGATATAATGACCGTGCTGCCTGATTCAACCGGAAGGGAATTATTCTCAGATTATTTAGGTATAAAACTTTGGGGTGGGCAGTTTGGGATGAACTCGGTTAACCAGGACCTGAATTTTAAATACTATTCGCCAAGTAATAACTATACCTTACAACACGATTTTAATTTAAAGAACGTTAAAAGCACGTCTAACTTTGGGTTGGGGTTGGAAGAAAACGTAGGAAGCCATTTGATAATTAACTTTTTGGATGTATCGGCTGGTTTTGGCCACAGCAATATTTGGAACTGGAACATAGGTGGTGGTGCAGGTTATTTTATAGCGCTTGATAAGAAAAGAAATTTCCGTTTTCGCGCTACGGCCAATCTTTTTTATGAAAGTATCTCCTACGAGTTCGGAGATTATATAGATACTACCAACCTGGGCTTTTATATTAACGGCAATAACCTGGGCGCTTATATTAAAGGCGTAAAGTTTGTCGACAATAGTCTTTGCGCATCGGTGCAGGCAAGTTTATTATTCCGCACAAAGGAGCTTGACATTTTTGCGGGAGCAGGTTGGACAACCGTACTCATCGATAATGAAAACATTAACTTCTACTCCACCCGCATACCCGTTAACGAAGGCATATATAATTCGGCCGGCAAAGCCATGAGTCCGCGCCTTTTAAGCCAGGGCAATTATATATTGCAAATTGGCATTATGCGCGAATTTGGCTTGTAAAATTTCCATACAGTAGCTGACATTCCAACGTTAATAGCTTTTTCAATTCCGCGTAAAGTCAAACCACTCTGCCTAGTATTTTTGTTATGCCTTATTATAAATGTGCATAAAACTCCGTACCTGATATGTTATATACTTTCAGAACTAAATTAAAGTCATCATTCTTCATACTTCTCTCTGCCCTATCAATTGGCGCATCTGCCCAAAGTAAATACCCTCAGAATTATTTCCGTAACCCGCTTGACGTGCCCATTACACTAGCAGGCACATTTGGCGAAATACGAAGTAACCACTTCCACACCGGGCTCGATATGAAAACCGAAGAGCGCGAAGGGCTTATTGTACATGCCGCTGCTGACGGGTATGTATCGCGTATAAATGTTTCAGGTTATGGCTATGGCAATGCACTTTACATCACCCATCCTAATGGTTATGTAACGGTATATGGCCACTTAAGCAGGTACAACGATGTTATTATGAAATACCTGAGAAAGATTCAATACGAACGTCAACGTTTTTCTGTAGACATAGAATTAAAGCCAGGCGAAATACCTGTAAAGAAAGGCGACACAGTAGCTTACTCGGGTAGTACAGGCGGTGCTGAAGGCCCTCATTTGCATTTTGAAATACGTGATGAGAAAAGTGAAGACCCTTTAAACCCAATGCTATTCGGGCTAACTACTGTAGATCACGAACCACCCGTAATACGTGGTATTTGTATTTATCCGCTTAATGATTCAAGTAACGTAAATGGAAAACATACACCACTTTATATACCTGCAGTTCGAAAAGAAAAGGGCTACGGCCTTGAAGGCGATTCTGAAATACGTGTATATGGTAAAATTGGTGTTGGCTTAAGCACTTACGATATGGGCGAAGCTGGTACAGGCCACAATGGGCCATACTCACAGTTGTTGCTTGATGGTGATGATACCGTATACCTCAGCAAAATGGATGAGCTGAGTTTTGGTTCAATACATTATGTAAACGGACACGTAGATTTTAAAGCATTCAAAAAAGATAGCCGAACTATTGAACATAGCTTTCAAACCGATAACGATGCACTTGATATTTACAAGAGAATTAGCCACCGTGGCCGTATTACCTGTAAGGGCGGACAGGAACACAAAATGGAATATGTAGTTAGTGACTTTAACAACAACGTAACAACACTACCATTTACGCTCCACAGCGACACTAAGAAAGGCACTATTTCGCACGATAGTTTGCGTACTACCACAACCATTTACTGGCACAAAGATTTTGACTATGAAACAAAAGGCATGTTATTACACATACCCGAAAAAGTGTTATTCGAAGACACACGTTTCCGTTGCACAATTGATACTTCAGGCCGACGCGTTTATTCTGCAGTTTATAGTATTGGCGATAAATACATTCCGTTTAATAACTCTTATACATTAAGTATTAAACCATCTGCTCCCCTACCCGATTCAATTATGAAACGTGCTGTAATTGTGCAGATGGATGGCAATCACGTAAGCTACCTTGGTGGCACACTTGAGCACGGATACGTAGTAGCTCACCCAAAGAATTTTGGTTCGTTTGCTATAATGATGGACGATGAACGCCCGCTTATTAAGCCTATTAATATTTATAAAAACAAAGACATGAGCCGCACCTCATCTATAGAAGTTGAGATAACCGATAACCTTTCGGGCATTGCTGCCTATAATGCTTATGTCGACGGGCAATGGATATTAATGGAATACAACCCAAAGAAGAACATGATCTATTACACCTTCGATGAACACGTAGGCAAAGGATCACACCATTTAAAACTTGTGGTAGTAGATAATGTAGGTAACACCAATGTTTACCAAACTGATTTTACTCGATAATTTCAGTAACCACTTCAACGCCTTCTTCCTTATCAACGCGTAAATTATCTATAATATGGTTTTGGCGTTCCATGGTATTTTTTCCCATGTAATACTCCAGCATATCTTTAATAATTGTTTCCGCACCTATAATAACAGGTTGTAGGCGTATATCCTTACCAATAAAGTGCTTAAACTCATCCGGTGATATTTCACCCAGCCCTTTAAATCGGGTTATCTCAGGCTTGCCACCCAGTTTGCTTATAGCATTCTGGCGTTCTATATCCGTATAGCAATAGTGTGTTTCCTTTTTATTACGCACGCGGAACAAAGGTGTTTCTAAAATGTACACGTGTCCGTTCTTTACCAGGTCAGGGAAAAATTGCAGGAAGAAAGTAAGCAACAACAAACGAATGTGCATACCATCTACGTCGGCATCGGTAGCAACTACCACGTTGTTATATCTTAAGTCTTCTATGCTCTCTTCAATATTCAATGCACTTTGCAGTAAGCTGAATTCCTCATTTTCGTACACGATCTTCTTGGTGAGTCCGTATGTATTCAACGGCTTTCCTTTCAAACTAAATACAGCCTGTGTATTGGCATCGCGAGATTTGGTAATAGAACCACTTGCCGAATCACCCTCGGTAATAAACAGGGTTGTTTCTAAACGCCTTTCGTTGTTATCGTTATAATGAACACGGCAATCGCGAAGCTTACGGTTATGTAAACCGGCCTTTTTAGCGCGCTCCTTAGCCAGTTTTTGTATGCCGGCCATGGCCTTGCGTTCTTCTTCCGATTGAACAATTTTCTTCAGTAATTCTTCCGCTACATTTTCATTTTTGTGCAGGAAGTTATCGAGTTCGGTCTTAATAAAATCGCCAATAAACGAACGTATCGAGGGGCCTTTAGGACCCATATCCTGAGAACCTAATTTTGTCTTAGTCTGCGATTCGAATATAGGCTCCTCTACTTTTAAACTTATAGCAGCCACAATAGATTTACGTATATCGGCCGCTTCAAAATTTCGTTTATAAAACTCACGTATGGTTTTAACGACAGCCTCGCGGAAGGTATTTAAGTGAGTACCGCCCTGAGTTGTATGCTGCCCGTTTACAAACGAATAATATTCTTCGCTGTATTGTTGCACACTATGTGTCATAGCAACCTCTATATCATTCCCCTTTAAGTGAATGATAGGATAAAGAATAGGACTGTTGATATTATGCTCTAACAGATCAAATAATCCCTTTTCCGATTCTATCTTGGCTCCGTTGAATCTTATTTTTAGTCCAGTATTCAGGAACGCGTAGTTCCATAACATACGCTCAACGTGCTCGGTAATGTAATGGTGGTTTGGGAATATAGAGTCATCGGCCTGGAAAGACATAATGGTTCCATTCTCCTCGTCAGATGAAATGATGTTATGATCTTTAAATACTTCACCTTTTTTAAACTCTATTACTTTGGTTTTCCCTTCGCGAACCGATTGCGCCTTGAAATAAGATGATAAAGCATTTACCGCTTTAGTACCCACCCCGTTCAAACCAACTGACTTCTTAAATACTTCTGAATCGTATTTAGCACCGGTGTTCATTTTAGCCACGGCGTCTTGCAACTTACCCAACGGAATACCACGGCCATAGTCGCGGATGGTAACTGTTTTATCTTTTATGGTAACCTCAATGGTTTTACCAAAACCCATTGCATATTCATCTATAGAGTTATCTATTACCTCTTTTAACAATACATAAATACCATCGTCGGGCGAAGAACCATCACCCAACTTTCCTATATACATACCCGGGCGAAAACGGATATGCTCTTTCCAGTCTAACGACCGGATACTATCTTCATTATATTTTCCTGATGTTGGACTTGACATAGTGTTTTCTTTAATGGGTGCAAAATTAAGCGAAAGCGGCTTGCCTATTCCTTCGGTTATATCCATATTATGAACAGTTTATGGCCCCGACGTTAATAAATAAAGCCTAAATCCTATATTCGCCCCTATGAAAAAAGCCATTTTTTGCTGGAGCGGAGGTAAAGATTCTGCATTTGCCTTATATAAGGTACTACAGGAGAAAGAATACCAAGTTGAGGCCCTCTTTACGACAGTAAATGAAAATTTTAAGCGGGTATCGATGCATGGGGTGCGCGAAGAACTGATAGAACGCCAGGCTAAAAGCATTGGCCTACCCGGGTATAAAATGTACGTAAAGGAGGGCAGTAATGCTGAATATGAGCGCAATATGGAGGCCTTTTTGAACGAACAAAAGGCAAAAGGCATTGAATATGTGATATTTGGCGATATATTTTTAGAAGATCTGCGTCTTTACCGCGAGAATAATATGGCCAAGGTCGGTATGAAAGCCGTTTTCCCCCTTTGGAAGAAAGACACCAAGGAACTGGCCGATAGCTTTATAAAAAATGGTTTTAAGACCATACTTTGCTGCACGAACGATGCTTACCTAGGTGAAAAAGAAGTAGGAGAATTATTTACCAAAGACTTTGTACAAAACCTGCCTGCCAATGTGGATCCTTGTGGCGAACATGGCGAGTTCCATAGTTTCTGCTTTGATGGGCCCATATTTAAAGAACCCGTAAAATTCGAAAAGGGAGAAAAAGTATATAAACCCATAGAAATTAAGGTAACTAAGGACCATCCGCCAATAACAGGGCCACGTGCCAATGGCTTTTGGTTTTGTGAACTTAGCCTTTAAAATAGTAACTTTGTTACTTCTTAAAAACATACTATATGAGCGACGCTACTGCTGTAAATAAGTCACTGTTAAACTACCTGTTATGGTTAGGAGATAGCAACCTGGTACTTGGCCACCGCCTATCGGAATGGTGCGGCCACGGACCTATATTAGAAGAAGATATTGCCATCACCAATATTGCACTTGATCTTATTGGTGCATCGCGCCTTTATTTAACCTATGCCGGAGAATTAGAAGGCAAAGGACACACAGAAGATGACCTGGCTTACCTGCGCGACGTAATGAATTACAAAAATTGCATTTTGGTGGAACAGTTAAATGGCGATTTTGCCAACACCATGATGCGTCAGTTTTTGTTTACGGCTTTTAGCTACCATTTGCAAACTGCTTTATTAAATAGCACCAACGAACAACTACGAGCTATCGCAGAAAAATCAGTAAAAGAAACAACTTATCATTTGCGCCATTGCAGCGACTGGCTAATACGCCTTGGCGGTGGTACCGAAGAGAGCCACAAACGCACACAAGATGCCGTTGACAACCTTTGGATGTTTACCGATGATATGTTTGAAGTTGCTGAGGGCGACAAGCTTTTAGTAACAGAAAAGATAGTACCTGAAATGGCTACGATATATAAACAATGGGAAGCCACAGTTAAGCAAGTGCTGGATGAAGCTACCATTAAAGTTCCACAACGTAGTTATATGATGAAGGGCGGAAGAAAAGGAATACATACCGAGCATCTTGGCTTTCTATTAGCCGAAATGCAATTTATGCAACGCGCCTATCCGGGAGCGAAGTGGTAAATGGAAACCAGGGAACAAATATTTGATTACCTGCAGGAAGTTTTCGATCCTGAAGTTCCTGTTTTAAGTGTGGTTGACCTTGGCATTATACGTAAAGTTGAAGTAGATGCCGAAGGAACACACATTACCATTACCCCTACTTACACAGGATGCCCTGCTATGAATGTGATAGAAGAAGACATTCGTGCCAAGCTAACAGAAAAGGGTATTAATAATTTTGATATTAAAACTATTCTTTCTCCGGCTTGGACAACCGACTGGATAAGTGATGAAGGGAAAAGGAAATTGAAAGAATACGGTATTGCTCCACCCGAAAGATCATCGCCCGATAAAAGTTTATTGAGTAACCATATTAAGACCATTAAGTGCCCACGTTGTGGTTCGACTGATACCGAGATGAGAAGTTTTTTTGGTTCGACCGCTTGTAAGGCGCTATATGTGTGCCATGCCTGTAAAGAACCATTCGATTATTTTAAATGCCTATAACTACTTTTCACCGTGAAGACGCTAATGACAACAAAGAATTCTAATAAAAGTAAACAACTCTCACCATGTATCTGCGCAAAGGTCAGATATGCGTTAGGTGTTAAAAACATATTACCTTCAAACGATAAAAAATGCTCACAGGCTTATTGGGATAATGTTGTAGATGATTTATCAAAGCGGTATGGCAAAACATCTCAACAGACACAGGCGGCAAAAAACAAGTATAATTCTTTGATACAGTAAATAATACATTAACGATTTCTAAAGATTTGCGTCTTAGCGGTAAAATTTAAAACTATGGAGAGTATTGAGTTTTCAGTAAAAAATGGAGTTGGTAAAATAACCCTCAACCGACCAGATGTACTTAACAGCTTTAATATGCCAATGGCCAAGGAAATGATAACGGCCCTGGATGAATGCATTAACAACAAATCTATACGCGCTGTATTAATTACCGGTGCAGGCAGAGCATTTTGCGCGGGGCAGGATCTGGCAGCAGCTATTGCTCCCGGTGCAGATATTAAAGTAATTGTGCAACAACAATACAACCCCATTATTACCAAAATACGCAACATGGAAAAACCAATTGTGTGTGCTGTTAATGGTGTTGCAGCAGGCGCAGGCGCTAACCTTGCCATTGCTTGTGATATAGTATTGGCAGCAGCTTCTTCCTCTTTTATACAAGCATTCAGTAAAATAGGCTTAGTTCCCGATAGTGGAGGAACTTTCTTTTTACCACGCCTGGTTGGTTTACAACGCGCCACTGCATTAATGATGCTGGGCGATAAAGTTACCGCGCAACAAGCATTGGAGTTTGGCATGATATATAAAGTATTGCCAGATGATACACTAATGGCCGAGGCAGAAAAAATGACTGAACACTTGGCACAAATGCCAACCAAAGGTTTGGGCTTAACAAAAAAATTACTCAATGCATCCATGCACAATAACCTGAACCAACAGCTAGATATGGAAGGTGAACTGCAGGCAGCAGCAGCTAAAACTGTTGATCATGGCGAAGGAGTAAAAGCATTTTTAGAGAAAAGAAAACCTGCTTTTAAAGGCGAATAATTAAAATACCCTCGTTAGCGTGTGCGGAATATGTGGCATCATTGGTGAAAAGGCAAACAATAAGGGGAGCCTGTCGACCATGTTGCAAGCCATTGCACACCGTGGCCCCGATGATGAAGGTACTTTTGCAGATAACAATATTGCACTCGGGCATCGCCGCCTAAGTATTATAGATCTTTCTAAGAACGGCCACCAGCCTATGTTTTCAGCAGATGGGCGATATGCTATTGTTTACAATGGCGAACTATATAATTACAAAAGCCTTAAGTTAGAACTACAACGTGCGCAGTCAGGGGGAGGCACAACAATGGCCTACCCATTCCAAACGCAAAGCGATACCGAAGTTATATTGGCAGCCTATATGCGTTGGGGAGTTGATTGCCTGAAGTATTTCAATGGCATGTTTGCTTTTGCAATATGGGATAAAGAAAAGAAAGAGCTATTTATTGCACGTGACAGATTAGGAATTAAGCCTTTATATTTTTATTGGGAGCAAGGCAAAACATTTGCATTTGCATCGGAGCTAAGGGCATTATTAAAAAGTGGATTAGTTCCTAAAAAACTAAACACAGGTGCGCTTCATTATTATTTAAAAAGGCAAACCACTCCTAGTCAGCATACTATTATTAAAGATGTGCAGATGTTGTTGCCAGGCTATTACACCATTATAAGGGAAGACCTTAGCCCTACAACACAAAAGCCATACTGGAGCTTAAAGGACATTAAGAATCAGCCGGAAGATACATCATACGAAGAGGTTTGTACCAATGTAAAACATTTACTCTACGATTCAGTTGAACAGCAGTTAGTATCAGATGCGCCGTTCGGAGCATTCCTTTCGGGTGGTATCGATTCAAGTTTGATCGTAGCTATCATGTCTAAGTATCTGACGAAAAAGGTAGATACCTTTTCAGTGAATTTTGAAGAAGACCAGTTTAACGAAGGGCCCTATGCAAGGCAAATTGCAAAGCAATACGATACACATCATCACGATATTGTACTTTCTTTAAAATCGTTCTTAAGTAAACTACCGGCAGCATTAAATGCTATGGATCACCCGAGTGGCGATGGAATGAACAGCTACGTAGTTTCGGAAGCAACGAAGAAAGAAGGCATTAAAATGGTGTTATCGGGTTTGGGCGGAGATGAGCTTTTTGCCGGCTATCCTTTCTTTACACGACTTTACAAATTAGAGAAAGCAAACTGGGCCTCCGGATTTCCTAAACCGGTTGTTGGGTTACCTGCTCATATTTACAAACTATTTAAGAATAGTAGCAGTGCAGATAAGTTGATTGAATTAATGAACCTACCTAACTGGAAGACAGAAACTACTTACCCAGTAATGCGAAGTGCGTTATCATCTGCCGAAGCTACTAGTTTATTAAATGTAAGTGCAAGCCTTGCGGATACTATTTCATTAGATGAACGATTTGGCATATTATCGAGGTTAACGATTGATGAATTGAGCAGCTACTTGCCTGATACCTTATTACGCGATACCGACCAAATGAGCATGGCACATGCGTTGGAAGTACGTGTACCATTCCTTGATTACAGATTGGTCGAGTATGTGGTAGGCTTAAATGATAAAACAAAATATCCGGTAACACCGAAGAAATTGCTTACAGATGCTACCAAGGGCCTATTACCTGAGAATATTATAAACAGACCAAAGATGGGCTTTACTTTCCCTTGGGCTATGTGGATGAAAGGCGAATTAAAAACCTTTTGCGAGGCAAAGATGATCTGCTTATCGAAAAGGCCGCAATTCAATAAAGATAATGTGCAATATTTGTGGCAGAGTTTTTTAAAGGACAGTAACAAAACACCCTGGCACAAAATATGGCATTTGGTGGTGCTTGAAAACTGGTTAACAGAGAACGAAATAGATGGCTAAGAAAAAAATACTTTTGTTCAGTGATTGGTTTTACCCCGGCTTTATGGCGGGCGGACCAATACAGTCATCGTTCAACTTAATTAACCACCTTAAAGACTATTACGATTTTTCTGTTGTAACACGTGATACAGATTATACCGACACTATACCCTATAAAGGAATAAAGAGCGACACCTGGACCATTTTGCCTAATGGCATGAGGGTTTATTATTTCTCCACCAAAAACCTTAGCAACCTTAATATGACTAAGCTTATTGAGAGTGAAGATTTTGATGTGGCTTACCTGAACAGCATGTATTCGCCAAGCTTTACTATACGGCCGCTCTTTATACTTAACCGCATGAACAAGAAAGTAATTCTTGCTCCACGGGGTATGTTAGCGCCTAGTGCTATTGCTATAAAGAGTTGGAAGAAGAGACCATTTCTGTTATGGATAAAGAACAGCAGCCTTATTAAGAACATGATATTCCATGCGGCATCTGTGCAAGAACAAGGGCATATACGCGATGTATTTGGCGAGAAAGTTGAGGTCCGCCTTGCCCCTAACCTGCCCGGCAAAATGGAACTACCCGCATTTACACTTAAACGAAAAGCGCCTGGTGCAGTCCATTTAATTAGTGTTGCACGCATATCGCCCGAAAAAAATTTGCTTTATGCGTTGGAAGTATTGAGTAAGGTAAAAGGCAAAGTAAAGTTTGATATTTATGGACCGGTTTATGATTATGCATACTGGCAAAAATGTAAAACCGTTATAAATAGATTACCTGAAAATATTGAGGCGGAGCATTTTGGCCCTATTGCCAAAGATGAGATACCTGACGCATTAAAAGGTGTTCACTTTCTGTTTATGCCAACCCAAGGCGAAAACTTTGGACATACTATTTTAGAAGCCATGGTATGCGGCTGTCCTGCTATCATTAGCGATCAAACCCCATGGCGTGGACTTGAACCTGCCAAAGCAGGCTTTGATTTGCCGCTGAATGACCAGGCAAGCTTTGTAACTGCCCTCGAAAAGTGTATTGCCATGGATACTGCCACATTTAAAGAATGGAGCGAAGGAACTCGGAAATGCGCTGCAGGATTTATTAATGACCCCAACCTGCTTCAGCAAAGCATCCATATTTTTGAATAAGCTATATAATATACTCACCCCTACCCCTCTCTATCAAATAGAGAGGGGTAAAGTCAAAGAACGTAAATTATCATGAATGTAACTTTAGTAGAAATTAAAAAAACTGAACCAGCTTCTCCCCTCTATGCTTGCAGAGAGGGGTTGGGGGTGAGTAAATAAAAGCCATGTTGAAGATAACTATAATAACAGCTTGTTTAAATAATGCAGATACATTAGAAAGTGCCTTGCAATCGGTTATTGAGCAGGATTACAAAAACATTGAATACATAGTTATTGATGGTGCATCAACAGATGGCACTCAAGCGCTATTAGAAAAATACAAAGACAAGATAAGCGTTATCATTTCTGAAAAGGATAAAGGTATTTACGAAGCCCTGAACAAAGGCTTAAGCAAAGCGACAGGTGAGGTTATTGGTTTTTTGCATGCCGATGATTTCTACACATTTCCTCATATCATTTCGAAAATTGCTTCGACATTCGAAAAGACAGATACGGACTGCGTTTACGGAGATCTGCAATACGTTGACCGCGAAAGCTCGATACGTGTAATACGCAACTGGAAGTCTGAACCATATAAGAATGACCTTTTTATGAAAGGCTGGATGCCGCCCCACCCTACTTTCTTTTTGAAAAAGAAATGGTACGATGAATATGGTGGATACAATACAACATTTGCTATTTCAGCCGATTACGAATTAATGCTTCGCATGCTTTACAAGCATAAACTAAAAGCAACCTATATACCCGAAGTATTGGTAAAAATGCGCACAGGTGGAACCAGCAACAGCTCATTGGCTAGACGCATTAAGGCAAACCAAGAAGACAGAAAAGCCTGGAAGATAAACAACCTGAAACCCGGCCCGTTTACCTTGATTAAAAAGCCTTTAGGGAAACTGGGGCAGTACTTATAATAAAATGCAAAGAGTCATTACATATGTGCTCTTTATCTTTTCATTAGCCTTGCTTTTGCTTGATGCTTTCTCTAAGAATTTCTATATCAATAATCGACTTGTATTAAATCTAATTGTAATTTATTTCATCTCATTTGCTGTTATTAAAATTGGCTCACTATTAAAACTCAAAAGCAATATTTTTAAAACTTCTATTCCATTTGTTGTTGCAATCTGTTGTTTCTTTTTCAATTTATTTTTTATTTGGAATCGCCCTTGGAAAACAGATACAATATTGTACCAAAACCGACATCAGGCCAGTAGAACAATTGAATTCCAAATGGATGACATGGACAATAGTCCAAGATGTATGAGGACAATTGATCGATTAAAAATCTGTCCTTTTGTTGATTGGATAAGAAAAGTCGATGAAGGCCATATAGATACATTGGAATGGAAAAAGGTTAACATTTATGTGAATGAACTTGGCTTTAAAGGTGGATGATTTTCGTCCATTTAATTGCCGTCTGCTTTAGCTGACGGTCACAAGGCAGTACATATTTTTGGCTTTAGCCTAAACAATATTCTATTTGGGCTAAAACCTAAAACTGGTTCTGTTTTTATATCCGTCAGCTAAAGCAGACGGCAATTGATATACAATGCAGCCTGACTAATCACTATTCACTAACCACTGCCCACTCTTTTTGTTTAAAACCCCTTGAAAACTCTTACTGAACTAGGTAAGAACAAAGCCCCAGTCTCGTATCTTAGCACTTTATTAAAATTATGCCTATAAAAAGCCCTATGATATTTGGCCTGCACCCGGTAATTGAAGCTATAGAAAGCGGCAAGGAACTGGAAAAGGTATTTGTACAAAATAACCTGCAAGGACCATTATCGAAAGAGTTACTCTTTTTGCTTCGTCAGCACGAAATACATTTTCAATATGTACCGCTTGAAAAGCTGAACCGCTTAAGTGGCAAAAACCATCAGGGCGTTATAGCTTACATGGCTGAGGTTACTTACCATAAAGCAGAGAACCTGTTACCCGGAATTTTTGAAGCTGGTAAAACACCATTATTCGTTTTGCTTGACCAGATAACTGACGTGCGTAATTTGGGTGCCATTATACGTACCGCAGAATGCGCAGGCGCTGATGCAGTTATTGTTCCGCAAAAAGGTTCAGCGCAGATAAACGAAGAGACCATGAAAGCTTCTGCAGGTGCATTGAATTTATTACCTATCTGCCGTGAGAAAGACATATCTGAAACTTTGCAATTCCTTATAGACGGAGGATTGCAAGCAGTGGCTTGTACCGAGAAAGGAGAATACTTTTATACCAGTGTAGATTATAAAGTGCCTACTGTTATTGTTATGGGATCAGAAGGCAGTGGTATTTCGAAAGAAATATTGAGAATGTGCGATACCCAGGTGCGCATACCGCTAATGGGTAAAATAGAATCGTTGAACGTATCGGTAAGTACTGCTGTGGTATTGTTTGAAGCAGTAAGACAACGTATGGGTAAATGAGGAAACAAACTAAAGGAAGACAGAGGCAAGAGAAAGCACAACGCTATGTAACCGGCACGGTCGACATGAAGGCCTCTGGAGCAGCTTTTATTATTTCGCCCGGCTTAACTAAAGATATTTATATACCACGCGACCGCACGAACCGTGCATTGAACGGTGATATTGTTAAAGTTGCGATAAAGCACAGTCGTCATTTAGACAGGCCCGAAGGAGAAGTTGTAGAAATAATTACCCGTGGCAAAACCACCTACAGTGGTACCCTCCAATTATCAAACGGACACGCTTTTGTGGTACCTGATAATTCGAAAGTGCCTGTAGATATTTATGTACCGCTCACCAAAATAAACGGCGCTAAAGACGGACAGAAAGTAAGAGTTGAAATAACACATTGGGAAAAATCGGACAAGAACCCTACCGGAGCAATACTGGAAGTGCTCGGCCAACCGGGAGAGCATACTGCCGAGATGAATTCTATCATTGAGGAATATGGCCTGCCATTAGAATTCCCGAAAGAAGTTAAGAGAGCAGTTGAGAACCTCCGTATAAAAATATCGGATGAAGAGTTAGCGAAAAGACGTGACTTCAGACAGATAACAACATTTACCATTGACCCTGCTGATGCCAAGGACTTTGATGATGCACTATCAATAAAGAAATTAGATAATGGTAATTGGGAAGTTGGTGTACACATTGCTGATGTTAGCCATTATGTACAGCCCGGCTCACCTATTGATGTAGAAGCAACAAAACGCGCAACCTCGGTTTATTTAGTTGATAGGGTTATACCTATGTTGCCTGAAGCATTATCGAACGAAGCTTGTTCGCTTAATCCACACGAAGACAAACTAACCTTTTCGGCTGTATTTGAATTGAATGATAAAGCCGAGATACAACACGAATGGTTTGGAAGAACAGTAATAAACTCTACTCACCGATTCAATTACGAAGAAGTGCAGGAGATACTGGAAGGAAAAGAAGATCGTTTATCGAGTGAAGTACATACGTTAAATAAGTTAGCTAAAACCTTACGTGCGCGACGCATGAAAGAAGGCTCGATAGCGTTTGAAAAGACTGAAGTGCGTTTTATTTTAGATGCTAAGGGTAACCCGACTGGCGTAAAGTTTATGGAGGCGAATGATTCGCACCGACTGATTGAAGATTTTATGTTACTGGCTAACCGCAAGGTTGCCGAGTTGGTTGGTAAGCCTAAAAAAGATGAGCAACACAGCCACGACGACAAAAAGAAACGAAATGTTTTTGTTTACCGTGTACACGATGTGCCCGATACTGAAAAGATACAGAAGTTTGTAGAGTTCCTTCGCAAATCGGGCATTAAGTCAAGCTTTGATAAATCGAGTAACATTGCTAATTCAATGAATGAATTGCTTGGCGATGCAAAAGAAAAACCTTACGAGAATATATTAAACCTGCTTGCCATACGTACTATGGCAAAGGCTATTTACACAACAAAAAACATTGGCCACTATGGCTTAGGATTTGAGTATTACACCCACTTCACCTCTCCTATTCGCCGTTATCCTGACTTGATGGTTCATCGCTTGTTACAAGAATTCCTTACTACCGGCAAGACCACAGCAGACAGACACGAGTTGGAAGAACAATGCAAATACTGTTCAAAGCTGGAACGCACTGCTGAAGAAGCAGAACGTTCTTCGGTAAAATACAAGCAAGTGCAGTTTATGCAAACCCATGCTGCTGAAGTATTCGAAGGATTAATTTCAGGCGTTACCGAATATGGCTTTTTTGTAGAACTAAAAGCAAATAAGTGCGAAGGCTTTGTGCGCGGCCGCGACCTGCAAGATGACTTTTATTACTACGACGAACAGAACTATTGCCTGAAAGGCAAGCGTACTGGTAAGCGCTTCCAATTAGGACAGGACGTGACCGTTAAAGTAAAAAAGACGGACCTTATTAAAAAGTTTATTGACTTTGAACTGGCTTAAATAATTCTTTAGTCTGCACGTAAGTAAAGAGAATAGGCTACTACTCTACTAAAAGATCACCTTCATGAGACTGCTACAAATATTATTCATTTCTTTCCTATTGAATAGTTGTAATGGACGAGTTTCGACTTTGAAGGATACTACTGTTGATTTGAGAGAAGGGAAACTCACATACTCCATATCGGGAGAAGCAACAACTTCAGATTGGGAATTAGAGGTTCTATTTAACCAGGACAACGCCTTAATACGAGAAAAATTTGCTTATGGCGCTGCCCGAAAATACATTTATGACAAGAAGACAAATGAAATTCTGGGGCTAATTGATGATCCATCATCACCAGGCATTAACAAAAACAAGTACTTCATTTATTACACCCCTGAGGGGCTTATTAGAGAGGCTTTATCAAGCAATTATGGCGACACAACTATTAAGGTTACAAATGAATTTAAAGACATTTTAGGTTATAAATGCCAGAAATATATCATTAAGCATGGAGACCAGGTAACAGTGGAAGTTTGGTTGACAGACAAAATAAAGCCGGGAATAATTTACCCCTGGACACCTTTGACATTTAAAAATGTAGCATTAGAATATGAACTAAAAATTTTAGGCAAAACAGAAAGGAGATATTATATTAAATCTATATCAGATGAAAAAATAGACAGCAAGGAATTTGAACATATCGTTCCCGATCCTTACTTCATGGTTATCCCTGCTGCGGTTTTTTCAATAGATAGCATGTGGGCACATGAATACGAAGAAAATAAATTCAAGTCGTTTACATATCCTTACTTCGAAGAAGGACGGGAATCAACAATTCAGTTTTTTAAAGACCAGCTTTATAAAATTGTAAAGAAAGACAAGGGAACAAATATAAGTATCGACTTCTTTGTCAATAAGGACGGAACACTGAGTGATATTAATGCTCGCATAAACTATCAAACTACGGACAAAAGAATTGAGCAGATAGTGCGCTTATTACAATCAATGAAACCCTGGACACCTGCCAAGGTTAGAGGCAACCCAGTCAGGTCAAACGTGATAATATTTGCATAAAGATCAAATCACCAATAGCCATCTTCCGCATTATTACGGGAATACTATTAGTTTATTAAATAGTATTTATCTTCTTCAGGAATTCTTCTTTATACAATCCACCAACCGGAACTTCCTTGTTATACTCCAATATCACCTTAGCATGGTCGATAGATATGATCTTATCTATACGAACAATGAACGAACGGTGCACACGGATGAAATTCTCAGGAGGCAATTTCTCCTGAATGCCCTTCATGGTTGAGCGGATAATGTACTTACCACCAATGGTGTGCAAAGTAACGTAGTCCTTTAATGCTTCTACGTACAATATATCTTTCATTATAACCTTAACCAACTGGAAACTCGATTTCACAAAGAGAATATCTTTTGAGTCTTTGTTCTGCACCAAATGATAAAGCATTTCATTTTCTTTACGAAGCTTTAATTCTTCGTTAAAACGATACAATGCAGTTTCGATAGTTGCACGAAGATCATTCGCCTTAAATGGCTTTACCAAATACCCGGAAGGGCCTGAGGTGTTTGCACGGCCAATACTATCTTCGTCAGAATATGCAGTAAGGTACACAATAGGCACCTGGAATTTCTTACGAATTTCTTTAGCTGCATCAATACCTGTCATGTCGCCCTTTAACATGATATCCATTAATACAATATCCGGTGTTTTTTCTTCCACCATATCAATGGCATCTTCGCCTTTTACACAATGGCCAACAACCTGGTAACCTAATTTGGTTAAGGTCTGGCTAAGGTCGCGGGCAATAATAACTTCGTCTTCTACAATAAGTACGCTTGTTTTTTTCATGTATGGTTATTTGGAGGTTTTCTTAGTTACAGTGCCGGAAGTAAACGCAATAGCGTATTTAGTACCGGTTGAACCAGATTGTTTTTTTATTGTTCCGTTCTTTAATTGAGTTACAAGGCTATCTACCAATTGAAGCCCCAATGAAACATGGGCTTTTTTACGGGCCGCTGGTTTTATACCAACGCCGTTATCTGAAACTTCCAACCGAATTTTCTTTCCGGCTTGTTTCAGTAATACTTTTATTCCACCTTTCTTTTTGCCCGGGAAAGCATATTTAATAGAGTTGGAAACAAGTTCATTTACTATCAATCCGCAGGTTATAGCATGGTCATAGTCCATGAATATGCGGGCAGTTTCGCAGTCTATTACAATTCGCTTTTCAGGATCAGAATAGGATACAAAAAGATTGTGTGTAAGATCTTTGAGGTAAGTTGAAATATCTATTTCCTCATCGGCTTCGGTATGGTACAAGCTGGAATATATCGACGATAAGGCATAGAACCTATTTTGAAATTCGCGCATAACAGGTACCAGTTTCTTATCATGCATTTGGTTAATTTGCAGGTTAAGTATACTGGTAATAATTTGCAGGTTATTCTTTACACGATGGTTTACTTCTTTAAGCAACCATTCTTTTTCCTCTATCATTTTCTTAAGCTTTGCACCCAGGTTCTTGTGCTCTGCAATTTCCCACTGCAAATGCTCATTAACCGACTGCATAACCTGTTTAGCTATTTCACTCTTTTCAATCTGTTCTTCGAGCGAAGCATCGTGG
>Ga0206844_10016_pt1 | contig 60434 bp, 44 predicted proteins | sample Alteio_BWOrgCont_22_FD_152907 | JGI IMG/M metagenome (GOLD analysis project Ga0206844, IMG submission 152907) | Enriched cells from forest soil in Barre Woods Harvard Forest LTER site, Petersham, Massachusetts, United States -... | ecosystem: Environmental > Terrestrial > Soil > Temperate forest >...
CCAAGCGTAAACTTTTTAATTTTCGCGCAAAGTAAGTCAGACTAAACCGAACCGGATGGCACAATAAGTTATATTAACAAAAACATAAAACAGGCTTTATGTTTTGATGGCAATAGAATAAATATTTGATAACTTTTTATTCACTATTTGATAATATACACCAGACATTCCTAAATTTCAACGATATACGTAATCCCTCGGTTTGGGACTAAATACATGTCGGGTGAAAAAATGGTTTTGCCGAAATATCCCGGACACCAAATTGCTACCCAGGTAACAATTCATTAACCTAAAGATAACGATCGGTTTTTTTTAGGCCGACTACTTTTGCGGCAAAATAAACAAATCATTTCCGCTATGAAGACAAATTCACCCAAACTACTTTTCGCTGCGATTTTATGCCTGATCGGCTCTTTTGCAAATGCACAACAAAAAATAATTTATTACTGGGATTTCGACAATTTTGCTGGACTTTCAGGACCCGGAAACCCATCCCTAATATTGCCAATCCATTCCAATTGGTCCACATTGGATTCCACAAAAGGGCTCCTTTCCTATGTTCCTGCTTACAAGGTGTCCAGCCACTACACGACCTATTGGGATGTGGTTGCCGGGGAAGCTTCTGATACATTTAATGTACAAAAAGGTGGAAAATCAGGCCTGGCGGCAGGTAACAATGAATTGAGGTTCCGCAATCCCAGCGATAGCATGGAGGCGCTTATTACCGTTCCAACCACCCATTATAAGAATATCACCATTCAATATGGTTTGGAAAGAACCACATCCGGGCAGGGAAGTGAAAACTTTGACTATAGCACTGACGGCGGTACTACCTGGAAGACATCAGGACTGTCAATAACTCATGACACTGCAACTCCGGTTTTTACACTTGTATCTGTCAGTTTAAGTGCTGATACATTGGTTAATAATAACCCGAATGGGTTCGTTTTCAGGATAAAGTTTAACCCACCAAATTCAGCAGCCAATGGTAACAACAGGGTTGACAATATAACCGTAAACGGTGACACCCTTACGGGAGGGACAACCCCTCCACCGCCTGTGTCGAAATTGATTCATTATTTTCATTTCAACAATTTTAATTCCGGCCTTACTGCCGCAGGCAGCCCTTCCCTGATTTTACCGGTTCATGCCAATTGGTCATCGCTTGATTCTACAAAGGCACTTATCTCTTTTGTGCCCGCCTATACTGTATCAGGTCATTATCAAACCTATTGGGATGCCTACCCAATGACGCCGGCTGACAGCAACCTGAATGCAAGATTTGGGCAGCCTGCAGGAAATGCTTTGAGGGTTCGTAACCCGAGCGATAGCATGGAGCTTACATTTGCCTTACCAACCACTCATTACAAAAACACGGTGTTAAAATTCGGAACCGAAAAATCGAGCCTGGCTTCTGGGCAGGCGAAACAAGTTTCTGATTATAGTGTGAATGGCGGCCTTAGCTGGAGGACTTCCGGTCTTTCTATAAAATCCGACTCTGTAACCAACACAACATTTAACCTAATATCCATAGACATGGCCTCTGATACAGCAGTCAACAACAATCCTAATTTTATATTCAGGATAAAATTTGTTGGCCAAAACAGTGGCACGAGCGGTAACAACAGGTTTGATAATGTAACCCTTGAAGGCGATACCGATGAGGCTAAAACAACCATCGCTTACGCATCTGTTGAAAATAACCAACCCGCAGCCATGAATTACAACCTATATCCAAACCCTGCACAAACCGAGGTCATGGTATCAACCGGTTCTGAAAATCCAAAAACGATTTCAATTATCAGCATGGATGGCAAAATGGTTTATACAACCGTTAGCAGCCTGACAAATGTCCCATTGAATATTTCAACCCTGAAACAAGGGATATATATCATGAATGTATTGGAAAACCAGACGGGCAAAATGGCCTATCTGAGATTGGTCAAGAATTAATGATCCCAACTTAATTGTTATCGGCAAAGCCCGGTACGGTAGCGTACCGGGCTTTGCCGATATAATATATATGTTATACAATAACTTAATAAAGCCATTTGCCATGTCGAAAAGTCTCCGTTTGTTCTGTTTTTTATCAGTCTTATTAACCATTCTGGCCCATCCTTATAAAATGGAAGCACAGTTGGACACTATCAAAATAATGTCCTATAACACTTTAAACTATGATGATTACGATGCTTCTTGCCCCACAAATGTTAATTATTTAAAAAACAGGTATCTGCGCGAAATAGTAAAATATGAAAATCCCGATATCGTAGGCCTTGTAAAAATGAACCAGGACCCTCCTTTTGTCAATGACAGTATTCCCATGTATGTTCTTGATTCTGATTGCAACGGATGCTGGGGGCATGGGATTTTTACAGACTATTCACACTATAGCAAAGGGAACCAGCTCTATTTCAAAACGAGCAAATTCGGGTTCATCGGTACCAAGACCATTTATTCGGCTGATGCATCTATAAGCGATATAAACATGCACCAGTTGTATTATAAAGACACCGCTTTGGCCAGGACTCACGACACGATCTTTTTGAATATTATTTTGTGCCATGACTTATCAGGTAGTTCAAACGCTTCTGAAAGGGCAACAGAAATAGGCGGCGCTATGGCATGGCTTTCTGCCAATGTAAAAAACAAAGGGAACTATATTTTTATGGGCGATTTCAATGTTACATCTTCTGGTGAAGGTTGTTTTCAGGCTATGCTGAACCCATCAAACCCAAAAGTGAAATTCAATGAGCCTACCGGATTATTAGGGAACTGGAGTTCCACCCCTGCAAATTTCAGCAACTATATCACCCAGTCCACCCGGACAGCTACTTTGACTGACTGTGGATCTTCCGGAGGCCTCACCGACTGGTTCGATCATATTATGTGTTCCGATTTCATTATGGATGGAACTGATGCATTTACGTATGTCCCAAAGAGCTTTGCCGTGGTGGCCCAGGATGGCAAACATACAGGGGGCGCATTGATTGATTCGCCCACAGACACCATTGCCCCCTCAAATATAGTAAATGATGTATATCACATGTCTAACCACATGCCTGTAACCCTGAAACTGGCGCTTAACCCTGAACACAGGGCAGCAGGCATTGCAAACCAGAATATTGATCAAAACCAGTACCAGGTCATTTGCCACTATGCCAACAATAATTTAAATTTCAGCACACTTGATGAAAGCCTATGGGGTAAAAAATGTACGGTAACATTGTATGATTGCCTTGGAAAAAGAATCATGAATACAACAATAACCTTGGGAAACAACCCTTCAGATATTAATGTTTACCCGCTCCCTCAGGGATGTTATGTTGTCATCATGCAATCGGGAGACCAACTTATTAAAAGGGATAAAATTGTGAAGTTTTAAAATCGGAGGCCCGCGCCGATGCAGGCAATCCATCGCTCGCAAATAATCACGCTTACCGTCACGGACAAATTTGCGATCCATTCCTTTTTTACAAGTAAATAGCGGTCAGCAACGGCCTTGGCCGGAGAGCAAATGCATTGTTAACCCTCATTGCCCCCCTGTCTGCTTATTTTGTCCTGCCGATTGAGATAGGCGACCGCTTTGAAAAGCATATCCTACATCTGGCAATTACCGAATCTTTGAATATCGGTATCTGGTATCCAATTTTAGGAATTCTCAGTGCAAAAAATCCTTAGAATTATTTTCCCAGAACTGAAAGCGATTCCCCTTTGGAGGTCAGGAGCTGACGATCCATAGTAAAATCATCCCGCGGCTTGTCGAAGGGAACGCATACGCGAGATAAGCCATCCCCTTTAGCAGTCAGGGGCTTGGCCGGGGAAATAAAAAAGCCCTGCTTTTCAGCGGGGCTTTCATCAATTAAAAAGGTTTGTTTGTGTTGTTTATTGTTGTACGACCCTGCTTACAAAAGGCTGGCCATCTACGATCATCCTGATGAAATAGGTACCTGGTACAGATCCGTTAAATACGTAGCTGTGATCACCGGCAGGCTGCGTGGTATTCTCTACATGTGCAACACGTTTTCCGTTAATATCAAACGCTTCTATTTCCACTGAAGAATTTTGTTTCAGGGTATAGAGGACGGTTGTCTGGGTTTTGAACGGATTCGGGAATACGCTAATGGTCAGGTTTTCATCCTGGGTTTGCTCGAAACCGCTCAGTTTTACGGTTATTGTACTTGTGGTTGAAGAGCTGCAACCGTTTGCATTAATTACCGTAAGCGTTACCCTATAGTCGCCGTCATTACCATATTCATAGAACGTGGTGGCGCCGCTTGCCAATTTGCCATCTCCAAAATCCCATATATATTTAGCATTGCTGTCATTTACATGTGCCGTAAAATATATAAGCCTTCCACCTTCAAATTTAGTGTTGAAGGAACTTGAATCCACGGCCAGTGAGTAAAGGGAATCCTTCAGAACACTCGTACACCCTGCAGAAGACTGCGCGATAAGTTGCACATAAAACGTGCCTGGTTTTGAATATGCATAAGACGGACTTGCATTTGTGGAGCTATCACCGTTCCCAAATGTCCAGATATAACTCATGGTACCGGATGCGATGCTGGACTGATTGTAAAACCTCAGACCGGTGCCTGTACAGAAAGTGTCATTAGAAGAAAGGGAGAACGCAGGCACCGGAAGACTGTTGTCTGTAATGCTGATTGTGTCGTGGGCAACACAGGTAACAGAACCCTTTGCCTGCACTGTGTAAAGACCTGTTTGGGTTACAACAATGCTGCTGTCAGTATCGCCGGCAACAATATTTCCGTTCATATACCATTGATAAGCGCCTACATTAGAATCCAAGGTAGTCAATGTAACCGTATCCTGGCAATAGGTGGTTTTTGCCGGCCTTATGATGCTAACCTTGGGATAAGATGCTGCAGTCACAGCTATGGCATTTGAATTTGACTTACACCCAAAGCCATTTTCTACGGTTACCGAATAGTTAGCTGCTTTTGTCACTGTAATGGTATCCCCCGATTCCCCGGCCAGATAACCACTGTCGTTTTGCCACCTGTATGTGTAGGCATTGTCCGTACCCGCTATCAGAAATACGCTGCTGCCAGGGCATAGGTTTGTATTTCCTGCTGCTGAAATCTCAGCAAGTGGCAACGGGTTTACTGTTACAGGAACAACGCTTGACATTTGTGAGCATCCCGTGGCATTATAGGTAACCTGTACACTGAAATCACCGGAAGAAGTTGCACTGAAATTGTTTGTATCAGTACCCGCAATCGCCACATTGTTCTGGTACCAGCTGTAGGTAACTCCCGTATCAGACGTTGTGCGGAAACCGACACCCTGACCGGAACATACCGTTGTAGGGCCTAAGATGCTTACGGGTACCACCGGACGTGAGTTGATTGTAACAGGGATTGCTGTCGAAGTATCAGAACACTTGGTAAGAATTGAACTGACCAAAAGCTGATAGTTCCCGGTTTGCCTTGCTATATAAATATAATTGTTAGCCCCGCTGATGCCTTTCCCGTTTAATAACCATTGGTAATTGTCATTGGAATCAAGCGGCGCTATCATTACCAGGCTGTCCCCGGTACATCCAACATTCGATCCTATCGTTTTTACCTCGGTATTCGGCAAGGCGTTAACTACAAAGTCGGCAACATTTGAATTGGCAGAGCATCCTGTGATGGTATTGGTAACAGTTGCCGAATAAGCGCCTCCCAATGAAGTAATGATGCGGAAGCCTGTATCTTTCGGCTGATATACACCATTTAGGTACCATGTGTAGTGATTTCCGGGAGCATTGGTTGCAACAACTACCCCTCTAGATCCTATACAAACCGGAGAGGTGGTAACGGTTGCCACAGGAAGGTTAATAACATCCACAGTTAGCGTATTGGTGTTTGAGCATCCGGTAATGACACTTTTTTCAGTTAAAGTATATACTGTTGTGTCTAACGGACTAATTGTAGGATTTGAGACCGTTGAAGTAAACCCTTTTGGTTTGCTTGTCCATGTATAAAGGCTGCCGAGAACAGAAGCCCCGCCGATAGTTGTTGATGAACCAAGGCAAACCGGTATCGTTGGGTTTGCGCCCACATTGGCAGCCGGCAGCGCATTCACGGTTATGGTTATGGTATTGGTAGTGGCGCACCCGGTAGCCGATACTTTTTCAGTTAAAGCATAAGTTGTGGTCGTTGACGGAGACGCAGTCGGTGACGAAACCGATGGGGAACTCAACCCGCTTGCAGGAGACCATGAATACGTGTCGCCTGAAACTGCTGAAGCGCCAATGGAAGCACTGCTGCCTGCACAAATGGCCTGGCTCACACCTGTGGATGCAGCAGGGCTGGTATTATACGTGGCTGTCACACTGTTTGAATTTGTACAACCGGTAGCAGAAATCGTTTCGGTTAAAGTATAAGTTGTGGTAGCGGATAAATTTACGGTAGGATTAGACACCGTTGCTGAACTTAATCCGGTGGTAGGAGACCATGAGTATGCATCGCCCGTAACTGATGTGCCCCCGATGCTTGTGACTGGAGAACCACTGCAAACTGCCACCGCGGAGCCTGCATAAGCGGCAGGAAGCGGGTTAACCGTAATCAGAACTGAATTGGTGTTCGAACATCTTGTTGTAGGATTCTTTTCTGTTAAATAATAAACAGTAGTGGCCGTTGGGGTAACTGACGCCGAAGAAGCCGTAGAAGAATAACCAGAAGGATTACTTGTCCATGAATAGGTGTCGCCTGACACAGCGGCAGCGCCTATGGAAACTGATTTCCCGGAACAAATAGCGGAAGTGGACCCTGCATTTGCAGCGGGAAGGGCATTAACGGTTATGGTTACCGAATGTGTATTGGAACAGCCTGATGAAACGGATTCAACCAGCGTGTAGGTGGTAGTAGTGGACGGGATAACAACCGGGTTGGAAGAAGTTGAAGTAAACCCTGATGTAGCTGTCCAGGCGTATGTATTGCCCAATACCGCGGAACCCCCTATCTGTATCGAATTCCCTGCACAGATTGTTGCAGGAGACCCTGCATTGGCTGATGGTATCGGGTTCACCGTAATGGTTAATGAATTAGAAGCGCTGCAACTATTGGCATTAATTTCAGTAAGCGTATATGAGGTGGTAGAAGTAGGGCTCACCGATGGGTTTGACGAGGTTGAAGAAAAGCCCGTCGGATTGCTTACCCATGAATAGGAGCTTCCTGTAACGGCTGTCCCGCCTATTGAAACTGTATTTCCAGGGCAAATAGAAGAACTGGATGCCACCAAAGCAGCCGGTAATGCATTTACGGTAACGGTAACCGAATTGGAAGCTACACAACTGTTGGAGTTTGTTTCCGTAATGGTGTATGCCGTTGTGGTTGCCGGTGATACCGATGCGCTGGAAGCTGTGGTAGAAAACCCTGACGGATTGCTCACCCAGGTGTAACTGCTCCCAGATACAGCAGCCCCGCCAATACTTGCAGATTGTCCTGCACATATAGTAGAATTAACCCCTGCGGCGGCGGCAGGAAGTGCATTTACGGTAATTGTTACCGGGTTTGATAAACTACATCCTGTGGAAGTAATGGTTTCTGTAAGTGTATAAGAAGTGGTAGATGTAGGTGTTACCGTTGGATTAGAAGAGGTGGTAGATGTTATGGAAGCATCTGTCGGCGAGCTTGTCCATGAATAAGTATCCCCTGTAACGGCAGTGGCGCCAATACTTACGGAAGTACCTGCACAAACTGTTGCATTTGATCCTGCATTTGCAACAGGCGCCGGATTTACTGAATAGGTAGCGGAGGTAGTGTCATCACTTGGGAGACTGTCCTGAATGCCGTTTGGCAGGCTTGACCATACTTTAAGTTTTGCAGTACCGCTCGCAAAATTATAAGTGCCAACGGTAACCGTGGCCGATGAACCGGCGCTGATATTGCCCGAGAAACTATATGCTGTTTGAGCCGTGCCATTTACTGACCATCCGAGTGTTGCAGAGGTAAGCGCGGCGCTGCCGTAGTTGTTTAATACCACTGTAACAGGGGTTGGGCCGCCGCAGATGGTTGCCCCTGATGGATTGGAAATGCTTGAAACGCCAGCCTCATTTGCGGCAAGATGGATTTCCCATGCACCCATGGCCGGGTGGGTTGCGCTCCTCGTATTGCCCCCAATATCGGTAGTAATACCGCTGATAGGTGTTCCCAGGCCTATAAGGGCGGGCAAAAATGTTTTATAATCGGTATTGGATATGAACTGCGGGTTAATGGATACTGAGTTGGCGCCCGCCCCGCTGGCCGTTTGCCATGCAGAAAGGCTGGCAGCCTTTGTGGTGCCCCAGAGGCCTAAATTGGTACCCGTGGTAAACATATCATTGTAGTTGCCATTGGCGCCGGAAGTGGTTACCGGAACTTTAATGGCGTATCCCCCCCCTGCATTGTACCAAAGGTTGTCCACTGCGCTTACGTTGCCGGAAGCGGCATTCAGATAAAAACACGTACCCGTATTGGCGCCATAAATATCTACCGTATTGAAATAAAAGTTCTGATAAACGCTGCTGGAGTCAAATATACCCTTTGGAGATGCCGTGCTGTTTATGGATACATAATTGTTTGCAATGGTACCCTGGGCCCCTGATGTTGCGGCACAATATAAAAGGTATATACCTGAAGTAGCGCCATAAGGCATACGAACCCTGTTTTGCATAAGGCTAATCGCGCCTTTGCACCGGGTTAATTGAATACCTGCGTATGAAGCCCCGCCAGTGATATTGGTAATAGAATTATTTGTCACGGTTGCGGCATCTTCGTTGGATAAGATTATCCCGGGCCCATAAGTACTGTCAATCTTATTTCCGGAAACTACTAACCCTGTTCCACGGCTTACCTGCTGGCCTATAAGATCAAAGGCTGAATAACCATATTTAAAGGCATTGTTGGTAAAAGTATTGTTGGTTTCTGTAGTCGTGGTTGTACTGTCTGACCATATAATATCACCGCCGGTATTTGAATTTGTGGTGGTAGAACCCAATACCCCTATAAAACGGCAATTCTGGAAACTGTTGTTATTAGCGCCGTTTAATAACTGAACAACGTTTTGTGTTGTAAGGGTACCTGTTTTTTGAATGGTTATCTGTTTAAAAGTAAACCATTTGGCCGCATTGAGCTGCATGGTTGAATTATTGCCGAAAACCCCTACTGCAGAAGTAGTGGAAGTAGCCTGGGTAAGGATTACCTTGCTGCTGTCCCCTGCATCTGATTGGAAGGTAACGGTATTTGTTGAGGACATGGAAGGGAAATTAGGTACGGTTAATTGTTCCGCATAGGTTCCATTTCTGACACGTATAACTGTTGGGCCGCATATTCCATAAGCATTTATGGCCCCCAATGCCCCATTAAAACTGGTAAAATCAGGGGATGTCCCGCCAAGATAATAGGTTCCAGATAATCCTGATTGGACAATCTTTGTTAACGTGTCATTGCTATGGTTCTGATCTGTGCTTGAGTTTGGTTGCGATGTCCATATTTTCAATGTATATGGGGTCTTGGCGCTAAATGCATAGGTACCGAGTGTAATCTGTGCGGAAGTCTGCGCCGAAGCAAGGCTGCCTGACCACAAAACAGGGCTTTGGGTGCTACCGTTAACGCTCCAGTTCAATATAACACCTGTTATGGTATTTAGGCCAAAGTCGGTAAATTGAACGACAACATCTTTGGTAACCGGATAGCAGTAAGTAGCCGGGCTGTCAATTACGGTAACACCTGCATCAACATAAACAGGTGTGAACTCACATGCCCCGATGCATGGTTTGGTAGATGGCCTTGGATTGCCATCAATATCAGTGGTAACATGAGCAACAGGTGTACCTGCCTGGTAAACAGCGCCGCTTGACTCATGAAGATCGTAATAAGGGGCGCTGGTGCTTTTATAGCCCGGGTCAGCGGCAATGGAATGTCCCTCCGCACCGCTTACTTTGCAGGCTGACTGATATGCTGATAAAGAAGAATACTTGGTATTTCTATAAAAAGCTGTATATGTGTATGTTGTATATAAGTTATTGTAGTCTTCTATAGCCAATCCTGTCGTTATACCTGAAGATGCAGAATCATTTTCATTATCAATACAGTAACATCCGCCTTTGCATATTAAGTTATTATCTCTCAGTGTAATTCCGCTGCCAGCATACGTTGTCGAATAAATATATAATGCAGATCCTGGTGTGGTAGGAGTCGAAGTCATTAATACATTATTGTAATCAATATCAATATTTGTTCCACCTCCCAGGGTAATACCTGTAGAAGCAGATGTGCCCGCGCTTACCCAGAAGAAATTATTGGCAATAAGGTTCCTGTTGGTACCATCCCATCCGGCAGTAAAAATAACAAGACAGCGGCAAGTGGATGCAGTTGTTGAAGTTGCGTAGAATTTGTTTTTTGTTATGGTAAAGCTTTCAGCAGCGCTCGTTTCAAACCTGACGCCGTAAGCCAATGTACTTGAATTTGATCCTACCGTAACCGTTCCTGCGTTGAATGTATTTCCGGCAACGAGCAGGTCAACCTCGTAATCGCCAAGAACGTAAAGACCGGCCATACCGCCGCTATCTATAATATTGTTACTAACAACATTTGTATAGCCTGCGGCCCCGAAACAAAGACAATTATAACCGTGCTTTATCCGGTTTCCGTTGAAAACGTCCCCCGTATCTGCACTCGTTATATAAACACATGGTTCTCCTGCGGCTACTGATGTGGCAGGACTTAACTGAGTTGTAATTAAACAACTCTGGAACTGGCAATGAAAAGTCCCTCCCGTCAGCAAAACACTGGTTAAATACGTTGCAGTACCTGAACGGGTAATAGTCATTTTTTGGAACGTGACATAACGCGAGGCATTTAATTCGAGGGTATAGTCTGATGTTGAAGAAGAAGATGAAGCATATGTAAGAATGACCTTCGAACTATCGCTTTGCCCAACGAAACTAATAGTGTTTGTTGCGCTGGCACCCGTAATCTTACCAATTGTCACCTGCTCGTTATACGTCCCGGCAGCAACATTGAAAGTAACAGCGCCGCTCACGCCATTTGTGGTCAGGGCAGCAACAGCTTTTGAAAAAGTGGGATAAGTGCCGCTTGAACCAATGGTATAAGCACCCGACAGCCCCCCAGCCGTCGCAAAATGTGGTGAAAACAAGCAAAAACAGACACTTACAGTCAATAAGAGTCTTGAGGCCTTAGTTAAAAATTCCTTCATGATATTGTCTTTTAAGAATGTAATTTTAAAGTATGCTACAATACAAACGCGTCAAAAATAACTCTTTTTTGATAAAGTAAAGACATTTCAAAAAAAAAATCGTGGGGAAAAGGATTGGCGAATGGTTTGAAGCTAACAAAGATAAAAGGCCGCGAAATAGCGGCCTTTTATAGCAAAATCCTTCATTAACCCAATAAAATCACTGCTTCTCTACACGAATCGTAGAATTAAAACTGTTATCGGGATTCGTCAGCCTTATCATATACAAACCAGGGCTCAGACCTTTCATATCTATGGAAATATGGTTTGGACCGGATGATAGATTTGCAGCCTGCCCAATGATTTCATGGCCGGCTACTGCTTTTTGTCTTTGCAGCAGGCCTCGATTTTACCTTCAAGATTTGCGAACCCCAGATTCTTTGCCTTATGTAAATCTTCACATGCGCTTGCATCGTTTTTCAAAGCAGAATAGCAGAGGGCCCTGCTGTAATAAGCATCTTTATAGGTGGAGTCAAGGCTTAGGGCGGAAGTAAAATCCACGATGCCATCCGGGTATTTGCCCTGGCTGAATTCAATCAGTCCCTTATAATAGAATGATTTTGGGGATTTTTCAATGGCGACAAGGTTTTTCGCCGTTTGAAGTGCATTTGTATAGTCATTCATTTCTATTTGGGCCCGAAGCTCGACTTCCGTTACCTCGGGAGAGGAAGGCTGTTTTGAAAGGAATATCCTGGCATCCCCCACGGCTTCTTTTAAATGGCGTATCCTGTATTGGCAAATAGCTCTCTGTCCATATAATTCAGTACTGTCCGGTCTTTTTTCAATCGCATGGGTATAGTCAGAAGCGGCTTTCCCAAAATCGCCTTTCTGCATATATATATATCCTCTGTCGGCCAAAATGTCCGGATTTGAACTTACTTCCAATGCTTTGGAAAAATCTGCGAGGGCCAGGTCGTATTGTTTCAATTTCTTAAAACAATCACCCCTTAAATATAAGGCAGTGGAATAGGTGCCGCGGTGCAGCTGCATACAGGTGGTAAAGTCAGCAATAGCGGCCTCGTAATCCTGGAGCTGCATTTTACAATAGGCGCGGTTAAAATATGCATCATAGGTTTCAGGGTCTATTGAAATACATTTATCGTATAAATCAAGCGCGGCCTCACAATCCCCCGCCTGCGCCTTTGCAGTTCCGGCATCAAAATAGTACCCTGCCCCTTTTACGCTATCCTGGCTGTCATTGCCATGATATTTCTTTTCCAAAGGTTCTTTTTGAGCGATTGCCGAAAAGGACTCAATCAAAAAAAACCATAAAAAGATGGCTTTTATACATTGGATAAAAATTTTCATACTGCAAATTTAGCAATTCCCGTGCCTCAATGACGAAAGAGAAGGCTAAATGGTTGCATGATATGGCCGAAATGAAAATTATGGGTACATAAACAGGCTTATAAATCTTTCCTCATTCTTTAAGATCGTTATAATTCGGTACTTTTGTGGCAATGAGCAGTGGCAATTCCCGACAGGTATTTCAAAGTCCCGATTCAAAACGCTGGAGACGGGTAAGCTGGGGAACAAGGATATTGATGTTCTTTATAGTGCTGGGGATTATCGCTATCGCAGCGGCAGTACTTAGCAAAGATGCCCCCTTTTTGCCCAAACTGGTGGACCAAAACAGTCTGTACAAAAAAGTCCTGAACCCGGATGCACCAACCACCATTAAAACCAAACGCATCAGCGATTTCGAGAAGCTGCGGAAAAAGGCCGACACCCTTGAGAAACACATCCTACTTACACGCCGGAATGCAGCCAAGAACGCCGTAAAAAACCAGGTGCGGGCAGGATACCTCGTCAATTGGGACGCGGCATCATTCAGGTCGCTCGAAGACCATATAGACCACATGAACATGGTTTTGCCTGAATGGATTTTTTTGAACGATACCAGCAACAACCTTTTTGTGGATATTGACCAGAAAGCCCTCGACATCATGCAGCAGCCCTTGCACAAAGGGGTCGCCATTTTGCCTATGATCACCAACAATACCGGCGAAGTCTGGCATTCGGAATCCGTACACAGGCTCATTACTTCCGAAGCCCGAAGAAAGGATTTCATCAAACAAGTGTTGGCAATCCTGGCAAAATATAAATTCCAGGGCGTAAATATTGACTTTGAAGAACTTACCGAAACGAGTGATGAATACCTCATCCTTTTCATGAAGGAAGTATATGAAGCCTTGCATGCAAAAGGCTACCTGCTTACCATGGATATTGCGCCCCTCAATGAAGATTACAACCTAAAAGAACTGCAGAAATACAACGACTACTTTTTTGTGATGGCTTATGACCATCATTATAGTACCAGTTTGCCGGGCCCTATTGCAGAACAGAAATGGGTGGATACGGTACTGGATGATATTACGGGAAAAATACCTGACAATAAAATCATACTGAACATTGCCGCTTATGGATATGACTGGCCCAAAGGCGGCGAAGCTACCGATGTATCCTATCAGGAAGCGCTCACCACCGCCAAAGAAAGCGATGGCAAAGTGATATTTGATAACAGTACCTACAACCTCCACTATACTTATGAGGATGATACCAACCTGGAACATGAAGTTGATTTTACCGATGCGGCAACCTGTTTCAATGGTATCCGGAATGCGGAAGACTATGGGTTGGCTGGCGTAGCGTTGTGGCGACTCGGCGGAGAGGACTCCCGGTTGTGGCGGTTTTACGATAAAGACCTTTCTTATAAGACCATCAACCTGAACAACTACAATAATGGCAGCCTGGATACCATTGGCAAAGGTCTTGCCATAGACTATATCGGTGAAGGCGAGGTGCTTGACGTACTTAGTACGCCACAGCCCGGTAAAATAAGGGTCCAGTTCGATACGACTGACAAAGTTATTTCAGAAGAGTTTTATGACTCGTTGCCAAGCGCTTACGTGGTCAAAAAATTCGGGATTGGCAAAAAACAAATGCTCCTGACTTTCGATGACGGCCCCGATGAGCGCTATACCCCGCGTATTCTCGATACCCTTAAAAAATACAATGTGCCGGCGACATTCTTTGTCGTTGGCCTTCAGGCGGAAAACAATATCCCATTGCTGCGGGAAATTTATAAAAGGGGATATGAAATTGGCAACCATACTTTTACACATCCAAATATTGCCGAAATAAGCACAGATAGGGCAGAAATTGAAATGGCATCCACCCGCCGGCTTATCGAATGTATTACCGGCCATTCCACCGTTTTGTTCAGGCCGCCATACAATGCGGATGCGGAGCCTCAAACCCTGAAAGACATTATCCCGGTAGCCCTTAGCAAACTCGAAAATTATTATACCATTGGTGAATCCATTGACCCGCGCGACTGGGAAAAAGGCATCACTGCCGATACCATTGTGGCCAGGTGCATTGCGCAGGAAAAACTGGGCAGCATGATATTGCTCCACGATGCAGGCGGAGATAGGGAACAGACCATTATTGCGCTGCCACGGATCATCAAATATTTTGAAAGCAAAGGATATACGTTTATATCTGTTTCGCAATTGCTTGGTAAAACACGGGACCAGGTAATGCCGCCTGTGCCACACGATAAAGATTACTATATGACCAAAGTAGATTGGATCATTGCCGAAATTATCTACTGGGGCGCCAGGATATTGTTCTCCCTGTTTTTTCTCGGGATATTTTTATCAGTGGGCCGGATGGTACTTATGGGCATCCTTGCGTCCATACAGACCCGGAAAGCACGTAAACTGAAACTCAGCGCAGCGCAGCCCAAGGTATCCATCATTATTCCCGCCTATAACGAGGAGGTAAACGCCGTAAAAACCATAACCAACTTATTGAGCCTGGACTATCCGGACTATGACGTGATATTTGTGGATGACGGCTCAACAGATCAGACATTTTCATTGGTGAGCGGTGTATTTGGCACCAATCCTAAAGTGAAATTGCTTACCAAGCCCAATGGCGGCAAGGCATCGGCGTTGAATTATGGTATCAGTCAAAGCGATTCGGAATTTGTGGTTTGCATAGATGCAGATACCCAGTTGAAGCAGGACGCCGTTGGGCATTTGATGACCCACTTTGTAGATGAAAATACCGCCGCCGTAGCTGGGAACGTGAAAGTAGGAAACGAAAATGGGTTGATAACCGGGTGGCAGTCTATAGAATACACAACGAGCCAGAATTTCGACCGCAGGGCATTCGATTTGTTGAACTGTATCACGGTTGTTCCAGGTGCCATTGGGGTATTTAGAAAAAATGCCATTATCGAAGCCGGCGGACTTACATCTGATACCCTGGCAGAAGATTGCGACATTACCATACGGATATTGAAACTCGGGTACCGTGTGCGTTATAGTCCAAAGGCTGTGGCCGTGACCGAAGCGCCCGAAACCATGGGTATGTTTATGAAACAGCGGTTCCGCTGGTCGTTTGGCATCATGCAGAGTTTCTGGAAAAACCGTGATGCTGTTTTCAACCCTCGATATGGCACTTTGGGTTGGATTGCATTGCCCAACATATTGATATTCCAGATTTTACTGCCGCTTATTTCGCCACTCGCTGACTTGTTTATGATATTCGCGTTGATCTTTGGCAATGCAGGGGATATCCTATATTATTACCTTCTCTTTATGGCAGTTGACGCGCTTGGCGCCGCGATGGCCTTCTGGTTCGAAGGCGAAAGGGCCACCAAACTCTGGATGCTTCTCCCGCAGCGCCTCGTGTACAGGCAACTCATGTATTATATTCTTTTCAAGTCCATCCGTCGCGCCATCAAAGGCGAATCCGTACATTGGGGCACTTTGAAAAGGACTGGAAGTGTAGAACAGTTGGGGACAGGACTTTGAAAGGGTGAGAGGTAAGAGGTGAAAAGTAAGAAGTAAGAGCTTCGCAAAATTACCTGATAATTTGTGCCTGATTCCTACATTTCAACCACCCCCATTATCCCTCAAAAATACATCGCCGGTAACAAGGTCAATATCGGCGTGAAAAAGGATAGACCCGCCATCATCAATTTCTGCCCAATGATTTTTGAGAAAACCGGGCTTGTTCATCACACGGTCCTGGAAATCAGGTGAAATCAGGTTGATACTGACAAATTTATGATCTCCCTTTTTCGGAATATAGGCGGCATATTGCCTGTAATAGCCTTTGAAATATGATGTGAATAAACCACGATAAAGCACAGAATCAGAAGGGCTCAGGTTAAGATCATGCCAACCCTTGTTAAGTCTGCAAAAAATATCCAGATAGCTGTCGAGCATTTTTTCAGCTAATATCACATCTGATACTGATGGTCGGTAATAAATATTTCCGGGATCGTATTTTGCATCTGTACCTTCTAAGGGCATAATATATCCTGTGTATCCGTTTTCTTTTATGTCGCAGGTATCCTGACCTGCTTTGTGAGGGCTTGCAGATAGCAAAAGGCTATATAGAATGATTAAAACGGGCTGCATGATATCATTTAATGGAGTAAGTTAGGAAAAGTTTCCTAAAAGCGTCATTACGGCAAAGCATTCGAGGTACGAGAAGGCTACAAGCCGCAATCTTGTCACAGATGCTCCGAAGATTGTTAACAGCGTGCTTTTTCTTGTGTGAATTGCTTTGAACGGAGCATTGTCGTTCCTATTGTATCTTAATTCCACGGGATTGCGGGTCACGCCGTGGCAAGCACAGGCGGCCCGCAATGACGTTCCTAATGTCATTTGCATCAAAACTTATTCTTCCACATCATGCTCTCGATGGGCTTTACGGTACGCTGGTTGTATTTGGCGCCGCGTTTATCCTTGTACAGGGTGTTGATGTCGCCTTCCACTTCAAAATAGATCAACTGGCCAATGGGCATACCTGCATAAACCCTTATCGGCTGGATGACGGTTATCTCCAAAGTCCAGGTATTGCAATAACCCACGTCGCCCTTGCCGGCAGTGGCGTGAATAAATATCCCCAGCCTGCCCGCGCTTGATTTTCCTTCCAGGAACGGCACGTGGCCGTGCGTTTCTGTATATTCCTGGGTAACACCAAGATATAAAGTCCCCGGATGCAATACATATCCTTCTTCAGGAATAATAAATTCATCAATTTTATTGTGCTCGCGTGCATCCAGTTCGCGCACATTGTACACTGCAAGGTGTTTGCCAAGGTGTACATCATACGAATTGGTACCGAGGCAACCCAGGTCGAATGGTTCAATAAGGATCGTGCCTTTTTCGATCTCTGCTAATATGCTTTTGTCAGAAAGTATCATGCTGTAAATATAGTGTCTTTAATTCTATTTCGTTTTTATGTGCCCCCATTCTTCACTTTGCGACCTTTGCGAAACCCTTAGCGTTCTTTGCGTGAAATTTTTCCCGCAAAGGGCGCAAAGAAAAAACCGCAAAGAACGCAAAGTAAATACTTATGAATTGCAGCAACAATTAAACCTCAAAGATTGCAATTCCAAAACCGTATCTTATCCACAAATTATCCCCCAGATCCGGATGACTTTATCATCGCCCGCCGAAACGAGGTTGTTTTCGTATCCGGTCCACAACAACTTGTTTACCGAATGCGAATGGGCCGGCAATTTAGTCCGATCAATCACCTTAAGCAAATCAAAATTTTCATCGTCCCATATTTTTACGGTTTTATCACGGCTGGCGGATGCCATCAAATTGTATTCCGGTATCATTACCAGGTCGTTAACGGTAAAAAGATGTGCGGGAATTTTTTGCAACTCGATATAGGATATTGTGGTATCCCATACCCGGATCTGTGCATCCCTCCCACCCGATATGAGCCTGTCCCCTACCCTATTGTAAACCAATGCAAAAACGGACGGCGAATGTGCTGTAAAACTTTGTATTTCTTTAAATTCAATCGTTTCATAAATCCGGATGTTCCCATCACTCCATCCGCTCGCAAGATGCTTTCCATCTGGACTCAAAGCCAGTGCGCGGCAACCTGACCCGGTCGGGTGAATTATTTCAATAATATCCAGCGCATCAGCCTGGAGGACATAGATATATCCACCTGTACCTACAGAAACAACCATATTTCTATCCTGAAGAAAACCCAGTTTAAAAATATCATATTTTAAGTTGATAAAGGCTTTCTGTTTATGGCTTTGCAAATCGAGTAAATACAATCCTCCGAACCGGGTACCAGCCATAAGGGTATCTGTTTCTGCAAAATATTGCAACGCATAGATCGCTGAGGGCAATTGTGCAATAACTTCCCCTACCCCCTTATTGGCGAGGTCCCAACGTATGATCATTCCATCTCCGCCCGAAGAAAAGACTATATTGGGTTCAGTGCCAGAAACCAACGCATAGACAGCATCTTTGTGGCCTTCCAGAACGCCTTGGTACACAATCTCTACCTTTCTCATCTGACAAAATTATGTGTTTTGCAGGGAAGACGAGGATGTTTGCTTAGCGGTGACAACCCATACGCACCAACGATATAAAATAATTTTACATCAATCGAAAACTTGAGAACCTTTATTTCACCCTAATCACCTTCCCCTCACCCATTCCTTTTACCTCCCCAATAGCCACCTCAAATCCCTCATATCCATTATCTTTCAAAACATTCTGCAAAGCTGAAACACCATCTTTTTCAACTGCAATTAACAACCCTCCACTTGTTTGCGGATCAGCGAGAATGGTTTTTTGGTAATCCGTAACATTGCCAACCGCATCGCCATAGCTTTTCCAATTACGGGTTGTGCCTCCGGGGAAACAATTATTTTCGATATAATATTCAAGATCAGGTAAAAGAGGAAGTTTATTAAAATCAATTTCTGCATGTATGTCACTTCCTTCACACATTTCTTTCAGGTGTCCTGCCAGTCCAAAACCCGTGATGTCTGTCAAGGCTGTAACTTCTTTCATGCCTCCCAGAATGGCTCCGAGTTTATTTAGTTTGGTCATGTTTTCTATGGCGAGGATTTTATGTTCTGGTTTGAGCAACACTTTCTTTTCTGCGGTAGTATAAATGCCAATTCCAAGTGGTTTTGTAAGGAACAATAGATTTCCCGCTTTTGCCCCGCTATTGGTTTTGATATGATCAATTGGTACAATACCATTTACCGCCAATCCAAAAATGGGTTCAGGACTGTCAATACTGTGTCCACCCGCTAAAGGAATGCCGGCTTCAGCGCAGATTTTTCTACTGCCTTCAATCACTTTTGCAGCTACTTCGGGGGATAGTTTATCTACTGGCCAGCCGAGTATCGCAATGGCCAATACGGGTTTACCACCCATGGCATATACATCGCTGATGGCATTTGCAGAGGCTATTCTTCCGAAATCAAAAGCATCATCTACAATGGGCATAAAAAAGTCTGTGGTACTGATCAGCGCTGTTCCGTTTCCCAGGTCCATCACAGCAGCATCATCACGGGTATTATTGCCCACGATCAGGTTTTTAAAATCCGGGAACGCCTCGTTTGAGTGCAGGATTTTTCCCAGAACTTCAGGTGATATTTTACATCCACATCCCGCACCGTGACTATATTGAGTGAGTTTTATTTCGGTCATTCTGTTTTAATTTTTGATTCGATTTTCGCTGCAAATTTCTTTAGTTCTGCTGCAATTTTGGGAAAGTCTTTTTCTTCGGTTTTATAGGTTGAAATGGTTTCAGGATCACGACTTTGAAGCCCATATTGATAGCCTTTGTCATAATATGCCAATAAAATTTCAGCCGCTTGTTCCAGCATCCCTTCGCTTATGTAATCCCTTGCGTTTTTATAAGCCAATCCCCCGAGACGTTTTTTTACTTTATCCGTTGCGGTCAATAGTTCTTCTTTAGCACTGTTTCCATAAGTTTTTACAACATATTCGAGCCTGTTTTGCCACGGAATTTCCAGGTTAATCACTTTCGCTTCGCGCATCTGATCCCATATTCCTTCCGGAATAATCTTTTTGCCTATGCTTCTGCTTTCATCCTCGAGCCAGACTGTCTTTTCAGGATTGATATTAATCCATTCCAACGCCAGTTTGTTTTCAAAATGCTCCTGGCTGCAATTTTCAGTTTCGCCAATGGTTCCAAATGCAGAACCCTTATGATGGGCAAGTCCTTCGAGATCAATTATTTGTTGTCCTGATGCCGAAAGTTCTTTTAATATCTCTGTTTTCCCGGAGCCTGTTTTTCCACCCAGGATCAGGATGTTTTTTTTGGTATCAAAAGAGGATAAAACATAATTGCGAAACGCTTTATAACCACGTTTTAAAGTATAAACTTCAAACCCATACATATCCAGTAGCCAGGCCATACTCGCACTCCGCATACCGCCCCGCCAGCAGTATAAAAACAGTTTATTAGATCTGTCTGAAATAGACTCGGCCTGTTTCACGAACTCCTTCATTTTCGGACCGGTAATTTCCAGGCCTTTAAGGATGGCGGGTTTGCTTCCTATCTGCTTATAGATCGTCCCTATCACAGCGCGTTCTTCATCCGAAAATAAAGGAAGATTTTTGGCTCCCGGGATATGGCCTTTTTCGAATTCGGATGGAGTGCGTACGTCTATGAGGACACCATCGCATAGGTTGGGCAGAAAATCGGTGATAATAAGGGATTTCAATGATTCGATGTTCGACCCCTCCGTGGTCATACGTTACGGACGCTATCAGTTCTATAAACGTTTGACCCTTTCAGGGTCTTTCACGCAAATGTCGGTATTTTTTAGAATTGCATTGGCTGATACTTGGTATTAATCCCGAAGGGATTTAACGTTTATAGAAAAAAGGCACACCATAATTTTCGACCCTGAAAGGGTCGCACTATTCTATCCAATCAAACAAATATTTCTCTTCAAATTCGACGTTAAATTTCTTTAGCAAACTTGTATATTCATTTTTAAAAGTTCGCTTTTTGTGATGCTCTTTCTGGTTCATAATATACTGGATAACATTATCCAATTGAGAATGAGCATACGAAAAGGCTCCGAATCCTTCCTGCCAGCTAAACTTATACTTTGTAAATTTATTTTCGGCGATAAATTCATTTGAAGATTTTTTAATTTCCCTAACAAGATCGGATAAACAACAGGATGGCTTCATGCCAATAAAGAAATGAATGTGATCTGGCATCCCGTTGATGGCCAGCATTTTTTGTCCATTGTTTTGGACAATCCCGGTAATATACCTATACAATCTTTCCTCCCATTCTGATAAAATCAAACTTTCGCGGCCTTTTACGGCAAATATGGTTTGGATATAAATCTGAGAATAGGTGCCGCTCATAAATGTATGATTTATGGTTATTAAATGTTTGTGCTTGGCTGTGCGACCCCTCCGGGGTCGGAACAATGTATTTCGATTCTTCTATAAACGTTTGACCCCTTCTGGGTCAGTTAAGGCAAATATCAATAATTTTTATGGGTATTATATTGGTATTGGGCCTTAATCACGAAGGGATTCAACGTTTATAGAAAATGAGCGATAAATATTTTCCGATGCCGAAGGTATCGCACTTTCCCTCGCTGTTCAAATTCTCACCTCAACCTGTCCGCCGATTTCACAATTTTAATATCCTTTGCAATGCCAAGGCTGGCTAAGAACAAAAGAATGGGCGAAATAAACGGAATGGACATCCCTATGCCATAATGGTCATTGGTGCTGTTAATAAGTCCGCTTGCTTGTTTCACAGTATAGATCAAAACACCCACATAAATCAGGCTGAACAAAATAAGATAACGGGTAAGCCTTAATTGTGCATGTCTTGAGGTAAAAAGCCCTATCGCGACAATTGTCAATGCGATAATGACGATATCCAAAGTGTTGAGAACAACCGTAAGCCTTCCCACCGATCCAGGAGATCTGTCAACCACTGTAATATTTGCATTGACTTCATTTTGCTTGAATTCTATGGTTTGGGGACCTTTAAGGGGATCAATCTGGGGACCCGTTCCATTGTATATCGGTGCAAAAAACATCGCTACACATATACCGACAACCAGTAACAAATAAATAGTCTGTATTCGCTGAATCATGATCGTTCTTATAAATTCGATGCAAGTTAAAGCATTTCCGGTCAAGAAAGAATTTAACCGCAAAGGGCGGCAAAGGCATCGCAAAGGACACAGAGTTTAAAACCAAAAAGTATCTAATCAATATTTATTCTTTGCGTTCTCTGCGAGACCTTTGTGTTCTCTGCGGTTCTGCCTTTTTGTATTCTATTGTGGCACCGGGCTAATTCTTTGAGAACATCATTGGCTATTATCTCTAACTTTGCGGCAACAATACAAAACCAAAACATGGAATCCGTTTATGTCATTGACGCTGTGCGCACACCCATAGGCAAATATGCCGGAACTTTAAGCGCCGTAAGGCCAGACGACCTGGCGGCATTGGTCATAAAAGCGTTGATGGAACGCAACCCGAAAATCAATCCTGAGCAAATAGAAGAAATAGTTCTTGGCGCTGCCAACCAGGCTGGCGAAGATAACAGGAATGTGGCCAGGATGGCGCTTTTATTGGCAGGATTGCCGGTTTCTGTGGCAGGTGTAACCGTAAACAGGCTTTGTGCTTCGGGTTTGCAGGCTGTTATGGATGCTTCCAAATCTATCATGACAGGTAATGGCGGAATTTATATTGCAGGTGGCGTGGAAAACATGAGCCGCGCACCTTTTGTGATGAATAAATCCGAAACGCCTTTTGATAAGAATGTAAAGATATTCGATACTTCGTTAGGCTGGCGTTTTACCAACCCAAAACTCGCTGAAATGTATTACCCGTATTCCATGGGAGAAACGGCTGAAAATGTGGCGGAGAAATATAAAATTTCAAGGATTGAGCAGGATGAATTTGCCATGAGAACCCAGGAAAAATACCAGGCTGCCCATAAAGCCGGGAAGTTCAATAATGAAATTATTCCCGTGCCTGTACCACAAGGCAAAGGCGAACCGGTTATGTTCTCAAAAGATGAACAGCCACGCCTTTCACCAATGGATAAACTGGCGGCATTGAAACCAGTTTTCAGAAAGGATGGAACTGTTACAGCAGCAAATGCTTCAGGACTTAACGATGGCGCTGCCGCGTTGCTACTTGTGGGCGAAAGTGTGATGAAAGAGCTTGGACTAACGCCATTGGCAAGGGTAGTAAGTTTTGCCGCAGCAGGAGTAGAACCTGCCTTTATGGGTATAGGCCCGGTACCTGCAACAAGAAAAGCACTTCAAAGGGCTGGACTCAAAGTAGAGGACCTGGATTTAATTGAACTCAATGAAGCATTTGCTTCTCAATCCATAGCCTGTATCCGCGATCTTGGATTGAATACGGATATCATAAATGTAAATGGTGGCGCGATAGCCATAGGTCACCCGCTCGGTTGCAGCGGAGCCAGAATCAGTACTACTTTAATTCATGAAATGCAAAAACGGGACAATGTCCGCTATGGCTTGGCTACCATGTGTATCGGGGTAGGGCAGGGAGCAGCGGTGATTTATGAGAAGGCATAGGAATCAGGGGTTAGGGATTAGGTGTTAGTGCTGGCACGGGATTATTTTGAAGATACGATTTCTTCCAGCCATGATTTAAGGGTGGCAATGGGTTCTGGGTTTGCCCTTTTTAGGGCTTTGAGGAACCGTATAAAGTCTTGGTTTCTGTCAACTTCAGTATTCTTTATCAAATAACCCAATTCCTTGAAATCATTAGGCAAATCATAATCCTCTTTAAGAGGGATTGAAGATAATTCCGCTGATGTAAGCAACCATTTTTCCAATGCAGGTTTAATTACGATAAAACGATGTAATCCATTTTGGCTAACGGCCATTTTTAAATGGCTATTCTCACGTTCAATTTTTAAATTCGGGAATACTCTTCCCAGGTTTTTATCATTATCAATAATGCAAATTGCTTTCTTATCATTGAAATCTTTGTTCAGGACCTTTTTTACATTTCCAATTCCCTTTTGGTGATTGGGATCTTCAAAACCAAGACATTCAATTAAAGCCGTGTCTCCATAGCATTCCGGAATAATAAATTTGTAATTCATTATTTGCCAAATGCTTTATGATTGATAAATACGTCTGCCCCGTAGCTTAAAATATCATCTATTTCTACTTCAGTCAATTCTTTGGCATGAGTTTGATAGTTGTCGTAAGACACTTTAAAAACCGCCGTTTCATTATAATCAGATTCTTCCAGTATTGTGTCCAACAAATATGGGTTATGTGTGGTTATAAAGAACTGGTTGTCTTTTGATTCGACAATATTATATGCCAATGCAGCAGTATAAGAAGGAAAGGTGTGTGCCTCCGGCTCTTCAAACAATAGGACTGAATTTTTATTGGACTTTATGGCGGCAAGGTAGAATATCATTCTCTGCAATGTGTCTGAAGTCAAGGAATAAGGGTATTTCCATGCCAAGTTGCCAATTCTTTTTTGGATTTCAACATGATTATTTCCGACACTCAAAACAAACTCCAAACCATAATCCTTGAAATAGGAGGAGATATCATCCCTTAACGACTTATTGGTTTGTATAATAGATGGTAAATTATTGCCGAAAGGAGGGGTAAGATATAAGAAATGATCCCCCTTACTGAAATCTGGACTTTTGAACATATATTTTTTTATCGGGCTACCGGTCTTTTGGTAATTAGGCCCGCCCATTAATTGTCCCTCATCTTTAATTCCTAACAAGATTAATTGTTGGACATAGTTTATGTCTTTCATTCCTAAACTATGATAATACACTTCTTTGTTTTTTGAATTCTTAAAATCCTGAATTCCCATAGAATTATTTGAAGAAAATAACCAAAAGAAATCTCCGTCTCTATTAAGAACTACTGTTTCTATATTTGAAGCAACTTCGATTGTCTGGTCTGTCTCGTTGTCATAAAATAAGTTGCTAAACTTTTCGTATCTTATATTGTCTTTTAAGACCTTATCTCCAGGAGCATCGTATGGCGTGCAAAAAAGTGACAGTGCCTCCAATATATTCGACTTCCCTGTATTCGGCTGTCCCACAAATACATTTATCCTTTTACATTTCAATTCCAGGCCCTTGATAGACTTGAAATTTTTTATGTGAAGGTCAGTTATCAGATTTTCCATGCCGTTGTCATTTTTTACAATACAAAGCTAAGATAAAACACATTTAGAGAAGAATCTCCCCAATCCATTCCCTCAAATCCGCATTGGCCGGTATCAGCAATGTTTGAACCCCTGCTTTTTTCCCGGCTTCAATATCGCGGTCGGTATCGCCGATAAACCAGGATTGGCTTGCATCAATATTAAAACGGGCGATGGCTTTTTCCAGCATCAGGCTATCAGGCTTGCGGCAGACGCAGGCAGATGCACTTGGGTGGTGGGGACAGTAATAGAATTCTTTGATTTCGATATTTTCCTTTGCAAAGAAATCTTTTAACCCGGCATGGATTTCTGCTACCCGCTCATGGGTGAATAATCCTCGTGCAATGCCGCCCTGGTTGGTAATCACGATAAAAATATACCCTTTTTCGGCAAGTACCTTTAAGGCTTCAGCGATTCCCTGAACCATTGAGATGTCTGCGGGTAGATAGTTATAGTCGCCGCGCTCGGTAATAATTACCCCGTCACGATCCAGAAATATGGCTTTGTTCATTCTGCCTTTTTTCAACTGCTTTTGCCTTGTTATCCGCTAAAATTCAAAACTATTCATAATTTCGTACAAAATATCCCACATTGTCAGATAAGATTGTCATCATCCCCACCTATAACGAGCGGGAAAACATTGAAAAGATTATTCTCGCGGTCATGGGCTTGCCTGTGGAATTTGACTTGCTTATCGTGGACGATGGCTCTCCTGATGGAACGGCTGATATTGTGAAGAGGCTGCAGGCGCATCAGTTTGCAGGCCGATTGTTTATTGAAGAGCGCAAAGGGAAGCTTGGTTTGGGTACGGCTTATATCCATGGTTTCCATTGGGCCATCCAGAGAAAGTATGAATATATTTTCGAGATGGACGCTGATTTCTCGCACAACCCTGCTGATCTCATAAAATTATACGAGGCTTGCCGTGATGGCGCCGATATGGCCATAGGTTCGCGTTATGTAAAGGGGGTAAACGTGGTAAACTGGCCCATGGGCAGGGTTATCATGAGCTTTTATGCCTCCAAATATGTACAGACCATTACCGGCATGGACATTAAAGACACCACGGCCGGATTCATTGGCTACCACCGCAAGGTTCTGGAAACCATTGATCTTGATAATATCAAATTCAAAGGTTACGCATTCCAGATAGAAATGAAATTCACGGCCTGGAAACATGGGTTTAAGATTGTTGAGGTCCCGATAATTTTTACTGACCGTAGTGAAGGCACTTCCAAAATGTCAAAAGGGATTTTTAAAGAGGCCGTGATCGGTGTCATTCAAATCAAGCTTAAAAGCTTTTTCAAAAAGTATCAAAAGGCGGCATAATGATTCAGCCCCGGTTTTTAATAGAAGTTGCCAGCCAGGTCGGCACAGACCTGAAACAAGTCGGCACCGATCTGCAAAAAGTAAAAGCCGTTACCACTCTTGAAAGATATACAGAGCACGTCAAAAAACTGATCCTTGAATATGGCCCGAGAACAGTTCTTGCCTTTGTTGTCCTTGTTCTGGGTTGGTGGCTGATACGTGTGGTAGTCAAGGGGCTTGAAAGGGTAATGGCTGCCCGTGAAATAGACCCTACACTCAGACCTTTTCTAAGAAGCCTCCTTTCTATATCGCTCAAGGTAATGCTGCTGTTGAGTGTCGCCTCCCAGATTGGTATCCAGACTACTTCTTTTGTTGCAGCATTGGGCGCGGCAGGACTTGCCATTGGCCTCGCATTGCAGGGAAGCCTGGCAAACTTTGCCGGTGGAATTTTGATATTGACTTTTAAGCCTTTTAAAGTGGGTGATTTTATTGGTGCGCAGACATACGAGGGCAAAGTGTCTGAAATTCAGATATTATACACCATTCTTAATACGGCCGACAACAAAAAAGTGGTTATCCCAAACGGACTCCTTTCAAACAACAGTGTTGTGAATTTTAGTGCCAATGACAACCGCCGTGTTGACCTCAAAATAAATGTAGATCCGGGGAGTAATTTATCCAAAGCGAAGGAGATCATCAAAAATGTGGTAGAGTCTAACCCATTAATCCTGAAAGACCCTGAACCGATTATTGGTGTCAGTGATTTAACGGACAGCGCCATGACTTTTGTTTGCTGGATTTGGGTGAAAAAGGATGATTACCTAACTGTAAAACACCAGGTACAGGAAATGATCAAAATGGAATTTGATGAAGCAGAGATTAAGCTCCCAAGTGCAATGACGATTGTGCAGATGGCCGGAACCGTCAAGAAAGTTTAGTAGGCAAGGAATATTTCGGCAATTAAAAAATCCCCAAGGGATTCAACATTTATAGAAAAAACCATCACAAAATTTTGTTCGACCCCGATGGGGTCGAAGATTTTGATCATCTATTAATCTATAAACATGCGACCACCTTCGGGGTCAAAGGCACTTCTATACATTTTGTGAATAAATTCCTTTTCAAAACTTTAACAAGCCCGCATATTTTATACGACTTTTGCACTAAGATAAATGAATTTGAGGGTTTCTGAACATTAGAGGCCAATTTCGCATTAAACAACAACGATATAACCGTCCTGACCAGCTAATATGGCCGATATTCAATCTGAAACTTTTACCGTAAGTCAACTCGAAGAAATGAGCGAGTTGCTGAGAGCCATCGCACATCCGCTCAGGATTATGATCATTGACCTGCTACGCGATGGCAAGCAGCTTACCGTAACGCAGATACAGAAAGAACTGCATATTGAGCAGGCCGTGGCATCGCATCACCTCATCATTTTAAAAAATAAAGATGTTCTGGATGCACACCGAAGCGGAAAGACTATTTTGTACTATTTGAGGAATGAATATATCAGCCGCATTGTGAACGAAACAAGACAGGCAGTGTAATTTTAGGTTGAAACTTGCCACAAAGACGCTAAGACACTAATTTTTTCTTCGTGCCTTTGTGGCCCAAATAAAAATATTATGAGCGAAATGAAAGACCTTAGTCCTGATGAATTCGGGAAATCCATACGGGCACATCCGCAGGCTGTTTTACTGGATGTAAGAACCCCTGAAGAATTTGAAGAGGGACATTTGCCGGGCGCCTTAAATATAGATATCCGGGGATATGATTTCCATGAGCAGATTGAAACGCTTGACAATAGCAAAGCTTATTTTGTCTATTGCCGCAGTGGCGCGCGCAGTTCTGCAGCCTGCAAATTCATGAACAGCAAAGGTTTCCAGGAAGTATATAACCTAGCAGGCGGCATATTGGCCTGGGAAGGAGAAGTAGAATAGGTTAGGAAACCATGTAAGTATCTACGAATAGCCAGAAAGGCTCACGGCCTTGTCCAGGCTTATTGATGGCAATTTAGCCCTGTGTACAATGGCTATAAAAGGTTCGTTACGCAACCTTATGGAAGGCAGTATATCATTGGCACTGCATTGCCCCTATCAATAGTTTCTAAACATTATGGTTAGCTGGTACGTTCTCATTCCAGTACTAAAAATAATTTATGAACAATACTTACAAAAAACTCAGCGCCATGTTTATCGTAGCGTTGTTTTTATTCAGTTCCTGTAGCAGGGAACTTACTTCTATCCCACAAACAAACAAGCTCGCCAATGTGCAAACACTGGAAAAGCAACGACCCACCAGCCAAAAAGCAGAACCATTAGCTCTGGTTAAAGTTACATCTCCACAGCTCCTCCCACCTGATGACAACCCAATTGTATTGCCTTCAAACAGCAATAAAACAATTAAAACATCACAAACCAATAAATTGACCCACCATCCAATTGCAGGTATGTTGCCGAAGCACGTTGGTAAGGAAATCGTGAAACAGGCAAACATTATAAATCACCTTGGTTCCAATAACAACGAAGCATCCTATTCCAAAACCAACAATACTGAAGGCTGGATTGGGTTAGCTATAACCTGTCTGATTGTTGCGGTCATTCTTTTTGCCTTGGGTTTTGGCTTTGCTGCTGCAATAATATGGGAAATTGGCATAATCATTCTTGTCATAGCCATCATATTCTTTATCCTTTGGCTTTTGGCAAAGGCAATTTAAGGTGACAGAATCTTTTCATCTTTTTGTATAAATTGAAAAGCCGGTAAAAGAAATTTTACCGGCTTTTTTGATGTGATTATTTCTTATTTCTTGCTAATGCATAAATGAATGTTCTGCTATTTTGAACTATTTATAAAACTAATGTTGTTATTTTGCAAAGGATAAACATATCATAATGTCACTAAAAGGTATTACCATACAAAGAGACCTTAAAGGAAACCCAAGCAAGGCTACCTTCGATCTAAAAATGCATCCGCATATTGAAGATTATCTTGATAACCTGTTAATAGACGAAGCAAAGGACGGAGAACGCGTTCCTATCGAAGAAGTAAGGAAAAAGGTTTTCAAGAAGATTTCGTCAAAGAAAAAGCCTTACAGTGTATAAGGTTGAGCTTGTTAAAAGTGCAGAAAAGGCACTCTTGTCCTTGCCAAATGATTCTATGCTAAGGATTTATGAGGCAATCCAAAAATTGAGCCATAACCCATTCCCGCTAGGCTATAAAAAACTTCAAGGCCATAAGAACAGGTATAGGATCAGGATTGGCTACTATCGTGTTTTATATATAGTCGAAAATGGGGAATTGACTATTGTCGTCATCAAAATTGGCCACAGGAAAGATGTTTATAAATAGATATATAGATGGTCATTACTGTTCAGTTTCCAAGCCCTTTGTTGTGCCTGTATCTAAAACAATTATTTCATCATCATCTGGTAAAAGGTCTATTTCGGCTAAATATTTATCCGGTATTTGTTTGTTGGTTTTGGCTTCTAATTTCTTAATGGTTTCAAAACGCCCAATAATTGTATTGCCCTTTTTTGTGCCGTCCTTTAAATCATCCATTGCTGCCCTATGAGCCTTTGAAGCAGTATTTAGTGCAGTTTCAACCCTATCCATTTCATCTAAAAATGAAACGAATTTATTATAAAGTTCCCCGCATTGCCTGAAAATCTCCTCTACATTTTTTACTTGGTTTTCCTTCTGCCATAACATTTTAACTATCTTCAAAGTAGCCACTAATGTTGTTGGCGTTATTAATATAATTTTACGTTTTAAAGCATTGTTGAAAATCTCAGGATTTTGGTTGATTGCCAATGTTAATGCTGACTCAATAGGCATAAACATAAAAACATAATCCGGGGTACTAAGACCGGCAAGTGATTGATAATTTTTATCTGCCAGATTATTAACATGGTCGGTTACACTTCTTAGATGCTGCTTTAAGTATTCAACTTTCTCTTCAGCAGTGGGTGCGTTATAATAATTAACATATGCGGTTAAAGACACTTTGCTATCAATCACAATATGCTTTCCATTTGGCAGGTTTAGTATAAAGTCGGGCTTTCTGTTTTTCTCTTGTTCATTGTCCCGGTACATTTCTTCCCTGCTGAAATCAATATACTTTTGCAGTCCCTCAACTTCAAGAATCATATTTAACCTATCCTCGCCCCAATTGCCTTGCATTTTTACTTCTGATTTCAATGCTGTGGCTAAATTTTGGGCATCATCACTCAATTGCGTGTTAAGTTTATGAAGAGATTCAATTTCGTTTTTTAATGAGGTTAAATCCTTAATATCTTCTTTTCTTGTGTCTTCTACTGTTTTTTTAAAATCGGTTAAATTTGTTTTAAGCGGACCCAGAATAGTATCCAATTCTTTTTTGTTCTCCCCAATAAAAGTTTGCTTCTTTTCCTCCAAAACCTCGGTTGCCAAAGACTTGAACTTGTCATGAGAAGATTTGTGAAGATTTTCTAATTCAGTTGTGAACGTACGTAGCTTTTCGTCTAGGTACTTTTCTTTTTGTTGAAATTCTGTTAGTTGCCGATTTAGAGAATTAATTGTGTTCTCATTTGTTCTGGCGTTCTCTTCCAACCTTTTTACCCGTTCTTCCATTAAATTATATGCTTCCGCCGGCTTATAATTTTTTTCAACATCATCCTTGCTTATCCTTTCATTGGTAAGGGCTAATATTGTTTTATGTTGCTCACCAATTTGATCAGATTGTTTATCAAAATTCGTTTTAAGGTCATCATAAAATCCTTTCATAATGTACTTATCGGCAAGGTCTTCTTGAGATACAGTACTTAAAAGTTTAATTTTTAGTTTGTTAATTTGATCCTTGTAAAGCAAATAGCCAATTATAATTCCCAAAATAACACCAATAGCCAACCCAAAAATTATATTTTCCATATATTTAATCCATTCAAAGTCAATCAAAATAAAAGAGTTCTCAACATCTCCATCAGATTCCTCCTTCGTCGAAATGACAAAAGGGAAATCGAAATCCCATGCGTCAGCCCATTCCCAAATTTTCAAATTTTCAAATTCCCAAATAGCCTAAGTAAACTTCTTCAACGCATTCAGCCAGCGTTCGGGTATTTCGTCGCGGGTGGCAGCAAGGTAGTCGTTATAAGAGCATGGCATGATATGCCTGGTGCCTGAAAATTCTTTTTCATTTATCGGGACTTCCATCCACCACCTGTCTGTGCGTTTGCTTTTGTAAAATACGATCTGGTAATGATTGTCCTCCAGGGCGGTGATGAACTTGGTAAAATCCTCTTTATTTTCCATCGGGCTTTCAGGATATTGGTTCATCACCCCATCTACAAAATACCAAACCATTTGCGCAGCAAGGTGTGCTGTTTGGCCGTCTTTGTCCCTGGCAGGGAGATAATTATAGAACCCAATGGAGCGCATATTACTACCAAGACCAGAATACCTCGCGAGCAGGCAGGCTTCTTCACTGTAGAAACCATTTGGCGATGGGGCTATCGTCCCGGGTGCATCGCTTTGGCGAACGGCAGAAATGTCCCAACTTGCAAAATGAGAGCTCCTGAGCAAAGGTTCCAGGTTGCTGATATCAGCGCGTACATCACCAAGCCGGTGCAGGTCGAAATATAGGTTTTCTAAGAAATCTATAATGGCCTGGCTTGTAAAATGTGACTGGAAACCGATATTGGCATATCCAAACAAATAAGAAGGTTCGGCCATGAATATTTTCTGGAGAAAATTATCAGGTTCCATCTTCTTGTTTTCGTGCATGTTAAAGTCAAGCCGGGGGTCAAACGAAACCAGGTTCACATAATCTTTCATATAGCAGAAAGCGAGGTATTGTGCCCAGGTAATTTCCTGGCTGCCATTCAGGATTATGGGCAAATGGTTGTTTCCGATGAGTTCACTGAGTACAAAACCCAGGGTTTCGTAATCTTTTTCCTGGTATCCGAACTTGAAATTGCCGAGGTCAGCAATCTTCTCCGCATATTCAGGCCTGCCGAGACGATAAAGGTATTTTCGGATTTCATTGGCAGCGCCATCATCATTTTCAGAACGTTCTATGCCAATCAAAACTATTTTCCGTTCTGATAAATCAAGTTCTTCCCCTCTATTAATGGCCAAAGCCTGCGCCCAGGTAGCCTCGTCAAAGCCGGCATCGCCTTGTATGACATCAATATTTACCGGTTTAAAAAAATCCAAAACTTCCATATCATCCATTCTATAAGGGATACTCTAAAACTTCTTTATGGCCTCATCCTTAATCCTTCTCCTTAAGGAGAAGGTTATAGGTATGTTTTAGAGTCTCCTTTTATTGAAGCAACTCAGCACTTCTTTGCAAATATATTAGATTTGAGGCTTTATTACATTTCTTATTTCAGGATTTATGGTTTTGGTAACAGGGGGAACAGGTTTTATTGGCAGTTATCTCCTGTACGAGTTGCTCAAAGACAACCCGGAACTCAAAGCCCTGAAAAGGCCGGAATCCAACTTAAACCATACGAAATTCATTTTTAAATACCTGTCGGAGTTTGAATCCATGCCCAATTCTGAAACATGGGAACAGGCTTTTGAACGCATACAATGGATAGATGGGAATATTACGGATTATGACAGCCTGATAGATGTTTTTGATGGTATAGAAACTGTTTATCATGCTGCTGCGGTGGTGTCCTTTAGCCGTAAAGAAAAGGACAAAGTGATTGAAACCAATGTAAACGGCACTGCCAATATTGTAAACGCCTGTCTTGAAAAAGGCATCAAAAATCTGGCATACGTTTCTTCAGTTGCTGCATTGGCCCGAAAAGAGGGTGAAAAAATAAATGAAATGACCACTGATGATGATATAAAATTCACCAATGCCTATTCTGAAAGCAAGTACCGGGCAGAAATGGAAGTTTGGCGTGGTATGGCAGAGGGATTAAATGTATTCATCATCAATCCCGGAATTGTTTTAGGCTGGGGAAATTTTGAAAACAGTTCACCCGAAATGTTTAAGACGGTGCATAACGGATTGAAATTTTACCCAACCGGTTCCAATGCATTTGTAGATGTACGGGATGTGGCAAAGGCATTGATCCTTTTAACCGGAAACGAAAAAGCCCTTAACAAACGCTTTATAGCTGCGGGCACAGTTTGTACCTATAAATATATTTTCGACCTGATGGCAAATGGATTGGACGTAACTCCACCCAAAACAAAAGTAAAAAGCGGGCTGGTAACCTTCGTTTGGATGCTTGCCGAAATAAAAGGGCTACTAACAGGCACCGAGCCATTCATCACCAAAGATATGGCCCTTACCAGCAGCAAAAATTATGATTTCGATAGCACGAGACTGAAAGAATTGCTGCAATTTGAATTTAGGCCCCTTGAAGAAACAATTTCCGACACATGCAAAGTGTTTTTGTCGGTGTAGAGACAAGGCATTGCCTTGTCTCTACGAAGGCGGGTCGGGGTATGGTATGCGTTTTCCTACTCCACCTCCTTGCCACTCGCCGCCACAATTTTCATGGTATTCATATCCTGCCTGAAGGCAATAATGCTGTAAGCGGGGCGGGTTCCATTGGCGGATTCCGGAAGAGGTATTCTCGCAACGCCATCTTTCGCGGGCACCAAAATCAATGCCCTCACCACATTATGATGTGTCAGTGTCTTTCCTGCATTCTCCCCGCTCAAAACTTTCTGAACAATAGTATTTTGCACAAGTGCAATATTGGTCATTGAATCAGCGGGGATGTTTTGTGTTTCAAATTTCACTTCAACATAGCCGTCTTTGCCTGCTTCTGCCGTGCTTATTTCAATTTTTGCCGAGGGCATTATTTTAAGCGCATTTGTAACTGCCGCATCAACTTTTTTAGGGTTTGAGCCCAAAAGGACCTGGCTTCCGTTTACGATCATTTGCGGTGTAAAAGCACCTTCACCCGGGAATATCCTTGCGTAGCTCTCCTGCCTTGCTGTATTCCTGGCGCTGCTATATGGATCCACCCAGGGATCGTTGAAATAGTCAACATGAAAATCAAGAAGGTATATATGCTGGTTGCTTTGTCTGCCGTATTTTAGAAAAGCATCAACAACCTTATATGCAGGTGGGCAATTGGAGCATCCTTCAGAAGTATATAACTCCATGAGCGCGAAAGGGGCAATTGATTGGTTAGACGGTTTTGACCCGGCTCCTGCCTGAGTATTTCTATCCGTTTGGCCACTACGTGTAAACCCGAAACACAAAGCACATACTGCTACAGTTAAATAAATATAATTTTTTTTCATGTTACAGTGGCACTACTCTTTTGAAGCAAGATAGCTGTATTTCACAACATACTTTGGTTTATCAACACCTTTGTAGGTCAATAGTTTTACAATATTACCATCGGCATCATAAATATATACCAATCTGCCACTTATGACATCCGATCTTTTTTTGTAAGCTGTGTATTCTGTTATCTGGTTCATTTCATTGTATGTAATATTGGTATGCGTGATGATATGCCCTTTAATATCATAGCTTTCCATATCTAACAGATTATCGCGTAGGTCATATTTATTTATTCTGCGAACCATAGGGCCGTTCTTCACAAATTCTTCTTTCACTTTGACCTGGTTTCCATTTTTATCGGTTTCAAACCGTACACAGACCTTTGTGGTGTCTTTTTGTTTTTCCCTGGCAAGTTCTCCGATAGGTGCGCAATCATAGTTCCAGGTATGCATGGCTTTGCCATTGGGGTTGTATTCAATACTTTGCTTTTTGCTTCCGTCATCGTAATAACTAAAAGTATAATAATACCCTTTCCTTTTATCATGACGATAAAAATACGCCTGTTCTGTCATGCGGTTTTTGTCGTCATATTTGCGGGTTTTATGTATCGAGAACTGGTCACTGTAATACCAATGGGTATCTATATTGTTGCCTGCTTTATCAAAACTGTTTGTTATTTGTCTATGAATATTGCCATTGCGTTTCAGTTCGGTAAACTCAATATTCCTGCCTTTGTCATCAAAACGGTACAGATATTCAGTTGTTATCCTGCCGTGTTTGTTCAGTGTTTTATAATCAACCAGGTTGCCTTTTTCATCATATTGATGTTCTTCTGTGAGAAACCCGTTATTGCCTTTATCCGATTTGTTTGAATCGGCATCATAGCGGTAAACTTTCGTCGCGATAATATGATTTTTGAGTATCCGCTCCCGTGCAGCATCCCGCTTTTGTTCATATAGTCCAGGGTCAAAATTCCCATCACTGTAATAAACCTGCGCCCGCATGGCAAGGCTTGATAAGGCGAAAACCAATGTAAAAATGTGTTTTTTCATAGAATATAGGCGTTAGGTCTTAGTCATTAGGCGTTAGTATTTTAGATATCGTTTGTTTAACAATATTTAGTCTATCTTTATTGTATCTCTTGTAGATTCTTTTCGCTTTTTGGCTTTTACCTAACGCATAAACCCTGTCGCCTAACCTCTACCCTATTTCAAAACCTCGATTCGCTTCGTCAGCGTCTGGTTGCCGGAAATAATGTTCAGGAAATAAATGCCGCTTGCCTGACTGCTTAGGTCAACGCGGAAACTGTTGGAAGTTAATATCCCATCGCTGATAACCGTTATTTCACCACCGAGCATATCTGTAACTGATATTCGCACGTTTTCCGGTCCTGGTAAATTGGCATTCACAGTAAAAATGCCCGACGTCGGGTTTGGGAAAATACTTATATATTTATCAGGGTCAAGGTATGGTTCAATGCCCGAAGTACACGGCGATTGGCCCGCCGGTAGAATTGTTATATATCTGTATCCTGATTTTCCGACATTTCCTGCCTTATCTATTGCCCAGTACTGGATATACAATAACTGCTCAACAGTTGTGCCTCCGTCTCTATAGTAATTGCCAAGGGTGTCTATTCTTAATTGTTTGACACTATCGTAATTGTCATGAACAACATAGCCGGAATCTTTATATGGCGCCCATCTGCAGACCTGAACAGTCGCGGGGCCAATGAGGTTAATAGAGGGGGCAGTGCGGTCTTGCACTTTTACGGTTCTTGTTACCGAATTTGAGTTACCTGACTTATCCTTTACCGAATATATTATTGTATATTTACCTGTTGTATCGCAATTAATGCCGCCGGGAAAAGATTTATAAAATGTTCCCGAAGTATCCCATGTACTGATCGTATCATAATTGTCAGAAACTATAGCCCCAGGATCTTTATAATTGCCAAATACTGCGATGCTGTCAGGGTTAAATCCATTCAGGATAATGGATGGGCGAATTGTATCAAAAACAATTATGATACGGGTGACACTCACCCTGTTCCCTGACGGATCAGTGACTGTATAAACAATGGTATAAGTGCCTAATTTGGCAGTATCAAGATTTGACTTGATCTTCAATAACGTATCAAGCTCGGCAAGAGGGTAATATGTGTCTGAAATTTTCACACCCGGATCCTTGAAATGGGTTTTTACCTCAAGTTTCATTGTGTCATTACCATTTAGTGTCAATACGGGTTTTATGGAATCCACGATAATAATAGTCCTGTAAACCTTTATCTTGTTACCGCTTTTATCTTGTGAAGAATAAGTTACAATATAGGTACCCAAAACATTGGTTTTTACAGTGCTGCTGTCAATGGTAACAGGTTCCGGCCCGTTGACCAGGTCATTGTCGCTGATTACCTTTGGTATTGGCAACGGGTAATGCTGTTTAGTTGTCACAGAATAATAAACCGTATCAGGCAAGGCTACAATAAGGTCAGGCGGCGTGGTATCCTTGGTCAACTCCACAACCCTGTACCTGGTGATCGCTTTGTTGCCCGCCGAATCCGTCACATTATAGCTAAAAACATAAGTGGCTACATTAAGTCTGTTGAATGTATCGTTCGGATTGGAGTTTCCAGCCAGAATAGAGGTTCTTATAATATTATTGGTAATATTGCCATAAAGCAGCGAAGTAGCCGAATCGCCGGCCGGTTCTATATATTCATTGCCCTGTTGCAATTTAATCGTATCCCTAAGGCCCTGGGTTCCAATTAAAGTAATGACCGGAAGGATGTTGTAAGGGGTAATATATAGCCTGTAGTCCTGATATTCGCCGTACTGATTAACACCGCAAGGCTTGTTCGCAAGGGTGCCGAGGTTGGTGGCAATGCGCATCACTGTAGCGCCGGTAACGGCATTTTTAGGTACAGTTATATTTTTGAACCAGGTATCAGAATAGCTGTCAGAATCCGACCCTATGATTTCTCCCGGCCCGTTGAAATTGCCGTCTTCATTCCAGTCAATATAAACCGTTCTGTTTATGGGATATGAAACAAGGTTTGGGTTCCGGGAAACGGAAAGGGAATATGTTACACCAAGGGCTAGTGTGGTTGAAAGGGCGCTGTCAGCTACAAAATCAGAATAACCCTGCTGAGCCTGTATTGTTCCGTTGTGAATGGTATTCAAAACCACACCTGATATTCCAATACTTGAGTTTAACGAGCTTACGGAAGGTGTGCAATATGGAAGGTGGACATGGATATATTTTAGTATGGTTTCAGAATCTTTTTGAGCTCCATTGAGATTGTCAACGTATAGTTTTACATCGTAATACCCGGTGTCCGAAAAATTGGCCTGCGGGTTGGGGCTGGTGGTGCTGGTACCGTTTACATAAAAAACAGTCCCGCTCCCGGATGATTTGGTTATTGTCCATCTGTAATGGTCAATACACTGTGTTGCAGTGGGGATTAGGTTTACAATGTCAGTTGTGGTTGGCCTCGGATTATCGGCCATGAATGTTGCTTTTGGGGCGCCCGGGGATACAACATTGATCAACTCACTGGCTGTATCTGAGCCTCCGCAGTTTGTTGCGATCAGGGTTACGGTTACCTTCCCTGCCGAATGGTATGGATAGATTGCAGATGCACAAAGCCCTACGCATTCAAAAGTTGAGAGGTCTCCATCCAGGTCCCAGAGAAAAGTAGAGGGGTCTGTAGAATCAATTTTTGATGTGTTGGTAAAGGTGAGTGTACCATTTACACAAACGGAATCACCTGGGTTTGAGGTTATAAAGGAAACCGAGGGCTTTTTTGTGCCAGTCCTCGGCTTGGTCCACCAATATGCAGCAAAACCGGCACTTTGAACCGCCTCATAGCAGTTCATTTCAATATACATCTCGCTTTTTGCTTTGAAGGTATCGGGTTTGGTCACATTCGGCATACATTGAAAACCGCAACCCGGAAAAGCCTTTCCACCCGTAAACCCGGGGCCATCGCCACTATAGGAACCGTTTGTAGTGCACTTCCCTGATATATTCAGTCCTTTATTGTTGGCACCCTGGTATATTCTTAAATAGTCAAACCCACAGTAAAGATCAAACAAACTGAAAGTAAGATATACGCTGTCGGCACAAGGATCAATCAGAATAGATTCCACGTTTTTATCAGCTGTATAGTTCCCATTCTGCCCTCCATTGTCATAAAGATAAGCTGAAGGATCATGAACAACGGTATAAGCGCCTAAATTATAAGATGGTATGACCTCAATATAATTCGTTTTGCATACGGCAGAACCGTTGCCGATGTTATTTCCTGCATGAAGACACACCTCATATTTCCCTGCCGTAAAAAATTCAACCTGTGGGTTCTGGAATGTTGTACTTCCGTAAACAAATTTATAGTTGGCTGTTTGAACTCCATTTACGATAGACGAATCAGGGCTAATGCTCCACAGCCAGCGTACGGGGCCATTGGTACTCAGGTCTATAAACGAAACAACATCCCCGGATTTTATCAGGTTTTTGTCAGAAACAAAATCAATCACCGGAACTGCGGTGGGTGCCGAAACCGTAAAGGCCTGTGTTGCAGAATCAGAACCACGACATGTAATGGTTACCAGTTTCAAAGTGTCTTCTCCAAGCACAAATTTATTGGTAAACAATACCAGTGAATCGCTCACCAATGCCCCGTTCACGTACCAGAAATACCGCTGTGGTTCCCCTGGTTTTGCGTTCTGGTAAACATAAGTAGGGCTGTTGGGATAGATTTTAGAGGGTAGTGTAAACGAAACAACAGGGTTGCCCGAAAAATAAGTTGACTCGCTTGCCCCTGCCGTTGGAAATGTCAGGCAGCGCGGATTGCCGTCAATGTCCACTTTTATTCCTGCATATATCCCGGACGGGTTTGGGGCAGACTGGTTGCAGCGAAGATTTCTTTGCGATACGTAGTTTGGTTTTACATTGTTATCGTACAATGACCATCCGTATCCCGAAACCGCACCCTGAAAACTGGCCAGGCTGGTGTATCCTGTCCCATTTAAACTTACAAGTGCCCCGCTCAGATTGTAATAATCGTTTCCGTTCACAATGATATTTGTGGGAGTACCTGTGGTTGACAAATAAAACGGCACAATGGCAGAATTGGTACTCATAATATTGTTCTCAATTGTAATTCCTCCACTGGCAACCAGGTCTATATATACTATGTTAGATGGAGAGTTATTTTCTTCGTCAATGGTATTGTGCAGGATTTTCAGGTTCATGTTTGGGGTTGTATCCCCATCTACATAAAGGCCTTCATTTCCAAAATTGCCAATCATATTGTTGTAAATCATAAATGGTAGGGAATCAAACCCATAGTTCGGGTAGTCTATTTCAATAGGCAGGAACGACGCCACATTCCCATTTGTGATATTGTTTCTTACAGTTGCGCCGTTTTCATAAGAAAGCTGTAAAGCTGAGATATAAGGGCTTTGGGAAGAGTCAAAAGTGTTCCCAATATAACTGTCGTTAACAAGGCCATACTTTGATGCAAGACCGTATATATGGTTATAATAAGCTCCGGTGAACCGGTTATTTATGACCGTGGAATTTCCATAGCTTACCGCGCTGCTGCCAGACTGGCCCAAATTATAAATACCAAACAATCCGCCGGAAACATGACTGTTTTCTATGGTATCATGGTTGCAGTTGTTCCAAAACAGCCCAACCACATTGTACTGGCCTCCAGTGCTTACCGCTACTTTGATATTGCAATTTTTTATAATGTTGTGATTGTCCAGATATGTGGCTATCGCCGCAGGATATGAGGCATAACCGGTTGTTGAAGTAGAAGTATTCTCCACAGTCATGTTTTGGACAGTAACATACGAGCATTGGTTGAGAAAGATGACAGAACTCCCAGAACTGGTGATGGAATAGTATATCCTGGTACCGCCGCCACCAGTTCCTGAACCGTTAAAGGTGATGGTATTCAGCGAATCAGAACCGGCAATGGCCGGTATGGTAATGGTTTCGTTATAATTTCCTGCCGCAATATTAAAAATCACCGGCCCGCTGATGCCATTGCCCGTGAGGTCACTGACGGCATTCGTAAACGTTGCGTAATTGGCGCCAGTACCACCTATGGTATAAGTCCCGGAAAGAGCCTTTGCCCCTGAAGTGGTTACACCCAGAACCGCAAAGAAGCATACCAGCAGTATTTGACCGGGATATTTTTTCAAGTTATTAAACAACAGGTTTTACCTTTATAACCAATAATTAACGCTTAGCGTTCTCTGCAAAATCAAATTTACCGAATATTTTCGGAATGGCCGCTACGGTTCTTTCAAATTTTTGTTCAGGGATTAAAGTTTTCCATATTCCGAATGTTCGCTACTTGCCCATCAGATCGGCGACTTTAATGGGAAATTGCACTTTATCGTTTCCCATTCATCTTTCAATATGCTATAGCAAACGGTATTCCTCCTGTAGCCATCCGACATCAGCGTATGACTCCTAAGAATGCCTTCAAATTTCCCGCCAATCTTTTCAATCGCCCGCCTGGATGCCGAGTTCCTTTCATCTGTCTTGAATTCAACCCTTTCTGTGCCAATTTTTTCAAAACAATACCCCAGTAAAAGAAACTTGCAATTCCTGTTCAGTCCTGTTTTTTGAAATTCCCTGCCAATCCAAGTTGAGCCAATTTCCAAACGACTTTCAGTATTGGATATGTTCAAAAAACTGGTACAGCCTGCCCAGGAATTTTGTTGCTTATCAAAAATAATAAAGGGGTACCTGGTTTTATTGCTTTTTTCAGTAAGCATAATTTCAATGTTTTCCCTAAGCAAGTCTTTGGTATATACCTGACGAGGGGAGTATTGAAGCAAGGTTTTATCTTCAATGGATACCCTAAGCAGTTTCTCCACATCCGATAGTTGTAAGGGAGTGAGTAAAACCCTTTCATTCTCCAAAATGATATCCGAATCGAAGGGAAGGTTCATTGATATTTTATTGAAACCGCCACCAGGGCTTGTTATTCTTTTACGACCTTTCCTTCAAAAACCTTTTCTCCATCTTGAATACGAATCAGGTACAAACCGGGAACGCAATCTTTAAGGCTTATATTGGTCAAACCATTGCTCATATTCACGGTTCCTGAATAAACAATCTTTCCTGAAGCATTAATAATTGAACACAAATCATTCCCAATTATTTTCTGCCCGATATTAACCTGAACATTATCCAAACAAGGGTTGGGATATAATTCAAGTTCATTTATGGCATTGTCCATCGGTTCTATACCACTGTTATGTGTCGCATCAATATAATCTGTTTTCGTAAGATAGTTTGTTCCGCCGATCCCGGTTGCGTTCAGGCTCACTGTATATAGACCCGATTTGTTGAAAATAATCTGAGGGTTTTTGGAAGCAGTGGTTGATCCGGTAACATAGGTAAAGGTTGATGGCGTTATATCCCATGAATACGTTAATGCCCCGCTGGTTGTATTGTTAAAAGTTACGGTGTCATTGATAAAAACATTCGTGTCGGGCACACTAAAACCAACAACCGGCCCATTGGGGTTTACCACATTATGAAAACTGTCGCGATAATAAAGTGTCATGCCACCCCCTGCGGTGCCTTTTGGCACCACGGCTTCGAAAACAGGAATCTGTTCTGAAGTGGACAGCCATTTATACTCAATCCGGCTGTTATTTATTGCGGTACCTAAAAAACTGTCGATTTCTTCAACAAAAGATACAACCCTGATACAACTGTAAGTTTTATAAGGTGTGATGACTTTGCCCCATCCATTAACCAGGTTTATTCTTTTGCCAACGATTTTTATGGTAACGCCACTCGTGAGAGTTGTTGTTCCTGTGAAAGACGCACTGTCTTTTTTACCATAGGTAAGCGGGAAACGGTAAATAACATCAGGGCTTGTATAAGGAATGGAAACCGGTATTTTTATAACAGGTAATGTAACACCAAGGCCTTGCTGCGTATATTCTGTTGCAGCCGTATTAAAGAACTGGTACGCCCCTGTAAGACCCTGAATTTTTTCATTGAGTGCTACGTCTCCGCTGAACTGAATAGAGTATAAGATATTCGCCTTTGCTGCCGAAACATATTTGTAAGTGTCCTGGGAAACAGGCGTTATCTGGGAAAAATCCCATGCCGTATCAGCTCCTGTGGCTGACACATCAATGCTATCATCACTGGTGGTATAAATATAATTTTGACCCGCGACTGGCATATTTGATTTAGTGATGGTTATCTGGCCCGAAACAAACCGGAATTGGGCAACAAAAAACCCGAAAATCAAAATCTTTAAAAGCAGTTTAACCTTCATATCTTTCCATCGTTAAATCATGTGGTAAAATTACTCTTTTTTAGCAACAGAGTAAAACCACTGCCAATGCATCCTCAAAATTTAGCCATTGACAACATTTATAAAAATTTCTTCGTCCTGCACTCTGCTTTATGCTTATCCTGTAACTTTGTCGCTTTAAGAAACAAATTCCGCTTATGCAGAACTCAGGTACACTCTCAGAATACCTTCCAATTCTTATACAGGGCGTAGTTGCCATGGGTTTTGTAGTGGTTGCTATGGCAGCGACTCATTTACTCGGGCCAAAAAAAACCACCAAACACAAATTAGAAAGTTTTGAATCCGGGATTGAGGTCATCGGTAATGCACGGATGCCTTTTTCAGTTAAATATTTCCTCACCGCCATTCTGTTTGTCCTTTTTGATGTGGAAGTGATTTTTTTATATCCCTGGGCAGTAAATTTTAAGGATTTCGGGATACAGGGATTTGCGTCTATGCTTGTTTTTCTGGCAGTATTCCTGATGGGGTTTTTCTATATTGTGAAAAAAGGAGCGCTGAAATGGGAATAGAAAAAGTGGGGGCGTTAGTGAATTTGTGAGTTGGTGATCGTAGAGACGCAATGTTTGCGTCTCCCCTGGCAAGAACCCAAAACCTGGAAAAAATGTTAAGTTGAGGTTGAAATAAAAAGATAACTGAAACAAAAATGAGTGAAGTAAAAATAGGAAAAGCGCCCGAGGGTTCGGAAGGGCCGGGATATTTTCTGACCAGTCTGGATAAAATTGTAGGCATGGCCCGGGAAAATTCCCTTTGGCCTTTGCCTTTTGCCACTTCCTGTTGTGGCATTGAGTTTATGGCTACCATGGCGTCACATTATGATCTCGCGCGCTTTGGTTCAGAGCGATTAAGTTTTTCGCCGCGTCAGGCCGATGTGCTTATGGTAATGGGAACCATTGCCAAAAAAATGGGGCCTGTATTGAAGCATGTTTATGAGCAAATGGCTGAACCCAGATGGGTAATGGCCGTAGGCGCCTGTGCTTCCAGTGGCGGGATATTTGATACCTATAGCGTGCTACAGGGCATTGACAAAGTAATTCCTGTTGATGTATATGTACCTGGATGCCCTCCAAGGCCAGAACAGATTATTGACGGAATATTACGGATACAGCACCTTGCAACTGAGCCGTTAAAAAGAAGAAGTTCTGAAGAATATAGAAGAGAATTAGCCGGGCATGGAATAGTATAAATTATCTGAGAATTTGAAAGTGGGTTTGAATAAGTGATTTATAAAAACCCTGCAATCTTAGAATCCTGTAAATCCTGATCCAGAAAAAATAATGGAAGAAGTAACCGAAAATATCACTAACGAGCAGGAGAAACCAATGCCCCGAGACCTGCTTGTGGAAAAACTACAGGCCCAGTTCGGGGATGACATAAGCAATGCTTATGAATCTTATGGCATGAAAACCATTGTAGTGAACCATGCGCACATTTTCGATGTAATGAAGTTTTTGAAAGAAACCCCGGAATTTAATTTTCATTTTTTGACGGACGAGTGTGGAATTCATTACCCAGACAATAAAGGCCAGGAAATGGGAGTGGTCTATCACCTACATAACATGATGAGCAATGTGCGCCTCAGGGTGGAAACTTTTTTCCCGTCTGATAATCCGGTAATTGATTCCATGGTTCCCCTTTGGCCGGCAGCAAACTGGATGGAGCGGGAAACCTATGATTTCTATGGGATCCTTTTTGAAGGCCATCCCGACCTGAAAAGGATTTTGAACGTAGATGATATGGACTATTTCCCTATGTTGAAACAATATCCGCTGGAAGATGCTACACGCGAAGATAAAAATGATAAAATGTTTGGAAGGTAGATGCGTAAAGAAGTAATCGAAGACAAATCAAACGAACTCGTTGTTCCTGACAATGATTTTTATACCCTGAACCTTGGGCCAACCCACCCTGCTACCCATGGTGTGTTCCAGAATGTGTTGCAGATGGATGGCGAACGTATCCAAAGCGGCGAAAGTACGATAGGATATATCCACAGGGCGTTTGAAAAGATCGCAGAACACAGGCCTTTCTACCAGATTACCCCACTTACCGACAGGTTGAATTATTGTTCCTCGCCAATCAACAATATGGGTTGGCACATGACCGTGGAAAAACTTCTCGGCATCCAAACCCCAAAGAGAGTTGATTACCTCCGCATCATTATTATGGAACTGGCGCGCATGGCCGACCATATTGTTTGCAATAGTGTCATAGGTGTGGATACCGGAGCGCTATCAGGTTTTCTTTATGTATTCCAGCAACGTGAAAAGATTTATGACATCTGGGAAGAAGTCTGCGGAGCCAGACTCACGACAAATATTGGCAGAATAGGAGGTTTCGAGCGTGACTTTAGTACCACCACATTCAAAAAACTAAAGGATTTCATTGCAGGGTTCCCAAAAGTATGGATGGAATTTGAAAGGTTATTGAACCGCAACCCTATTTTCATGAACCGAACCATTAATTGCGGTCCTATATCAGCCGAAAAAGCCTTAGGTTATGGTTTTACCGGGCCCAACCTACGGGCCGCCGGGGTTGATTATGATGTTCGTGTGGCAACACCTTATTGTTCTTATCAGGATTTTGAATTTAATATACCCGTTGGTACCCGGGGCGATACCTATGACCGCTATATGGTTCGTAATGAAGAAATATGGCAGAGCTTTAAAATTATCAAAGATGCACTTGAAAACCTGCCGGAAGGCGATTTTAAGGCAGACGTCCCTGAGTTTTACCTTCCTCCAAAAGAAGATGTTTACAACAATATGGAAGCCCTGATCTATCATTTTAAGATTGTGATGGGCGAAATTGACGTCCCAAAAGGAGAAGTTTACCATGCAGTGGAAGGCGGGAATGGCGAACTGGGTTTTTATCTGGTGAGTGATGGCGGAAGAGCTCCATACAGGTTGCATTTCAGGAGGCCATGCTTCATTTATTACCAGGCATATTCAGAAATGGCAAAGGGTATTTTGTTAAGTGATGCCATTATAACCTTGAGTTCCATGAATGTAATTGCGGGAGAACTGGATGCTTAAAACTATTTGAAAATTTGGGAATTTGAAAATTTGAAAATGGGCTGGCGCAAAAATGATTGAAAAAGCCGTCATTCCGAACGAAGAGAGAAATCTGGTGACAGTGACACCGAAAGATGAATAGAACTTGCTGAGAATTGCATAAACAAAAAGAAAAGAAAGTGACAACATCTCCAAACACACAAATAGAATTTTCAAAAGAGCAACTAAATAAGGTTTCCGAGATCATGAACCGCTACCCGGAAGGCAAACACAAGTCTGCCATTTTGCCAATATTGCACATCGCCCAGGATGAGTTCGGATGGTTAAGCGTTCCAGTGATGGATTATGTAGCCGGGCTGTTGAAAATACAACCTATGGAAGTTTATGAAGTGGCAACATTCTACAGCATGTATCACATGAAACCGGTAGGCAAGTTTGTGATGGAGTTTTGCCACACAGGCCCTTGTTGCCTGGTAGGTGCAGAAAAGATGATCAGATACATTGAGAACAAACTCAACATAAAGGCTGGAGAAACCACCGATGATGGTATATTCACCCTAAAAACCGTCGAATGCCTCGCCTCTTGCGGCTCGGCGCCCATGATGCAGGTTGGTGAATACTATTATGAACACCTCAACGAAGCCAAAGTGGATGAATTGCTGGATAAATGGCGCGCCGAAGCGGCTACAATGCCGGAACATAAAGCCGGAAAAGGGGCTATAGAATCCATGATCAGTGTGAAGGTGGGTATGGCGCGTCATTGATTATCCTGTCTGTGAATCACGACAGGCAAAGAGGCATTATAATTATTTATCGTTTGAAGTTGAGAAATCGAATATGCAACTCCGTAGTGGAACAATAAAAGACATTCCCGCCCTCAAATCCCTTTATGTTGGCACCATTCTCTCCATTAATGCCCGGGACTACGATGAAGAACAATCCGATTAATAACCTAAAACGAAGCCATCATGACGCGAATTACCATAGCCAAAAAACGGCCCTTATAACATTTCCGGCAAAGTGCCTTTGCATATCCAGGAAATTGTACCTAACCACAAAGGCGAATCATGGGAATGGAAAGCAGGCAAAACCTTTGATACTGAAAATGAGTATGATCTCTGCCGTTGCGGTCAATCAAAAAACAAACCCTTTTGCGATGACAGCCATCTGAGGGTCAGGTTCAATGGAGAAGAAACGGCAAGCAGGCTGCCTTATACCCGGCAGGCCGAAAAAATGGAAGGCCAGACACTAGTATTGAATGATGCAGAACATTTATGTGCCTTTGCCAGGTTTTGTGATGCGCATGGACAGATATGGTGACAGATGGAGCAGACTGAAATTCCTGAAGCAAGAGATTTGGTAATCAGGGAAGCAGGCAACTGTCCATCAGGCCGTTTGGTAGCGCAGGATCGAAAAACTTACAAGGACATAGAACCGGAATTTGAACCATCTATTGGCCTGGTTGAAGATCCCGCAGAAGGTTGCAGCGGAGGGCTTTGGGTTCGCGGCGGTATTACTGTGGAATCAGCAGATGGTTATACATACGAAACCCGCAACCGCGTCACTCTCTGCCGTTGTGGGGCATCTGAGAATAAACCTTTCTGCGATGGGACACATGCGAGTGTTAAGTTTAAGGATGGGTTGGGGTAGGAAACAGGGCTTGTACGATGATAAAACAATGAAAATGATAAATGAACTAAACTACCGAATATGCCAAGAAATTGAAATAGACGGTTACAAAATAATTTTAGCCGATTGGATGCCAATTCCTGACAACTAGCCTGACCTGAACAGAAATGTATATTGCCTTGATAAATTTGATAATTTAGTTTGGCAAATTGAGACATTCCCAAGTTACCCTGGCGATCCTAAAACCGATACAATGTGCTTTTACGTTGGAATAAACTATATTGAAGGCAAATTGTATTTGGTCAACTGGTGTGATTTATCGGTAACTGTCGATTACAAAACTGGAACAGTGCTGGATAAAGAGGAGGTAAGATAATTCCTTATGTGATCAGGTATTATTGACAATGATTCCAAAAGCCAAATATATTACAAATTCGAAAATGAATGGCGGAGATATCTTTAATGTGTAATCAGCTTCGCGCCTGGCTTGGCATAAATGATTACATCATTGCTCACAATTGTTAAGCATCCGTAAGTTGTGTTCGTTTCTCTTACAGAAATAATTCCGGTTCCCGCATTGCCCCATTTTACATAAACAGTATTTGTATTTTGACCACTCAGAATAGTGCCTCCGGTAATAGACCATGAGTAACTGTCGCCAGAAACAAAAGCCGTCGTATATATCTCAGTTGCAGAGTCTTCACAAATCGCATTATCACCTGATATGAAAGGGTTTGGTGCTGGATTAACTGTAACCAAAACAGAGTTTGATTTCAAACAACCATTTGCGTTGGTTTCGGTAAGAGTATAAGTTATTGACAAAGTTGGACTTACGACCGGATTTGATGATGTAGATGAAAAGCCCGATGGGCTGCTGTTCCATGAGTATGTGCTGCCAGGTACAGAAGCTTCACCTATTGAGACAGCAGCTCCGCTACAAATACTTGTGTCCGGCGCAGTTGCCGCGGCAGGCAATGAATTAACCGTAATGGTTACTGAATCCGATTTTGAACATCCGTTTGTATTCGTTTCAGTAAGGGTATAGGTTGTTGTAACGGTGGGACTGACCAGTGGATTTGCATTTGTAGAAGTAAAACCTGAAGGCCTGCTGACCCATGAATAGGTGCTTCCCGCAACAGGGTTTGCACCAATTAGAATTGTATATCCTGTACAGATGGTAGCATTCAGAACAGTCGCCGCAGCGGGGATTGGATTTATGGTAACGGTAACAGAATTGGATTTTATGCAACCCGTAGCCGTTATGGTTTCGGTAAGGGTATAGGTGGTAGTAACCGATGGAGTCACTGTGGGATCAGACAGTGTTGAAGAATATCCTGAGGGAGAACCTGACCAGGAATACACGTCGCCGGCAACAGCAGTCGCTCCGATTGAAATAGAAGCCCCGGGACAAATGCTTGTATTGGAAACAACTGAAGCCCCCGGCAACGGATTGACTGATATAGTTACTGAATTGGAATTTACGCATCCGTTGGAGTTCGTTTCCGTGACAGTATAAGTGGTATTTGTTGCAGGAGAAACGGTAGGGTTTGCCGTCGTAGAACTAAAACCTACCGGGCTGCTTTTCCAGGAATACGTACTTCCACTTACGGAAGATGCGCCTATTGAAATAGATGTACCGGAACAAATACTTGAATTAGATATGGTTGCGGCGGCAGGCAACGGATTAATGGTAACCGTTACGGGACTGGATTTCTCACATCCAGTGGCAGTTATCGTTTCTGTCAGAGTATAAGTTGTTGTCGAGGAAGGGCTAACGGTCGGGTTGGATGAGGTGGATGCAAACCCTGCCGGAGAACTTACCCACGAATAAGTATCCCCGGGGGTTGCAGATGCACCAATAGGTACTGAAGAACCAGAACATACAATAGTATTTGAAGCTACGGAGGCTGAAGGAAGCGGGTTAACGGTTATAGTGACAGAATTTGAGTTAATACAACCGTTTGAGTTTGTTTCTGTAATCGTATAAGTTGTAGTAGATGATGGACTAACCGATGGATTGGATGAAGTGGAAGAAAAGCCCAACGGGGAACTTGTCCATGAATAAGTGCTTCCTGGTACCGCTGTTGCACCAATTGAAATGGATGCCCCTGAACAAATGGTGTTATTATTAGAAGCAACGGCGGCAGCGGGTAAAGAATTAACTGTAATGGTCACACTATTTGATTTTGAGCAGCCCGTTGTTGTATTGGTCTCCGTAAGGGTATAGATTGTATGCGAAGTCGAGGTCATACCCGGGGTTACTGAAGGATTGGATAGTGAGGAAGTAAAACCAGAAGGGCTACTAACCCAGGAATAGGTATCACCAGACACGGCGGTTCCGCCTATTTGTACACTTTGTCCGATGCAAATAGATTGATTTGATCCTGTCTCTGCCAATGGCTTGGCATCAACCATAACCGTAGAAGTATCATTTGAAGAAACCTGGTCATAAGCCGAACCTATCACTACCGCACTCATCGTTTTGTTTGTATAAGCCTTTGCTATAACTTTAAGGGTTAAAGTTTCAGAGTCGCCGTAAGTCATATCTGGGATAGACCATTTTCCGGAGCCGCTGTTATAGGTTCCCTTGGTAGCAGAATAACTTAAAAAGGTCCATCCTGTTGGAATAGTATCAGTAACTGTGGCAGTGGTTTCGGTATCCGATGAAGGTCCGTTGTCTTTTGCTTTGACCGTAAAAGTCAAAGTGTCTCCATAACCGTAGCAGGTTGGGCTCGTTTGGGTAACGCTCATATCAATATCAAAAAAAAGGGAGTTACAGGAAGTTCTTGGGCCACAAGGCGTAAGCATAGCATCAAAGTAAATCCTCAGGCCATTTGTGTAGTTGGTTCCCGTTCCGGCACCGAAATCATGACCGCCTACAAAAAACATCATGCTCCCTGAGCTTGTTGATGGTAATATCTTGGCTGCGGAAGCTGAAAAATGGTCATATTTATGAGATCCGGAACTCGTCGGCGTACCGTTATCCACTGTAATATAGCCATTGTTTTTAAAAACCGATGCCGGGTTAGTGCCTGCGGGTGTCAGATACCATGTTTCCAGATAAGAACTCCCGACATTTGTTGCATCAAAAGACCCAAGAAACTGATTATAACCTACATCGGGGTTGGGGTACGAAAGCGTAGTTGAAACATTGTCCTTGGTTATGCCTTCCGTGGTCTGAAAAAAACCTGGTGTGCTGCCACCATTCGTAAAGTTTTCATACGTTGTAACTCCTTCACATTGGGCCAGGAAATTGCCACCGTAATCAAGGAATTTCTGGATACTATCGAGGTTTGCCTGAACTGCTGTGGCATTGTGCGGCTGGCTGGCCATTGTATAGCAGCCGGTCATAAGGGTGTGCCCTGACAAAGTTGTATAGTTCGATGTCGGCGCATTGGCATCAATAAAATAGTCTGTATGAATCGAACCGTAACCCCCGTCATTTAATACGGCAACCGTAGGAGTTTGGGTAAGGATATATCTCTGGTCTGCGGCAACAGCTGTTGTTGTCCTGTAAATATTAACCTTCGTTTTGGTTAACCCTGTTGAGCTTGAAGCAACCTTGGCGTTAAATGTATTAATTATAGCCCTTATGCCTGTCGTGTCTTGAGGATAAATTACCATCGGGCCTGCACGAAGGTTATAGGTAGCTGTGCCACTTGAAGTAGGCAATATTTTTTGCAGACTTGCCGTAAAATCAATCCCGTCTTTTGCTTTGCCCGCTTTTATAAACCAGTGTATCCCTGTTCTGTTGTCGAGTATTGTAAAAAGCAATCCATAAGCATTTACATTGAACAGGTGATTGGCCCCATTAGTATAGTAATTCAGTGAATCCATTGGGATGACAAAAGAACCTGCCGGGATAGTTACTATGTTCGATGAGGGATTGGCAAGGTCATTTTGTGCCCTTGACAATCCCGGCATCAAACAAAGAAACAGAACCAAGGGTACTAATCTACGGTGCAACTTTCGCAGGGAAGTAAAATTGCCATACAATCCATTTTCTATAGGATTGCCTGGGCCCTTTGCGGCATTACGAGAAGATAATATGTGCCTGTGCGTTCTCAATTTTATATGTCCTTAATACATTACAGTTACGTTACCATTCAGGTAGTAATGTTCCCCGTCTGTCGCTTCTGCATCAATGGTATAAATATATACCCCTTCCATCACTGTTTCGCCCTTAAATGTTCCATCCCAGGCATCATTCACTCCAAAAGATTCAAATATCTGTTCACCCCATCTGTTGTAGATTTTCATGTGGATGTTTTTCAGATTGAACCCGATTGCCTTAAATGAGTCATTTATCCCGTTTCCATCAGGGGTAAACACATCGGGGACAAATATTTTTGATTCATAAATTATGTTCAGGTTTTCTATGGCGGTGTCTGTACAGCCAAATTGGTTCTCCGAAACAAGTGTGACATTTTTGATCCCTTTTTGATCAAAAGAAATTTCGGGGTCTGTCATATCCCCGGGAATGTCTTGTTGATTGCTCACATACCAGGTCCAATCTGTGGCACCTTTCCCTGTATAATGTAAATTTATTTGTTCATCTACAATTGGCTCCTGGGGCGTATAAGTAAAAGAAGCCGTAGGGCGTGGATGCACTTTGATGGTAAAAGAGGCAGTGTCTGTTTCGCAGATGTTTTTGCCAATAACCCGGAAAGTGGTATTGGTGTCCTGCAAATGTTCGTATATATTACTCGTTGTTTCCCCTGTGTTCCATTGATAACTACTTGCTCCACTTGCATACAACCATACCGGTTCCCCAACACATTCCTGGGCAGGGCCAAATATGCTAAGGTGCATCTTTGGATCTACCACTACCTGGGTACTTACTGTATCTCCCCAACACCCCCCCTTGTTCCTTTCTACAACCTTCACGTGGTAAGTCCCGGGCGTATTGCACCATGCCACTACTATCGAATCGGCATGGACGTTATTTGAGATTATTGTTCCACACTCCACGTTCCAGAAATAGGTTGATCCCGGAGTGGGCAATACCCTATAGACTTTAGTGGCAGAGAATGCACAAACAGTATCGTTTGCCTGGGCCATTGTTTTTGCAGCCGATGCCAACAATAGAATTGTTATTAATATGTAAGCCGCTGATTTCATTTTTATTACCAGATGGTCCAAGGGCAGTCCGGTTGAACTGGCCTCGGATAATATCTGATCTTCAAATGTTTACGCTATACTGGCTAATTATGGAATATAGCTGATGTCGTAGGTTTTGGGTTAACAACTACTACATGGCTGCCACTTCCGGCCGTGCTTCCCACACATCCGAACTTATTGCTTACTGCCGTGATAGTGTATGTTTCAGTTCCAATAAGGTTTCCTGAGTTTATCGTATAAGGATTGGACGAAATATTTGTTAAAGACGTAGGGGTTGTACCATTGCTATAGGTAAAATTCCATGGCCCTATCCCTGTAAAAGCGACCGTGAAACTTGTACCATTGTTATAGCAAACGCTGTCAACGCCGCTAAGGGTTGCTGTTGGCAATGGCATACGATATACGGCAAGTTTTTCCGTATCGCCAACGCAACCATGTGCATTTACTTCCACTACCTTGATTGTATCCGTCCCGGGGGTTGATGACCAGTCCACGGTAATACTATCGGTATTGTTTCCGGAGGCAATGGTTCCGTTGGGAACGGTCCAATGATAAGTAGATCCTGCCGTGGGACTCACAAAATAGGATGCACCGGTTTTGCCTGAACATACGGTGTCAGGGCTTGAGGTACTTTGGGCGCGTAGTGTCGTAGCACAAAATACAAATGTAAGAATTGCCACATTGAGAAATAACTGTTTGGTTTTCATAAGAATTTGTGTTTAAAAGGTTGTAAATATTGTTGTTATTGAGTTTAAAGTTTTTTACGAACTGGAATGGAGACCGGTTCGGATATGGTTTCCGGCCTGAATATTCCAGTTTAAGTTTTTATGGTTTTCATGGCGGTTTTTAAATCTTTGAAAGCCGCTATATCTTTTTAGCCCATCCATGTTTTATTTTTGACAAAGAGAGTGCAATAAAACCAATGGTGGTAGAATTAAAAAAATGATTCTTTTGTAGTTGAAATAACTACACAAAAAGGTTAAAAGATTGTCTGAATATGTTATACCAATCCATATTTTTGAGAAGCCATTTCAGGTTTAGATTTGACCTTGAATTTTCTTTGATTTTAGGTGTTCTCAATGCGACCTGATACCACAACAATTCATGTTCTGGCTATGTAGATTTAAAATCAAAGCTGCGGAAATAACCCGGCCATGTTTTGTAACTAATTGTTCGGTTGTAAGTTGTATATCAAACAATTTGCAGGTATGCAGGCTATCTAAAAGCCACATTGACAAAAAAGGACCTGATAAAAGGGAACTGGGATGTTGATGAGCAGAATGACGTTCTCCGGAGTGGGTTGTAACGGATTCGAACCGTTGACCTCCGCCCTGTCAAGGCGGCGCTCTAAACCAACTGAGCTAACAACCCGGTCAATGATCAATTACGAGATCAACAGGCTTGCACAAGATTGCTTATTAAAGAATTCTCAGCCAATAATTATTGATCATTGGTAATTGATCATCTTATAAGATTTGGAGCTGACTGGTATCAATCGCCATCTTTTTAATAACCCTAACCGTCATCCTTACATCTGTAAGTGGCCGGTTGTTGGCACCGTCAGTGGGAACGACGGCAATCTTTTCTGCTACGTCCATCCCTGAAATCACTTCGCCAAAAACAGTATAATTGTTGTCTAAGAAATGAGTCCCTTTCTTGTTGACCACAATATAAAACTGTGAGCCACTCGACTTTTTGAGTGGGTTCACCTGATCGCCCTCTCTTGCTGCGGCAATTACACCGTATTTGTGTTGTATTTTAGGATTAAATTCAGCAGGTATTTCATATCCCGGACCACCCTGGCCGTCATTTGTTGGGTCTTTATCCTTAGAATTTGGGTCGCCCCCCTGGATCATAAAATTTTTAATGACCCTGTGAAAGGTTGTACTGTCATAAAACTTTTCATTGGCAAGTTTTAAAAAGTTCGCCTTGTGTTGCGGGGTGGCATCATACAGATAGATAACCATGTTACCAAACTGTGTATCAATCTCAACAAGGTTTTTAACCTCTGTAGTATTGAAGCTGCCAAAACTGCAACCAAGAAAAAGAATGCTTAATAATATGAGCGCTGTCTTCATGTCTGATATTAAAATGTAGTTGATTCCAGTTCTGATTTTTTATGCAGGTCAATCGCAATGGGTGTAGCGACAAAAATGGACGAATATGTTCCAATAACGATACCAATAAGCATTGCGAATGAAAATCCACGGATAATATGCCCACCAAAAAGGAACAATATCAAAACAACCATAAACACCGTGAAAGAAGTGATCAATGTCCTGTTCAGCGTTCGGTTTATGGCCGCGTTCACCGTTGGTATCATCTGGCTTCTCTTATTGTTTCTAAGGTATTCGCGTATCCTGTCAAACACAACCACCGTATCATTGGTAGAATACCCTGCCACCGTGAGAAGAGCAGCTACCACGGCCTGGTCAACATCAGTAAACGGCAATATGTTCCTGAACAATGAAAAGAAGGTAAGTACAAACAAGGTATCATGTGCGAGGGCGACAGTGGCGCCCAATGCAAACTGCCAGCGTTTGAACCTGATGGCAATATAGATAAAGACTACGAGCATACCGAAGAATATGGAAGAAAATGCAGAGTTTTTAATATCCTGGGCTATGGTGGAACCTACTTTTTGAGAACTTTGTATAGTGGCGTTGTCATTAAGCGGGGCAAGGCCTGAGAGAAGTTTTGTTTTTACATCATTATCAGCCTGGTCACTGTTCTGGTCTGCCAGGTAATCGGTAATCACGTTCAGTTTATCGTTGGCACCGAAAGTTTTTACTTCAGGTTCATGCCCAAATGATTGTTTCAACACCGATCGGACTTCTTCTATGTTTACATTTTTGTTGAATTGGACCACATAAGAACGTCCTCCTTTAAACTCCACACCGTAGTTGAGTCCATTGATGGCCAATGATGCGATGCCAATGGCTATGGTAATCCCGGAAAACCAATAAGCGATACGCCTCTTGCCGATGAAATCAAAATTAATGTTATTAAAAAGATTGTTCGTAAACGACCTCGAAAAGTTTACTGGCTTGTCGTGGGCCAGCAGCCAGTCAAACATCAGCCGTGAAACAAGGATTGAAGAAAACAGGGAAGTAAGGATACCAATAACCAATACAACCGCAAAACCATAAACAGGTCCGGATCCGAATGCCATAAGTATAATGCCGATGAGCAGCGTGGTTATGTTACCGTCAATAATGGACGACAATGCATGTTTATATCCGTCAGCAATGGCAATGCGCATGCTTTTGCCATGGCCAAGCTCTTCCCGGATACGCTCATATATAAGGACGTTGGCATCAACGGCCATGGCCAGTGTAAGAACGATCCCAGCCATACCAGGCAGTGTCAGTGAAGCCTCAAGGGAAGTGAGGATACCTATTATAAAGAAGATATTGATAAGGAGCGATAGGTCCGCCACCCAGCCGCCACGGTTGTAATACAATATCATAAACAAGGTGATGGCCAACACACCTATCAGCAAAGATGCAAGGCCGCTGTTTATAGACTGCTGGCCAAGTGATGGCCCAATAACGGCTTCATCTACAATATCCAGTTCTACTGGCAGTTTACCGGAAGTAAGGATGTTTGCAAGGTCTTTGGCGTCTTCAGCGGTAAAGTTCCCCGATATCTGGGAGTTGCCCCCGTCTATTTCATTGATAATATTAGGTGCGCTCTGTACCTGTCCGTCCAGTACGATGGCCACTGCCCTTCCGATGTTTCTTTTGGTGATCTGTGCCCAATCAGCAGCCCCTTTAGAGTTCATCTGCATATCAACCACATACCCATTTGACTTAGGGTCAACATCCTGGCGGGCATCCGTTACAACATCTCCATAAAGAACTGCCTGATGGCCAATTTCGGTACCTTTTAAGGCATATAGTTCAAGATAATCAGATGTCCCTTCAGGTTTGGCGGCCCAGGCAAAGATAATTTGTGGCGGCATTACATTTTTTACGGCAGGCAGTTTCAGCAACTGGTCCACGCTTGCTGTATCACTTATCCTTACGGTACCAATCACCGGCCTTTTTGCAGAGTTAGAATCGCCCTGGGTATGCAGCGCCGTAAACAAAGGGTGTTCAGGGTTGTCTTCTTTTTTTGCCTTTTTATCCTTGTCTTTCGATGAGTCTTTTTTGGTTTTGGCTATTCCGCTATCCGCTTTTGCTATCCCTGTGTCTGATTTGGCCGTTTGGTTTTGGGCTGCATTCGCAGTAGAATCCTTTGAATTTTTTGATTTGCTTGAATCACTTCCTTCCAACAAAGGATTGCCACCACCTGTGGTATCATTCAAAAGTGGGTTTCCTTTGGCATCCGGTTTCGTTTTCTTTTGGGTAAGTTGATACGTATATAACGCATTATCGGCCTCAGTGAGGAACTGGGCAATGTCCACCAGACGGTAACTTTCATAAAACTCAAGTTTGGCAGGTTTTTTCAGGATATTCCTTACCCGTTCCGGGTTGTTGGCTCCGGGAAGTTCTACAATGATACGGCCTGTATTTCGGTCAATGCTGGTATTTGGCTGAGTTACCCCGAATTTATCAATACGTGTGGTCAATACTTTATAAGTACGGTCGAGGGCCACATTGTCCTGGTCTTTCAGGAATTTCATCACGTCTTCATTGGAAGACGTAAATGAAACATGGTCTTTATTGGCAAGTGTGGCAAAAAAGGTATGTAACTGTATATTTGGATCCTCTTTTTTGATATCCTCATAAAAAAGATCAATATAGTTACGCTGGGTTTTTATTTTATCTGCTTTGGCCTGTTCTGCCTTAGGTCCAGATGCTTGGGCTTGTTCTGCGGCAGGTGCTGTTTTTTCGGAATTGGCATCGGCAGTAGGTTTCTCTGACCCCTGGCCCCTGACTCCTGACCCCTCTTTCAACAATCCCTGGAAATCTTCTCCTTGTTTGCCAATCACGGCAATCACCGCATCAACCGGCACGGTTTCGCCTTCTTTAACCCCTATATACAATAGGATGCCTTCGGAATAACTTTCCAGCTCCATCGTAGCCTTATCGGTTTCCACTTCAGCCAGTACATCGCCTGGTTTTACAGCATCTCCTACTTTTTTCACCCATGAATCAATGACTCCTTCGGTCATTGTATCACTCATCCGGGGCATTTTTATTAGTTCGGCCATTTTTTTGAAAAGGTAATTCTGGTTTACAGGTGGCAAATATAAAAGTAATCTGGCATAATGGGATGTTTTGCAAACAAGGTAACTCCCATATTAGTTTAGTCCGAAATCAGGAATTTGACACATTAGCTGTTTGTGCCTGAAAAAGCCTGTTTTTGACAAGATACTCCAGGATCTGTACCGCATTGGTGGCAGCTCCTTTGCGAAGGTTATCCGCCACAATCCATATGTTCATACTATTGGGATTTGAAAAGTCCCTTCTGATCCGCCCTACAAATACATCATTTTTATCGTGGGCATTAAGAGGCATAGGGTATTCGAGTTTTTCAATATTGTCCTGCACTACAACCCCAGGCGTATTTCTTAAAAGTTCCCGGACATCATTCAAATCGAAGTCCTTTTCAAATTCTACGTTTACAGATTCAGAATGGCCACCAACCACAGGGACCCTGACAGCAGTGGCCGTAACCCGAAGTTCAGGCAGGTCCATGATTTTCCTGGATTCATAAACCAATTTCCATTCTTCCTTGGTATATCCGCTTTCTGCAAATACATCGCATTGCGGGATACAGTTTTTGTCAATAGGGTAGGGGTATATTGCGTCCACATCATCACCATTTCTTTCTGCTTCCATCTGGGCTACCGCCCTTGCACCTGTGCCGGTAATGGACTGATAGGTGGAAACAACCACGCGGTGAAGCCCATACTTTTTATGCAATGGGCTGAGGACCATTACCAACTGAATGGTAGAACAATTCGGGTTGGCAATGATTTTATCATTTGGGGTTAAAATAGATGCATTTATTTCAGGCACGATTAATGGAATGCCATTTTTCATGCGCCAGGCCGATGAATTGTCAATCACTGTGATTCCGGCTTCGGCAAATTTAGGAGCCCATTCCAGCGAAGCTGAGCCGCCTGCAGAAAACAAGGCCGCATCCGGCCTCATTTCCAAAACCTCTTGAACGGTCCTTACCGTCCAGTCGTTATTTTTGAAAAATAATTTTTTCCCGGCAGATTTTTCTGATGCTGCGGGCAGCAGTTCGTCTATTTCGAGGGTTGATTCCTCAAGCAGGTCGAGCATTTTACGGCCTACCAGTCCGGTAGCGCCTACGATGGCTAATCTCATTTATTGTTGGAAAATTTGTGCAAAAATACGGAATTTGAAATTGGAAATTTGGGACGAAGTAAATTATTGATCATTTTGTTCATTGATCATTTCTTGGCTTTCCCCTACTTTTGAACCAAAACTTCTTCATCTTTGAAAAAGCCTTACATCATAGGTATCGCTGGCGGAAGCGGCGCCGGTAAAACATTCCTTTTAAAGAAACTGCGGGAACATCTTGATGAAAATTCCCTTTGCATCATATCGCAGGACAACTATTACCGCCCCGCCTATGAACAACTGCTCGACGAAAACGGCCAGATAAACTTCGACAGGCCGGAAGGAATTGATGACGAAGCTTTTTTAAAGGATATTGATGCGTTATCCAATAACCAGCCAGTGACCCGGCAGGAATATATGTTCAACAAACCCGGAGTTACGGGGCAACTGATCGAATTGAAACCCGCCCCTGTCATGGTGATAGAGGGGCTTTTTATTTTCCATTTCCCGGAGATAAAGAAACGTACCGGCCTGAAAATATTTATGGATTCAGGGCATCAAACCCGGCTGGAACGAAGATTGAAGCGGGACAACAAAGAACGGGGCGTTTCGGGGGAAACCATACGTTACCAATGGGAAAACCATGTAATACCTGCCGAAAAAGAATTTTTATTGCCTTACCGGGAGGGAGTGGACATGATCATTGATAATGAGGGGCAGATTGATGAGGCTGTATATAAACTAATCAATGTTATTAAGGACATTGTATCTGATATAAAAGGGCATTGACTTCCCGATATACTGTTTACCATTGCTTTGGCAAGCAATTATCCAATAACTTGCCCCTTATTCATCCCAAAATCAAAAAAAACCTATCTTTGCCCTTCGATTTTTAAAAGTACATAACATACCGTCCGTCAAGGGATATAAAAAAAACCGCTCAGATTATATGAAAAGTAAAGGCGCCGTTAAATTTTTCACCATCGCGCTGGCCGTGGTCTGCCTGTTCCAGTTGTCTTTTACCTTTGTTGCAAACTATTGGGACAAAAAGGCCGACACATTCGCAAACAAGATTGCAAACACGCTTTCAGTTACGAATCCATCAAAAAGAACCCAGATATACGATTCTGTCAAGCTGCATTATACAGATTCAATATCGCGTCAGCCCGTTTACAATATCCTCGTTTACAAATACAACTACCTGGATGTAAA
>Ga0206844_10021_pt1 | contig 57350 bp, 47 predicted proteins | sample Alteio_BWOrgCont_22_FD_152907 | JGI IMG/M metagenome (GOLD analysis project Ga0206844, IMG submission 152907) | Enriched cells from forest soil in Barre Woods Harvard Forest LTER site, Petersham, Massachusetts, United States -... | ecosystem: Environmental > Terrestrial > Soil > Temperate forest >...
TATCTCAATCCCAAACCCGCATAAAAATCAAGAATAATACCACTTTTGAATGCTATAAGATCACCTATTTTCAGATTAAATGCTGAAATATATTTTGTTACTTGGTAAGTAGTTAAATAGGCAGGTGTTAAATGGATAGAATCTTGCCAATCGTAGTTTTGAGTTTTATATATCGCTTCCAATGCAATGTAACTACCTCTGCTCAATTGCGGCCTATTTAAATAGTACTTTAACTCGCATTTAATCAGGTATCCTGATAGATTATTCAGGCGGCTTCCCCATTGATGCTGAATTCGAAAATACTGGCCACCTTGTAAATGGATAGAAAAAGCTTTGAAAATTTTGCATTCGATACCGACTTGGTAGGCGGGGCAAGTATATAAGTCAATAAAATTAAGAGGAGCGACATCGATACTAAACTTACAAGGTGTAAGGGTATCCTGTCCATAACTGGTGCTCAAAATAAAACTGGCAAATATTACGAGGCAGAATCTCAAGTGTAATATTGTATTGGTGAATATAAAGGTATAGAAATCTCTTTACAAAAACACCAAATGCTTTACATTGCTTAGCTCGAGGGGCTCAATAGCGTTCTGCTCTCCAGTATCAGTATCTATAAGTAATTGGCCCGTTTCCGATACCCCTTTAATAGTACCCTTGCAGGCCTTGCCGTTTATAGAAAGATTGGACAAAACCCCGCGCTTGTAAAGTAAATTGTTGTAGGCTTCGTCTATCTTCTTGTAATTGCCAGCACGAAGTTCCAGGTAAAATTTCTCGAGCGGTATAAAAATGCGGTTTAAGCAATCTTCTAAAATAAAGCTGTTACCGGTAAGCAGTTTTAGCGAAGTGGGATTAGGTGCAGAAGGGTCGAATTGGGTTTGATTTATATTTATGCCAATACCTGCAACCGAGTATTTTAACGTGGAACCTTCAAGCATGTTTTCAATAAGTATGCCGGCAATTTTCTGATCATTTACATATATATCGTTAGGCCATTTTATTGCAACTTTTAATGAATCTGATTTTAAACATGAAGAAACAAATTCAGCCACTGCCAGGGCTACGGCCCGGGTAAGCCAAAACTGCCCGGTAACGGGCAAAAAACGGGGGTGCAGTATAATGCTGAACGTGAGGTTAGTGCCCGGCTCGGTAAGCCATGTGTTACCGCGCTGGCCACGGCCTGCAAACTGCTCCAGCGCCCAAACGGTAAAACCTTCAACAGGTGGGCGTTGCTTAAGCATGGTTAGGGCATATTGGTTAGTAGAGTCAACTTTATCGAGTTTATCGACTATCCGCCCTATAAAAAGTGTCCCGTCAGTAATCATTTGAAGGTAAAAATACTATCTTTGTAACTAATTATAACGCCTAATTGTACGAACAAAAATAACAGCATAAAAGGAGACCAGATCAAGAGAATGCGAAAAAAAGGGAAAACCCAAAATCCCGTTCAGTTAAAAGATGTTGTTTTAAACAGCATAGCAGATAAAAAGGGAAAGAATGTTGTCTGCCTGAACATGAAGAAAATATCCGGAAGCTTGTGTGACTATTTTATCATCTGTGAAGGAGATTCATCAGTACAGGTGGGAACAATAGCAAAAGCGGTAGAGAAGGGAATAGAGGACGCTACGGGCGAGCATGCTTATCATAAAGAGGGATATGCTAATGCGGAATGGATAGTGTTAGACTACGTTGATATAGTGGTACATATATTCCAGCCACACGCACGCGGTTTTTATAATCTTGAGTCACTTTGGGCCGATGCTGAAACAGAAGAAATTACAACAGAGCGTGAATATAAACACGTGTGAAAATCATGAGCGAGAACGAACAAACACCTAACCAGGTGCCAAATAATAATAGCAACCCAGGCCCTCAGGGCTCGGGTAAGCCTAAGTTACCTTTACCAAAAAAACCTTTTAAACCCAGGTTCACTATTTACTGGGTGTGGGGCTTTATATTGGTGGCACTCATCATTATTGAGGCTGTCAGCAATATGAACTTCTCGGTAAAAGAAGTTAACTTCCAATACTTTCAGGATAGCCTGTTGAACAACCACTACGTTGAGAAGATATCGGTGGTTAATAACGATGTGGCTGAAATAACCCTTAAACCGGAAGCGTTAAAACTGGCTAAGTTCAAGGACCTGCCACACACACCTCCGCAGTTTAAGATCAACATACTGGATCGCCAAACCTTCCACCAGGATTTGGACAATGCAGAGAAGAATTTTTCGGAAGCCGATAAGGTTGATGCAGAACCATCTACCCGTGCCGACTGGACAGGTATTTTGGGTTATGCCATACCCATTGCGGTAATGGTATTATTGTGGTTCCTCTTTATGCGACGCATGGGCGGCGGCGGCGGAAACCAAATTTTCAGCATTGGAAAATCGAAAGCAACTTTATTTGATAAAGACACTAACGTTAATATAACCTTTAACGATGTGGCCGGGCTTGAAGAAGCTAAGGTTGAAATAAAAGAAATTGTCGACTTTTTAAAGAACCCGCAAAAGTATGTGGCACTGGGTGCCAAGATACCTAAGGGCGCATTATTAGTTGGCCCTCCGGGTACAGGTAAAACGTTATTAGCAAAAGCAGTAGCAGGTGAAGCAAAGGTTCCGTTCTTCTCTTTATCAGGTTCTGATTTTGTGGAAATGTTTGTAGGTGTGGGCGCTTCGCGTGTACGCGATCTGTTCCGCCAGGCAAAAGAAAAAGCGCCGTGTATCATCTTTATTGATGAAATAGATGCCATTGGCCGTGCCAGAGGTAGAAACGTAGCACAAGGTTCGAACGACGAAAGGGAAAATACCCTTAACCAGTTGCTTACCGAAATGGATGGCTTTACCAACACAGCCGGTATTATAATACTGGCAGCTACCAACCGTGCCGATATTTTGGACAGAGCATTATTACGTCCGGGCCGTTTCGACAGGCAGATTTATGTAGATATGCCTGACCTAATTGAAAGAAAAGAAATTTTCCAGGTTCACTTAAAGCCATTGAAAATTGATACTTCGGTTGATATTGACTTTTTAGCAAAACAAACCCCGGGTTTCTCGGGTGCCGATATTGCTAACGTTTGTAACGAAGCAGCACTTATTGCGGCCCGTTATGATAAGAAGATAATTGGCAAGCAGGATTTCTTAGACGCTGTAGATAGGGTAGTAGGTGGATTAGAAAAGAAGAACCGCTTAATATCGCCAAGCGAAAAGAAGGTAATTGCATACCACGAAGCAGGCCATGCTTTGGTAAGCTGGCTGTTAGAATACGCTCATCCGTTAGTGAAGGTAACAATTGTGCCACGCGGTAAGTCGTTAGGTGCTGCATGGTACCTGCCTGAAGAAAGGCAGATAACCACAACAGAACAGTTGATGGATGAAATGTGTGCTGCATTGGGTGGCCGTGCTGCTGAAGAAATTATGTTTGGTAAAATATCTACCGGCGCTATAAGCGATTTGGAAAAGATAACCAAGCAGGCATATAGCATGATCACTATCTATGGATTGAATGCTAAGGTTGGCCATATCAGTTTCTATGATTCAACAGGTAGTTCTGAATATAACTTTACCAAGCCTTATAGCGAGAAGACCGCGCAGATGATCGACGAAGAAGTGCGTGAAATGATAAGTGGCGCTTACATTAAAACTAAGGAACTTATTAAAACCCACCAGGTGCAACTTACTGCTCTTGCAGAACAGTTGCTTGATAAGGAAGTGATATTTAAAGAAGACTTAGAAAATATAATTGGTAAGAGATTGTTTGAAAAAGAAGAGGCAATGCCTGTTTCAAAAAGGTCAACCAAAAATAGCAATGGTTCTGTAAGGACACCGGATGCCCCTAAGGCACCTGAAAATGGTACTCCTGTAGAAACGCCAAAAACGGAAGAGCCTAAAGCAGAAACCCCTGTGGCACCTGAAGTCCCTCCTGCAGTTAATGGTAATGGCCATGCTATGCCAAATGGCAATGGCCAACATACCGAAAACGGTAAGGGAACAACTGAAGAGAAGCAAGAAGAAACTCCTACAAAAGATACGCTGTTTTAAAATATGAAAGAGAGTACTGGCAGGGAAAAGGTATTGAAAGCTGTACGCAAGGCGCTCATCCATAAATCAGAAGCTGATTTCAGTGCAGCCGACAGCGACCCTGAAATTTATACTGCACCCGAAGAAGAATCGCTGGAATTATTATTCGCGAAGAACTTTAGTGCATTAAAAGGAGATTTTGTTTTTTGTGAAAAGCCAAGTGATTTTTCGGAGCAATTTGCAGCGTTAGTAAAAGAGCGCAATTGGACCGACCTGTTTTGCAAAGATGCAAAAATACAGGAGATGCTTAAAGCCGGCAGTGTTTCATTTATCTCGGAAGAAAGTGACTTTTTGAAATGTGATGTAGGCATTACCTTCTGCGAATGCCTGGTGGCCCGCACGGGTAGCATTATGTGCAGCTCCAGACAAATGTCGGGTAGGCGGTTACCGGTTTATTCAAATATACATATAACGGTTGCTTATGCCTCTCAACTGGTATATAACCTGAAAGATGCTTTTAAACTGCTAAAGAAAAAGTATGAAACAAACTTTCCTTCGCAGCTCACTGCCATTACGGGTCCTAGCCAAACGGCAGATATTGAGAAGACCCTGGTACGTGGTGCCCATGGCCCTAAGGAGATCTTCCTGTTCCTTATCGACGATACCCATATAGGCTAAGCACGTGAGTAACTTCTTTAAAAGAGCTCTTACCGGTGCCGTATTTGTTGTAGTAATGCTTGGCGGTATTTATTACAGCTATTGGTCACTGGCAGTTCTGTTCTTTATAATTGCTATGCTTGGCCTACACGAATTTTATTCGCTTCTTAAGTTTGCCAAATACGAACCGCAACGTGAAGTAGGTATGTTTGTGGGTGCCGTTATATTTTTACTCTTTATTTTCAGGTACGCACTTTTTGGCGAAATGATATTTACCCTCATGCTTCCTTTTATTGCTGCAGTATTTTTTGTTGAACTGTATCGTAATGTCCCTAATCCGTTTACCAATATAGCGCTTACGCTTACAGGCGTTATATATATAGTATTACCATTTGCATTATGGGTCAACTATGCGTGCCCATATGCACCTGTATATAATAAGTTTATGGACCAGCTAATTGCTTCCTTTAGCGCAACTAAAGAATATAACTGGCATATATTGACCGGTTATTTTCTTATTCTGTGGACAAATGATACAGGTGCTTATTTGAGTGGAGTGGCTTTGGGCAAACATAAATTATGGGAGCGTATATCTCCTAAAAAAACATGGGAAGGTTTTTTTGGAGGAGTAATATTAAGTATAGTAGTAGCTTATTTTTTATCAAAACCGTTTACTGAATTGTCTCCCATATTATGGATGATTATTGGGTTGCTTGTGGGTGTTTTTGGTACCATGGGCGATCTGGTTGAATCGTTATTTAAACGTAGTATAGATGTAAAAGAATCGGGTGGAATATTGCCGGGACATGGTGGTATACTCGACCGATTTGATGGGGTTTTACTTTCAACTCCTATTGTACTAACAATAATTCAAATTGCTGAGTTCGTCAGCAATGTAGTAAACGGCTAAGGCATTTGAGTTGTTGAGAACCTATTGATAATTTATGGAGGTTTTTACTTAAGCCTTGGTACTTTTGTATCAATAACACATTATTATCAGAGGGTAGAATGAATTTATTGGGAGCACCTCATGTTGTCGCAATAGAAACGCTGAAAATCAATAAATTATGAATGCAAACGACAATTGCGACATGAATTTTCCAGGCAGAAACAGTGTGAAAATGCTGAAAATCAGTGAAAAGAGTAACAATAGAATGTTTATAGCGACAGAAACCGACATTTTACGACACTATTTAGGACAAGGCTAAATGGTTTAAAATATAGCCATAATTTAGATTTTCCTACATTTGCAGTCCCAAAATCATAACACATAAAGTATGAGCACACAGACTAAGGCTAGTGAGAAGAATACCGAAAAGAAACACGTAAGTATGTATGAAGCAGTGTTAGCGCGTTTTAATACAGCGGCTAAGCTCTACAACCTACCTGAGGATATAGCAGCAATGCTTATTACCCCACAAAAACAGGTTAAGGTTTCACTTCCGGTAGTAATGGATAATGGCAAGATACAAGTGTTCGAAGGATACCGTATTGTGCACTCTACATACTTAGGCCCATCAAAAGGTGGTATACGTTATGCCCCAGATGTGAATGATGATGAAGTAAAAGCATTAGCTGCCTGGATGACCTATAAATGTGCTGTTGCCGGTTTACCATACGGCGGCGCAAAGGGTGGCATTACCTGCGATCCAAGAAAGATGTCGGCTGGCGAATTAGAACGTATGACCCGTGCCTATACATTAGCTATGAGCGAAGTATTTGGTCCTAATAAAGATATTCCTGCACCGGATATGGGCACAGGCAAGCGCGAAATGGCTTGGATAGTTGATGAGTATTCTAAGATCAGAAGAGAATACCTGCCAGGCGTAGTAACAGGTAAGCCAATTACCTTAGGTGGTTCACGTGGCCGCGAAGCTGCGACCGGAAGGGGTGTTATGATACATACCATCGAGGCTATGAAAAAGATCGGCATTGACCGTAAAAAAGCATCAGCTGCTGTTCAGGGCTTTGGTAATGTAGGTTTAAATGCTGCTAAGTTGCTTAGCTCAAAAGGCATTAAGATCGTTGCAATATCTGACCATACTGCAGCATTCCACAATGAAAAAGGTTTTGATATTGATACAGCAATTAAATACGCGCAAAAGAATAACAACGTATTGCAAGGCTTTACCGGCGGTGATTTAATTAGCAATGAGCAATTACTTACACTTGATGTAGATGCGCTTATACCGGCAGCTATACAAAACCAGATTAACGAAGAGAACGCACACAAAATACAAGCTAAGCTTATTGTAGAAGGCGCTAATGGTCCTACCGAATTTGGCGCTGACGCTATATTGAATGAAAAAGGCATTACTGTAGTTCCTGATATCTTGGCTAACTCAGGTGGTGTAACCGTATCGTACTTCGAATGGGTGCAAAACCAATATGGCCACTACTGGAAGGAAGAAGAAGTAAATGCTAAGCATGACTTTGCAATGGAAACAGCTTTTGAACAAGTGTGGTTCAATGCACAACAATACAAGACAAGTCTTCGTATAGGTGCATACATCACAGCTTTCAAAAAGCTTGAAAAGGCTATCCGTTACAGAGGCGCATACTAATAACTAACTACATACCTAAGAGGAGGGATGTTTCATAGCAAGAAGGAACTGATATTTATTACGCTTGCTATGTTCTTTGCTGCCGATGCTATTACAGCAGAACTTATAGGTGGTAAGCTGATACACTTTATGGGGCTTACCCTAAGTATCGGTGTAATACCATGGCCGGTCATCTATCTTGCAACCGACGTTATTAATGAGTTCTATGGTAAGAAAGGGGTAAGGCGATTATCGATAATAACGGCGTGCCTTATAGCATATACTTATATTATACTCTACATAGCCATGAGTATACATGCTTCCAGTAACTCGCCTATATCCGATTCTGTTTTCGCAAATGTATTCGGGCAATCGATGTGGTTAATAGTAGGTAGCTTGGTTGCATTTGTGTTCTCTCAATTAGTAGATAACAGCATCTTTTGGATGTTGCGTAAGAAGACGGGCCACGCCATGATATGGTTGCGGTCAACAGGCTCTACAATTGTATCGCAATTGGTAGATACGTTTATTGTGTTGGGTATTGGCTTCTGGTTACAAGGCAAACTAAGTACGGCAGATTATCTTCACCTGGTTTTGGTGCAATACTTGTTCAAGATAACGATCGCAATTATTGCTACACCTTTAATATACGGCGGGCATAATTTGATATTCAGAGTGCTTGGTAAGGAAGAAGCACATAGTATATTAGAAGAGACAGCTAAGCATTCCTTAGGGGATGACTATATAGCAGGCAAACACTAGAACTTCATATACTCCTGTGGATTAACAGGGTTGCCTTTGTACCAAAGTTCAAAATGCAAATGCGGTCCGGTAGTTAATTCGCCTGTGTTCCCGACAATAGCAATAACATCTCCTGCCTTTACATAGTCACCTTCTTTCTTAAGCAATACGGAGTTGTGTTCGTAAACAGAAACCAGGTTGTTGTTATGCTGAAGTATGATTACGTTACCGGTAGCAAGGGTCCAGGTAGAAACAATAACGGTACCATCAAGGGTCGCCTTGATCGCCTCGTTCTCTTTAGATACAATATCGATACCATAATGCCCAGCTGAAGGATTGAAGCCATTGGAGACATAGCCTTTCAGAGGAGTAAAGAAGAAGTAATCGCTAATAGTGCTATTGCCTGATGACTTATCCTGGTTCTTGTTTAGGGATACTGATACATTATAAGGGTTCTGCGCTTCAACCGAATGGCGTAACATGGAATCATCGTGAGAAGGGGGTACAAAGGTGGTGGTATGCTTAGTGGTGTCGGTATGGTTCTTTTGAGCAAGCGTATCATGTTTCGGTGCCTCACCCGATAATATGCGACGTATGTTCTCTATATACTGTTGTCGGGCTATTAACTCATTATTGAGCGAGTCGGTCTTCAGGCTAAGTGCTATTAAGTTCTTTCTCATATTAACATCAGCGTACCCCGGTATATACTCACGTAAAGGGGTAAACGCAACGGCCCATATCACGAGTAGTATAAGTAGTACTATTGCTCCGCCTGTGATGGTAAAGAGTGCAATAGGGGAGATGCGCAATGAAAAGCGTTCTTCGAAAGTATCTTCCTTACGAATAATGAAGAAGTACCTGGTTCGAAGTCGTGTTAAAAGACTCTTCTTTTTGGCGGGTTCTACCATAGGGCAAAGATAAGAGAAACTATTAGCGCGTTAAACAAAAAGCCCCGCCACGAGTACTCTGGGCAGGGCCTTTATATAATACGTAATAGTAATATTAGTCAAGTTCTACTTGTTGCATATTGAAGGTAAGATTAACAATAGCTTGGTAATCTTCTCCTGCTTCGCGCATATCTTCATCATCTTCTTCGTAATACCAGTTAATAATAACTTGGTTGCCCTGGCGGTGAATGGTTTCGAGTTTTTTAAGTACATCCAAAATACACTTCGAAGATGCAGTATTGAAATACTCGAGTTGAATATCAACCTGAGTTGGAGAAGTAGGAGCGCCTGCATATCTTTCAAGGCTTTCTACTAATGGTTTGTAAAACTCAACAGAGTTCTCAGGAATAGATCTTCCTTTTATTTCAAGTTTCCCTTGTTTTGAATCGAATTTGATAGAAGGGGTCTTAGGGCTGCTTTCGATAGTTATTACTTCCATAGCGTGTGTTTAGTTAATAGGGTTGTTATTGTTCTATCACAACATTAAGTGTGAAAAATGAAAAATTGTCGTTAATAGGCACGAAGTCATAGAAAAGAGGCTTGCCTGTACGACGTGCTATATCTATCATTCCAAGTCCTCCTCCTCCTTTTTCCGACATCTGCCCGTTATTCAAAGTTCTTTTGTAGTGTTCTTTTACTTCCTCAGGGCTTAATGCATTAATTTCATCCATCTTCTTTTTAAGAAGTGGAACGCGATCGTTCTTAATGTAATTACCGGTTATAACATTGTAATGACTGTTCTCTTTACCAATCATAAATATAGCGGTACGAGCCATTTCAGCATTAGCCTCTAATGAAGGATCGTCCATATGATGGTAAAGGTTCTGCAATAGTTCTACTAAAACTATATATACTTTCTTACGAAGCTTAGGCTCTTCTTGCATATTATCCATCTTCGACTCGATGATCTGAAGAATGGATGTAAGCAATTCAGCAGTAATATCACCCTTGAAAGATAACAGGATGTTATTACGGTCCATTTTGTCGTAGAAATCGTGAATATCCATGTCTATTTCAGAGTTTCTTGTGGTTTAATTTATTGGTTCTATACTGAGTCATCAAATCAGGTCTTAATGAGAAGAGGCAAATATAATAAAAATGGTATGTTCGACAAAATCAGGAATTTAAGGCTCGTTTATAGGGTTTTATCAGCTTCGATGGTTATAGGTACTTAATTCCAATTACAAGGATATCATCTACCTGTTCAAAATCACCTCTCCACGTTAAAATGGTCTTTAATAAGTGGTTTTCTTGTTCATTTACAGGCAAATTCTTAATTTCCTGCAAAGTTTCTAAAAAGCGGCGTATCATAAATTTCTTACCCTTATCGCCTCCAAACTGGTCGGCATACCCATCACTGAAAATATAAAGAGTTTCTCCTTTCTGTAACTTGTGTGTATGATTAGTAAAGGTCCGGTGGAGGCCAATTTGTGAACCACCTATTGGCATTTTGTCGGGATCTACTTTCTTCAGTTCACCAGAGCCTGCTATTATAAGCGGGCGGTTTGCACCTGCATATTCAACTTCACCGGTATTTTTATTGAAAACGCAAAGGGCTACGTCCATTCCATCGGTTGTGTCAATGGTGCTAATACCTTGTTTAAGGGCAGTTTGCACCATAGTATTTAGGTTGTTGAGGATGGTTGAAGGTTTGGTAATACCTTTTTCTAGCACAATTTGATTAAGTAAATTATGGCCAATCATGCTCATTAGGGCACCAGGTACACCGTGGCCCGTGCAGTCGGCAGCAACCATAATAAGTTTATTATCCTGTTCGCCAAACCAATAAAAATCACCACTTACAATATCTTTAGGTAAATACAGTACAAATGAGTCTGGCAGATATTGCTTGATTTCTTCGAGTGGTGGAAGAATAGCTTGCTGTATGCGTTTAGCATATTCAATACTACTGGTTATATCGCGATTCTTCTGGGCTAGCTCATGGGTGCGTTCTTCTACTTTGGCCTCTAATACTTTTTTCTCTTTTTCAATACGCCTTGTACGGTATTTAATAAATCCAAATAAACCACCAAGAATTAAAATAATAGAGCTAGCATAAAACCAGTTTGTTTTCCAAAAAGGAGGAACAATATTTATTGAGATGGCTGCACCAACCTGGCTCCAAACACCATCGTTATTACATGCTTTAACTCTAAATACGTAATGCCCCGGAGGCAACTGCATATAATTAGCCCAGTGGTGAGTTGTTGGTAAAGACCAATCAGCATCTGCCCCTTCAAGTATGTATTTATACTTATTCTCTGAAGGCATTTCATAATCTAATCCAATGAAAGAAAAAGAAATGGTATTATTTTTCCACGAAAGCTCTAAGTGTTTCTTTTCTGAAACAAGTGTGTCTGGTAAATATTCTTTGCCAAATAATTCGCACGAAGTAATACTTACGGGCGGCTCATGCATATTACCAGTAACTTGTTCAGGTATGAAAGATACAATACCTGTAGTACTACCAAAATACATCCTTCCGTCGGCAGTTTTTAAAAATGCTCCCTGGTTAAACTCATCTGATGGAAGTCCATCTCCCTTATCGAAGTTTTTAAATGCACTGCCCGCTTCATTAACTATATTAGGGTTCAACCTGGCTATGCCTTTATTTGTACTGATCCATAAGTTGCCATCTTTATCTGGTAAAATACTGTATATATAATCGTTAGGCAAGCCATCCTTCATAAAATAATGCGTGAACTTCTTTTGACTGATGGAATATTTATTGAGCCCAATGCTTGTTCCTAACCAAAGATTTCCCGCTTTATCTTCATACATACAATTGACAGTATTGGATGACAATGAGTTGTTTCCTGTAGTCTTTTTTATAATAGATATTTTCCCTTCGGGGCTGTAACAATTAACCCCACCACCATCTGTACCTATCCACATATTGTTTTGTGAATCTTCCATAAATCCATATACATGATTATCACTAAGTCCGTTGTTTACAGTAATGCGATCAATGGTAGAATGCTTTTCATCATAAACAAATACACCCTTGTCGTAAGTAGCTATCCAGATTTTACCAGTATGATCTTGGGTGATGCCTGTAACAGATGTTTTTGTAATAGCAATGTTAAGACTGTCAATATTTATAATTTTCTCCGTGAGCAGGTTGTAGCCAATTACTCCGCTGCCCCATGTTCCAATCCATAAATTATCCCCTTTGTCAATGAATAAGGAAATAATAGAAATATTGTGGATGGCCCTTGTAAGTTCATTATTCTGAGAGTAAGTTCGTGTCGTCTCATCATATACTCTCAATCCTGAACCATTCGTACCTATCCATAATCTACCGCCTGCATCCCTTGCTATAGACATAACCATGTTAGCAGCGCGATTGGCGGTGTCCTTATAAATTACAAAGTTTCTCTTTTCAGGAATATAATAACCAACACCATTGTTGGTTCCAACCCATAATATGTTCTCTGCGCTTACATAAAGACTATTGCAAAAATCTTCATTAAAATCAATTGAATTGCCCGTGTGGCTGCGTTTGTATGATATATAAGCCCGCTTATCCTCATCGTATCTAAAAAGCCCTTCTCCGTTATTTCCTGCCACCCAAATATTACCGGTTTTATCTTTTACAATACTGCTTATTATTCTAGGTTCCTTGTAATATGTTGTATCTGCTGTTGTAGTATATAATTTATTGAATCTTTTAGTCGCAATGGGAAAAGCCTCTAGTCCCGCACCTTTAGTGCCAATCAATAGTTCATCTCTTCCTTTCTCATAATAAAGTGAACTAATGTTGTTGATATATTCAGATAACGTTTTTGCTTCAGTAGGTTGGTAAAAATTCTGTGATTTACCTGTTCTCTTATCAAAACTGTAAAGCCCGCCACCAAAGCTTCCCACCCAAATAACTCCCGACGCATCTTCCGTTATCGACGATATGTAATCAAATGAAGCTGACGAAGTATCTTTTAACTCAAGCGGATAGGTGGTGATTTTTTTAGTGTGCCTGTCAAATTTGCAGATGCTGTTAAAATCTGTTCCTAACCAAATAGTGCCATTCCTATCTTCAAAAATGGTACGTATATTATTCTTATCCGGATGAAAAGAATTTACGTGAAGATAATTCTCAAACTTGCCAGTATATAAACTATAAGTGCTCAACCCCCCATCAGTACCTATCCATAATAATCCTGTAGTATCCTCAAATAAGCAGTTTATAAAGTTTGTGGCTAAAGAATTCGAATCGAGCGGATTGGTTTTAAATAGGGTTATTCCATTTCCATCAAAACGGTTAAGACCATCTTGTGTACCAAACCACATAAAGCCATGTTTATCTTGTATGATGCAGTTTACTACCCCCTGCGAAAGCCCCTGTTCTGCAGTTACTGTGCGGTAACGATATTGTTCCTGAGCCCAGGTAAAAGTTACCGGGCAAATGAGCAGTGAAAGAAATAATAAAAGGTGGTAGCAGTTTTTTGCCCTTAGCATGATTAATTAGTTGCAGTAAAATTAAGAAAACAAAGCGCATCATTATAAAACGCTTAGGTATAAGATATTATAAGTAAAATAACATACTTTTGTAAAAAGGGCTCAATGGTTCCATTGCAATTATTTGGTGAAAGCTTTTCCTTTGCTGTTAAAGCATTGGTGCAAAATAAATTGCGCAGCATTTTATCGTTATTGGGTATAACCATAGGTATTTTCTCAATTATAGCAGTTTTTACTTTTATCGATTCTTTTCAACTAAGCCTTCAAAAGGACGTAAATAACCTTGGAAGCAATGTTATTTACGTAGAAAAGTGGCCCTGGACTTTTGGTAAGGATTACCCGTGGTGGAAATACTGGGACAGGCCACAGCCTACCATGAATGAAATGGACTTTATACAGAAAAAATGTAAAAGTGCCGAAGCTTCTGCTTTTACTTTTGGCACAAATTCAACTGTTGAGTATTTAAACAGTTCGGTTGATAATGTTAGTGTGAATGGAATATCAGACGACTATAATCACGTAGTTAACTGGGTACAGATAGATAAAGGAAGATATTTTACACCAAATGAATTTAGTAGTGGAACTAATGTCGCAATTATAGGGTGTGATGTTGCTTCAGGTTTATTCAACAATCAGGATGTAATTGGGAAATATATAAAGGTATTAGGCAGAAAAGTATTGGTTGTTGCCGTAATGAAGAAACAGGGGGAGAGTAAGCTGAGTAATATAAATATGGATGTCTCCGTATTAATGCCAGCCAATTTTGAGCGTACATTGTTGGACATGCATAATATGTGGATGCCTAAAGTTTTATTAGTTAAGGCAAAAGAAGGTGTGACCAATGCCCAGCTTATTAGTGAATTACGTGGTATTATGCGCTCAGTTCGAGAGTTGAAACCAGAACAGGAGGACAATTTTGCCTTGAACGAATCGAGCATGGTAAGTAAAAATTTCACTTCACTGTTTGATATTGTAGCCGTAATAGGATGGGTGATAGGTGGTTTTTCAATATTAGTTGGAGGCATTGGTATTGCCAATATTATGTTTGTGTCAGTTAAAGAAAGAACGTCACTAATAGGGATTCAAAAATCACTAGGCGCAAAGAATTATTTTATACTGATGCAGTTCATTATTGAGGCGATCTTGCTTTCGCTGATAGGGGGCTTGTTAGGTATTTTGGTTGATGGTACAGCAGTGTTAATTGGTAATGCGAATGACATGGGCCTTGTACTAACATTCAGTAATGTAATGTTAGGCATTACCATATCAGTGCTTATTGGACTAATATCAGGGTTTATACCTGCATATACAGCATCACAACTCGATCCGGTAGAAGCTATTCGCTCAACTTATTAATAAGGTATGGTAGGATTCAGTAAAAAACGCCCTTTAGTAGTTACCATATTTAGTATAATAGGCTGGATAATGGTTATACTTAATTTCCTAATTGCGTTCTCTCCTGCCATTAAAAAGATAAATGAGTTTTACCCGGCTTTATTTAGTCTTGTTATGTGCTTACAGTTTATTTCAATGGTTGGCGTTTGGTATATGAAACGCTGGGGTGTTGAATTATTTGTAGCTTCTTTTTTTGCTAAAGATATATTATCGGTTTGCATGGATGACTTTAGTTTCACCAGTGTAACATTCGCTATTTCGGTTGTTCTTATAATTGTATTGCTGTTCTACTATCGCAGTATGGACAGGAATCTATAGGAAGTCTGTTTATTCTTTTATAAACTTATTATAGAAAACTTCACCTGTATTGCTTACCTGCATTATATACAATCCTGCAGCTAATGCCGAAATATTGACGGAGTAATCATTATGGTTTTGTAGCGCATCTTCTGATATATGGCAGTACACTACTTTCCCCATCATATCTGTAATTTGTATTGTTGTGGGCCCATTACCTTCACCTTCGTACTGAAAAGTTAAAATGCTTTTAGCAGGATTAGGGAAAATATATATTCTTTTTTCTGCCATGGTATTATAATATATTCCGGTTAAAACAGGGCTGACCCATTGAGCAATATTGTTAATAGAGCTGCCATCTACTTCGGCAAAACTGCCACCTGCAAATAAGACAGAATCATATCCCCGTAAAGTGTAAACTGCCCTGCCATTAGTAACCCCCGAACCTAGACTTGACCAGTTAGTTCCATTCCATGATGCAATGTTCCGAACTAATTGGCCACCGGCACTATCAAAAGTCCCCCCAGCAGATAGTATTCCATTATTGCTGCATAAAGAATATACTTCCCCATCAGTGCCACTGCCGGCAGGTGTCCATTGTACACCATCCCACATAGCAATATTTCTTACAGCTTGTCCTCCAGCACTATCCATCCCTCCGGCTGCATATAACTTAGAATTATAGACACATAGTGCATAAACATGCCCACGTATACCTGTATTAACAGGCGACCATACTGTATCATTCCAAACTGCAATATTGTTCGCAAGTTGCCCGTTTACAGAATCAAATGCCCCTCCAGCATATAACCGGCCATTATACACAGCCAAGGCAGCCACACCTTTACCATGAAGGTCAGGGGGAAGTGAAGTTCTTTTAGGGTTTATTCCATTTACAGATGACCAAATTGCTCCATTCCACCGGGCAATATAATTAGTAGCCATGCCACCTGCACTGTCAAATCCGCCACCGGCGTATAGTTGCCCTTTATAAACACAAAGTGCGAATACGGGTTTATTTGTTCCGGTGCCCAATGCGGACCAGTTTGTGCCATTCCATTGGGTAATATAGTGCGATGTATTATTTCCGGCACTATCAAATTGGCCACCAGCATATAGCCTTGAACTGTAAGTACATAATGCAAAAACAGTGTTATTAACCCCGTTACCAAGAGGCGACCAGTTGTGCCTATTCCATTGAACAATATTATTAGCGGGGTTATCAGCGGCAGTAAATCCTCCGCCGGCGTATAGCACAGAATCGAAATAACAAATGCTATATACAGTATTATTAATTCCGTTGCCTATTTGCGACCATACCTGCGCTTTTAGTTGAACAAGCATAAAGATAAAGGCAAATAAAGTGCTGATCTTTTTCACGGAAGAAGTTGAAAAATTATTGTTGAAAATATGTCAGGCTATTACCAGGTAATAGTAACATACCCATTCCCTGTTTCGTAACTTGCTGTAAAAGTTAAACCACTAATTGCACCTCCATTTGCTGCAGGGTAACTCGAGCCGCCGCCGCCGCCGGCTCCAAACCCGCCGCCGCCGCCATAATATCCGCCGCCGCCACCACCTCCGGGATTAAAATTACAGCCGCTATTGCAGCCGTTTGTATAGCCCTGTAGGCCACCATTACCACCAATTCCGCCACTGCCTGCAGTTGCAGCCGTACCTGTGCAGGTAGCCTGAGTAGGGTCAGGGCAAGCGCCTCCATTTGTATTAATATTACTTGACACTCCTGCTGCGCCTGCGGCAGCTGTAGTTGCTCCCAATCCAAATTCATTACCATGGCCACATACACCACCTGCATTAGTACCACCTCCGTAACCACCGTTAGATCCGTTAGGAGCACCTCCACAACTAGGAGTTGCCGGGCCGTTCCACCAATTTGTGTTATACCAGGTTGTCGTTAACTGTCCACCATCAGCCTCAATGTATTGTACAAAATCTCCTCCTGCTCCGCCTGCAACCAAAACTCTACTTGCAAGGGCTGTACTGCCACTTCGTAAGTCACTTGCGCCGCCGCCGCCGCCTGAACTACTTTCAAGATAAGAGGCTGGTTCAACACAACTTCCACCGGCAATTGTTGTCCAGATTGTTCCAGTTCCCCCGCTTTCATCACCTGAATACCCGCCTGAACCAGCTGCACCTGCAGTGGTAGAAGATCCTGTACCACCCTTACATCCAACATCAGCATAAAGAGTTGTTCCTGCTGAAGTAGCATACGTAGCTCTGACTCTTGCCCCTTCGGCACAAGGCGAAACTAAAGGTGTTACACCGCTACAAGGAGCACATGATTGCACGGTCCATTCACTCCAACTATCACCACCACCACCACCAGCCATATCAATAGCTACTGAGTGCATTCCAGCAGGAACAGTAAATGAGACATGTGCACCACAAGTATTAAAAGTACAAGAACATTGAGAAGATACTGTAACATAAATTGCATTGCTGGCACTGGTACATCCACTAGAGGAAGTTTGAGTTACTGTTATTTCGTTACTGCCTGCTGCGGTCCACTGTACAGTAATAGAGCTACCAGTTGATGAACCTATTATTGTTCCACGTGTAACCGACCAAGTGTAGGTATTTCCCGCAGTATTGGGTACTGAAAATTGCAGTGTTTGACCTATTGCAACACATCCGGGATCACAAGCGGGTCCTACGTAAGTTGCACCAGTTAATGAATCGAGTTCACTTATTGGAGTTGGCGCACTTGGTGATGCATTTACCACAACAGCTACGGTAGAAGATATACTACAAGCACCTTCAGTACATATTACCGTGTAAGTACCACTGGCAGCAGTTGTTGCACTTGCTATACTTGGATTTTGCGATGCAGATGTAAAACCATTGGGTCCTGACCAACTATACCCTGTAACAGTACCGCCTGTATTTGTACAGGTTAGGTTAACGGTGGAACCGGCGCAATAAGGGCTAGCTGTTACACCAGCTGTTTGCGTAGTACCAGCAGCCACACTAATATTAACTGTAGATATTGGGCTTGAACCGCAACCGTTAGATGCAGTAACAGAATAAGTGCCGGCATCACCTACTACTGCGCTTGTAATAGTAGGGTTTTGCTGGCTAGATGTAAATCCGTTTGGCCCCGTCCATGTATAAATAGATGCACCTCCTGAAGCAGTTAAATAAATAGTAGAGCCTGTGCAAACTGATGTACTGGTGGCTCCCGCTGTAATGCTAGGGGGAGATCCGGTACATAAGCACCAAAAAGAGTTCCATGTAGTGCCACTATATATTTCATAACATTGGGTGGTAGTATTGTAAAGTAATAGGCCTGCAGGCGCAGAAGCTGATATGGCATTCATTTGTCCTGTTGTGAGGCAAGGTAATACGAAGCCTTCGGCAACTGCACTATTAGCAGTATTTGAGCCCGGATTCTGAGAAAGATCGAATGCTACACCGGTTTGCGGGTTTACAGTAACTGTTGCAGTACTTATGCTCATATTTTGAGCAGATACTACACGAGAAATAAATACAATAAGAAAGAATAAAATAATTTGTCCCGAACTCCTAATGGAGCTTAATAAGCGAATATGTTTTTTAGTTACTCTCATGAAGCGTGAATCTTTTACTTTTTAATGAGGTTATCTCCTGACAATGAAATCCTCTTATTTTTTTATTAATATTTTTTTATGATAAACATTAGTTGAGGTAGCTACAATTAAAAAATAGACTCCATTTGGTATCTCGGTATATAATTTAAATTCATTAATACCAGTATTAACGGTTTTGTTTTCCGTAAGTATATTTTGCCCTAAATCATTAGTTAGGCTTATTGTATAAGCCGCGTTATCATTTTCTATGGAATTAATTTGAACATCGATAAAATTACTCGTGCCATATGCATTTATTGTAGTGCTGTTATGATTGCCACATGCTGTAAACGAAACACTACCGGCTATTACTGTATTGCCATCAAAATCAGTTTGAGATAATCGGTAGTATGAAGTCCCAAAAAGAGGACTGGTATCAACTGTAGAGTAATTAAGTGTGGTGCTACTATTACCTGCACCTTTTACAATAGCAACTGCCTGGTAATTTATTCCATCCGAACTTCTGGCAATAGTAAAATAATCATTGTTTACTTCTGTAGCAGTACTCCAATGAATAATCGCCTCATTATTTTGACATTCAACATTAAATGAAAGCAATTTTATAGGTAACGGAGAGTGGCTATTAGCAAGTGTCCACGAACGGAACCAGTTAGCAGAGCTTACTGCAACTGTAGCCAAATTACCAGTACTACCACCTGCAGTGTTAGCGCCTGAGATACTTGGCAAATAATCGCCCCAATTGTTTTGGGTAGAATTATAGCGTTGGGGTATCAACTGTCCATCCATTGGCTGCACATTAGGTGAAGAAACTTCTGAACTGGCATCGGCTGCACCTAAGTAATAAAAGGTAAGTGCAATAGTAGGTGAACTACCTGCAGTATATTTATGTTGTGCCGTTACACCACTTGGTAGATAAGTATTGGCAATGCCGCCGGCATCCCCGGCATCAATTACCCAGAAACGATCTACCGCATTGTAAGAGTCATCAGCAACTGATGGTAGAGGGTTACTTTGGGCATACTGGGCACGCATATTGGTAACATCGTAAGGCATCCCATCAATTGATTGAGTACCGTTGGCGTTATCAGGTTGGGTATCCCAGGTAGAAAACTCAATGGCAGCATTACCTGTTCCGGCATTAGTGCCTGCAGCACTTACTACTGCCGTTAAAGGAATAGGAGTAAGATCGGTATATACAAAAGGTAATGTATAAGTCCCAGTGTTGGCTCCTATATTCCATTGCACCATATTAAACTCAGCCTCAGTTATAATACCAGTACCTGCATCAGCCAAAAGAGCGGTTGTATTTAAATTATCAATAACAAAGTAAGTTTGAGTTAAATTAGATGCGCTGTAACTACCGTTACCGCTCGCTCCAATTTTTAAATACCCTGAGGTAATATGAATACGGGCATGCTGGCCAAAACCCATTGTCGGCAATAAACCAATTAATAATAATATATATAATGCCTTCTTCATTCTATTTATGTGCTAAACCCCTTGAATGTGTACGTTGTAGTTTTATTTTTGTTAGGATTTATTAATAATTACCATATTATAACAACTAGCCCATTACCACCATTTTGTGCTGCATTTCCGCCACCACAACCACCACAGCCTCCTTCGCCAACACCGGAAACATAATTCGACATAGTAGTTGCCACTGCTGTTGTGCCTACCCCTGTGGCATTAGTATTGCCCTGTAGACCTCCTGCTCCGTATCCGGCAGGTGTATAACTTGCCACGGAAGCTCCAAAATTGGTGAACTTTCCGTTTGTAGTGTACGATGAGCCGCCGCCGCCGCCGCCTGCACCATAGCCACCACCTGAATAACCGCCACCACCACCGCCATAATAACCGCCACCGCCGCCACCGGCAGCATCATAACTACTAGACCGGCCGGCGCCGCCAGTATAGGCAGCCCCTGCATATCCTGTTTGGCTATTACCAACACCGCCAGCTCCACCTGCTGCTTGCGTTCCGCCACCGGCTGAGCCAACTTCATATGAGGCATTACTTGCGCCACCTGTTGACCCGCCACCGGCGCCACCATAACCAACGCCATTTGTTACTGAGCCACCCGTATTATAAACTGCATCTCCGGCACCACCGGCACCACCAGCAACTACTAAATAAGTTCCACCACTGGTAATGGCTGACATACCGCCACCTGAGCTGGCATAATAATTTGAATTACTTACGGCTCCGCCACCGCCATAGCTTGTTGAAGTACCAAAAACTACGCCTCCTTGACCAACAATTATTGTGAGGTTGGTTCCTTCATAAGTTGTTACATTCAATGTTCCTGACACATAGCCCCCGCTGCCCCCGCTATTATAATACCCCGGATCGTAAGAGCCACCACCACCTCCTGCGCCCCAACATTGCACTGTACAAGTTGTAATACAAGTAGGTACAGCCCAGGTTTGATTTGAGCCTGTATAAGTAAATACCTGGCTGCCATGTGCACATGTGGAAGTTACAGTAACAGCATAGTTAGTTGTTGTTGAGCCGCATGAATTAGTGGCAGTACAGCTAATGCTATAAGTTGTTTCGGCAAGTACTGCAGCGGTGACCGTAATAGAGGTTGTTCCTTGTCCTGAAACTAAAGTTCCGACTTGGGTGGGTACCGTCCACGAATAAGAAGTAGCGCCTGCAACAGCCGAAATGGAATACACGTTACCGGTTGAAAGGGCAGTAATACTGTTGCTGCCGGTTATAACTGGTGAACCTGGTGCACCACTGCAAGGGCATACAATAGTTTGCCATGAACTTGTTACAGTATAATAAGTTTCAAGACAGTTAGTAGTGGAATTAAATATCAAGGTGCCGCTTGGTGGGCTGAGGGCATTGCGCTGTGTTGTGGTCATAGTTGGTAACAATACCCCTCGGCGGGTAGCAGTAGAAAGATCTAATACAGCATATTTGCTTGGTGTGGCACCACTATCACTTATACCTATATTTTGGGCAAAAAGTGGAGTGGCAGCAAAAAAAGATAGGAGTGGAATAAAAAGATGTAATATCCATTTTTTACTATACCCTTTAATATTTTTATTTATAATATTCATGTTCTATTTATAACACCATTATCCTTACTGTATGTTTATTAGATATAGGGCTCCGTACCAAATACTATGGCCAAAAGTAGCTTCATAATTCCCTGTTGCTGCAGTTGTAATAGCTATACCAAAATCTGCGTAATCATTTTCAGCATCAGTACTTCCACCTGCCCAGGTATCCGAATTCCATGTAGGCACAGATGCGGTAGAATTAAAATATGCAGAACCAAAACCAAGAACGTAGGAATTCGCATTTTCTGTTAAGCTTAAAGTAGTTGTTGCACCAGTACCCGAACAAGGGAGATAATTCATATTACTTGCATATGTACCTATATAGGTATTGGAGTTTACAAAGTTAGCAGCAGATGGTGTTCCGCAAAATCCCTTTAAGGCTACTGCGAAGTTGTCATAATAAGTAAATCCGGTTTCTGTTACAGTTATGTGGTATGTAGCAGCGGTTGGCGCAACAAACCAATAAAGAGCAACCGCAGCGTAATGATTATCATAAATTTTACCATAAAAAGTAGCAGCCCCTGTCCACCCTCCTGTCACAGCAACGGAACCTGTAAAGGCGCTGCTATACCCTTCACATGCAACAACAACTAATTCGTTGGTGCCACCCGTAGTAATAGAAAGAGTATTTGTAGCTGTACCACTTGTTACTGCACTTCCATCAATCACAATATTATCACTACACGTAGTTACTGTTACCGGATAAGTTGTAGTTGCAGTGCCACAAGCGTTATTCTCGCTTATCTGCATACTGTACGTTGTGCTGGCACTGCTTGCTGCAGTTAAAGAACAAGCATTTGTAGTTGCACCCGCAGTAATAGTTCCTAAGGACGCAGATGAAGGACTCCAGGCGTAGCTGTTAATATTGGTGGCAGTTATAGCAGGTACAGAATAGGTGTTATTAGTAGAGTTTATAGTAATAGGTGTTGTACCTGTTACTACCGGAGCAGAAAGCGTGGTTTGTGTTTCTACTGCTAATCCGGCACTGGCAGTACTCGCACTACCACATGCAAAATTTGTTTGTACAGTAATATTACCGGTTCCGGCAGAACCAGCAGCAGTTACTGTAATAGTATTGTTAGTGGCAACACCAACTATAGTACCTACAGCACCAGGCACCGACCAGGTATAAGAAGTGGCACCCGTAACAGGAGTTATAGTATATACATTACCTGTTGAACTTGCACAAATAGTTGCCGAACCGGTAGGCGTCGATGGTGCAACCGGGGTTGTGCTACTTATAGTTATGGCTTTGGTGGTAACTGTGCTTGTACCGCATGAGTTCCCGGCTGATACACCAACATTACCGGCAGTACATGCCATAAGTACAGTAACAGAGTTTGTTCCAGAGCCCGTTTCTATGGTAGCACCGGTAGGTACCGTCCAATTATATGTAGTAGCCCCTGCAACTGCGGTAACCGAATAAGTATAAATACTTCCGTTGGTTACAGCAGCAGTGCCCGTAATAGCTCCTGGTGCTGCAGGTGCACCGCTACACAAACAGTATTCATTGTTCCAGGTATTTGAACCTGTGTAATATGACCAAAAACAATTATCATCGGTACAAAAAACAAGCATCGAATTAGGATATGCTCCCCCATTAGGTAATTGAGCAGTTAATTGGGCCGTTGTCATACACGGCAATAGAAACCCACCATTAGTGCAGTGGGATAAATCAAGCACAGCTGAAGGATTTGGCGCAGTACCATTTGAACTAAGACTAACATTCTGCGAAAACGCATAAGGGCTCACCAATAAAAGCAATCCTAACATTAATTTGCAGAGTGTCTTATTTTTCATTCAGATACAATTATTTATACAAAATGTGCGCTACCCCTACCTTTACGATTATTAAAACCGTAGGTTACAGAATCTTTACTAATTTTCTCAATTTCCCCCTAAGTATCATTAGTAATTGTTATTAACTCAATTTTATTATAATGAGTAAATAGCCTTACTATTAACTTATACATGCAAATTTATTCAAAAAAATGCAAAAAACAATAAAAAAACGAGCTTTTTTGAATCTGAAACGATTAAATTTTCACGAAAATACATGAAAAAATCAAGAAAAGCTCGAAACTAAACGTTTCAGAAGGTAATGGAATATTCAAAAGAACATAACATTTAATTAACATAGGAAAACTATAAAATACAAATAAATATTTTTCCGATCTCTTAAACTTTTGGAGAAAGCAGACATCGAATAAGAAACCAATAAATACAATATGAAAAATACCTCAACAATTATTTTCTTAATCTCAACAGCCCTATTCTTCGGTTCATGCAGCAAGCCTCAAAACGGCGCCCAAGGCCCCGCGGGACCTTCTTATACAGGTAGTATTAGTGGTCACGTTTTTCTGTATAATCAATATGGTGATTTGCAGCCTGATAGCATTACCAAAGGCGTAAGGGTGCTCTTATATAATTCAAGTAATACAACAGGTATTGGTACAGTGGGCCTTATTGATTCGGCTAGTGTAAATCCGGTTACAGGTGTTTATAGTATTGGTAATGTTTCAACGGGCTTGTATACACTTGCATTTAGAGATACAAGTTATGGTCAGAATTTGCACGAAAATTTTCAATTTTTAGGTAGTACGCAACCTCTTGAGGTTGATTCAAAATTATCACAAGTTCCAAATTTTACCTTCACTGTTTCAGATTCTGTTCACTTTAACTCCAAAGCAAATGATACTGTAGTATATATATATGGCACTGTTCCTGTCGCAACTTTGCAAAATAGAGATCTTGTTGTGTTTATTGGGAATACGTCTTCGGTTAGTTCTACACCTGGATCATATAGTGCGGTTTTAACAACCATATCTATACCTGGTGGTCAAACTGCGTTTACAACAAATATTCCATTAAATAGCTTTTATCAAGCCGGGCTGAACCCAGGTCAAATGGCGTATATTAATGTTTATGCAGGTGCTGCGAATTATGCAAACTCATCAGAGTATGAAAATTATGCAACCGGTCAAACAACATATAATGCATTAGGTGTTTCAGCGGTGGCTAACCCAGTGAAGCTATAAAACCAAACAAAGATTTATGCAAAAAGCAGGAGGTACTTTCCTGCTTTTTGTATTTAACGTTTTATTATGTACAAATAAAACGTAATTTTGAGGACCGAACTGTAAAATCTATTGTATGAACCTTACATTAAAAGTCTGGAGACAAAAGAACGCAAATGACAAGGGTGGATTTGTGACCTATCCGGTAAAAGATATTTCATCTGATATGTCGTTTCTTGAAATGTTTGATGTGTTGAATGAACAGTTAATAAACAAAGGAGAAGAACCTATTGCTTTTGACCATGACTGTCGCGAGGGAATTTGCGGTATGTGCAGTATGTATATAAATGGAAGGCCGCATGGCCCGTTAAAGGGCACTACTACTTGCCAATTGCATATGCGATATTTTAAAGATGGAGAGACTATTACGGTTGAACCTTGGAGAGCTAAAGCATTTCCTGTTATTAAAGACCTTGCGGTTGATCGTAGCTCATTCGACCGTATAATGAATTCCGGCGGGTTTATATCAGTAAATACGGGCAATGCTCCTGATGCAAATGGATTACCTATTGGTAAAGATATAGCGGATGAAGCATTTGATGCTGCAACTTGTATAGGTTGTGGTGCTTGTGTTGCCGCTTGTAAAAATGGTTCTGCCATGCTTTTTGTATCTGCAAAAGTATCGCAACTTAGTTTGTTGCCGCAAGGAGAACCTGAAAGCAAACAACGTGCGCTTAGCATGCTTCATACTATGGATGAAGAAGGATTTGGACATTGCACCAATACCAATGCATGTGAAGCCGAATGTCCTAAAAGCATTTCAGTGGCTAATATTGCTCGTTTGAATCGCGAGTATATTCTAGGCGCACTGGAAAAATAAGCTGAACTATTTAAGTTTTTCAATTAATGCAACCGCGTGTGCATTAACGCCATACTGTTTTCCAACGTAGCCCATAGTTTCGTTAGTGGTGGCTTTTATGGAAATGCAATCTTTTTCAATACCAATTACTTTGGAAAGTATTTCTCGCATGGCAGGAACATGTGGAACTATTTTGGGGGCTTCAAGTACAAGTGTTGCATCAATATTTCCAATTGAATATCCATGTTCTTTGAGCAACGAAACAACTTTGCCAAGTAATATTTTACTGTCAATATTTTTAAACTCAGCTGATGTGTTAGGGAAATGAACGCCAATATCACCTAAAGCCGCTGCGCCAAGCAAGGCATCACAAATAGCATGTATTAATACATCTGCATCAGAATGCCCAACTGCACCGTGGGGGGAATTAGGAATTAATATGCCACCAAGGTAAAATGGCCTGCCTTTTTCAAGCTGGTGAACATCAAACCCATATCCAATTCTAAAGTTCAAACAGAGAGATTAATCGGTATCAGCAGGTGCTTTATTACCTTTCGACTTACCAAAATTGAACCCTAATGATATCCGCAAAGTATTAGCCAGTGGATTTTGTTGGGTTATGGGTATTAGGTAAGCAGCATCGATATATAAAGTAGTTAAGCGGAAGCCTGCGCCCATTGTAAAATATTCCCTTCCTCCTTTGGTAGGAGCTTCGTAAAAGAAACCCAAGCGTGCCGCAAATTGATTATCGTAGGTATATTCCATACCACCGCTCCAGTTAATTTCCTTAAATTCTTCAGCTCCTCCACCAGGAGCATCGTAAAATGATTGGAATATCCCTTGTGCAGGGCCAACATTAGGATTTTGTCCTGCTGTTATAATCGGCTGGCCAGTGTTTGGATTTATTGAATCGCCACCAGAACTATTATGGAGGTAATATGGTGGGGTAGGAACCAATAATTTGGTGATGTCAAGAATGAATGTTAACTTATTGTACTTGTCCAGCTCCATTGCAAGAGATGGTCCAATTCGTAAATTAGTTGGAAGAAAATCTGTTTCACCGGAATTAGAATAGCTGATTTTTGGGCCAATATTTGAGATACAAATACCACCTGCAACAATGCTCTTTTTGCCTCCAACTTCTACTTCATTACTTCTATAATAGGCCGATATATCTACCCCCATAGATTGTCCGGGATGGGTGTAAACACCTTGTACGGCTGATGCTCCTGTTAGGTTAGAATAAATATACCGTGCTGCCATCCCTACAGAAAAACTCTCTGATAGCTGGCGAGCGTAGGAAACATCCCATGCAAGTTCATTCGGGTTAAAGTTCCCAATAGTAACCCCGTTATTATCAGTAAACTCAATATTGCCTAAAGAAAAATAACGCAATGAAGAAGCAATAGCTTGGTTATTAGGCAACTTATAGTAGAACGTTATATAAGAAAGATTAATATCAGGTACTAATTGCCTGAGCCAAGGAGCATAAGAAATGGAAAAACCCATTTTATCAGAATCAGGGATAAAAGCAAGTTTCGAGGGATTCCAGTGAGTAGCATTTGCATCCGGGGCAGAGGCAACCCCTGCATCTCCCATGCCACCCGCGCGCGCATCGGGGCTAATGAGTAAAAATGGCACAGCGGTAGTAACAACGTTTACGTTATTAGCAAGATTCTGCCCTAATACATTCGCTTTACTTTGTGCAGAAGCTTCTTGATTAAGAACCAAAGCTGTTGCAAGAAGGAAGGCAATATTTTTTGTCTGTGATAATTTCATTTATAATCTTATAGAGAACATACTAACGTGTTAACCCTGTTATTAGTATATTCTAATAATAAAAAAGGATAGCAAAGATATAAATAGCTTATAAAATAACAAGCTTCTGATAGCTTTCGGTAGTAGTGCCTTCAGTGGTACGTATTTTTACGTGATAAATATAAACCCCGTTAGCTATTTTATCTCCATAATCATCACGGCCATCCCAATCTATGGGTTGTGACCTGAAACTATCTGTTTTAACAGTAGTAACAATATTTTTAACCAACTTACCTGAAACAGTAAAGACCTGTATTTGAACATCAAGCTGGTCGCAAACCTCATTGAGTTCAAAGAAGAACTGGGTATGCGTAGTAAAGGGGTTAGGATAGTTAAGTACATGTTGTAATTGCAGGCTTGCCTGAGGTTCTACCGTAAATTCGGTGCTTGATTGCGATGTGTTATTGTATACGTTCCATACCCGTAAAGATAAAGTATGTGTACCGGTACCTAAGGATGAAAGCGGATAGGTAACCGTGCCACGTTGGTAGCTATTAAGTGCAGGCTGGTAATACTGATTAAGGTCGATAGTGTTTTGGGTATTATTATCTAATACAGCAGTTATATCATGTCCTATACTGCTACCCGATGTATTAATGCCGTTACTATCGGTTATTATGGCAAATATCTGTGGGTTTTCGTTGGTCATTCCACCGTAAGCAAAATTACTGTCGTTCATAAACAGCCTTACCTGAGGCCCCTTACCATTATTAACCGCAATTGGAGAAGAACCGCCTACTACTATACTATCATAATTACCTGTAGCATCTGTCACTCCATTTTGGGCATAATAACTCATTTTACCAAAACCATAATTGTACTGAATATCTTTAGGCACTACAAAGGTGAAAGAGAACTTTCCATTGGTTACAGATATACGGCCATTGAAAATGGCATTTTTTTGAAGTGTAAATCCATAAACAGGGCTATTGTTTCCCCCCAAATTGTCAAGAGTAAATATTAATGTCGGCTTATCATAAATAGTAGGATAAAGTACACCATTAAACCCAGTTAAGGTATTACCCGAAGGATCGCCCACATAACCCGACACAGTAACTTTAGCCAGCGCTTTTAATGTGTCGTGTTTTGCACTTACAGTAACCGAATTGATAGATGTTGTATAAACCGTGTTTTTAGGATAAGCCAGCCTTACTGCAGGATCACCTAATAAAGCGAACATCCTAGAATTTACTATGGGCCCTGTTAAATTTTTAGCATCCATAAATAAATCTCCCAAGCGTGGCAATGAACCGTCAGGTAAAGGCGTATAAAGAACACTGTAAAAATTTTGATTTAAGGTAAAGTTACCACCTGAATATACATCTCGCACAGTAGTCATAAGTGCAATATTTCCACCATTCGATGCTTTTACACAAAGCTCACCAGCAGATATCTGTTCCGGGTCATCAAAGCGGGCGAACTCACAAGATGCAGTAAAAAAAAGAGACAACTTGTTTACGTTTGTCCAGGAATAAATATCATCGAATGTAAGCACCCTGGAAACAGCGAGGCCTAATTGACCTCCATGACCGGTATAGTTTATAATAAGTAAACCCTGGTTCATTTGATTGTCGATGGCTTTATTTACGTCCGGATAACGAGGGCCACCAGGTGTTTGTACCATTTGATAGGCATCAAGATAAATCTTATTGACGTTTAAATTAGGGAATGTTCTAACTACGGTTCTTGCTAAAGAATCTGCTTCAGTTAAGTGTGTGTCATCATCTCCATCATGTGCAATAAAGCAAATTGAATTTCTCCAATTACCCATATTGTATTGGGTTTGAGGATTGCAACATGAGGTTGAAGCTATCGCCGGTTCACCGGAATTAGTTTCATAACTAATAATCTTATTAACCATAGTTTGTGCTTCCGATACATTATCGGCCGGAAGCCTTCCTACTCCAATATTTAATGCATAGTTAGCCAGGTCAAGATTGCCAACCGGGGTACCCAAACTGCTATCCTGAAGAATAGCATAAAAGTCATCAGTCACATAGGATTCTGTAGGGTCGAACGAATTATCCGATTCATAAGTCACCACAAAATTTGAGTTGTTAGGCATTCTGTTCTTAGGGTCATATGAACCATCTCCAAAGAGTAAAAGATATTTTAAGCTATTACTATAATTAGTTTGTCTGCTATAAAACATACGGCAAAAATCACGTATGGCGACCGGGTCTTGTCTACCAGATGAAAATTCGTTATACACTTGTGTGGTAGTTACTACAGGTGCAACATTCATACTATCGTGTGTGCGATGAAATTGTGCTAACTGCAATGCCTGGCTATAAAATTGAGGGTTTGCAATTATTATCAGGTCGGCTTGGGCAAATGCATGAAGGTTTTGATTAACGACTTGTCCAAAGTTTGTTGGTTTTAAATAACTGTTGCCTGTAAAAGCCATATATTGCTTAAGCGTATCGCTAGGCATGCTATAGGTATATATTCCAGGTTTTGTGTTTGTAAGTACTACCGAAGATACGTTTTGAGGGTTAGTTACATCCCAAACTTGCAAATTCGAAAAGGTAGAGATCTTAAAAGCAGAAACTTTGTTCTTGCCTATTGATTGGGCATCCCTGAACTCCATTTCATCACCAGTCATGCTAAGAGGTCTGCGTAAATTTACTTCAACATAATAAAGCCACCCTATAGCACCAGTAGTTATTTTGGAAACATTAACAGCAAATGAATTAGCACCGACTGAAGGCATAAATGAAAAACAACCACTGCCCATTTGCGCATAAATATCATAATAAATGGTTGTGTTCACGGGAGGAGGAGTGATATTAACCGAATTACCTCCACAACTTGCAGTATATAGACTATAAGGCCCACTGCTTTGGTCAAAGCGGGAAGCAATACTTGTATTAATATACACAGGAGAAGATGATAGTATACTTGGGAAAGTAAAAGGAATATTATAAGATGTAGTAACATCAAAATAATCTCCGAACCACTGGTTGCCAGATTGAATAAGATTTAATTGGTCAGGCTCTACATAAGCATAGTCATCAAATGAAGTAACCGTATCTGTAACCAATGCAGTAGTATTTTCATTTGTGATGCGCTTACCCGGGCCCATATCAGCATTTATAAAGTAATACGTAGTATCGGAATACAAATTAACAGTATGATGGAATTTAACACAAGAATCTTCTGCTGAGTAGGCCCATGTATGAGGGCTTTGTCCATAGAATAACACATAATCATTTTGGCCAAATGATGCATCGCCATTGCCTTGTACAAAAATCGCGTTTTCTGTAAGGTCATCCGCCCGCGGTACATTGTTCATAGTGGGTAACATAGCCCCGCCATTTCCATATATGCGAATGTTAGCCGGTACAAGCGATGACATATTGTATCCCAGATTCTTAAAAAATGTGTAATCCATTTTGTATACACCATCAGCTGGTACGCCTATTTTATACCATTTACCATTACCAGGTTGTAATACTGAACTTGAAGCAAAATCTACTTTCTTTCTTTTTGCAGAAACCTCCGTGTTTTCTTGTATGTTTATTTTAAAAGAAACCAATTTCTCATATTGGCCTGTTGTCTGGTTTTTACGGAGCGGAAGAATAGATATTTGAGCGTAAGGCTCCATTCTGTCCTTTATAACATTGTATGAAATTTTTGCATCAGAACTTATAGCTTTGTTTTTGGCAATGGCAGAATTTTCCTCAGATGTAACAGGTTCGTAAACTACATTACTTAATGTTACAGTTATCTTATTGGTGGAGGGGTTTAGTTTAATAAGCTTAAAATATTCGGGCAGGTATGCGAGCCCAGCATTGTAAGTTGCCCCTGTAAAGCTTATAAGAACTTTAGCGGGTGTATTATCTGACATGCTTTCACTATGTGGCTTCAACCAATGAAGGGTGATAAGTCCATTATTGTTAACGGTCGCTATGGAAGCCGCCTGCTGCTTTATTGTATTTGGTTTGGTGGGCGAGGTGGCTTTTATAGTAGTTTCTTCAGGCTTAACTTTAACCTGTGCAGTAATGTTAAATGAAAAGACAAAAGACAAAAAAATTAGTAAGGAATAATGGCGGTCTTTCATTAAAATTGAGTATAAATGCTCTGAAAAGAGTGTAAAGTTATGCTATTTGATTCTATAAACATGCGAAACATATAACTTTTAGGAAGTCATTTTATTATATGGCCCATAAAAATGCCCAATAGCGTAACAATCGTATAAGTTTTTTCGTATATTTGTATTCTAATGCAGCATACTGCCATGAAGAAATTATACATTTTACTAATAGTAACAATGGCCCTGATAACAGGTATATCAAGTAATGCCAACGCGCAGGATCCGCAGTTTACGCAGTTCTACGCTAACCCATTATACCTTAACCCTGCATTCGCCGGTAGTGCTAATTGCCCGCGTATATGCTTAAACTTTAGGGACGAATGGCCTAACATACCAGGTACTTTTGTTACCTATAGTGGTTCTTATGATCAACACGTAGATGCATTATCTGGAGGTATCGGTATATTGGCTACTCAAGACGAAGCTGGTCAATCAACCCTTACAACTACCAATTTAAGTGCAATATATGCTTTTCAATTACCTGTAACCCGTACATTTACCATAAGTGCAGGCTTCCAAGCTACTTACCACCAAAAGAGTGTTGATTGGAGCAAGCTTACTTTTGGCGATATGATTGATGCTACCCGCGGGTTCATATATCCAAGTAATGAAACTGCTACTCGTACCAGTGTGGGTGTACCTGATTTTTCAGCAGGATTGCTAGGTTATAGCAAAAACGTATTTTTTGGTTTTGCGGTTAATCACCTTACCCAACCTGATGAATCTTTCGTAACTGGTAATAGCCAATTGCCAATGAAATATACAATCCACGCAGGGGCTATGATACCGGTAAATGGGCATTCTATACAAGATGATCAAGTAGTTATATCACCAAATGTAATATTCCAAAAACAACAAGATTTCCAACAGTTGGACCTTGGTTTTTACGCCATGAAAGGCCCTATTGTTGGTGGATTATGGTATCGTAACCAAGACGCTATTATGTTATTGATTGGTTTCCAAACAAAAACTGTAAAAATGGGATATAGCTATGATGTAACTATATCTAAACTTACTGAGCAAACAGCAGGTTCTCACGAACTTTCTCTAATATTTCAGTTCTCCTGTCATCCGCACAAGAGAGGCTTTAGGACATTTAACTGCCCTTCTTTCTAAATCATAAGATAGAGATATAAGTACTCAATAAAATATACAACTAAGCTATGAACAGACACTTCAGATTTTTAGGTATTGCGGGAATAATGATCTTAGCATCATGCTCGCATGAAAGATCTACAGTTACAGGCTGGAATCTAAACGATTCTAAGAATGGAGGTTTTGAAGTACCACCTTACGAAGAGCAAGAAACAGGTCCTGGATTAGTATTTATTGAAGGAGGTACATTTACCATGGGCAGGTCGCAAGATGATGTAATGTACGAATGGAACAACGTTCCAAGGCGCGTTACTGTTTCTTCATTCTATATGGATGAAACTGAAGTCACCAACGTTAATTATAGGGAATATCTATACTGGACCAGCAGGGTATTTAACAGTAACTATCCACAGATATACGTAAAGGCGTTGCCGGATACATTAGTTTGGCGTAACAAACTTGCATACAATGAGCCTTATGTAAAGTATTATTTACGTCACCCAGCTTATAATGACTACCCGGTGGTAGGCGTTAACTGGTTACAAGCAACCGATTTTTGTAAATGGCGCACAGATAGGGTGAACGAGTTCATTCTTGTTCGTGAAGGTATTATTGACTGGAACCCAACCCCTTCAGATGCTGACTACTTTAACACCGACACATATTTAGCTGGTAAATGGACAGGACAGGTTAAGCAACCTTTGCCTGATCTTAACCCTTCTGGTAACGGTACACGTAACGTAAGAATGGAAGATGGTATATTCTTGCCTGACTATCGTTTACCTACCGAAGCTGAATGGGAATTTGCTGCGTATGGCTTGATTGGTAATACTACCTTAGAGTTGGTGTTCCAACGTCGTATCTATCCTTGGAATGGTCACGCGACTCGTAATCCTGATGAAAAATATCGTGGACAAGAACTTGGTAACTTTGTTAAAGGTGCTGGTGACTATATGGGTGTTGCAGGCGACTTAAATGACGCTGCTGACGTAACGGCACCTGTTTATTCATACTGGCCAAATGATTATGGACTTTACGGTATGGCGGGTAACGTGAGTGAATGGGTTATGGACGTATTCAGACCTCTAACTCCAGACGACGAATTTGAATTCAGGCCTTTCAGAGGTAACCAATATCAAACACAGGTTAAGGATCAGGATGGTATTGTTATCCAAGATTCTCTAAAGTATAACTTCAATGGTGTAGATAGCGATATTGTTAGCATACCGGGCCAAGTTAAATGGAGAGATGTTGACAAGAACCACAAAGAAGATAATTTAACTGAACGCAGGAACTATCATGAATCAGATGAAAGGAGCTATAATGACGGTGACGTTGCTTCTAGTATCTATTACTCTGATGGTGAGTCTGCAAAAACAAATCACCCTAACGGTATTATGTACCAAACAGGTACCACTACCCTCATCAGTGATGAAACACACGTTTATAAAGGTGGTTCTTGGAAAGACCGCGCATTCTGGATGAGCCCGGGTTCGCGGAGATTCTTAGAAGAACACCAAGCAACTGACTATATTGGTTTCCGTTGTGCTATGACCAGAGTGGGAAGCCCAATTGGTTTAGGTGGTAAGAACGAAGGTGGAAAATACTAAACAGAATAAACTATAACAAAGAAAACCTCTGATTCCATCAGGGGTTTTTTTATTTTTGATGGAGAAAAGGATATGGGTATTGCAGATAAGATAAGAGAGTTAAGCAGGCAACATCTCGATGAAATAACTGAGATAAGGAGGCATATACATGCTAACCCTGAGTTGTCTTTCCAGGAATACAACACTGCCGAATACATAACATCAGTTTTGGAGAAAGCAGGACTAAGGGCTACCCGAATTGCAAAGACCGGCCTTGTTGTAACTATACAAGGCAATAAGCCGGGTAAGACTATTGCACTGCGTGCAGACACAGATGCACTACCAATCATTGAGAAGAACGAGGTTTCATATAAGTCAAAGAACGAAGGTATAATGCATGCTTGTGGCCACGATGCGCATTCAGCAGCTTTGATAGGTGCAGCTATAATACTTAATGAACTGAAGCAAGAGTGGAGTGGAACTATCAAGCTCATATTTCAACCGGGGGAGGAGAAGTTGCCAGGCGGCGCATCAATTATGATAAAGGAAGGCGTACTTGAAAACCCTTCGCCAGATAGCATTATCGCTCAGCATGTGTTCCCGACATTAGAGGCAGGGAAGGTTGGTTTTTGTGCGGGCTCATACATGGCTTCATGTGATGAGATATACCTTACTGTTAAAGGAAAGGGTGGCCATGCCGCAATGCCAGCAACATATATAAACCCATTGTTAATTGCTTCTGAAATACTGATTGAACTTAACAACAAGTTCATGAAGCAGCCTAAAAATGATACACCTACTGTATTAGCCTTTGGTAAGATGCATGCCAATGGCGCAACAAACGTTATACCACAAGAGGTTACCATTGATGGCACCTTCCGCACTATGAATGAGGCATGGAGGAACGAGGCGCATGAGCTGATACGAAACACGATAGTAGCTAAAGCTAAAGAACTTGGCGGAGACTGTGAGGTGCGCATTGAGAAAGGCTATCCCGTGCTATTGAATAATGATGTAATTACAGCCAATGCCAGGAATGCCGCAGAAGAATATCTTGGTAAGGACAATGTTGTTACCCTTGAAAAGCGCATGACATCTGAAGACTTTGCATTCTATTCATTGCTGAAACCCGCTTGTTTTTATAGGCTTGGCACCGCTAATGCAGCGCGCGGCATCACTTCCGGTGTACATACTTCCACATTCGATATTGACGAGAAGGCGCTTGAAACTGGCATGGGGCTTATGGCCTTTATAGCCATAAACGAACTCAGCAAATAGTTAATACTTAGTTACTCGAAAGCTTAATTCTGGTACCCGGAACAAGGGAGTTACCAGGGTTCAGCTTCTTTAAAGTAGCAACAGATATACCTGTGGTTTGTGAAATGTGCCACAAGGTATCGCCTGACTGAACAGTGTATTCTCTCTTACTATTCTTTTTAGAACTGGCTACGGTAGTATTGTTGTTGGCATGATGCCCGCGACTTATGTATACAGTAAGGTGCTGGCCTGGTTCTACGCTATTACTGGCAAGGCCGTTCCATTCTTTAAGTTCACGCACAGTGCAATGGTAGCGGCTGGCAATAGTGCTTAAGTGTTCTCCGCGTTTTACTCGATAGTATTCTACTTGTGGCGAAGACTCTTGCATAGCCATTATCTGTGAGCTGGTCAATGTATCTTTACGAGAGAGCGTATAGATGGTCTTTTCGTTGGTGATAAAGGTACCGGCCTTCGATACAGGCAGACAGATAGTATAAGCGCCATCGCTGTTATAAGGTACTACCCCCAATTTATAGCTTGGGTTCAAGTACTGTAATGTAGCCATAGGCACATTCAGGTACGAAGATATTTGTTGGAACGAAAGCTCCTGGTGAACTGCAACAGTATCAATATCGAAATAGGTAGCATTAACAATACTTGGTGCAATGTTAAGCGAGGTAGCATAGTGCATTACATAGTTTACTGCTATAAACGCCGGTACATAGTTTTGTGTTTCCTTTGGCAGGTAAGGCCTGATTGCCCAGAAGTTTGTCTTGCCACCTGAACGTCGGATAGCTTTGCTGATTTCACCAGGGCCGCAGTTGTAGGCTGCAATAACCAATTGCCAGTCGCCAAACATGCTATATAAGAACTTTAAGTATTCACAAGCAGCAACGGTTTCTTTATATGGATCATTGCGCTCATCAACATACGATGATACTTGTAAATTGTAAAGCTTACCTGTTGTGTACATGAACTGCCATAAACCACGTGCACCGCATTTAGAGCAAGCTGTAGGGTTCAGTGCTGATTCAACAACAGCGAGGTATTTCAATTCCAAAGGCATTTTGTAACGGTCTAATATCTGCTCCATTAAAGGAAAGTAGAGCCTGCCTAAAGCCAAAACCCTGGATGTAAGTTGCTTTTTGCGGATAGCATATAAATCAACGTATCCCTTAACTACATTATTATATTCTAGATTGAAAGGTGTTTGTCCGTCTAATTTGCTGAAACGGTCCTGTATTTCCTTTTCGCTATAAACAGGTATAGAATCAGGCTTGAAATTATAGTTAGAAGACTTAACAGCATCATACCCTTTTTCGAAGAAGTTAAGCGCTGAAAGACTATCCAGGTTAGCGGCAATAGGATCATCAGCGAGTACTTGTGTACTATCGCCAGGCCCCTTTACTCTATTAGCTACTGCCGTCTTAGAAAAACCGCAAGCTAATACTATAACCAGGCTAAGTGCTAAACCAATATGCGTTCTATTCCCTATCATTCTCATAGTGTATACGGTTAATTCGCTAAAATGTTGTATAAAAGATACAATTTTAACAAGAAATATTTAAATTATCAAGTAAAATTGCCCTAGATATTCACGTAGGAATGTTCATTAAGTAGTCAGAAAAGGCAAATAACGTGGTTTCATCATGTCTTTTGCCCATTAACTGCACACCAAATGGCATTCCGTTAGAATGTTTACCCAGCGGCAGCGATATTGCAGGTAGTCCCGTAATATTCGCCTGAACCGTAAATATATCTTCCAAATACATCTTCACAGGATCGAGGTCGTTTTGGCCGAATAAAAAGGCAGGTCCCGGCGTAGATGGTAAAAGTATCAGATCGTAATCTTTTAAAATGGCTTCTGTTTGTTCCGAAAAAAGGCGTCTTACCTTTTGTGCTTTTGAATAATAGGCGTCAAAATAGCCCGAGCTTAATACAAAGGTGCCTAGCATAATACGGCGCTTCACTTCAGTACCAAAACCTTCTGTGCGCGATTTCTTATAGGTCGATTCTAAGTCAGTTGCATTAGGACTACGGTAGCCATAGTTAATGCCACTGTAGCGGGAAAGGTTCGATGAGGCTTCAGCGGTAGTAAGTACATAATAGCTCGGTACTGCATAATCTGTTAATGGGAAAGAGGCAGGCTCAACCACATGGCCCTGTTTCTTTAACGCATCAATTGTCTTTTCTAAATGTGCGCGAATCTCAGGATCAAGGCCGGTATGTTCAACACAATCTTTTAAATAAGCAATGCGCAGTTTTTTGGTATCTACCTTTTTATATTCTATGCTGTAATCAGGTATAGGCTTATCAGATAGTGTACTGTCGTATTCGTCTTTGCCAGCCATTACTTCCACTATCAATGCTGCATCTTCAATATTATTTGTAAGCGGACCAACCTGGTCGAATGATGAAGCATAGGCCAATAGGCCATAGCGCGATACTTTTCCGTAAGTAGGTTTCATACCCACCACACCGCAGAATGATGCAGGCTGGCGGATGGATCCTCCTGTATCGCTACCCAATGCAGCTAAGCAAAGGTTCGCAGCAACAGCAGCAGTCGATCCTCCTGACGAACCACCCGGCACGCGTTTATTATCGTGCGGGTTTAGTACTTTTCCGTAAGCCGATTTCTCGTTCGAGCTGCCCATAGCAAACTCATCGCAGTTGCATCGGCCAATAATTATAGCATCTTCAGCTATAAGGCGTTCTACAACAGTTGCATTGTATAGCGATTCAAATCCTTCTAATATTTTTGATGAACCTGTTACTTTATGGCCTTTGTAACAGAGGTTATCTTTAATGCCGATAACCATACCTGCCAGTTTGCCTGCGGTTCCCTTCTGTATCTTTTCGTCAATACCTTTAGCCTGTGCAAGCGCTTCATCACCCCATACTTCTAAAAACGCATTCAGGTGTTTTTCCTTTTCAATGCGGGTGAGGTAATCAGATACCAATGCCTGGCAAGTAACCTTACCCAATTTTAAATCTCTTTTAATAGCTTGCAGCGACCTGTAATTCATAGAGCGGCGAAATTAGCTTTTCTTCTCTAACTCATCAATAGCTTTAGCAAGCTTATGATCTTTTTCGGTTACAATATCTCCTGCATCATGGGTATATAGCCATATTTCAAGGGTATTGTAAGTATTTTTCCATTCCGGGTGATGGTTCATTTTCTCCGCTATAAGTGCTACACGTGTCATAAATGCAAAGGCTTCCGAAAAATCTTTAAACAGAAATTTCTTGTATAGGTTATTCTTTTCTTCTTTCCACATAAAGGTTTTATTAAATCAGTTTTTTTATAATTACTATTTGTCCAAGGTGATAATGAATATGCTCAATAACGCCGGTAAGGTTTCTTAAATAGGTTCCGTACTTTTCATCAGCAAAGGTTTCGGTGAGTTTGCTGTCCGGCAATTTCTCAATCAAGCTTGCAAGTGTTTCACCATCTGCCCAAAGTTTATTTACTAAGTGTTCCCAATCTTTTTCTGATGTAATAGGCGGGCAATCAAAACTGTATTTATCATGAGCATTAAGTGTGTCGCCTTGCATTACTTTGCATATGGGGTCTACATAATAGTTGATGTGGTAAACAAGCTTAGCAATAGTGTTGAGTGAATTAACCTGCTGGGTCGCTTGTTGCCAGGTAACGCCTGTCAATGCATCTTTCAGGCATACACCTGTCCAGTTGCCACCGGTATAAACTGCTCGTAATTGCTTTGCTAGTTGTGCGGCTATACTCATGGTGCTAATCTCGAAATCCTCCACTTGCCTGCTTCTAATGTATAAGCAATGCGATCGTGCAGGCGGTTGGTGCGGCCTTGCCAAAATTCAATATGGCGCGGCAGAATGCGGTACCCGCCCCAATGCTGTGGCTCAGGAATTTCTTTGTTCTCGTGTTCTTTTAAAAATGTGGCGTGCTTATCTTCCAGTTCTTTGCGCGATGTAATGGTCTTGCTTTGTGGCGATACCCATGCACCAGCCTGACTTGCTATAGGGCGAGAGTGAAAATAGGTTTTCGATTCTTCAGCGGTTACTTTTTCTACTATACCTTCTACACGTATTTGCCTGTGCAGCGTTGGCCAGTAAAAGGTCATACTGGCAACAGGATTCTCTAATAGTTCAATGCCTTTGCGGCTTTCGTAATTGGTAAAGAACAAAAAACCTTTGGTGTCGACACCCTTTAATAGTACCACACGTGCCGATGGCATTCCGTTGCGGGTAGCAGTTGAAAGTACAAATGAATTTTCTTCCAAAACTTTTTGTTCCATGGCTACACCAAACCATTTTTCGAATTGCAGTATAGGGTTCTTATCAACCTGAGATTCGTCAAAATCTCCTGCTTCAAATTGGTGGTGGTGGGTTGCTATGTCTTTTTTCCAGTCGCTCATACTACAAAAGTACTAAAAAGCCCATCTCTTTTTTGCGACACTTTTGCACACAGATTAATAATTTGTGTCGCATTTTCTTAAAAAACCAGGGTTTACACTTTTAACCCCTTGTAAGTACTTAAATTGTTGATTGTCAATATTAAGCCCTTCAAATATTTTTCTGTTTTGTAAACCCCTCTTCACTTTTAGCTTTTCCCTCTTCACTAAAAGGCGGGTACCCACTTTTTTAAAAGTGCGACCACTAAAGCTATTGGTTATCAATATAAGTGGTTTAATGTTACCCATAAATTTTGTTACCGACTCACTGTATTCAATTGCGGTTTTTTGAACTCTGTGTATCTCTGTGGATGCTCCTGTATTCTCTATGTGTAACAATTCCTGAATGAATTTCTTTGTAACCATTACACTGAGGTACACTGAGAATCACGGAGGTTCACAGAGTCAAAGTGGAGGTAATGTATGATGCAAATTTACATACACTATCTGTATTTATTTTCAAAGACCTGATTCTGTTTTCAACAACTCAAAATCGTATGAGGATTATCAAATAGTTAAGTGATTATTGTCAGTTCGGTGGCTTTAATAAAGCGCATATATTTACCTAAGCAAAAAACAAAACACATGGAAAGCACCCGGATAAAACAGATAAAACAAAATATAGCTCCTTTGCGACAACAGCTATTAGAACACCCTTTGTATAAAAGTGTGCAATCGCTTGAGCAATTGCAGGTTTTCATGGAACACCATGTGTATGCCGTATGGGATTTTATGTCGTTGTTGAAATCACTACAGCGCGATTTGACTTCAGTAGATCTGCCATGGGTGCCTAAAGGCAGCCCGCAAACACGTTACTTGATAAACGAAATTGTGTTGGGTGAAGAAAGCGATGTTGACCAACACGGAAAACGTGCCAGCCACTTTGAGCTTTATATAAATGCCATGAAACAAGCTGGCTGCAACCTGAGCCACATTGATGAGTTTATTGGCCATATCGCTAAAAACATTCCGGTAGATAAAAGTTTAGTATTGGCAAGTGTTCCTGCTGCTTCCGTAAATTTTGTGAACGATACATTTGGTTTTATTAATTCAGGCAAAACGCACGTGCGTGCAGGTGTGTTTACTTTTGGACGCGAAGATCTTATACCGGGCATGTTTTTGAAATTTGTAGAAGAGCTCGACAAACAAGAAGCGGGCAGGGTGAGCATATTTAAATATTACCTAGAGCGCCACATTGAAGTTGATGGAGATCATCATTCACTATTAGGTTACCAAATGATGGATGAGCTTTGCGGAGATGATGATAAGATGTGGCACGAAGCTACAGATGGCATTAAACAAGCTTTGCAATCGCGCATTAACCTGTGGACCGGCATACACAAAAGGGTTGCTGAGAGGAAAATGGTGATGTAGAAGATTAGTAATAACACTAATAAAAGCTCTCACGAAATGTAAAAGTATTATAGTCTATGAGAAGGAGGACGTACATTTTTTCTTTTTAAAAATAAATCGTTATCAAAAATCATGTAATTTCTACTTAATGAAGTAATCTGGATAAAAAAGAAATTTTCTTCTGATTCTTCGTTTTTTTGAGTCAAGCAATATCCTGCCCAACCTTTGGTAAGAAAGATGGTATCTTGATTATTAGAATCGAGATACTTTAGCACATAAGGTCCGTGAGTCCCTCTATAAAGACCCCAATGTCCGCCATGTTCTGATATTTCTTCTTTTGTTATAGTTATCTCCTCTCCAGTGTCTTCAATAGCTACCCAGGTCCCTTGAATTAAATTAAAAATGTCAGAGGTTTTTGTTGTGGGAGGAAAATGCGAGAGCATGAGCTCATTTCCTTTTTCATCGTAATTTTACTGATCACAGTGGTATCATCCTTAATAATTGTTTTCCGCTTTACTCCTCCACTTTTATAATACTCTACCTCGCTTTGTACCTTGCCATTTAAGTGGTTAGTTTTACTTCGTATTTTTCCATTTGCATAATATTCTATCTCGCTTTCTTTCTCTCCATTAACATAGGTCGTCTCCCTCCATGGTTTTCCATCTTCCCAATAATCTTTTTCTACCCCATTTTTCTCGTAATACTGATATCGACATTCTGATTGTAATGTATCATTTTCATAATAAGTTTTCCATAATCCGCTTTTCCCACCATTATTATACGGATATATGCCCTTTATGTGTCCATTCTCATAATATTTAACTACTGTTCCATTTAGTTTATCATTAAGGTATGGAGCTTCAAAGCTTAATTTTCCCGCATAATATCTTCTCACTATGCCATTCCTACATCCATTTATATAAGGCCATTCCAGATATAATTTCCCATCTCTATCATAACCTCTTGATATACCAAAAGGAACACCATGTCGGTAAATTGTCAGGCTATAAAAATATTGCCCATGATATTTGGATGTATCTCTTACAGTGTATATAGTATCACCATCAAATTCTAATGGGTCATAAACATCATACTCTAACCACTTCCCTTCCTTTACACCACCCACCAATAAGTTTTGAGCTTCTGCCTTATTGGTAAATCCGCTATCGGGTAATTCAATCTGCCTTCTATTGTGTTCAGGTAATTTAAAATAATAAGCTTTTTGCCCTGCATGTAAACCCTCACGATGTTCATCTAATGTCAATGTGTCATTCATAAAAATTACGTTGCCAAACAACCCACGATACTGAAGTACAGGTTCGTCATAATCACCCTGGTGATTTGTTCTATCATACCTAATTACTATAGATTGCCCAAATAATTCTTGCATATACATAATGGGTTTATATAATAAGGTGTCAGTTGGGCTATTTGTACAATACATTTGTTTCTCCTCGTTCCATACTATTTTATCTCCTTTGCTTTTATATTGAAACAAAAGGAAGTGATCAAAGGAAAGAAATGTAGTAGATCCATTAGAGCAATTATACCACGTACCCGATAATAAGGAGTCTATATCATTGATATAAATTATTTCTCCGTTAACTGTTATGCTTGGGGAGGGTTGAGCGCAACAAACGAGAATCCAATTAAAAAAAGTTAATATGAAAAGAAAATTTTTCCTTGTTTTCATGATTGAGAGGGTGAGCATACAAGTATAATGAAGAAATTGCTGAATAGATACAAGATTAGCTAATTTATTTACAGAAGAATTAATAGATAACGCAGCTACCTTACCTACCCAATCCTGCCATTTACCTACTTGTTAAGTTTCCTTACCTATTTGCTATAACACATAGTTGAGTAGTTCCATTAGTTTTGTGTCGTTCAATAAAATTCAATTAACATGAGTGACGCAATATTGCAAACCAATGGCCTCAGCAAAGTTTTTACTTCGGGTAAAGGCAAGAAGGTGAAAAAGGTAGAAGCTGTAAAGGGTGTTGACCTGGAAGTGAAGCCGGGAGAAATTTTTGGGTTCCTTGGCCCTAACGGAGCGGGTAAAAGCACTACCCTTAATATGCTTACTACGCTTTCTACCCCTACCAGTGGCAAAGCTATGGTGGCTGGGTTCGACCTTTTGAAACATCCGCAACGAGTAAGAGAACAAATAGGCTATGTGTCGCAAGCAGGAGGTGCAGATACGTTTGCGAATGCTTACGAGAACCTTTTGTTGCAGGCTCGTTTATACGGAATATCGAAACCGGAAGCTTCGAAAAAAGCAAAGGAATTGGTAGAGCGTTTTCAAATGATGGAATTTGCAGACCGTGAAGCACGTACCTATTCAGGTGGCCAAAAGCGCAGGCTCGAACTTGCTTTGGGTATTGTTCACCAGCCTAAATTGGTATTCCTCGATGAGCCTACTACAGGGCTCGATCCGCAAAGTAGGGCCTACTTTTGGGAAGAAATAAAACGTTTGAAAGAAGATGGTATGACCATTTTTTTAACTACGCATTACCTGGAAGAAGCTGATAATTTATGCGATCGTGTTGCTATTATCGATCATGGAACAATTGTTGCCGTGGGTACCCAATTAGAACTGAAACGCCAGATAGGAGCGGAAAGTATTATTGTTGAGTTTAAGGGTGAGAAAGATACCGAGAGTGCTAAAGTTCTTTTCGGTTCATTGCAATTCGTTCAAAAAATAATTGCGCAGGAAAATAAATTATACCTCTATGTTCAAAATGGCGAGGGACTGATAGCTGAAGTATTACGCATGCTCGACAAAGAAAAGATTGCGATTCAAACCATAGGATTATCAAGGCCATCGCTTGATGATGTGTTCTTGCAAAAAACAGGGCGTTCACTCCGCGAAGGGAAGCAATAATAATTTGAAATGCGGTGTTTGAAAATGCAACGATGAAAACAAATAACTACAATAACTACGTTCAGAAATTATAAATTATCAAATTAGTTTATGAAAGATATTTATCTAATGTTCATGCGCCACTTGAAAAAGAGCTTGCGCCAACCCATATGGCTCATCTTAGGCCTTTCACAACCTATATTGTATTTGATACTGTATATGCCCCTGTTAAAAAACACGGGAGTAGGCGCTGCATCTGCAACGGGCGAAATTGTAAAAATGTTTGTACCGGGCATGTTGGTTATTATGGGCATGGGTGCGCTGTTTGCGGGGTTCAGTTTTGTTGATGAAATTAGGCAAGGCATTATTGCGCGTTGGTTGGTTACACCAACAGGCAGGGTAGGTTTGATACTTAGCCTGGTGCTGAACCAGATACTTACACTCTTTACCCAATCGTGCATTTTATTGGTAATTGCTTTATTCCTTGGCCTTAATGTGCCGTTTATGGGCATAGTGCTTACCATGATTCTTATACTGCTCATTGGCGTTACCATGTCTTCGTTCTCCTACGCCATTTCATTATCGGTAAAAGATGAGGGAGTACTGGCATCTATTACGAATACCGTATACCTGCCTATTATGTTATTGTCGGGTATAATGCTGCCTATTTCACTTGCACCAAACTGGATGAAGAATATGGCTCTGTTCAATCCTTTCTATTATGTAGTGGAAGCATCGCGTAGTTTATTTGCGGGAGACTATAGCAATATGATGGTTGTAAAAGGCTTTGCCATAATGATGGGGTTTACCTTGCTTGCCGTGTGGCTAGCGGTTCGTGCCCTCAATAAAATGACGGCATAGGTTCTGGTATCTTAAAATAAATACTTTTGCCCCGATTTATTCAGCCAAATGAAAGTAGCAGAATCAATTGCGGAGCTTAATAACTTACTTGCCCCATACAGGGCTAAGCATGCACCTGTTGGTTTTGTACCTACTATGGGCGCTTTGCATTTGGGGCACCTTTCATTAATTAGGCAAGCTAAAACCACTAACGATGTGGTGGTGTGCAGCATATTTGTAAACCCTACGCAGTTCAACGATCTTAAAGACTTAGAGCGTTACCCGCGCCCTATAGAAGAAGATAAACGCATGCTGGAAGAAGCAGGATGCGACGTGTTGTTTTTGCCTACAGTAAAAGAAATGTACCCCGATGGTGATTTTTCAACCCTGAAAGATGACTTCGGAACATTAGATAAAGTAATGGAAGGCGTATCACGCCCGGGCCACTTTGCAGGTATGATAACTATCGTGAATAAGCTATTTATGGCGGTACTACCGCAAAATGCCTATTTCGGCCAGAAGGATTACCAGCAGTTATCTATCGTAAAATATTTTATCGAGAAACATTCTATTCCTATTCAAATAATTCCTTGTCCTATTGTACGTGAAGCTGATGGCCTGGCCATGAGTTCGCGCAACAGGTTACTTAACCCCGATGAACGTAAACGGGCAGTGCTTATATCTCAAACTCTTTTTAAAGTGCGGGATATGTGGGGCACAAAACCCATTGCAGATCTGAGGCGTTTTGTAGAAGGTGAATTTGAAAAAGATGGCTACATGAAACTTATCTATTTCGAAATTGCAAACACCAAAACATTACAACCTGTTACTGATAATGCCAAGCAAGCAATAGCCTGCATTGCCGTTTTCGATGGCAAAATAAGGCTGATTGATAATGTGCTTTTAAATGCATAGACACTAATTCCACGAATTAATTAATCCACGCCAACCCCAAACCCCTAAAGGGCTTTGAATAATTACACGTAAAACTACACGAGCCGGTTAAAGCCCCTTTAGGGGTTTGGGGTAAATAGGTAAATCTGGAAACGCAATAAATAGCTTCCTAAACAGTTATAGGCCAATAATTGGTATAAATAGGCGTATTGTAAGTGCCTGTATATCAGCTGTTAATAATATGTTGATAATCTTACACTAAGAATAACCTTAAAATAATTTGTTTATTCACCTAAAAAATTACTTTTGCGAAAAATAAAAACCCGGTAACGAATGTATTGGACGCTAGAACTCGCATCATATTTAGAAGACGCACCTTGGCCAGCTACCAAAAGTGAACTCATAGATTACGCCATCCGCTCAGGAGCCCCTATTGAAGTTGTTGAGAACCTTCAGGAGATAGAAGACGAAGAAGAAGTTTTTGAGAACATAGAAGAGATATGGCCTGATTATCCGACTAAAGAAGATTTTCTCTTTAACGAGGACGAGTATTAAGAAGTCTTTTTTTAATTAACGTACACATATAAAAGTGATAAGTTGTGGAGAAGGCTCCCGGCATATTGCTTTACTTCGGGCGCAACGATAATGTAAAAGCATTACGGAACGCGCTTGGTCAAAGCGATTCTTGTATCTGCCTGGAAAATCTTTCCGGGTCAGCGCCCTCGTTTATTGCCGCTACTGTACTTGCGGGTAATGAAGACAATCATCTCTTTATTTTAAGAGAAACCGAAGAAGCTATTTATTTTTTTAACGACCTGGAAGACCTTATGCCGGGCCGTTCCATTATGTATTATCCCGGCCTTGCTAAAGGCGCCCAGCGAAAGGATGTAGAAAGTTCAAACCTGTTGCGCAAGACAGAAGTGCTGAACGCTATACGCAGTGGCAAAGGACAAATAATTGTTGCCCCTGCCGAGGCGCTTTGCGAAAAGGTAGTAAGCAGTGAAGCCATTGCCGAGAACACATTAGAAATAAAAGTGGGCGATAAGCTTTCGATGGATTTTGTGGTGGAGTTGCTTGCACAATATAATTTCGAGCGTAACGATTTTGTTACCGACCCCGGGCATTACTCTCGCCGTGGAGGCATATTAGATATATTCTCTTTTTCGAGTGAGAATCCTTACCGTATTGAATTTTTAGGCGATGAAGTTGAATCGATTCGTTTGTTTGATGCAGCTACACAGCTTTCTATAAAAGACCTTGATTCGATTTCCATCACTCCGAATTTGCAAGAAGAGTTGTTGCAGCAATCGCACCAAAGTTTTTTAGAATACCTGCAAAAAAGCAAAAGGACTACACTTTGGATAAAAGATTACCAGGTTGCTTTACGTAAGATTGATGAAGCCTATGAACGACTTATTGAAGAACGTGATAGCAGCAAATCAATTTTATTTTCGGCGGCAGATTTTGATGTAGAAAGTAAAAAATACCAGCGTATTGTTTGGGGCCAAAGGCCTGAGGGTATAATGGAAAAATTGGTTTTCCATTGCTCTCCTCAAAAGTCGTTTGGTAAAAATTTCGAACTCTTTTTTGAAGAGATAAAACAGAACGTAGAGAAAGGTTACCGCAATTATATATTTACGGATACTGCCGAACAGGTGCAACGCCTGCACGATATTTTTGCAGATATACAGGAAAAATCGGGTGAGGATCTGAAACTTGATGAGGCGCTGATACCTATATTCCTGCCTATTTACGAGGGTTTTGTGAGCCATGATATGAAATTGGCTTGCTATACCGACCACGAGATATTCGGGCGCTATCATCGTTTCCGTTTACAGGACACGTTCTATAAATCGAAAGAGGCGCTGACCTTAAAAGAGTTGCAAGATTTAAAACCGGGAGACTATGTAACACACATCGATCATGGTGTGGGGCGCTTTGCAGGACTTGAGAAAATTGAAGTGAACGGCAACATGCAGGAAGCGGTGCGTATTATGTATAAGGATAATGATCTGCTCTATGTAAGTATTCACTCGCTGCATCGCATAAGTAGGTTCACCGGTAAAGAAGGTTTTCAGCCATCGCTCGATAAGTTAGGTTCTGCTTCGTGGAAAGCATTAAAGCAAAAGACCAAGAAGAAGCTCAAGCAAATGGCATTCGACTTAGTAAAGTTGTATGCCGAACGGAAAGCGAAAGTGGGATTCCAGTATGCGCCTGATACTTATTTGCAGACTGAATTAGAGGCTTCATTTATATATGAGGACACACCAGACCAGTATAAAGCTACAGCCGATGTAAAGAAAGACATGGAAACTCCGCACCCTATGGATAGGTTGGTGTGCGGTGATGTGGGTTTTGGTAAAACGGAAGTTGCTATACGTGCAGCTTTCAAAGCGGTGACCGATGGTAAGCAAGTTGCTGTATTGGTGCCTACAACTATATTGGCATTACAGCATTACAAAACTTTTAGCGCGAGGTTAAAAGAGTTCCCTTGTACTATAGATTACATGAATCGCTTCCGTTCTTCAAAGGATAGAAAAGAAATATTAAAGAAACTGGCAGAAGGCAAAATTGATATTTTAATTGGTACCCAGCAAATAGTAAATAAGGAAGTTGTATTTAAAGACCTAGGTTTGCTTATTGTTGATGAGGAGCAAAAATTTGGCGTAGGTGTAAAAGATAAATTAAAAACACTCCGTGCTACGGTAGATATTTTAACACTGACTGCTACGCCAATACCACGTACGTTACAATTCTCGCTGATTGGTGTGCGGGATCTTTCGGTTATAAATACGCCACCACCAAACCGTTACCCGGTACAAACAGAGGTGAAGGTATTTAACCCCGATGTTTTTGAACATGCCATTAATTACGAACTGGCGCGTGGCGGACAAGTGTTTGTAATACATAACCGCATACATAATATCGAAGATATTGCCGGTATGGTGCGTGAGTATTGCCCCAAGGCACGTGTTGCTATTGCGCACGGACAATTAAAAGGTCATCAGCTGGAAGAAATAATGTTGCAGTTTATAGAAGGGCAAATAGATGTATTGGTGTCAACTGCTATTGTAGAATCGGGCTTAGATATATCGAACCTGAATACTATACTTATAAATGATGCGCACTTATTTGGCTTGAGTGATCTGCACCAGTTGCGCGGTCGCGTGGGCAGGTCCGATAAAAAAGCGTTTTGTTATTTGGTTACTCCTCCATTTGAATTGCTAACCAAAGAAGCGCAACAGCGTTTAGATGTAATTGAAAAATTCTCTGACCTGGGTAGTGGCTTTAGCATATCGATGCGAGATTTAGATATACGTGGTGCGGGAGATTTATTGGGCGGCGAACAAAGCGGCTTCATTAATGATATGGGCATTGAGACCTACCATAAAATACTGAACGAAGCGATCGAAGAGTTAAAAGAAGAATTGGGCGAAGAAAAATCTACCGAACTTGGATTATCGAAAGAGCAAGTTACTACAGGCCCTAAAAAATATGTTCGCGATTGCCAGGTTGATACCGATGCCGAAGCACTTATTAGTGATGAGTATGTGCCAAGTTCTGAAGAGCGTTTGCGCCTATACCGCGAATTAAATAATGCCAAGGACGAAGCTGAAATGAGCCGTTTTGAAGCTGAAATGACAGACCGTTTTGGCAAGCTTCCTAATAATGTTCAGGAACTGATAGATATAGTCCGTATGCGATTGGTAGCCGCCGACTTGGGTGTCGAGCGAATTGTATTTAAAAAGAAAACATTCATCTGTTTCTTTGTATCGCAACACGATTCTCCTTATTATTCAGGTGAAGTATTTGCCAGTGTGGTTGAGTATGTAAAACGCCATCATACCACTTGCCAAATGAAACATGGTACCGATAAACTTTCGCTGGTTATTAGCCCTGTTAAGAATGTGAAAGAAGCCCTGAAGATATTTGCCGAAATGAAAGGCAATTACTACATAAAGGCCTGATTTTATTTTCCTGGTCATGGCTAAAGCCGTTAAGTGACTTTATTCTTTAGCCCCAGACTTAAGTCTGGGGTTAGTACGAAACAAAATGTATTGGCTTCAGCCATGAAAAATCTATCTGTTAATTAGTCCTTATAAATCCCGGGGCATAGTATTTTACGTACATTAGCACAGTATGAAGATAGCTATTGTAGGTACGGGTATTGCGGGCATGGCTTGCGGGCATTTTTTACAAAAGAATGCTGATATATTTTTCTATGAGAAGAACGATTATGTAGGAGGCCACACTAACACCATTACCATTGATGAAGACGGACAACCAGTTTATGTAGATACTGGTTTTATGGTGTTTAACCATGTTACCTATCCACACCTTACCAAACTATTTGCTGATTTAAACGTGCTAACTTTCGCTACTTCCATGTCGTTCAGTGTACAGCATTTGGCAAGCAGACTAGAGTATTGCGGTTCCGGACTGAATGGTTTGTTTGCACAGCGCAAGAATATTTTTAGTGCAAAGCATATACGCATGCTAAAGCAAATAGCCCGCTTTAACGAAGAGAGTATTAAAATTCTGGATGATCCGAATTATGCCAATCATTCGTTGGCGCAATACATAAAAGAAAAAGGTTTTGGTGAAGATATGCTCTGGAAGTATTTAATACCCATGAGTTCTGCCGTATGGTCCACGCCTATGGATAAGATGCTAGATTTCCCGGCACAGACCTTGATACGTTTCTTTTACAACCACGGCTTTTTGGGTTTAGATACACAGCATCAATGGTACACCGTTACTAAAGGCAGCCAGGCTTACCGCGAAATTATAATGGCGCCGTTTAAAGAAAAGATAAAACTAAACGACCCTGTTGTAAAAGTAAAACGACAAAATGGTAAAGCAATTGTAATTACGAAAAGCGGAGCAGAAGCGGAATACGATAAAGCAATAATTGCCTCTCATGGCGATCAGGTATTGCCGATGCTTGATGCACCAACAACTGATGAACAGCGCTTGCTAAAGACCTTTAAATACCAAACCAATATTGCTACACTGCATACCGATGAATCTATTATGCCTAAGACAAAACGTGTGTGGTCATCGTGGAACTATAGGGTAGAGGAGAAGCAGGGCCAGACATTTGCATCGACCATTTACTGGATGAACAGTTTGCAAAATGTATCGAAGAAGAAAAATTATTTCGTGTCCATTAACGACCCGGGAAGTATTGATGCGAGTAAAATAATCAAGACCATAGAATACGAACACCCTTTATTTGATGTGGATGCAGTAAAGGCACAAGCTGAATTGCACAAGCTTAACCAAAGTGGCCCTGTTTATTTTTGTGGCAGTTATTTCCGTTACGGCTTTCACGAAGATGCGTTGAAGTCGGCAGTGGAACTATGTGAAGGACTGAGATAGAACGCAGATGACGCAGATTTGATATGATTTTAAATAAGATATTTATAATCTGTGAATCTGTGGCGAACTTTATCAGTATTTATCATAATCATCTGCGTCATCAGCGTTCCATTTGTATTAACTTAGTAAAATGAATTCAAGCCTCTATAAATGCTCTGTAATGCATAATCGCTTATCACCTAAGCGGCACACCCTGCATTATAATGTGTTTATGTTCTGGCTCGATCTGGATGAGATAGATGCGGTAGCTAAAAAATTCTGGCTCCTTAGTCGCAACAAGTTCAATATGTTCAGCTTTTCCGATGCCGATCACATGCAATTGCCTATCAATAAGCCGGACAAAACAAAGGGCGTTAAAGAACAGATATTGGGTTACCTGCAATCGCAAAATGTAAAGCTAAACGACCCCAAAATATTCCTGCTTACCAATTTGCGTACACTCGGCTATCAGTTCAACCCGGTTTCATTTTATTATGTGTACGAGAATAATAAGGCGGTTTGTTGTGTAGCTGAAGTGCGTAATACTTTTGGTGAGATGAAGCTTTTTTTGCTGAATGGCGAAACTTTACAGGAAAATCGTTTCTTATATCGCACAAAAAAGTATTTTTATGTATCACCTTTTATAGAACACGACGTGGATTTCGATTTTCAATTAACCATACCTAACGACAAGCTCAATCTTCGCATAGATGATTACCGGGGAGATGACCGCTTTTTTATTGCCACAGTAACTGGCGAAAAGCGCGCTTTAACCCAATTGAGGTTGATTTGGTATGCTATTCGTTTTCCGTTCATCACCGTGAAAATCATTAGTTTAATACATTGGAACGCATTGCTTTTGTGGATGAAAAAGATACCTTACCACAAAAAAGCAGATAACCCTAATCTGCAACGCGATGTTTTACGTAAATATCCTCAAAGCCAATCCTAATGGAAGCTATAACACTAACAGCAAAGCGGTCCTGGTACGAGAATATAGTACTGCATTTCCTTGCCAATATGCAAAAAGGCTCCGCAACAATTATTATGCCTTCGGGCGAGGTTATTAACCTGGGCAACGGGCAAGGCGTTCATGCCAATATTACCATAAACGATAGACGTTTTTTTGAACGATGCGTACTTTTTGGTGATGTAGGCTTCGGAGAATGTTACACGCTTGGTTACTGGGAGACCGATAACATTACCAACGTTATTCAATGGTTTTTGTTGAATGTTGAGAACGCTCCTTCGGTATCGGGGAGTAAGGTAAAGAGCGGCATATTGAATATCCTTCGTTTTGTTAACCGTTTGTCTCACCTCAAACGCAAGAACGATCTGGAAGGCTCGAAAGAAAACATTTCAGAACATTATGATTTGAATAACGATTTCTTCAAATTGTTCCTCGATCCGAGCATGACCTATTCGAGTGCATATTTTGAAAAAGAAGAACAGGGTTTACAGGAAGCACAAATAGCTAAGTACGATAGCCTCTGCCGTAATATGAAATTAAAACCCGGTGACAGTGTGTTGGAAATTGGTTCGGGTTGGGGTGGCAACGCTATATTTATGGCGAAGAATTACGGCTGCAAAGTAACGACAGTTACAATATCTGAAGAGCAGTATAAGCTTGCCAAGGAACGCGTAGAGAAAGAAAACCTGAGCGATAAGATTGAAGTAAAACTGATGGATTACCGTCTTATTAAAGGACAGTTCGATAAGATCATATCTATAGAAATGTTAGAAGCTGTCGGGCATGAATTTTTAGATGTGTTCTTTAAAAAATGTAACGATCTTTTAAAACCAAAAGGTGTGTTGGCATTGCAGGTAATAACCAGCCCCGATTCTCGTTACGATAGTATGCGTAAAGGAATTGACTGGATACAGAAACATATTTTCCCCGGTACATTGTTACCTTCTATAGGTGCAATTAATAGTTCTATAAACCGCACGGGAGAATTGAGCATGATGAACCTGAAGGAGATGGGTTTGCATTATGCAAAGACCCTTCATATATGGAAACAGAAGTTTAACGAGAACATTAATGAAGTAAAGAGTTTGGGTTTTGATGAGAACTTTATACGTAAGTGGAACTACTATTTAAGTTATTGCGAAGCGGCTTTTGCTACCCGCAATATTAACGTAATGCAAATGGTATATACCAGGCCTAATAACACTGAATTTTAGTATTATGAACTTAGCAGATATGGCAAAGAAACTGGGTGTAACACAAGATGTTACCAAGGTAGATAAGTTGAAAGAAGGCGACAAGGCTCCTGATTTCTCATTGAAAGATCAGGATGGTAAAACGTTTTCGTTGAAAGATTATAGGGGTAAGAAACTGGCTATTTATTTCTACCCAAAAGATGATACCCCTGGTTGTACAGCCGAATCGTGTAACCTGAGAGATAATTATTCAGTGCTGAAAAAGAAGGGATATGAGGTTATTGGTGTTAGTGCTGATAATGAAAAATCGCATAAAAAGTTTGCCACCAAATTCTCGTTACCGTATAGTTTATTGGCCGATACCGAGAAGGAAATGGTTCAGAACTACGGGGTTTGGGGCGAAAAGACACTATTTGGAAGGAAATATATGGGCATTATACGCACCACCTTCATTATAGATGAGAATGGTAAGATTGAAAAGATAATTAAGGATGTGGAGACAGCCGACCACACGAAGCAGATATTGGGGTAATAAGGCTTGGCATTCTCGCACCAGAGTAGTATCTTTGTTTAGATAATTGGCCTTTAAATATTAGTATTATGGCAGAAAAGGAATTGATAAAGTGTTCGTTTTGCGGAAAAGATAAGAAAGACGTCTTTATGATGATAGGCGGGCTTGATGGTCATATTTGTGACCAATGTGTGGCCCAGGCGCAAAAGATTGTTGAAGAAGAATATAAGCAGCAGACCGATAGCAAGAAGATACAGTTAGTTAAACCAGCTGAGATAAAGAAGCTGCTCGATGAGCATATTATTGACCAGAACGAAGCGAAGAAGATAATGTCGGTAGCAGTGTATAACCACTACAAACGTGTATTGCAAAAGAACCATAAGGCAGAAGGAGATGAAGTAGAGATTGAGAAATCGAACATATTGTTGGTGGGGGAAACCGGTACAGGTAAAACCTTATTGGCTCAAACGATTGCTAAAATATTGAACGTGCCTTTCTGTATTGCTGATGCTACTGCATTTACCGAAGCGGGTTATGTAGGCGAAGACGTGGAGAACGTGTTGGTTAGGTTGTTACAGTCTGCCAACTACGATGTAGCGGCTACCGAAAAAGGAATTGTGTTTATTGATGAAATAGATAAGATAACCCGTAAAGAGGGCGATAGCCCATCTATTACCCGCGATGTGGGCGGCGAAGGTGTACAACAGGCTTTATTAAAGATGTTAGAAGGTTCGGTAGTTAATGTTCCTCCGCAAGGTGGGCGTAAGCATCCTGAACAAAAGATGATTGCAGTAAACACCAAAGACATATTGTTTATTTGTGGTGGTGCGTTTAATGGTATCGATAAAAAAATTGCACGTCGTGTACAATCGCACGCTATAGGTTATACCAGCGGTTCGCACGATGAAGATATTGACCGCGATAATTTATTGCAATACATATCGCCTGAAGATTTAAAGAGCTTTGGTTTGATACCTGAATTTATTGGCCGCTTACCGGTTATTACTTACCTGAACCCGTTAAGCAAAGAAAGCTTAAAGCGCATACTTACAGAACCAAAGAATGCTTTGATAAAACAATATACCAAGCTGTTTAAAATAGATGGTATTAAATTGATCATTGATAAAGCAGTGCTCGATTTAATTGTTGATAAAGCCTTAGAATATAAGTTAGGCGCAAGAGGACTGCGTGCTATTTGCGAAGCCATACTTACAGATGCTATGTTCGAAACTCCGGGTGATGCCGAAATAAAAGAGTTTCACGTTACAGTGCGTTATGCTAAGGAAAGGATTCAGAGGTCGTCGGCACTTCACAGGTTGAAGGCAGCGTAAGGTTGCTTTCATTAGTAAAAGCAATTTGGATATTCGAATATCTTCTTATCTCTTGTTTTTATTTTGTGTACCTCTATTTGCGAACTACCTAATGGTTTAATTATAGAATCGCCAATGGTTATGTAATTCCATAACTCACTCCCGGTTGAGCAATGACAAGTTTCGATAGTGTCTATTTTTTCATTAGTCTTAACAATAATATTTCCAAAGCATGGGTAAGGTTTTGTAAGGTCTCCTTTAAATTGAACGATGCCATTAATCGACATCGATTTAATCTTGTTTAGACTATACTCAGAGGCCTCCCTCATAGGACTTAAAGGACACCCGTAAAGAAGGATTAAAAAAAATAATAGAAAGAATCGACCTTTCATTATTTAAGCTTTTGCCATAGCTGGTCTCGCCAGCATTCCGTTTATTCGTAATGAAAGACTTGTAAAGAGTATTTTAGGATGAGCATTTCGTTCAATAGAATGATAGGCCCTGTTCATCTCTTCAATAATTAACGAAGCATTTTCAAACGGTATGTAAGGCGAAAATTTCTGTAAAAAATCAGCATCACTTGCATGTATGTTCACTGCGAACTTACCCAGCAATAATCCTTGCCTGATAATTTGCATTGAAAAAGCTAAGAACTGTTTTTGCTTTTCTCTGCCAATAGTAGATATGCCTGAATCAGCGCTGCCGATCCATTCAGCAAGCTTGTCTCCATCAAGGCGTAAGCAAATACGCATCCAATCCTGGAATTTTTTAGAAAAGAATTGTGTGTCCTCATTCTCAGTTAACAGAACCTGCGCATAACGATAATTACCTTCAGCGGAGCGTGCAATAGATTGAGCAACATCTTTCGATTGTCCGTTGCGTTGCATTAAAGCGCCTGCAATTTCTTCTTCTGTTAAGCGAGGTATCTTGGTTATTTGTGTGCGCGATAATATGGTAACAGGCAATTGTGTGCTTTCCGTAATCAGTATAAACACAGTCTTATCGGGTGGCTCCTCGAGTATCTTTAATATTTTGTTGGCCGCAACCAGGTTCAGCTTTTCTGCCATCCATACTATCATTACCTTGTATGATCCTTCGTAAGAGGTCATGCTTAGTTGGTGCAGAATATCTTTACTCTCGCCAACGCCAATTACAGGTTGCTTGTTCTCAGCATCTAAAAAGTTCATCCAGTCGGTAAGCGACATGTAGTTGTTCTGCATAAATGCTGCTTTCCATTTCTGAAAAACATCTGAGCTCTTTTCTACTTCTTTTGATAATGCTAAGGGGAAAACAAAATGCAGATCGGGGTGACTAAGCTTGGTGATATTCTGACAGGTAGAGCATGTTCCGCATGAATCGGTTGCAGTGCGGTTTTTGCAGAACAGGTATTGTATATAAGCAATAGCTAATGGCAAAGCACCGTTCCCTTCAGGGCCTAAGAACAACTGGGCATGGCTTATGCGGCCGTTAGCCACAGCTTCAACCATGCTTTGCTTTACCTGCTGTTGGCCTATTACCTTGCTGAACTGCATCGGGCTTAGTTATCTTTCTTATCTAACTTAAGTGTGTGGCCCATTTTATCTCTCTTGGTCTGCAGGTAAAAATGGTTATGCGGATTCGATTCTACTTCAAGCGGAACGTTCTCTACTATTTCTAAATTATATCCGGTCAAGCCGGCTCTCTTCTTAGGGTTGTTGGTCATTAAGCGAAGCTTGCTAACACCAAGGTCGCGGAGTATTTGTGCACCAACTCCGTAATCGCGTTCGTCTGCTTTAAAACCAAGTTCAATGTTGGCTTCAACTGTGTCGCGGCCTTCTTCTTGCAATTTGTATGCGTGTAGTTTGTTTAGCAATCCAATTCCACGTCCTTCTTGATTGATGTATACGATCACGCCCTTACCTTCTTTCTCAATGGCCTCCATTGCTTTTTGCAATTGCGTTCCACAATCGCAACGCAGTGAACCAAAAATATCTCCTGTAACGCATGATGAGTGCATACGTACCATCACCGGTTCGCCGGGTTTCCATGTGCCTTTTACCAAAGCAATATGTTCCTGGTCGTTGGTGGTTTGGCGATAAGCAATAAGGTTAAAGTTGCCATACTTAGTTGGCATCTTCACCTCAATGTCACGCACAATAATGGTTTCCTTACGCAGGCGGTATTCTATCAGGTCCTTTATC
>Ga0206844_10019_pt1 | contig 56848 bp, 45 predicted proteins | sample Alteio_BWOrgCont_22_FD_152907 | JGI IMG/M metagenome (GOLD analysis project Ga0206844, IMG submission 152907) | Enriched cells from forest soil in Barre Woods Harvard Forest LTER site, Petersham, Massachusetts, United States -... | ecosystem: Environmental > Terrestrial > Soil > Temperate forest >...
CCTGATAGTCCAGCCAAAACCGAGGATCAAACCCGCCAATTTCATTGAGTGCGCGAACGCGAAACAGAGATGCCGAGTTCAACGCGCAAATCTCTCCCCGCGCCATGCCCACAAACCCGGGCAGTAGATTACTTTGTCCCAACGGTCGAATGCGAAACGGAGAAAGCGGTCTGCCTGCATGAGAAAGTTGCGGAACAATAGCGCCAATCTCTTCATTCTGTTCCAGTCTAAGTGCGAGGTCCCGCAACTGAGCGAGAAAATCCACCGGGAGCTGCGTATCCTGGTCGAGAGTAAGCATCCAGTTGAAGCCTTCGCGGCGAGCAATGCTAAGCGCGTAATTATAAGCGCCCGCAATGCCAGTGTTGTGCCCCGCAGCATGGTAGAACACATATGGCGGGAAATCATCTTCGAGGGGCTGGGTTCCGGATGAATTGTCATACAAGAGCACTCGGAGCCGGTCCTCCGGCTGCTGAACGCGTTTTAGCTCTGCAACGAGAGTGGTGAAGGCTGTAGATTCGTTAGGACGCGTCTTGTATAAAACAATGATCGCCAGAATGTTCGGCAGATCTCTTCCGGTTTCGCCAAGAGCATGCTCAGGCATGCTGAAGCTCCGGCTGCCGGATGGGTGAGCGAGCCAACAATGGTGAACGGCTCTTCTTTTCGGCGGCCTCCAAGCAGAGCAGGATATAAACGAAGTAGAAGTACCTTGGCTGCACAACCAGAGACTGTGCAAGAAGTACAGATCCGAATGCGCCTAGGTAGATGAAATCGCTGCGTAGGGTAAACCGGCCTTTCGCCATATTGATCAAAATCAGAATGGCGGCTGCGGCGTTATTGAAGAAATTTATGAAGAGCCAACTGGATGGAGTTTTCCACACTTGAGGATTGGGTAGTTGCCCGAACAAGTTATCCGCAATCTTAGGGATCACAGCGATGAAGTAAAGATAGTGCAGTTGCAATATATCCAATACCCTGATGACTCCGGCGTACTCCGCTTCTTCGAAGCGTTTTGCCAACACCTCAGCACCCACTATCGGCACGAAGTTCAACGCGCCAACAAGCAACAGCAACGTCAGGCCGCGCCGCTCTCTCCACGGATTCAAGCGGCTCTCTGCAATGAGATAGGTAATCATAATTGCACAGGTTTCCCAACGATTTACGAGCGCAAGCACGAGTGCAACCAGCAGCAACAGTCTGAATCGTTTCACACGTGCAAACAAAAAAAGTGAGATTACGAAGAGATCAAGAATCTCTTTGTTAACGCAAAGAATGCTTGTGGTCGTTGTGGGGTTGAGCAACAAGAGAACCAGGAATGCTATTGTTGATATCGAAAAAGTTAGCCTGAACAGTAAAACGGAAATCGCCAGTACTGCATAGTTTGCGAGCATTACGAGAAATGCGCTGTTCAAAACAAGAGCTATGGCAACTGGAGTCATTACAGTATTTGGGAAAGAAGCAAACGCGCCTAATACCCATGGCTCATTGCGGCCTTCTCGAATTGAGTCAGCCATATACACATAGACTGTTGAGTCCACCGCAAATGTCCAACTTGTTGTGCCATCTTCATAAGAAGGGATAACTGCCTGAAAGAAAATGACAAATGTGAAGGCAAAATAGGCTATCAACAACACGACGAGGATCCAAGATCCGACGCCCATACGCATTTTCAGAACCCTGAGTACGTCAACTGTCATGTGGAGTACTTTCCATATTCAGCGCCTGCAATGCTCTTCTTTAGCCAGCTAGAATCGCCATCTTGCTTACCTTGCTAGAGGATACCCAATAACCCGATCCACACGACCTGTCACCTTGATGAGAAAAACCCACACTTTGGCGAGGCTCAGGGGTAACTTAAGCGCAGGCCATAGGAATACCCAATAACGCAAACTCTTGCCGTACAGACCGCGAAGAATCGTCTCAGTATCCTCGGGGAGGTTGCGGATACTCTTGCCGGAGCGATCCTGTACAGTCGCCCAGGGAAGAAATGACTGAAGATTGCGGTTCAGCAGCGCCCGCCCAACAGGGCTCTCCTCGCCCAGGACTTCCTGGATCATGAACCTGATATTTTTCCCGAATACCTTGCAGGTGCCGTAGCCGCCCGTGTTCTCGTTCCTGATTGCAATCAGCGGGTCCCGTAGAAGGATGCATTTGGGCTCCATCGACAAGAGAGTATAGGTCCAGGAAAGGTGAATCAGATTAGTTTCGACGAAATCCCCAAAATTCAAGTGCGGCTTTGATTCAATCTTGTCTTTCCTGAGGATGTTTCCGGTAATAAAAGCGAGTCCCGTATAAACGCGGAGAGCGTAGTCGGTTGCTTTCGGGAAAATAGCCACTTTCTCTTTAAGTCTAGATGGATCCGGCGGTACGTAGGCATCCCGGAATCCGTACCCCGAAACCCCTACAAGGTCATACTCTCGCTTCTCCAGTACCCTCAATATCTGTGACATGCCGCCGGGAACGATGACGTCATCGTCCCCCACGATCCAAACGTATTCCCCACGCGCCATTTCGTAGCACTGCAGAAAGTTCGCATCGGCGCCGATGTTAGTTTCGTTCCGCTTATAGGTTATGGACAATCCTTTGTCTCGAAAGGACTGGACGACGGCGGGCGTATCGTCCGGAGACGAATTATCTGAAATGAGCAACTCGACACGTGTTTCTTTGGCAAGTTGAGGCGAAAGCACTTCAAGCAATTGCGTCAGAAAGCCGCTCCGGTTATAAGTGGGGATTGCTAATGTTAGAAGGGGCTTTTCAGCTTGCATGCCACAGCCTCCGGTATTTCACGAATATGTAGGTGCCCAGAGGCAGTCCCATCAGAAGCGCAATCGCCAGATTGCCAGCCACGATTCCGGCGGCGCCTAGATATTTCCCCAAAAAGAATGTCGATGTTGACACCAAAACCGCTCCGAGGACGGAAACCAAGAGAAATTTTTCCTGCTTGTGTGCTCGCAAATAAAGTGCTTCTCCAAACACAATTACATTGACGGCACCCGCCAGCAATAACCCGGCGAGACAAGCCGGACTTAGCAATCTCCCGGCAAATCGCAGGTGCCTTATGTTCAAATAGCATGCGGCCAAGCAGATAAATAGCGCTCCTGCCATAAACACGGCGACCGATTGCTTCAGTGCCGGAAAGAATATCTGGTCCATGCGTGCATATTCTTTGCGCGCTACCATCGCTCCAAACGGAGCGGCTTTGGTGTTCAGCCAGGAAACTGCCACAGATTGCAATGCATTGGCAAGGCCGAGAGACATACCCATCTGTCCAGCCACTATGGCTCCACGATAGGCGAACAGGACGGGATTGAAAAGCTGGAATATGAAATATCCGCATAGCCAACTGATGGCGATGCGCCACTGGAAGTGCCATACTTCCCGAAACCAGTGCACTCGGTGTTCAGCCGGATCGTGTCGCAGCAGCCCCAGCAGCAAACGCCGGTGTCGAGAAAGCCAAAAAATCGCAACTCCCGCATTGCCTGCGATGACCATGCCGGGTGCAAAGAGCCCATGATGCGATGCCAGTGCGGACCATGCCAGCACGCTGCCAATAGCTGCCTGTACAAAGCGGACGCGCGCCACGTTCGTTACATATCCGCAACCCTCCATAAACGAGAGAACCGGATCGATCTGAAAGGTAATCGCGGCGGCGATTGCAGTGGTGTACCATGCAATACGCCAGTGCACCGGTGTGCCTGTCTGGTTATGAGCGGCGAAGAAGTGGCTTCCAGCGAGGACTAGAAAGATAGCCAGCAGAACGGCCGCACTCGAATACCAACGAACCGTCTTCTGAAGTACAGAGGCCAGTCGGGCGTGAGCGATCTTCTCGCCGCTGATTTCGTCGGCGGAAGAGATTGTCAGAAGGGCTCGCTCGTGACTAGCCATTTGCAGGATTACAAACGAAAAGCCCAACTCAAAAACAAGCTGCAGTGCTACCAGACTGCCAAAAGTGTAGTAGTAACCCTGCTCCGCGGGCGACAGGAACCGGGCGATCAGTGCCACTGTTACCAGCCCTGCGAAGCTCGCCCATCCGCGCGCCATGATTGTGAATGCAATAGGCTTATCGACACCGATTGTGTTGCGCAGCCAGTTGCGGGTACGTTTGCGCTGCAATTCGAGCCAGCCAATAGGCGCTGACTCGTCAAAAATTGGGGACATCAGAAATGCCTCGATGTATCACGGAGACGGAGAGAACCCCAAGGTTCTTCTCCTGAAATTTTCCAGCGCAGGCTGAATTTAGATTGTAATGGTTCCGTGTGACGAATTCGAGGCTACTCCTAATCTTCGAGACCATCTTGCAGCATCAAAATGGGAAAGAGGATATTAGCCTTCACACGCAGCCCCAAATTCTGGGTGTCGTTTACTATTGCTCTCGATAGCTATTGTACGTTATCAGTCAAAATCGGGCTTATATCTGGCTAAGGTAGAATTGCTGAGTTACCAGCGAATTTGTTGCAATTACATGGAGAAATCGTGGGAGAGTGCAGGAATTGTGGGTCAGTTGCAATAAAAGATCTGGGACCGATAGGGGCAGCTGCGCCGTTCCTATTGAAGCGGGTTCTAAACTTGGATACTGGACTTGCTCCTACAAGACATAGGCTGAAGCGTTTTCTACGCAGCATCAGGGTGTTCCGCGAATTTGCCCGGAAGGTCTATGGAAGCACTGTGCTTCTGGAGATTCAGATTTGCACAACCTGTTCATTTATTCAGACCAGAATTCCTCTGCCGGAGGAAGGTCTGGCTAAGTTTTATGTTGACTATCGTTCAGACTCCTACAACCGGGAGAGAATCCATTATGAACCTGAATATGCCTCAATAGCATCCCGAGTGGGCAGTGACGACAAAGAAGTCAATAGTCGTAAAGGAGGCCTCACGGCATGGCTTACCTCTAAGGTCGATATTGACAGTGATTTTTCTATGCTCGATTATGGTGGCGCGGATGGGAGGTTTCTGCCCGACCTACTTGGCCGCAAGTATGTTTTCGAAATCTCCGATATTGCACCCATTGCGGGCGTCGAGAGAGTGAAGGATGAAGCATCTTTAGGAACCTATTCCTACGTCCAGATCGCGCACGTTCTGGAGCATGTCTCATTTCCTCTCACTTTGACACGCAAGGCATGTTCTTATCTTCGCCCCAACGGTTATTTATATGTCGAGGTTCCTCAGGATTTAAGCGATGAGGAAGTTGCTCAGCTTTCAAATGACGACCCGAACATGAGCGTAATCGTTCATGAACACATCAACTACTACACTGTGAAGTCGGCAGCCAAACTGCTCGAATCTGCCGGACTCACTCTGATTGAAGTTCAGTTGGTGACCCTGGATATTGGATGGACCCAGGCGCGAAATATTAGAGCATTGGGTAGAAAAAACTGAAGCGGCTAACGTCTGCCGAATAATGTCATCATTTCGTGAGCTAGCGCCGACCCCAGATCAATACATTGATGGCACTCTGTCTTTTTTGGGATGGCAGACTGATTCGTGTATTACGCGCGAACCAGCTTGCCGGGAAAGATGCAGTGGCGATGAGTTCGTTCGTCAGATTCCCGAAGAAATCACAATGCCTCGTATGCTTCCATCTGTTTCCACGTAAAGTCCTTCATGGCATCACCCTGCGCACAGGCCCGATACCAGTTCACGGTCCAGTCGAGAGCTGATTCGATGGATAGCCGTGGTCGCCATCCCAACTCGGTCCGTGCCTTACTCGCATCTAGGCGCAATATGCCAGCTTCATGAACCCCGGGATCAGAGTCGCAAACCCATCTTGCACTTTCACCCCATGTGGCAGTCATACGGTCAGCAATTTGTCCGACCGTCCAGGCGCCCTCGTCACCTGGACCAAAGTTGAAAGCGGAAGCAAACCGCGCTTCGCCAGCAAGCAGACGTTCTGCCAATAGAATGTACCCATATACCGGTTCCAGCACATGCTGCCAGGGGCGGATGGCATTAGGTCGCCTGATTGGTACCGGCTGTCCTGTTTGGAATCCTCGGATCAGGTCTGGAATAAGTCGGTCCTCTGACCAATCGCCTCCCCCAATCACATTGCCGGCTCGCGCTGTGGCTAACCCAAGCCGAGGTTTCTCCGACTGGTCCGGTGTAAAAAAGGAGCTGCGATAGGCCGCGCTGACAATCTCGGCGCAAGCCTTACTCGAAGAATACGGATCATGACCCCCGAGGGGATCGGTTTCGCGATACGGCCAGACCCATTCCCGGTTTTCATAGCACTTGTCGGTTGTAATACAGACCACGGCACGAACCGATGACGTTTTGCGGACGGCCTCCAATACATTTGCCGTCCCAAGAACGTTGGTCATGTAGGTTCCCACAGGATCGGCATACGAACGCCGCACCAGCGGTTGCGCTGCGAGGTGGAATACTATCTCCGGAGCAAACTCCTGCAACGACGCTTCGAGTCGTTGCCGATCCAGAATGTCGCCCCGGATGTCTTCCGCGACGCTGGCAATGTCGGCAATAGTAAACAGGTTCGGATTAGTAACTGGGTCGAGTGCATAGCCGCGAACCTGAGCACTCAATTTGGCCAGCCAGAGCGTAAGCCAGCCGCCCTTGAAGCCGGTATGTCCGGTGAGAAAAACGCGTCGACCGCGCCACTGGTTCACCATGTCTTCCATGGTGCACTCCCGCTAGCCCAAAGCTCTTCCAGACGCTGCTTATCCCGAACGGTATCCATCGGCTGCCAGAAGCCGCGATGGAAGAATGCCTGTACTTCATTTCTTGCTGTCAGCTGTTGCAATGGTTCGTTCTCAAACATGCAGGAGGGATCGTGAATTTCGTCGAGGACTTTAGGTGACAGGACAAAAAAGCCGCCATTGATCCAGCCCCCTTCACCCTTAGGCTTTTCCTGAAAGGTGCGGACGGTCGATCCATCCAGGCCGAGGCCGCCGAAACGCGCCTGCGGCTGCACTGCTGTCAGGGTGACGTTTTTACCATGGCGGCGATGGAAATCAATCGTGGCGCGGATATCAAGGTCGCTAACGCCGTCACCATAGGTCATGCAGAAGGTGTCTTCGTCGGCAAGATATTTGCGGATTCTTGCTAACCGTCCTCCGGTGCCAGTGTTGTCGCCGGTATCGATGAGGGTGACCCGCCAGGGTTCCGCGACACTCTGATGTACCTCCATGCGATTCTCCTGCATATCGAAGGTCACATCAGACATATGCAGGAAATAATTCGCGAAGTACTCTTTGATCATGTACCCCTTGTACCCGCAACAGATGATGAAGTCATTGATCCCGTGATGGGAGTAAATTTTCAGGATGTGCCACAGAATGGGTCTTCCGCCAATCTCAACCATCGGTTTTGGACGTAAACCCGTCTCTTCGCTGAGGCGGGTGCCGAGTCCACCCGCAAGAATAACTGCTTTCATTCGATCCCTAACGTCTCCATGAGAAGAGAGTCCGGCTGCGGGTGTTATCCTTGTTCGCCTGATGCCGTTCCTTCTCTTCTGTCATCAATACAGTACACTAGCGTGTGCACTACACGTTCTCAATTGTGTATTCTAAGCTGAAGCGAACCCTCGATGACAGACCAGGCAACTAAGCTTCGGCAACAAATCCTCAGTCTATGTTCCCAGTATTTCGGGGAGGCATTCCCACTCAGCAAATTCACGCCAGGGCAGACTCCGATTCCTGTATCCGGTAAGGTGATCGATGCCGATGATCTGAGTTCACTGGTGGACTCGGCTCTCGACTGCTGGTTTACCACAGGTCGCTTTGCTGAAGATTTCGAACGAAAGTTGGCTCGCTTTGTCGGGGTACGCTCCGCATCGCTGGTGAATTCCGGTTCCTCGGCGAACTTAGTCGCCGTCAGCGCTCTCACCTCGCCGAAGCTCGGAGAACGTCGGCTCAAACCCGGCGATGAGGTAATTACGGTAGCCGCGGGTTTTCCCACCACCGTTAATCCTATTATCCAAAATCGTCTGGTTCCGGTCTTTGTTGATGTAACAGTTCCAACCTACGAGATCGACGTCAAGCAACTCGAAGCCGCTCTAAGCGAAAAGACCAAAGCGGTCATGATCGCTCATACGCTGGGCAATGTTTTTGATCTTGACGCAGTTACTGCCTTCGTTAAGAAGCATGATCTCTGGCTGATTGAGGACTGCTGCGATGCACTTGGATCCACGTGGAAGGGCCGTCATGTGGGGACTTTCGGCGATATCGCGACGGTCAGCTTTTACCCCGCGCATCATATAACTATGGGCGAGGGCGGAGCGGTGCTCACGAACAAGCCCAATCTGCAGGTACTTATTGAATCGTTCCGCGACTGGGGCCGTGACTGCTGGTGCAATCCCGGCAAAGATAACACCTGTGGTAAGCGCTTTGAATGGCAACTCGGCGACTTACCTTGTGGGTACGACCATAAGTACACTTATTCGCATATTGGATATAACTTGAAGGCCACAGATATGCAGGCCGCTCTCGGAGCCTCTCAAATTGAGAAACTCCCGCAATTCATTGAGCGTCGCAAAGAGAATTTTGCATATTTGCGGACAAAGCTTGAACCGCTGCAGGACCTCCTAGTTCTGCCCGAAGCCACTGAAGGCTCAGACCCAAGCTGGTTCGGTTTCCCCATTGGCATCCGTGAGGGCGCGCCCATCAGTCGAATTCAATTAACCCGTGCGCTTGAGGCCAAGAGAATCGGAACCCGCCTCTTGTTTGGGGGCAATCTGGTGCGTCAGCCCGCCTATGAAGGCTGCGAGTATCGCGTAATTGGAGATTTGGCGAACACGGACTATGTCATGAATCATGTGTTCTGGATCGGCGTGTATCCAGGACTAACAACTGAAATGCTGGACTTTGTCGCGGATGCTATTTTCGACTTTGCGGCTACTGCCAGATCACTTCCGGTTCTTTCATGATCCGCATCGGAATACAACACTCATGAAACTCTCTGATTTTATCTTTAGCCAATTGCGAGAATGGGGCGGCCGCCATGTATTTCTCATTACAGGCGGTGGGGCCATGCATCTCAATGACTCCGTTGGCACCAGCGGTCTTCGTTATATCTGTACGCATCATGAGCAGGCGGCTGCCATGGCTGCCGAAGGCTACGCTCGAATTGCCCGCCAACCCGGCATTTTGAACGTGACGACAGGGCCGGGGGGCATCAATGCTCTGAATGGCGTATTTGGCGCTTGGACGGATTCGATTCCCATGCTGATCCTCTCTGGACAGGTCAAGCGCGAAACCTGTATGGCCACCTATGGTCTCACCGACCTTCGCCAGCTTGGGGATCAGGAAGTCGATATCATCCGCATGGTAAAGGGCATTACGAAGTACTCAGTCTTCGTGGATGATCCGGAATCGATTGCCTATCACCTGGAGCGGGCATGGCATCTTGCGCAGAGTGGACGCCCGGGACCCTGCTGGCTCGATATTCCAGTAGACGTGCAATCGGCACAGATTGAGCCCGAGAGCCTTCGTCACTACGATCCTGCGGAAGATGCTCTGGGGTTCGATCCCGTGACGATTACGGCGCAAGTGGCCGATGTTCTCGCACGCATCCGCAAGGCAAAGCGCCCAGTCATTTTTGCAGGAAGCGGTATTCGACTTGGTGGTGCTCTTGCAGAATTCGAGCAGGTAATCCGCGCGTTACGCATTCCGGTCGTCACAGCTTGGACGCACGACCTGATGGCCACCGACGACGAACTCTTCTGCGGGCGCCCTGGCACCATTGGTGAACGCGCCGGCAATTTTACTGTGCAGAATGCAGATGTATTACTGGTGCTCGGTTCCAGGCTCAACATCCGCCAGACAAGCTACAATTGGAACTCTTTTGCCCGTTTTGCCACCAAAATCCAGGTGGATGTCGACGCAGCCGAGTTGCGGAAGCCTCTGCACCAGCCAGATATTCCTATTCACTGTGACGTGAAGCTTTTCTTGGCCGAGATGGGACGTCAGCTTCAGAGTGAGATGGCTTCAAGCTCAATCCATGCGAAATGGCTGGAACGAGCTCGTGAGTGGAAGACGAAATATCCCGTCGTGCAGTCTCGTCAGCGTGTTCCGGGACCGCCTCTCAATCCATATGATTTTATTGACAGGCTTTTTGAGATGCTTGGCCCCGACGATGCCGTTGTTTGCGGGAATGCGACCGCCTGCATTGTTCCGTATCAGGTAGGAAGATTAAAGAAGGGGCAGCGCTTGATCTCTAACTCAGGCTCCGCTTCGATGGGCTATGATCTTCCGGCAGCCATCGGAGTATCCATTGCCAAAAGTGGACGCACGATCTGTATCGCAGGCGACGGCTCGTTGCAGATGAATGTGCAGGAACTGCAGACCCTCGTGGGAAACAACCTGCCGGTCAAGTTATTTGTTCTGAATAATGGCGGATATCTATCTATTCGACAGACGCAGACTGGTTTTTTTCAGGGCCGCAAAATCGGTGAAAGTCCGGAAAGCGGTGTGAGCTTTCCCAACATGAAGAAGCTCGGGGAGGCATACGGCATCCCGTCCTTCACTATCGAAAAGGTCGCTGATCTTGATATAGTTCGCAGGGAGCTGGAGACCGCTGGTCCCACATTGTTTGACGTTTCTCTAGATCCCGCTCAGGAGTTCGAGCCGCGTCTGCGTTCGCGGATTTTGCCGGACGGCAAAATCCTTACGCCGAACCTCGAAGACATGTACCCATTCCTCTCGCCTGAAGAGCTTGCCTCGAACATGCTGGTGGAGGATTAAAAATGAATGGGGGCCTGCCGGAGTGTATCCTGTTTGACTTGGATGGTACACTCCTGGATTCGCTGCCTGGAATCGAATTTTCAGTTCGTAAAGCTTTCAGTTCCTGCAAGCTTCCGTTGCTTGAGGGAAGTTTGCGAAGATTGATTGGTCCACCTATACGGACGATTCTTTCCCAAGCCGGTAACGTTGTGGAAGAAAGCCGCCTGGACATGCTTGAGCAGGCGTTTCGCGCAAGTTATGACAATGAAGGATGGCGTAAGACGGTGTGCTTTCCTGAGGCTAATCATGTTCTACGGAAGATGCATGAACTAGGGCATCGATTGTTTGTTGTTTCTAACAAGCCTCGTCATATCTCACTTCAGATACTTGAACGGGAAGGGATTCTCAATCTTTTTGAGGCAATCGTCACTCGCGATTCTCGTTCACCCGCTTACCTGGGAAAAGAAGAGATGATCAAGACTCTTCTGTCCGAGCGCGTGATTGCTGTGGAGAAGTGCCTCATGGTGGGCGATACAATGGAAGACGCAAACGCCGCCGCAACAACTCGAATCCGATTTATCTGGATGACTCACGGTTATGGGGCCGTTCAGATGTCCTCCATTCCTGTTGCTTATATGCTGCAAAGTTTTTCGCAATTCTTGCCCCTGTTGGCCGAGGAGCCTAGTAGTGATTGACAAGGATATTTTTGAAGATCTTTTCGTATTGGAGATGGCCAATAACCATCTTGGCAGTCTTGAACGCGGCCTGAAGATCGTTGCGGAGTTTGCCCAGGTTGCTCGCTTTAACAACGTCAGAGCTACCATCAAGCTGCAGTTTCGCGACGTCGACTCATTTATTCACAAGGATTTCGTCGATCGCAAGGATCTTCGATACATCAAGAAGACGCTCGATACACGCCTGACAGACGAAGATTATGCAATTCTGGTTAAAGCGATTCGCCAGGCAGGATTTACTGCAACTGCGACCCCCTTTGACGAGCGCTCGGTCGATCTCTGCACGGAACTTGGCATTCCGATCATCAAGATTGCAAGTTCCGATCTGAACGACTGGGTCCTGATCGAAAAAATCGCGAAAACCAAAAAGCCCGTAGTTGTTTCGACGGGGGGATCGTCCCTCAAGGACCTGGATGATGTCGTCACGTTCTTCTCAAATCGCAATATCCCGCTCGGAATTAATCATTGCGTTTCCATCTATCCGTCGGAAGATTCGGAGTTAGAGCTGAACCAGATCGATTTTCTGCGTAGTCGGTACCCGGAAAACACGATCGGCCTATCAACCCACGAATATTCGGACTGGTCGAGTTCAATGCTCATCGCCTATGCCAAGGGCGCGAGGATGTTTGAACGGCATATTGACATCCAGACGGATGGAGTAAAGGTCTCTCCCTACTGCAGCCTTCCGCACCAGGTGGACGAATGGTTTAAGGCCTTTCACAAGGCCAAAGAAATGTGCGGTGCTCCCGGCACACAAAAGCGCATCCCGCCCAAAAAGGAAATTGAATATCTCGACGCACTTGTTCGCGGAGTCTATGCGAAGACTGATCTTCCGGAAGGCCATTATCTAACGGATGAAGATGTCTATCTGGCGATTCCGCTACAAAAAGGCCAGCTTTCATGTCGCGAGCTAATGAGAGGAGAGATGTTGCTGAAGCCTCTACAGAAGGACACCCCTATCAAGATTGACGATATCGAGAGTCCGTATTCGCAGATTCCCTCGCTTCGAAAGACCATCTATCAGCGCGGGCTTGACGTTGAGAGCTGACATGGACGGCACGGGAGCTCTGCTGCTATAAAGCGCAAGGTTCCGCGCAATGCGAACTGTCCATATGAGCAAACTTATTTCAGATCTTGAGTTAGTCGCCGCTAATACCCAGGGGCTGTGGGATGAGTTGCGCGGCGAGCGGCTCTTTATAACGGGTGGCACGGGCTTTTTCGGCTGTTGGTTGGTCGAGAGTTTTTGTTTTCTGAACCATCTCCTTGGCCTGGGTGCCGAAGTCACTCTGCTGACGCGAAACCCTCAAGCGTTTGTCCAGAAATGTCCCCATCTTGCGTCGGATCCATCTGTAAGGCTTCACATGGGGGATGTGCGTAGCTTTGTATTTCCTGATGGAGAATACAAGTACGTTATCCACGCGGCAACTGAAGCTAGTGCAAAACAAGCTGATGAAGCACCGCTTGAGATGCTCTCGACTATCATTGCTGGTACTGAGCGTGCGCTCGAGTTTGCTGTCACTCACGGGGCAGGAAAGTTCCTTCTGACTAGTTCAGGCGCAGTGTATGGAAGACAGCCTCCTAATCTAACCCATGTGCCGGAAAGTTACATCGGTGCGCCTGACCCATTAGATCCGGCGAATGTTTACGCGGAAGGTAAACGAACCGCTGAACTCCTATGTGCGCTTTACCAGAAGACTGGCAGCCTGGAATGTAAAATTGCCCGTTGCTGGGCATTCTGCGGTCCGCATCTTCCACTCGATCAACATTTCGCTATCGGGAACTTCATCGGAGATGTTCTTGCAGGCAGGCCCATTCAAATTCAGGGCGACGGCACTCCGAGAAGATCTTATCTATATGCTGCGGACCTGGCAGTTTGGTTATGGACAATTCTGTTCAGAGGACCTGCGCTCGTGCCCTTTAATGTAGGCTCTGCTCACGATTTGAGTATCTTCGAGCTAGCACAAATAGTCTCCAGGACTCTCGACTCGAAGTCGAAGATTTATGTAGCCCGGGAAGCTGTCCCAGGAGTAGCCCCGTCACGATACGTTCCCTCTGTGGATCGTGCCCACAAGGTGCTAGGACTCAATGAAACCGTCGGGCTGGAAGAATCGATCCGACGCACTGCAAAATGGTATGCAAAATAGGAGACACCACTTTAAGCTCGATAGTTTGAGTTGGTTGTGAGTCATAGAGTTAGTGGTGGACGCGGGTGGAATCGAACCACCAACCTGTCGATTAAGAGTCGAATGCTCTGCCAGTTGAGCTACGCGTCCACTTTGCGCAGGAGGGAAATACTCTGCGGGACTGAAGATGGGAAACGCTCTGAACAACGAACGCTCTTTTAAGAATATAGCACAGAATTTTGGGTGATTTGTTGATTCATGGGATAGAGTTTTGACGCTGCCGTGCCGATCAGAATGAAAAGGAAAGTCCGCCCTGAACGCTGCGGTCGGCCTGTGCAAAGTAGAGAGTGCTGCCGTCCTGTGTGACGAAGGGGCGATAACCCTGTGCAAGCAGATTGCGCACGTCAATCAGCGCTTCAACGCGGTATGGAAGGATGCGGCAATGGATGGGCTGGCGCACGTACAGGCTCAGATATGGCGCCGGCAACTCGCCGTTAAAGGGATCGACTGCCGTAACGGTGTCGGTCGGCTGCCAGCGGTACGATGCTCTCCATTGCGTGCCGGCATGTTTGAGCTTGCCGTTCATGCTGGCGGAAAACATTGCGGCGCGACGCGGATGCAGTGCCGCGATTCCTTCATCGAGCGTTACCGGTCCGCTCAGGTCACCCATCGTCAACGCATCGCCCATGGCATAAGCCACGCTGAACCAGGTATCGTCGTTGACTTTGTCGCGCATCTCGGCGAGCAGCCCATTGCTGAAGAAGCTTTGCCCCGTGGCCTTCAACAGATCGGTGTTCGGGTCGTAGAGCAGATTGCCGCTGTTCCAGTCGGCGAGCGACAACGTTCCGCCGCCGCTGACTACGGGGTTGTTGATGTGGTCCTGGTAGAAGGTCATGCTCCAGCGCACATTGCCTTCGCGCCGCTCATAGGAGACTTCCTGGTGCAGGCCGTCTTCGAGCAGAAGCTTGCCGTCTTTTTCCGTCAGCGCGGGAGCAAGCGTGCCCTCGCGGTCGATTTCATTCGCATGCTGCGCGCCCGGCGACGTGGATACGTGGTAGGAAACCTCATTGTCTCCCTCGTGCACGCTCAACCCGGCAAAAGGATGGTTGGCGAACTGATTTTCGCCGAGATGAATGGCCTCGATTTCGTTGCCATATTCGGCGGAAATTCCATCCATCAGGTCCATTGTTTCCGACGTGCGAAGCACGATAGCCTGAAGGCCCTGGTCCAGAACGCCGCCCTCAATGTCCGGGCGATCTTCAAAGGCTGCCACCGTGCGGAACGTGCGGCCCGGCGCGAGCTCCCGCGCATAGCCGATGACGGTGTTCAACGATGCGCTCTCGGCTTCGCCCAGATCGGCGCGCAGAATCAGCTGCTGATCGTCGCCGTTTGAGCGCTCCATCTCGAAGTCATGGTGCAGTCCACCATTGCCGAACTCGTTGGCGCCCCCGCGCACCGTCACCCGCGCCTTGAGCGCCGGCGCGGTTCCATCGCCGTCGGAGACGACCACCAGCGGACCATCCTCGAGCATGCGCAACAGAGGACGGTTGGCCGAAAGACGCAGCGTCCACGTCCAGTCATCCTGCGGCTCGTCAGCCTGGCGCGGCTTAGCCGGCAGCCAGCGGAAGGCCTCATACAGAGTATTCAAGGTAAGGTTGACGACCAGCTTGGAGTCGGCGATTACGCGTAGGTTTTCCCGCAGCGTGGGCAGGAAGAACGATCCGGATGCCTTGACGTTATAGGTGCCAGCGACGATTTGCGGCAGCGTGTATCGGCCGTGATCGTCGGTGAAGGTATTCGCGATGACAGTAAGGTTCGGCCCCAGCAGTTCCACCAGCGCGCCGACCTGCGGTGCGCCCTTGGCGTCGCGCACCACCCCGGAGATGGCCGCCGCAGCCGCAGGAACTTCTGCGTAAGCGGGCAGCGCCAGCAGGGCAATCAGCAGCGCAAGCGCCGGGCCGATCTTGATTCTCAGATTTGGAACTATCATCGTCACCGATTTCGTTCGTCACCGGGATCGGTTGACAATTTCCGGGTGTACTTTCTTCGCTGCCCAGGAAACGTCAAGCGACCCTCATTGCTCCTGGCCGTTTGCCCCAAAATAGCCACTCTTTGAGGGCATGCAGCTCTTCTGGCTGCTGTGCCCGATCTGTACCTGCTACTCCACGGTAAACGGCGCCGACTGTGCAATTGCCTGGTTTGAGACGCTGTCGTTCACCTTGATATTGATTTGATACTTGCCCGGCTGAAGATTGGCAAGGGGGACGCTTCGTTCCAGCGTTACCTGATCGGAGCCGGCGCTCAACTTCTTCGAATCCTCCTGCATATCGAGGACCGTTTTGTTGGAGGCCAGATCGATGATCTGGTACTGAATCGTTGCGGAATTTTGCTTACTCTTCTCGTCAATTCCTAAGTTATACACCTGCATCCAGAAATTCAGCTTTTGCGATCGCTGGAAGGATGCCGGAATTGTAGGATTCGACGTGACCGCTGGCAAGAGCTTTGTGTTGCCGATGACAAAATTTCCTGCGCCAATCTCTTTCGACGGCACCAGCTCCATGCGGTCAGCAAGAATCAGGGATGACGCGGAGAGCTTGTCGTCGTCATACTTCGGCACATTGATCGCCTGCGCCCATACGCCAAGGTGGTCGGGATTGTTCACGTCCTTGATGCCGATATCGACGCGATAGCGGCCCGGACGCAGCGGCAGTGACTTCCAGTAAAGGCGCTTGTTGTCGAGAGTCTTTGCCATCAGCTCTGACGGCACCTCTACCTCGACGGTGTCTTCAAAGCTCTGCACTACCTTGCCGGTGATCGTCGAAACACGGCCAATGATGTGTACTTCGCCGGTCGAAACGCCATCCTTCGCATTGAAGGTGATGTCGCGGTTCTTGATCTGCAGCGTGATCGGCACGAGCACCGTGTCTTCCGTCACCTTGACGTAGTCCGTACGCACGTCGAAGGGGAAGAACGGGCCGTTCATCAGCTTGTGGTTTGACATGAAGGATTCAAGCTCAAGGTCCTTGAACTTGATGACCGGCGGAGCCTGCAGCTTTGCGTACTGCTCAAGGCGGTCAAACTCCTTGCTTTGCTGCATGCTGGCCATTGGGCCGTTGCCCAGAGATTCCAAGCCGCCGCGGAAACGGTCTGCCTGCTTGGCCATGCCCATCTGTTCGTAAAGCGTCTGCCCGGCGCCGGGAACGTGCAACAGCGCGTCCTTTTCCGAGCGGTCGATGGTCATGTGGTAGTCACCGCACATGCAGGTGTCGACGAATTCGATGTCGATGTTCTCGCCGATGCCTTCGAGATAGCGGTAATGCCAGACTTCAAAGGGATAGGTAGAAGTGGTGCCGCCGCCTTCATCCATCGGGCGGTCATAAGTGCCGCCGCTCGGGTGCGAGTCGATGCTGTCCGGCTTGCCGTACGCGATATACATGTGGCCGCGGTCTGTCTTCCAGCCCGGCTTGCCGGCAGCGAAGTGCTCGTTCGAGTATTCAATGCGGCGGTAGTGCTCTTCGCGAAACTCGTTCTCCGGCGAATCGGGATTCGGATTGCGGCGCTGCCAGAAGGCTTCAATGAAGGCGTCACGCTCTTCATCGTTGCTGAGGCTCTTGAAAGCCCTCAACTCCTGGTCGGTGATGATCCAGTGCACGTCCTGGTCGACCCACTTTTTATAGGGGCCTTTCAATTCCTGCTTGAGCTCTTTCTGCTGCTTGAAGCGTTCCTTATCGGGAAGCTGGCGCTTGAGCGGATCGTCGGTGGAAGCATCCGGTGTCGAAGAATTCTGGCCGCTAGCTTGCGAGGACGATGGCCGGGTTTGTAGCTGAGGATCGCTTTGCGTCGTCGACTGTGCCTGAGAAATCGCGACGGCTCCTAGAGACATCGCGAGAAATAATGAAATACGGCCCTTCAACATAACTCTTCTTGGTTACCCCTCTACCGCTCCGTTAATTTTACGGATTCATGAAGACGGAATACAAGCGCCGATCCACATTGTTTAGACGGATGCACCCGCGAATTGGGGTGCTGTCGGGTGAAAATACAGCCTGCTATCATGGTGGCCACCTGGGGGAAGGGAATCCGGAGCATGGGAAAGTGCGATTTTTGCGGGAACCCGACCGGCTGAACTTGCGTAGTTCTACAGCGAGTGGCCGGGGAAGACTTCGCGGGGTGCCGCAAACACAGGAAGATTTACTTTGAAAAAAATCATCATCAGCCTTGCTGTCATTGTCGTTGTGGCCGGTATTGTTGCCCTTACGGTTGTGCGCGCCCAGTCGGGATATACCAAGGTGATCACGGGCAAAGTCGTCCGGGGCACGCTGGTGTCCGTCGTGAGCGGAACGGGCCAGATCAAGCCAAAAACCTACGTAAACGTGGGAGCGACCGCCTTTGGCCGCATCACGCACCTCTATGTGAAAGAGGGCGACCATGTAAAACGGGGCCAGACGCTGGCAACGGTCGAAAGTATTCAGCCGGAAGCGAATGTGGACGCGCAGAAGGCGTCGATCGATGCCGCCAAGACGGACATAGCCTCTAATATTGCCGCGGAAAAGACCGCCGAAGCCAATGTGGAGCATGCCAAGGCCGATTTGGAGCAGAAAAAGCTCGATTACGACCGTTATACGGCTCTTTATGCTGAAAAATTGGTCTCGAAGGCCGATTTCGACGCCAAAAAGGCTGCGTATGACACCGATGTAGCCACCGTCAACCAGAGCAACGCCGCTCTGGTGCAGGCCAAGGCGCAGACGGATTCGGCGCGCGGCCACCTGGGAACCCAGGTCGCGACCCTGCGTTTTAACGAAGATGCCTTGAACAAGACGGTCAGTGTCGCCCCGTTCGACGGCTTGGTGACCAACCTGCCTGTGCGCGAAGGCGAGACGGTCGTTGTCGGTATCCAGAACGCTGAAGGCTCTACCCTCATGACGCTGGCCGACATGTCGATCATCACCGCCGAGGTGAAGGTGGACGAGACCGACATCGTGAACGTTGCCCTTGGCCAGGAAGCGGACGTGAGCGTGGATGCGCTGCCGGGCAAGGTCTTCAAAGGCCATGTGACGGAGGTTGGTGATCAGGCCCTGCTGCGCTCGACGGGCGTGGCTACCAGCCAATCCACCAGCGGAACTGAAGAAGCGAAAGACTTTAAGGTAGTCGTCACCGTCGACCAGGCCTCCGACGACCTGAAGCCGGGCCTGTCGGCGACGGCGAAGATTACCACCGCGAGCAAGGCTAATGCGCTGTCGATTCCCATCCAGGCGCTCACCATGCACGCGCCCATCGATCAAAAGAGCAGGTTCCATGTGCTGAATGCGTCTACAGCCTCGGCGCCGTCCGCAGCCGATGCGGACAAGGTACAGGGGGTCTTCGTGATGCGGGCTGACAAGAGCGGCAAGATGCGTGCGCACTTTGTTCCGGTTACGACCGGCATTACCGGAGCCACGGATATCGAAGTCACCAGCGGACTGAAGGATGGCGACGAGATCGTGATCGGCACCTATCGCGTATTGCGTACACTTAAAGATAATGCGCTGGTCAAGAAGGACACGACCCCTGTGACCGTAAATAAAGACGACGGCGATGCTGCGTCGTCATAATGACGCAGAGCCGGGATAACCGGGAACCGGACAATCAGGAGTAGTCAGATGACGACCCAGACAACCAGCGAAACAGAAGCGCGGATCACCACCGGTACGGGAACGGCCAATCCTAACGGCCCCGGTCCCGGCGACATCATCGTGGTCCACGATCTGTGGAAGACCTATGACATGGGGTCGGAGCAGCAGGTGCACGCCCTGCAAGGCGTCTCCCTGCGCATCAAGCAGAATGAATACGTGGCCATCATGGGACCCTCCGGCTCAGGCAAGTCGACGCTGATGAACCTTATCGGCTGCCTCGATACGCCCAGCAAAGGGGAGTATTGGCTGAACGGCCATCTGGTTAGCGATTTGAACGACGATGAGCTGGCCCGCATCCGCAACCGGGAGATCGGTTTCGTCTTCCAGACCTTTAATCTTCTGGCGCGCGCCACAGCCCTGCACAATGTGGAACTGCCCTTGATCTACAACGGAACCCATGCTGCGGAGCGTCTGGAACGCGCGGAAGCGGCCCTGCGCGCGGTGAACCTGGGCGACCGCATGCACCACAAGCCAAATGAGCTGTCAGGCGGCCAGCGGCAGCGCGTGGCCATTGCCCGCGCGCTCATCAACCGGCCCTCAATCATCCTGGCCGACGAGCCTACCGGCAACCTCGACTCGAAGACGGGCGATGAAATCATGGCTCTTTTCGACGAGCTGCAGTCGAAAGGCAACACCATCGTCCTGGTCACCCATGAGCCGGATATTGCCGAATACGCGCATCGCGTCGTACATATCCGCGACGGTAAAATCTTCTCCGACCAGCCCTCTTCGCGCATTCGGAAACCGGTGGAAGACGCTAATTCCTAAGTATTTACGCCGCCATATCATGACAAAAAAGAGCGCCCTCAGGCGCTCTTTTTGTGCTCCACGCTCAACTTCGCTTCGATTACCGCCGATAGGTTCCTCAGGCTGTCGTGTCTGCCGAACAGGCAAAGACCGTTCAGCCGGAAGACTTTCGGGGAGGAGCAGCGGGTGGGAGTTCTCACACAGTGGGGCGATGAATCGCTGGCAGAGCCGTCTTTAGCGGCCCATGCCGGTAATGAGCTGACGCAGCTGGGCGAGATGGCCGCGCGCAGCCTGGTGATGCAGCGGCTTTTCACGCGCCTACGGCAGGCGTCTCCGCATCTCCGCATCGTTGCCCTCGAAGGCGAGTCGGGAACGGGCAAGACGCTGGCGGCGCGGACGCTGCATTCTCTTGGCCCTGCTTCCGACCATGCCTTCGTTGCCTGCGCCGCGACGCGCTTCGTCTCCGCCGAAACACAATCCCTGCTCGACGAAGCTCGCGGCGGCGCGCTGTTTCTTACCCGGCTAAACGATCTCGATGCGGGACAGCAGTCGCGCTTCTTTGATTTCCTGGAATGGTGGGAGCACCGGAGCGGCCGCGATACCAGCAGCTTTCTTCCGCGCCAGCTTTTTGTCAGCTCGCACCAGTCCCTGCGGCAGCTTTCGGCTGGTGGAGGGATGCGTGCCGACCTCTGCTACCGACTCACCGCGATCCGGTTTGTTTTGCCGCCGCTGCGCGAGCGCAGGGAAGACATAGCCCTGCTCGCCGACAGGTTCGCCATGCGCCATGGAGCCATGCACGGCAAAGCGATCCGTGGACTAGGCCCCGGCTCGCTCCCGCGCCTGATGGCGCACAGCTGGCCGGGAAACGTGCGCGAGCTCGAAGCCGTCATCGCGAATGCGGTGATGGAGTGCGCCGGGCAGTGGATTCGCCCGATCGATATTCCGCCGCTTCTGGCCGCGGTGCAGGCTCACAGCAAGCCGCTAAGCCCCGCGTCGGATGCGAGCGCGGAGGGCGATCCCAATCTTGACCGCATGATCCTTCGCCATATCATGCACGTACTCGCCGTAACCGGCGGCAACAAGCTGAAGGCCGCGCGCCTGCTCGGCATCAGCCGCTCGACACTGTATCGGCTGCTCGAGTCTGACAGTCAGATGCAGCAACAATAGCTCTGACCGCTGTTCTCCCTATGGCATACTGTTCCGGTGATTTGGCTGGGAGATGCGCGTGGGTACTTAAGCGATTGGGTCACGCAGCAATGGGTGCGATGGACCGGGCGCCGCATCAAAATGGACGAGCATACCTGGCTTGAGGGCCCGGTTGGCAATACCCGCCGCATTGGAAAACAGTTTTTCTTCGATTATGCCCAGGCGCATGGTCTTGAGGTCGTGCGTAGCGGGTGCCGGGGCCTCATCCCCGACTTCCGCGATCTGGCCATCGACTCAGCTGGAGTCAAAACACCGATCAAAGATTTTTACGAGCGGACCTCTGAATATGAGCTGGATGCGTGGTCGGAGTGGCGCGGCGTCTTCAAGCCGTTTGGCACTGCGCTGGCTGTCCTCTTCAGCCGCCGTTTACAGCAACTGAATGTGCCTCTTTCTGCTCTCGACACAAGCCGTGGAATCACCAGCGAGGTCGTCCAGCTGCGGCATCCGGAGTCGGGAAAAATTCTCCAGACAGCATGGATACGAGAACTGGTCGGAAGTAAAAATGTTCTCTATGCCGGCGGCTATGCGGTTTGTGCGGTTCCCGGTCACCCGTCTCCATGCGTCAAGGTCGTGTTTCCTCTGCCAAACGGCAGTGCGATTGTCATCATGAAGCCCGTCGTACACCCGGATGGCTCTCTTTCCGTGCTCTCTCACGGCAGATCGTTCGGAGATCCTGGATTCTATTTCGTCGTTCATGGCAAAGATGGTTCCGCGTGGGCCCGTTATGTGCGAAGCCTGCAGGAAGGCATACGTGTTTATGTCGGGGACTCGGGCGTCGTGAGAGCGGATCACGATCTTCGCATCTGGGATATGGAATTTCTTCGATTGCATTACAGGTTGCAAAAGAAGATCGGCTTGCACGCAGAAGAGAATACGCGTGATCTTTCCCTTATGGGGCAAACGGCTCAGTCGTAGCCAGCCGACGAAGCTCTGCGGCGCTGCTACCTGTTACACTTCGCAGAACGCATTCATTGCATTTCGTGCCTTTATGAAGAACCTCCTTTCGATAGCTCTCGCCTCATCTTTGCTCGTTACTCCAGCTTTTTATTGCGCGAACGCGCAGGCCGCGCAGAGCGCAGCCGAACGCAGCAAGGCGCTCAGCACGCTCTTTGCCGAGATGTGGGAAGATCGGCTGCAGCACTCGCCTGAATTTGCCTCTTACATCGGCGATAAGCGCTGGAACGATCAGCTCAGCGACTATTCAGTAGCTGCATATAACGAGGAGCTCGCGCGTGGCCGCGCTTACCTGCTCCGCCTAGCCGAGATCGATACGACGGGCCTGAGCGAGCAGGAGCAGCTGAGTAAGGACCTGATGGCGCGCCAGCTGGCCGAAGAGCAGGAAGCGGCCAACTTCAAGCCGTGGGAGATGCCCGTCGATCAGTTCAACGGGATTCAATCGGAGTTGCCGCAGCTGGTCTCCATCCTGAGCTTCGATACGGTCAAGGACTACGACGACTACATCGCCCGCATGAAGAAAGTGCCCACCGCCTTTCAGCAGATCAGCGACAACATGATGACCGGCATGGACGACCATCGCGTGCCTCCGAAATATCTGCTCGAAAAAGTGCTGGTGCAGGTCAACACCATCGTGCAGCAGAAGCCGGAAGATACACCCTTCGCGCGTCCGCTCAAGAAATTTCCCGCCGGTATCTCCGCCGCCGAGCAGGAGCGCATCAAGGCCGAGCTGCTCGACGCGATCCAGAAGCAGGTCCTGCCTGCCTATGCGCGTTTTGCAAAATTCCTGCAGGGCCAGTACATTCCGGCCGGGCGCACGGAGTACGGCGTGTGGTCGCTGCCTGATGGCGACAAGTATTACGCGTTTCGCGTGCACCAGAGCACGACCACCGACCTGACTCCGGACCAGATTCACCAGATCGGTCTGGACGAGGTAAAACGCGATGAGGCAGAGATGCTCGTCATCGCGCAGAAGCTAGGCTTTAAAGATGTTGCATCTCTGCGTGCCTCGATCGCCAGCAACCCTAAGCTGCACGCGCAGTCGAAAGACCAGATTCTCGACCTCTATCGCCATGACATTGACCAGATGAAGGCCAAGCTGCCCGATTACTTCGGCCGCTTGCCGAAAGCGCCGTTGGTTGTAGAAGCGGTGCCGGCCTTCATCGAAAAAGACCAGGCGCCGGCTTACTACCAGCATGCGTCTCCGGATGGGAAGCGCCCGGGAACGGTCTACGTCAACACCTATGATTTCGAGCACCGCTCGCTGGCCAACGTCGAGTCCATTGCTTACCACGAAGGCATCCCCGGCCACCACCTGCAGATTTCCATCTCGCAGGAGCTGACCGGGCTTCCCGAGTTCCGCAAATACATGCACTACACGGCCTATACCGAAGGCTGGGGCCTCTACGCCGAACGCCTCGGCAAGGACATGGGCTTTTACCAGGACCCTTATTCCGACTTCGGCCGCGTGGAAACGGATATCTTCCGCGGCATCCGGCTTGTGGTCGATACGGGCGTTCACTCCAAGCACTGGTCGCGCGATCAGATGGTCGAATATTTCAAAGCGCACTCCGGGCTCGATGACGCGACCATCAACGCCGAGGTTGATCGCTATATTGCCTGGCCGGCCCAGGCGCTGGGCTACAAGATGGGCCAGTTGAAGATTCTGGAGTTGCGCGCGCGAGCGCAAAAGGAGCTTGGCAGCAAGTTCGACCTGCGTGCCTTTCACGATCAGGTGCTCGATTCAGGCGCCCTGCCGCTCGATGTGCTGGATGAGCGCATCACTACGTGGATTACGCAGCAAAAAGGGAAGTAGTGTCATTTAGTCTAGGAGCAGGATGAACGAAGATCTTTCTCAAATACGCGTCGCAGTTCTCGGCGCCGGCAAAATGGGCGGCATTCTGCTGCAGGCGTTTTTGAAGCAGCAGCTCTTCACGCAAGAGCAGCTTGTCGCCACAGTCGCGCATGAAGAACGAGCGCAGGTGCTCTCCGCGCAGTGGGGCGTTGAAGTGACGACGGATAACCTCGCCGCAGCTTCAAAGGCTGATCTAATTCTGTTGGGCGTAAAACCCTTCCAGGTTGCCGATCTGGTCAGACAGATCAAGCCTGCATTGACAGCCGACAAGATGCTGATCTCTTTCGCGACCGGCGTGAAGACGAGCACGATGGAAGAGGCATCGAGCCTCGAAATTCCGGTGATCCGCTCCATGCCGAATACACCTTCTATGCTCGGCGTCGGCATGACGGCGCTCTGCCGCGGCAAGTATGTTACGGACTCGCAAATGCTGCTCGCCTCGCGTATCTACGAGACGATCGGCCGCACTGTCATCGTCGATGAAAAACACATGGACGCGGTCACCGCGCTATCCGCGTCGGGTCCGGCGTATATCTACATCATTCTTGAATCGTTGGCCGAAGCCGGAGTGAAAGTGGGCCTGCCGCGCGATACGGCTACATTGCTGGCAGCGCAAATGACCTTCGGCGCGGCGAAGATGGTCCTCGATACTGGCTATCACCCGGCGCTGCTCAAAGACGCGGTGACTACGCCCGCCGGATGCACCATCGACGGCATTCTCGAGCTAGAAGAAGGCGGCCTGCGCGTCACGTTAATCAAAGCTGTGATGCGCGCAGCGCAGCGAGCCAAAGAACTGGCTACAGACTAGGTCGTATTGCAAAGAGAGCTGTCATCCTGAGCACAGCGAACTCTCTAGAGCCTGGAAGATGTCCGGTTAGCGTTGAAAATCTTCCGGCTTGTCCTTCCGCCAATCGGCGAAGGACTCTTCCATCGTGTACTGGTAGGTGTAGCCGAGTTCCTGCAGCCTGCGCGGCTCGATATTCGTCGAGCGATACAGCTTGCGGATGCGCGTAGGCGAGATGGGCTGCTTGATGCCGAAGATGCGGGCGACAAAATCGATCGGGTATGAGACGCCAAGCAGCAATTTTCGCGGGATTGAGAAAGGCGTGCGCCGGATGCCCGTGACCTGGCGAATCGCTTCGACATACTGGCTCAGCGCCGGCGTCGGCTGTACGGAAAAGTTCAGCACCGTAACCGCTTCGCCGCTCCGGTTCTGGTAGTCGACGCCGAATAGAAAGACGTTGCTCAGCTCCTTGACATAGCCGCCTGCTTTGCGCGTTTCCTTGTTGCCCATGTATACGAAATAGCCTTTGACGAGGCTGCGCACCAGCCGCGTGACATTGCCGCCTTCGCCTGGTCCATAAACAACTCCCGGCCGCAGAATGAGCAGCTTTCTTCCCGGAGCGGCCGCCTGCCATGCGGTGTGCATTTTCTCGGCGACCAGTTTCGACCCGCCATAAGGCGTTTCCGGCACAGGCAGCGAGCGCTCATGCTTGATCTCTTCCGAGGGGCCGTACGGCGAAATCGAGCTGGTGAAGATGATGTGGCGGCAATCGACTGCATTCGCATAGGCGCAAACATTCTCAGCGCCAAGCAGATTTGTCTCGTAATACTCATGAGGTTGGTGGCCGGGCTCACGATGGACTGCTGCCAGGTTGAAGATCAGGTCTGCTTTTGGTAGCGCATCGAGCGGCAACGGCTGGCGGATGTCGTGCTGTACGAAGCGGACTTTTCCTGAAGCCAATGCCGCCTGCAGGCCGGCGGCGTAGCCATCCTTGCGCGGCTGTCCCATATCGACCAGCGTCACCTGCTCGACACCCGGCTCGAGTAGTATTCTTTGCGCCGTGTGCGTACCGATAAAACCTGTGCCCCCAAAGATTACGATTTGTTTCAAAATAGCGCTGTCCTTCTCAGGCCGTGCCCGGGTTGTCTGGATGTTGGTCTGGTTGGTGTAAGGCTAAGCAACTACAGGATCTACCAGTCAGGCCTCAATGAGGCTCAGGAACTGGTCGGCGATAGCGCCGATATTGAAATGCCGCTCCGCATAGGCGCGCGCCTGTTGCGCATGCGCCATTCTTTCATTGGGACGATCCATGAATTCTCTTGCCGCGGCGACGAAGTCTTCCGGTGAATTTGGAGAAACCACAATTCCCGCATTCGCATTGCGTATGATTTTCGCGGCCTGATTTACGCCTGGCGCAGCCATCAAAATGGGCCTTGCAGCGCAGAGATATGTAAGCGTCTTTGAGGGGACGGCAAACTTCCCAGCGTCGGAATCGAGCAGCGCAATCAGTACATCCGCCGTGCCCATAACTTCAGAGAGTCGCTCATATGGTTGAAATGGCTGCAGGCGGAATACATCGGGGCTGAGGTCTTTCGTCTGTTCGCGCAGCCAATCAGCGCCGGCTCCGGCAGCATTTACGATAAGAATCGCTTCCCGTGTTTCAGCCAGATGCTTGGCCAGGCTCAACAGCAATTCAGGACGATGCTTCATCCCGAGCGTTCCCGAGTACATAAAGCAAAACTTGTCCGCCACTCCATTTTCATTTGCCCACGCATTGTTCTTTGAAGTGGGCGTGATCTCATCCAGCGGGGACCAATTTTCGATGAGGTGGATCTTCTTTTCGTCGATTCCCCAGCCTTTTACATAGTCAACGAAGCTGTCCGAGATGCAGACGACAGAATCTGACTGGTGAAGAAGTTTCTTCTCCATAGACTCGTAGTATGCGCCGCCAATTTCGGCGAGAAGCTTCTGCCTGCGCGCCAGCACAAAGCGGACGGCCATGCTGTACACATCCTGCAGCCAGTAAATGAATTTTGCATCCTGCTTCTTCGTGGCCTTCAGCAGTATCTTCTGCCCATCCAGCGGCATGTTCGCGGAGAGGACGACATCGGGCCGAAATCTATTCACTGCTTCCGCAACAACATTTCCATACTCGATATCTGCAGCGCGGCGGCTGCGAATCGAATGCTTCGCAAACTCTCTTGTGATATTCAACCCGCAGATATTCAGGTTTTCTGAGAGTTCTATATCATCAACAGCGCCCTTTGGCGTGGAAGTATTTCCGGAAAAGTAGACATGCTCTACTTCGTGACCACGGATTGCCAGTTCCCGGCTCAGTTGTATCTGAAAGGGGTGCCCGCAAAACTCATTGACGAAGATGCGCATTCACTAGCCTTTTGTTGAAATATTTTGATAAAAGGGACAAAAACCCCACTACTAAACTAATAATACCTGCTTGTGAAGAGCCTTGGCTTATTTATTCCCAGATACACGCTGAGCTACTTTCGTGATTAGCTGTAAATCTCACATTTATCGCCTGTTAAGTGCGATTTATGGTGTGTCTTACATGTATTTGGACGATAGGTTTCCCAGCAATTACGGGCTAGGTTGCGATGCATTTCTCAACGAGGCGGGAGGAGCTTGAGAACAAATACCGCTTGCAGAATCTGTGAATGACGCAAACGCAACTTATTGCGGCGAAGCAGAATCGTTCAGCTTTTGATCCGCCTCTTTGGTCTTATCCTTTGTTTTTTGCGTTGCTTCCTTGCTTGTATCTTTTGCTTTAGTCGACGGTGCCTTATTCGGGTCGAAAGCCTTCTGTGTGCCTTCCTTGGTCTTGTCGTAGGCCTTGGTTGAGCCTTCTTTTGTCTTGTCGTAAGCCGTTGTGGTGCCTTCTTTAGTCTTGTGATAGCCCTTGGTCGTGCCCTTCTTTACACCGTTTCCAGTGCTCTTCGCGGCGTTTTTTGTATCGCTGCCGGCAGTCTTCATGTCCTGGGAGGCGCTGGAATCTGATTGGGCGAAAGACATGGCGCCTGCTCCAAATGCCAATGTCGAAGCTAAAACGAGTGAAGCGAAACGGCGGGTCGAATCTGAATTTTTCATAGCATAGGTGGGATTCTGTTAGCGCGGAAACGGTTGTAGCGGCAAACCGATTAGAATACTAACGAGGCAGGTGCCAATTTTTTGACCACCAGCGCAATCCCGTTTCCAACAGCCGAGACGCATCGCTCCAAGAGTGTGCAGCGTTTTGCCTGGGCTGTTCTTCTTTATAACGTTGCGGTGATTTTATGGGGCGCTGTGGTCCGGGCCACTGGCTCGGGCGCAGGCTGCGGCGAGCACTGGCCGCTCTGCAATGGCACCGTCGTGCAGCATCACCCTGCAATTGCCACGCTGATCGAATTCACGCACCGGTCGATGAGCGGTATCGCGCTGGTCGCCATTCTCGGCCTGGTCTTCTGGATCTTTCGCGCTGTGCCGCGTCGCCACCTGGCACGCACTGCCGTTGTCGTCTCGCTCATTCTCACTCTCAACGAGGCACTCCTCGGAGCGTTGCTGGTGCTGCTGGGAAAAGTCGCGCATGACCAGTCGCTGTCTCGCGCCGTGTACCTTGCGCTGCACTTTACCAATACGCTGCTAATGCTGGCCGCGCTCGCGCTCACCGCGCACTTCCTCAGCCGGACGCGCGGCTTCATGCACGGCAGCGTCGAATGGCGCTCGCCCGCCATTGCCATAACAGGTCTGCTGGCCACGCTCGTTGTCGGAGTTCTCGGCTCGCTCGCCGCCCTGGGCGACACACTCTACCCCGCAACCAGTTTGCGCGACGCCCTCATGCAGGACTTCTCAACTCACGGAAGCTGGCTTATCCGCCTGCGCTGGGTTCACCCGACATTGAGCCTCGTCGCTGGAGCTTTTCTGCTCTGGATCGTCTATGCGGGGCTGCGCATCGCCTCGAACCGGATTCTTGCCTTCAGCGTCGCCGGTTTCCTGCTCTTCCAATATGCGCTTGGGGTCACCGACGTACTGCTGCTCGCCCGCACCTGGATTCAGGTGCTCCATCTTTTTGGGGCCGATCTGCTCTGGATTACGGTGATCGTGCTCTCCGCGCGTCTGTGCATCCGTCCTATCGGCTGCACAGAAGGCATCTGCCTCTAAAGGGTCTGCGGATCGCTCAGCGTTTTCTGACGCCTGTTAACACTTCCGCTCTGGGCGTCTTGCTGCCTTCTTCAAGGATGTAAAGCTTGTTGACGTCGAGGTTGCGAAACGTGTCAATCTGGCCGGAGGGCCAGCGAATTTCGACAAGATCGACAATCTTTGCCTGGTCGAGACCGAAATGGAGGCGCAGGTCATTCTGCGAGTAATAGCTCCCGCCGCTGCGCACTTCATCGATCTGTAACAACGGTTGTTGCGAGTCGGCCTGCGTCTTCGCCAGGACCTTTACGCGCGCCCCAATTCCTGTCCGGTTTGATTTGGTTCCAATAGCCTTGATCTTGATCCAGTTGCGCTTCCACTCCGAATCGCAGCGCAGCAGCTGCGGCAGCGCATTTACGCAGTTGATGACGATGTCGAGGTCGCCGTCATTGTCGTAGTCGCCAAAAGCACAGCCGCGCGCGGCGACCGCCGCCGTAATGCCGGGACCGCCTTTGTCGGTCACCTCTTCAAAGCGGCCATTGCGCAGATTGCGGTAGAGATACTTGTGCTCGGCGTAAGGAGCTTCAGTCTTCGATCCGCTGACCTCCGGATACACGTGGCCATTCGACATAAAGAGATCGAGCCAGCCATCGTTGTCCATGTCAAAAAAGCCGACGCCCCATCCCAGGTAGCGGGTGTTGATGCCGAGTCCGGAGAGATAGGTGTGGTCCTCAAACGTGCCGTCGCCGAGGTTGGTGTACAGCGAATCGGTATCGCCGGCGAAGTTGGTTTTCACGATGTCCAGATTCCCGTCGCGGTTGTAATCGCCAATCGAGACGCCCATCCCGGCCTGCGGCTTGCCGTCAGGTGAGAAGGCCGCACCTGCTTCAATGGCGATGTCCTTAAAGGTGCCATCCTTCTGGTTCTGGTAGAGAGTGGCAGCGGTCGAATCATTCGCGACATAAATGTCCGGCCAGCCATCGTTGTCGAGATCGGCGACAGCCACGCTCAATGCATAGTTGCCGATCGTGTTCCACATGCCGGCTTTCTCTGAGACATCGGTAAAGGTTCCATCGCCGTTGTTGTGATACAGAATGTTTTTTCCTCCAGGCAGGCCTGGAGGTCCACACGCGACCAGGATGCTCTTGTAAGTGCAGGGGCCGGATTCCGGAGTGGGCGCAGTCTTCAGATCGAAGTCGATGTAATTCGCGACGAAGAGATCGAGATGACCGTTGCGGTCGTAGTCAAGAAAGGCGCATCCCGAATTCCAGCGTTCTTTTGGCTGGAACAGGCCGGCCTTCTTGGTCACATCGGTAAAGGTGCCGTCACCATTGTTGTGAAAGAGAACATTCTGTCCGTAATAGCTGACGAACAGATCATCGTGGCCGTCGTTGTCGTAGTCGCCGACACAGCAACCCTGGCCCCACCCGCTGTGTGCGAGGCCTGCTTTTGCCGTGACGTCGGTAAAGGTGCCGTCGCGGTTGTTCTTGAAGAGATGGCATGTCGGTTCCTGCTCTTTGGCAAAGCCCTCAAGACGCCATCCATTGACGAGGAATATATCGATCCAGCCATCCTCGTCGTAATCGTAAAAAGCGACTCCGCAGCCGGTCGTTTCAAGCAGATATTTGTTCTTTCCTTCGCCGCCATAGATCGTCTTCGTGTTCAAGCCTGACTGCGTGGCCACATCGACGAACTGCAGCCCGAGAGGCGTGCCTTCGATAGGGGAATGCGGTCCCGGAGGCGGTGGCATCGGCTTCGTGTCATACGACCGTTCCGCGCTGGACGAGCTTTGCGGCGCTTGTTGTGCGCCGGCAAGAAGCGCACGCCTCCATGGAGGCGTCGCCATCATCAGCACGTCGGAGAAGGGAAGAACGAGCGCGGTGCGGCTGAGTGATTGAAGAAATCTACGTCTGTTCATCGGGCGAGGCCATTGTATGTTTTCCGTGCCATGGCCGTACACCGCTTTATCAGTGGCTGGCTGCGAGCGCCGCTGCTTTTTGTTGTTCCGATGCCGCATCGGCGGTGCGGCCCTGTCGTCCGTATGCCATAGCAAGCTGACGATGGGCTTCCGCATAACTCGCATCGCTGTTGATCGCATCCTGATAGCGAGCGATGGCATCAGCAATGTCGCCTTTCTGCAGCAGCACATTGCCTGTGTTGGTTGAAAATGTGGCCCGCTGGCGGTTGACGGCAACTCGGGAGAGATCGGCTGCCACTTTGCGCTCGGCGGCTGCGTCTTCTTTCTTGCCTTGCTCCTGCAGCACGCCCGCGAGGGTGATATGCGGCCCGGGCTGGTTCGGCAGCAGCGCAATGGCCTTGCGTAGAGCGGCCGCCGCATCATCATACTTGGCCTGTTGCTTGTATACGCTGCCGAGCACAGCCCATCCATCGCCATTGTCAGGGCGGGAGTTCAGCGCGGTCCGCAGCTGCGCAGCTGCATCGTCGAAGCGTCCCATCTGCATATAGAGAATCCCCAGCGTGTAGGGTGGATCGGGTGCAGCAGGATCGAGCTTCGCTGCTGTCTCCAATTCGCTGATTGCATGCGGTGAATCATCCTTGAGCTTGTAGGCGAGGCCGAGGTTGTAATGTAGCTGCGGACTATCCGGCACCAGTGCGAGACCGGCGCGAAATTGGCGAATCGCGTCGTCTAAATCACTTTGCTGTAGATAAGCCACGCCCAGGTCTTGCTGCGCCGTTGCGTTGTCTGGAGCGACGGCAAGCGCCTGCCAATAGAGGGGAATAGCATCCGAGGCCTTCCCCACTTGCACCAGCGCGAGGCCGAGATTGGTCAGCGCCTGAGCGTTATGCGGCTGCCCCGCGACGACCTTCTGAAAGAGCGGAATGGCCTCCTGCTCTTTGCCGTTACGTTGTAGCGCCATTGCAAGTTGTTCGGTCGCTTCGAGCAGAGAAGGATTCAAGGCCAGCGCCTTCTCGAAATGAGGTATCGCATCGGTATCGCGATCGGCCGCGGCAAGCGCTTTGCCGTATTCGAGCTGTGTCGTGGCATCCTGCGGAGCAAGCTGCGCTGCCGTTGCCAACTCCCGCAACGTCGGCTCAGTTTGCAGCTGACGAGCAAGAACGATGCCCAGGTGCAAGTGGGCAGAAGCCAGGCTGGGATTGATTTCCAGCGCATGTTCAAATGCAGTCTGCGCCTGGGTCCAGTTCTGTGTCTGCGCGTAAAGCGAGCCCAGCTCATCGAGCAAAATAGCATTTTGCTGTGAAGCGCTGACGGCCTCCTGCATCTTCTGTATCGCCGCTGGTGTCTGCTCTGTCGCGGCCAGAGCCCGCGCATGGGCGGCAAGTACGTCGGACGATGTCGGTTGTGCCGGATCGCCCTCAAGCATTGCAAAATATGGCAAAGCTTTTTGGTAGCTGCCCGTCTGGGTATAAGCCAAAGCAAGATTTTCCTGAGCAGATCGATCTCCAGGCTTCATAGCCAGCGCGTTTTCCAGCTCTTTGATCGCATCCGGATAGTCGCCCAACTGATACAGCACGCCGCCGAGAGCGCTGTGGCCCTCTTCAATCTGCGGTGCGAGGAGCACGACGCGTTGGAATTGTTGACGGGCAGTTGCCAGATCTCCGCTGGCAGCGGCAGCGTAACCCGCATGGAAGGCCGTGTCTGCCTGCTGCATGGAGGACGCAGCATCCTGGCCGAATGCCGCCCCCCTGGCGAGCCATAGCGTGCACAGAAAGATGAAAGAGCGTGGCTGCATCGGTTATTGCGGCGCCTCCAGTTGTGGGGAACTGGAGGACTGAAGCCTTTCCGCGGTTTGAAATTCGCGCGCAGAGTCTTCTTTGCGGCCTTCTGCACGATAGGCTTGCGCAAGCAGCGAGTGCGTGATGTAGTTGCCCGGGTCCATACGGCGAGCACGCTCCAGATACATGCCGGCCATGACGGGATTCTGCTGGCTCAGCAGGACCTTACCCAACAGGATATAAGGTGCGGTCGCGTTTGGCTCAAGCAACACGGCGCGGTTGAGGGCGTGCTGAGCCTGTTCATATTGTCCGCTGCGGATGTATGCATCGCCGAGACGTTCGTAGACCTCGCCGTTTAAAGGATTGAGCTGCTGCTCCTTATCGAACTCGGCGATTGCGTTGACAGTGTCACCGTTGGCGAGCGCAATCTCGCCCAGAAGCAGGTGCCCGAGCGGAAGGGAAGCATTGAGCTGCATCGCTTTCTTCGCGAAGTCCTCTGAGGGTCTTGAAAGCTCCTGGTGAAAGCACATGCGAGCAGCGAGCAGATAGGCTGGTGCCGAATCCGGGTCGAACCCATACTGCGCGGCAAAGGCGCGGCGGGCGTCGTCATAGCGCCGCACCTGCAGGTAAGAGACGCCGAGCACATAATTGGGATCGATATTTGCGCTTGGTACGGATGCGTGCGCCTGCTCGAGCAGAGGAATTGCTTCTGCAGCGTTGCCCATGCGAAAGAGGGTTACGCCGCGCAGCTGCATCGCTTCCGTGTCTTGTGGATGCGCGGCGAGCGCCGTGGCGAAAGCTGCGTCCGCCTCTGTGAACTTGTTCTGCTGGTAATAAATGAGTCCGCGCAATCGCTCAACGCCGTCCGGTTCAGGCTTTTGCGCGGCAAGTGAATTCAGCTCAGACAGCGATTGATCGAGTTTGCCCTGGACAAAGAGCTGCTGCGCATGATCGAGGCTGGCTGCGGCCGTGCGCGCAGGGTCTTGTGCATCTGCGTGCAGCAAAAAAGTAACGCATAGAAAAGCGCACAGAAGCGAAGACTTGTACATAGGCCTGATGCAACGAAGTGTACCGCAATAAATAAGGGGAGCGCGCGGCTCCCCTTATCTCAGTTGATTCAAACCGCGTTAGAACTGAATGCGGGCCGAGAACTGCAGTTTGCGTGGATTGGTATATCCGTTCACGCCTTGACCGGAGTTGATGAACTGATCGCCCGCATCCACTTGAACTGTGGTTCCCACTCCGTAACCTGAGTTGATGCGGTTGAATACGTTATAGGCATCAAGCCGGAATTGCGCGAAGAGGCTCTCGTGAATCGGGAAGTTCTTCTGCAAAGCCATGTCGGTATTGAAGAAGCCCGGCCCGAGCTTGCTGTTGCGGCCCATGTTGCCAATGGTGTCCAGCCCCGGGTTGGTAATACCGTTTTCCCCGAGCGTAATGCCGTTAAACCATGGCCGCCTGTGGTTGATTGGGTCATAGCTCCCCAGGCTGGTCTTCAGGAATGCTCCGCGGCCATTCGGATAGCACGGCGCGTCACCAGGAACGTTCTGGCCGCATTCACTGTAAGTCAGGGTGAAGGGCAAACCATCGCCCCAGGTCAGGATCGGACTGATCTGCCATCCGCCAATGATCTCATCGACAACTTTGTTTGCGTTTGCGCCAACCATCTGGTTATGCCCAAAGGGAAGTTGATACAGGCCGTACATGACGAATTGCTGCTGGCGTGTTGAATCGTCGAGACCTTTCACGGCCGAACGGTCCCACGTTACGTAGTTCATGTTCCAGTTGTACGAGCGCTGCCACGCATAATTCGCGGTAATTTGCAGTCCATGCGTAAGCTGCTTTTCAATCGTCGCCTGCAGTGCGTTATAGTGCGTATCCTGATCGTCGCCATCGTATTTGATGCTGTTCGTCCAGCCGCATTGCCCAGGCTGAACAGCAGTCGGGAAGGCACCTGGATTTGCCGCCTGGTAAGCCTGCAGCTGGGCAGTATAAGTTGCATCCTGGCAGGAAGCGAGCGAACCCGCATAATATCGGGACAACAGTGTGGAATTGGCAGTGCCGTTATTCGCGGAGATGCCGCTTGTTACACTCCCGTCATAGTGCAGCGCGTTGCCATTTGTGCTCAACGCGGCCGGCAGGAAGATACCTGCTTCATTCGGATTGGTGTTGTTTCCGTCACCCGCGCTCAAGGTGTGGGTGCCCTTGTTGCCGACATACGCGAGCGTGGCAGAAAGGGTGGGAGTAATCGAATGCTGAATGCTCAAGTTCCAGGCATCGATTGTGGGAAGGCGAAGCGGGTCTGCCCGTGCTGCTGCAGTGACCAGATATCCCGGATTCGGCAAGAGGCCAGAGGACGGGATCGTTGGGAAAGGATACGCCGGTGGTCCTGAAGCCAGTGCGAATGCAGAAGATTTGTTGCCTCCGGTTGCATTGACGCTCTGGTCCGCAAGTACCGGTAGATTTTGCGTCACGGTGTGACCGAAGATCGAGCCGAAGACCCCAAGATCAAAGCTGCGTCCATATCCGGCACGAATGACTGTCTTTGGATCAAGTTGATAAGCGACGCCCAGCCGCGGCGCCAGCGCTTTCCAGGCCGGACTCCAATTGAGATCGCTGGCAACACTGCCTACTCCGGCAACGCGGATAAAGCCATCGTTGATGTTCAGCAGGCCGCCAAGCCCTGGACCGTTCACAGCTTCAGGGAAATAAAGCTCCCAGCGCAGGCCATAGTTCACGGTCAACTTGCTGCTTACGCGCCACGTGTCCTGGGCATAGAAGAACAGACGTTTCTGGAATTCTTTCGCATTCAGTGAATTAGCGATATCTCCATTTTGGATATATCGACCGAAGGTCGTGACATCACCCAGAACGAAGGTGGCAAATCCGAGACCACCTGATCCATTATTCGAAGTCGGTCCGGTTCCGAAAGAAAGCAGTCCGGCACGGTCCGTGTCGCTTGGGACACGCAGGTTGCGAGCATAGCGGAAGTCGGCCCCAACTTTGAAGGAGTGGTTCCCGAAGATCTTCGTCCAGTTATTTACGCCCTGGAACTGATCCTCTCTTTCGGTGGTCGGGCAATTGCAGCGCGTAATGTTCAAGCCAGAGCCGTACTGCGCTCCGCCGCTTGTCGGGTTATTTGGACTTTGCAGCGCGGTCTGCCCTACGTCAGTGATGTTAAAGCCCGGCGCGCCGGAGGTGTACCGGTCACCGAAGTTCAGTCCGGGGATGCCGAGTTGCTGAGCGAACTCAACTCCCTGATCGTACTTGCCGGTGATGATGTTGTAGCGATAGTAGCCCAACCGGAAGTCGGTAAGCAGCGTCGGACTGATGGCAATATCTGCGCCTGACGCAAGGCTGTCGTTTGCGCCGGTTGACGTGCCACCGAAGCCATTGAGGCCAAAGCCGGCGCCACCGGCCGCTCCAAACAAGGTGCCCCCGCTCAATGTGTCGGTGAATCGGCTGAAGCGCTCAAAAACGTGGATCTTGCCGCTGGCTTGCCAGTCAACGCGCTCGTCCCACTGGTTGTTATTAAAGAGCCCGGTGCCGGACCCGGCATAGTTGTTTTGCAAGCCATTGAAGTTGCCGCCGGAGTTTGGAGCATAGGGCTGTAACAGCGTCAGCAAGTTGAGAGAGGGTTGTGAGAGTTGGCCTGCTGGAATGACGCTATTGGGATAAGGTGTTCCGCTTGCATCATAAATGAGCGGTTGATTGGGAGCGTTTGCCGGGGCGAGAACCTTCTGGTATTCGCTGAAATCGCAGCCCTGAACGCTTCCAGCGTATGGCGCGGTTTGCCCAAGACACGTTGCGATGAGATGGGTCGACGGGACCGTCATGATGGCGGAGCTGCCCAGCTTCTGACGAACGCCCTGGTAGTCGCCAAAGAAAAACAGCTTGTCTTTGAGGACTGGACCGCCGATAGATCCACCGAACTGATTGTAGAGACCACCGGGGATGAACTGGTTCGTCACAGGATTGCGGGTTGCCTGCGTATACGGATCGCGTGCGAGGGTCGCATTGCTCTGGCGGTAGTCGAAGGCGCTTCCGTGGAAGCTGTTAGAGCCCGATTTTGTCTGTGCCGTGAAAACAGCCGAAACTGCTTTACCAAATTCCGCGTCGAAATTTTGCGTCGCAATCTTCGCTTCAGTTACGGCATCCAGTGCCGGATTGACGACGATAATTCCAAGAATCGGGTCCTGGTTGTCGGTTCCGTCCAGCTCATAAGCAACGCCGCCGAAGGCCTGTCCGTCGATCTGAATCTGCTGGCTTCCTTGAGGGTTTTCATCGGCCGCATGCGCCCAGCTCAACTGCTGCGCACCGGGCAGCAGCAGCTGGAGACTGGTAAAGTTGCGATTCGCAAGCGGAAGATCAGACACCGTCTGCGTGCTGAAGACCGTCGATACATCCGCGCGATCCGTCTTGAGCACCGGAATGCTGTCCGCATTCACTTCTACCGTCTGGCTTGATCCGCCGATGGTGAGCTGCGCGTCTACTTTGGGAGAGGTGTCAGCATAAATCTGAACGTGCTGCGCATTGAAGGTGGCAAAGCCCTGCGCCGCCACTTTTATGTCGTAGAGATCGGGGATGAGGTGTTCAATGCGATATTCACCGGAATCGTTCGATTGGGCGGTGACAGAAATGCCCTTTGCTTCGTCTGTAACTGTGATGGTGGCATTCGGCACAACTGCACCGGTGTTGTCGGTGACTGAACCATATACGGACCCGTACACGGCTTGTGCATGAGATGTGTAAGGAACAAACGCCAAAAGGGCAGCACCCAAGCCGCAGGCAAGGGCCTTGCATATGCGTGTGATCATGTGGTCTCCCAAAAGCCTTACAACTGCTTCGCGACTCTTTTCGTCTCGTCTTTTTCCCCTTCCTGCTTAAAAATGCAGAAAGGCGATACGAACAGAGTTTGGTGTCTCTTTCATCCTGTTAAAAGGCGGTCTTCCGCCAAGCATTACAGGCAGTCACGATGCTCACGGCTGCTGAATTACCGTCCCGGTCAGAGGTACATTGCCTTGACGACCGGAAACTATAGTCAGCAGTTGCGGCATTTGTCAAGAATGGAAGGGGCAAGTTGCCGGAAAGATAATACCCGTACTTTAGCGGGCGTTGCCGCAGTGCCTGTCTCCCGTGGCAATTGCCTGGGAAAACTGGCGCGCACGCGAGTTGTCGGGCGAGAAGATCAGCAGCCGGTTGAGCGTCTTTTGCGATGCTTCTGCATCGCCGAGAGCGCATTGCGTGACGGCCAGGTCATATCCGGCAGCCAGTTGCGAAGGGTCGCGGCCGAAGACCGATTCCCAGAGTCTCACGGCCTCAGCCGTGTCGCCTGCCTGAATCCGCAAAATTGCCAGGTTACCTGCAGCAATGTTGTTGGATGGATCATCTTGAAGCGCTGCCTGATATTCGCGTATCGCCCGCGCCTTATCTCCATTTGTCTGCTCAAGAAATCCAAGCTGCGTGTGCAGCTCGGGGTCGAGGGTCTTCCCATCGAACGAGTCTTCAGCCGCCTGCAGAAACCTCAACCCCTGCGCCTGCGCAAACGAGTCGCCATGCAAGGCCATCTGCGCATACGCGAGCCCATACTCGCGTGACCCTGCCGGCAGATTGTCGATCGTCGTCAGCTCTTTCGATTTCTGCGCCGCCGCGCTTGTGTTGTCGTCCGGCACGCGCTGTATGCGATGGTCTGTCACCTGTTCGTGAGCAATGTCCTCAGTCGATTGACGCGGCATGTGGCAGGACGCGCAATCAGGATTCTCAGGATGATGCTTCGCGACAAACGCCGCGTCATGGTGGCAGGTGAGACACTTGCCGCGGTAAAAGTCGACGCGCTCTGCAGGCGTTGGAGAGCTGTGCGGATCATGGCAAGTGGTGCAGGTAAGCTTGTCGCCACTTTTTTGTTTGCATTTGCTTTCGAGCAGCGCCTCCCATTGGCTGGTGGCGCGGCCGGCAGAGCCGGTCTCATTCTTATGGACAAAATAAGCGACGTGATCGAAAAGATCATCGCCAGGGCGATACGAAGTCAGGCTATGCCCCAAGCGTGCAATGACCGATTCGCCTTCGAGATGGCACTGCAGACACACCGAATCGCGACGAACTGCATCCAGCTTGTCCGGATTCAATATCGGCCCCTTGCCGTTCTGCGCCAGGTGCGCAGCGGCGTCTCCATGGCAGGCTGTGCAATAGATGCCTCCATGCGCAAAGGGCGCGCTTGCGAAATGATTTCTACTTCCCGGCAGCGAAGCTTGCGTATCGCTCGCGTGACAGTGCAGGCAGCCGGGATCGACCGGCAGCGTTAGCGGCATTTCTGTGGCGTGGAGATAGTTGGGCGCCATGTCCCATAGTTGTTTCTTTGCGTACCAATTTACCGGTATCTCAAACCAGTAGCCTTCCTGCTGAAAGAGATAGGTGCGCCCGCGCTTTCCGGAGCCGAGATAGTAAAGCAGCTCCTGCTGCCCTTGCAGCGAGCGCGCCGGATCGGTGCTCGTTCGCTGATAGGAAAGCCACGCCTGTCCATCCTTCAGAAACAAGCGATAACGAATGCCCGAGGCTGCATGCGTGAAATCGCCCGGAATCAAGCCGTCGGCTGCAGGACCGCTGGCACGCGCCATCGGCGTGCGCTCATAGCTGTCATAGATTTGTCGATGGCACTTGGCGCAGGCGGCGTCTGGGTTTTGCTGGTTGTCCGCGGCAAAAGATTTTGCTGGAAGAGTTGTAGCGAGCATGACAGCCGGAAGGAGAGCCCAGACAAAATTTGCAATTCGCCGCATAGAGAGATGTGACTTACCTGTATATCACTGCGGACTGATAGTGCGTGCGAGAGCACCTTGCCGCAGGCCCTCTCGCACGCGATGCCTACTGCTTTTTAGGAATGGACAACTCGGCAGGCGGCGTTACTTTATAGGTCTCAGAAAAATTGCGTTGATTGACGCCGAGACTCAGCCGCCCGCGCGAATCGATATAGAAGAGCGGCTTGCCGACGGGAACGTCGCTGAAGGTCTTTTCAAAAGGGAATTGGTACTTGTGCCCATTGAGCGTGACAGGGACCGTATCGCCCACCTGGTAGCCGAGCTTGGCAAAGGTCTCTGCAGGCACGTTCAGCACCAGGTTTCCGAATGGCCCGTCGGTTCCAATCACCTGTCCGTGCAATCCCGAATCATCCACGGTCGCCGTATGAATATCGAGCCGTACGAGCTTTGAAACATCGAGCTCCGGACCGGCCTGCGTCCAGTCATCGCCGCGAGCCAGATGCGCTCCAGCGGGTGAAAAGATGTCGCGTCCATGGAAGGTTGAGGACAGCTTGGCGCCAATCATCCACTCGGGATTCGTGATTTCGCGTGCAGCCTCGATGCCGTCGCGGTCCTGAACTAATGTCAACAGGCCATTGTCGGGAAGTACAAAATACTGGCCCACTTTTGATTTGGCGATAATCGCCTTACGCGAGCTGCCAACCCCAGGATCGATGACGACGACGAAGATTGCGTCCTTCTGAAAATAAGGTGCGGAACCGGCAAGAAACCGCGCACCCTCGGCGATGTCGAAGGGAGTCACCTGGTGCGTGATGTCGATGACGCGCACGCCCGGCGCAATGCCGTCCATGACTGCTTTGCAGATGCCGATCGCATCGTCGCGCACGTCGAAATCCGTCATGAAGCCGATGGTGTGCAGCGGCTCGGGCGGCATCGTCGTTTGTACCGTATTGCAGCCGGCCAGGATAGCGAAGCAGGCAAGCGCTCCTGAGGATGCGAGCAGAAATTTACGCAGGGAAGAAAACAAAGCCAATCTCCTGAGGAGAAAAGTCAACAGCATTGGTATGACTGTAGCAGGGCAGCTTCATGAATCGCTGCTGAAAAGTGGAGCTGTGTGTCAACGCCGCAGCGCAAATGCAATGATCGTGCTGCCGCGGTGTTCCGTTGCCTCTTCAACTTGTGAAATAAGCTCTTCTTCCAGCTCGTTGGGTGGCAGATGCATTTCGCAGGCCGCAATCTCTTCTTCGCTGGCTCCGTGATAACAAAGCTCGCAGACGCCCAGACCCTCCTCCGACCGCACCGGCGGCCCGAAGACGCGACAGGTCATAGGCCGGAAAGCATACAGATCGCACATGCCTGTCTCCGGATCGAGCACTGGACACGGCTCGTCATTGGCGAACTCCGCGAAATGCTCTTCGGCTTCGGGCGACTCACCGAGTATTCCTGTACGCGCGTCGCCGGGAAAATCGGCCGCAATGTGCGCAAGGGAAACCTGTACGCGATCGAGCACTCGCGCAGACCGCTCCGGATCGGACTGTTCGAGCGTTTGAAGCCCGGTACGCAGACGCTCTGCATCGAGCTGGCTGATGGCAAATACGCCAACACAGCATTGCGTGCATCCAGGATGGCACACAAGCCATGCGCCGCTGCGCTGCGCAGCATCGGCCAACGCGGCATCTACGATCTGTACGAGTTCCCGATCACCCTGTGGCAACACAATTCAAGCATAATCACAAATTATGTGTGCCGGGCAGACATTCCTTCGATTTGACTATGGCTGCGATAGGAAAGAAATCAGAAGCGATCAGTTGTGTCCTATCATCAATTCTTAGCAGGAGAACTGCTTGTTACGGACTACTCCCTCAGTAAAGCGGAAGGCGAGAAATGCCTCTGCCGTCTGCGCTTTTTTTATGGCTTTGAGTGCATTTTTTCTGGTCAGACCACTTGCTGCACAGGACAACTACGAAATCCAGGTCTATGGTTCGGATACCGTCGCGCCAAAAACCACCATGCTGGAGTTGCACAGCAATTTCACCGCAGACGGCTCAAAGCCGCTGCCGGGATCGAAATACACCGTCGATGGGAGCTATCCGACCAATCATGCGGAGCATGAATCGATCGAGATTACGCAGGGCCTGACCAGTTGGTCGGAGGTTGGCTTCTACATTTTCACCAGCTCGCGCAGCGGGCAGGGAGTGCAGTGGGTTGGCGATCATATTCGCCCGCGTGTGCGTGTGCCCGACAGTTGGCACTGGCCTTTAGGCGTCAGCCTCTCGACAGAGATTGGCTATCAGCGGCGCGACTTCTCGACAGATACATGGACATGGGAGATTCGCCCCATTGTCGATAAGCAGATTGGCCGCTGGTATTTCGCCTTGAACCCCGCGCTCGAGCGCTCCTTTCACGGAGAGAGCGTCTCGCACGGCGTAGAATTTTCGCCGAACGCAAAAATCAGCTATGACTTTACCAAAGTGATTACCGGTGGTCTCGAGTATTACGCCTCTTATGGGCGTCTGGGCGACTTCGACGATTTGCATAACCAGCAGCAACAGTTTTTTCCCGCGATCGACCTGAATGTCTCTCCAAACTGGGAGATCAATTTCGGCGTCGGCATAGGACCGACGGCAAGCACGGACCATCTCATCGTGAAAGCGATCATTGGCCGTCGCTTTGACTGGTCAGGCCACCGCGACCACGGCAGTTCTCTAAGCACGCAATGAGGAATACCCGATGAACCGCCGCCGTTTTGTCGCTGGATGCAGTGCTCTTGCAGCCGCATCTATCGTACGCTCACGTATTGGAGCCTGGGCGCAGCAGCCTTCAGCCGACGTCTCGCTCACGATTGCGCCGCTGGAGCTGGAAATCGCTCCCGGCAAAATGATTCGCACCGTCGCCTACAACGGATCAGTGCCCGGACCGCTGATTCGCTGGCCGCAGGGCAAACCCATCACCATCGATGTGCTGAATCAAACCAGCGAGCCTGAAATTGTGCATTGGCACGGCCTTTGGATTCCATCGAACATGGATGGCGCGATGGAAGAAGGTTCGCCGATGATTCCACCGCAGGGCCGCCAGCGATACAGCTTCACACCAAACCCTGCAGGCTTTCGCTGGTATCACACGCACACCTATGCGGGACACAATCTCAAGAAAGCCGCGTATACCGGCCAGTTCGGCTGCTTCTATATCGAGCCAAAAGAAAATCCGGGCGAATACGATCAGGAAATATTTTTAACCCTGCACGACTGGAATGGCTATATGGGTGGCGGCGGCGATGCATCCATGGACGTGAGCTACGACTACGCCACGATCAATGGAAAAATGCTCGGTGCCGGAGAACCCATCCGTGTCAAAGAAGGTCAGCGCGTTCTCTTCCACATTCTCAATGCCAGCGCTACATTAACGCATTGGCTGGCCTGCTCCGGACACACAATGCAGGTTGTAGCGATGGACGGCAATCTGGTTCCCGTGCAGAAAAATGTCGCGGCGATACGCCTTGCCGCGGCCGAGCGGATAGACGTGGTGATTGAAATGAAGCAGCCGGGAGTCTGGATTCTCGGCGAGACGCGAGACGATTTTCGCAAAGCCGGCATGGGCATCGTGATTGAATATGCGGGCCAGCAGGGCGAAGCACGCTGGGCCGCTCCGCCGGAATCGCAATGGGACTATGGGCAATTTGCCAGCCCGCAAAAATCCGCTGAGCCGGATGTGCGTATTCCTCTTGTCTTCCGCTCAAAGTTCACCGGACACGGCGACTTCGATCACTGGATGATCAACGGCAAGTCTTTTCCCAAGACCGACACAATTGCACTGCAGCAGGGCAAGCGTCATCGTTTAGTCATGCGCAACGAAAGCACCGATGATCATCCTGTTCACTTGCATCGCCACACCTTTGAAGTCACCAGTTTGGATGGAGTTGTGATGAGCGGCCTGAGGAAGGATGTTCTTGTGGTCAAAGCCAGGAGCACCGCTGAGGTCGATTTCATCGCATCGAACCCGGGCATGACGCTTTTTCACTGCCATCAGCAGAGCCACATGGATTTCGGCTTTATGATGCTCTTCCGCTACGCTTGACGTGTGACGAGATGATTCCCATCGGCCCCAAGGATCGCGTGTTTGTCCTCACCGGTGCTGGCGTCAGTGCCGAGAGCGGCATCCCCACCTTCCGCGACAGCGATGGCTTGTGGAACGGCTATCGTGTCGAAGAAGTGGCAACGCCTGAGGCGTGGGAGGATGATCCGGAGCGCGTCTGGAAGTTTTACTCGATGCGTCGCCGCGATGCGCAGCGCTGCAAGCCAAACCCCGCGCACGATGCGCTGGCACTGCTCGAATCGAAAATAGGCGAGCGCTTCTTTCTCTGCACACAGAACGTCGATGATCTGCACGAGCGTGCAGGATCGCGCAACCTTGTGCACATGCACGGCGAGCTCTTCTCCTCGCGCTGCGAATCGGATTGCGGGGCTGCCGCCTTTGTCGATCGAAGCTTTTATGAAGCCGCAGATCAGATTCCCGCATGCGCATGCGGTGCAAGGATTCGGCCGAATATCGTCTGGTTCGGCGAATATCCGCTGGCCATAGATCGCATCATGCAGGAAATCGACCGCTGCGACCTGCTCATTGTTATCGGGACATCAGGCAATGTGCACCCGGCAGCCAGTTTCGTTCACTGGGCCAACCAGCGCAATCTGCCGGCTACGCCGAAGGTACGCACTATCTACATCGGGCCGGAGCGTCCGCTGAACGCCGCCGCATTCACCGAAATTATTCTTGGCAAAGCCGGCGAGGTGTTGCCGGAACTCTTCGTCGTCGAGCGATAATTGATGCGTTTGCCAAAGCAACACATCACCGCGTAGCTTATAGAGTTTTGACGTCAGAGATCCAGGGAGAAGCCATGCCGCTTTCCGCACTCCAGTATCAGTCCGGGTTTGCCAACGAGTTCGCCACCGAAGCAGCCGCGGGTGCATTGCCGCAAGGCCAGAATGCTCCGCAGAAGCATCCCCTGGGTCTTTATACCGAGCAGTTCAGCGGCACATCATTTACGTCGCCGCGCCACGTCAACCGCCGCACATGGACTTATCGCATCCGGCCGTCAGTCACGCACAAGCCGTATGAGGAATTTGCTCCGCGCCTTATTCGCAGCGGGCCATTCACTGAAGTTCCTACGCCGCCGAATCAATTGCGCTGGGACCCTGTGCCCATACCATCCGAACCGACGGATTTCGTCGACGGCATCATCACCCTCGGCGGCAATGGCGACCCGGCTATGCAGGCCGGCCTCGGCATCCATCTCTATGCCATCAATAAGTCCATGGAAGACCGCTTCTTCTATAACGCCGATGGCGAACTGTTGATTGTTCCCCAGCAAGGAGCGCTGCGCGTGCATACGGAGCTGGGAATTCTTGGCGTTGCTCCCGGTGAAATCTGCGTGCTGCCGCGCGGCCTCAAATTTCGCGTCGTCCTTGAAGAGGAATCGGCGCGCGGATATATCTGCGAAAATTACGGCCAGCCATTTCGCCTGCCCGATCTTGGCCCCATCGGTGCCAACGGATTGGCGAATGCCCGCGACTTTCTCTATCCCGTCGCAGCGTATGAAGACCGTGAAGGCAGCTTCCGGATCGTGAGCAAGTTTCTGGGAAATCTATGGGTGGCCGAGATAGATCACTCGCCGCTTGACGTGGTTGGGTGGCACGGCAACTACGCTCCCTACAAGTACGATCTCAAAAATTTCAACTGCATTAACAGCGTCTCCTTCGACCACCCCGATCCGTCGATCTACACCGTTCTCACCGCGCCCAGCACTATCGCGGGCACAGCAAATGTAGATTTCGCGATCTTCCCGCCACGCTGGATGGTCGCCGAACATACCTTCCGTCCACCGTGGTTTCATCGCAACATGATGAATGAATTCATGGGGCTCATCTTCGGGCAGTACGACGCGAAGGCAGAAGGTTTTGTGCCCGGCGGAGCCAGTTTGCACAACTGCATGGCAGGCCATGGACCTGACGCCGAAACTTTTGAGCGTGCGACCGCCGCTGAGCTGAAGCCGCAGTATCTCGGCAACACCCTCGCCTTCATGTTCGAGACGCAACTCGCAGTTCGCCCCACAAAGTTCGCGCTCGAAACAAAAATCCTGCAACACGAATACTATGAATGTTGGCAAGGTTTAAAAAAACACTTCAAAGTCTGAGCAGGAAAAAGAATGACAGCGATGCACGCTTTGCTCGCCGGTTTGATGGATTATGCGGGTATGTTTCCGCCTGCGGCTCTCGACATGAAGACCGCAGTCCAGAACTATTCTGTTTATCGCGCAAGTGAGGAGGCGTGGGCGCTAGGGCGCTTTGTTCTTCCTGCGCAAAAGTTGACCGAATTCACCGCTGCTTTCGATGAGGTCTGCTGTGGTGAGCGGATTTCGCCCTGGCTGCTGAGCGTGCTCAGCAGCGATGCGGCGGAAGACGAGCGCGTCATTGCCGAATTCAGCGAAGGCGCGGTCTTTCTCGATGCGATTGAATTGCGCGTCTCTGATCCTGGCGAGGCAGAAAGCAGGCTCGCTTCAGCGCCCTCTGACATGCTCGCGTATGTCGAATTCAATCCTGAACAAATCGACCTGATGCTGCCGGTCCTCAAGAAGGAGGATGCTCGCGCAAAGATCCGAACCGGAGGCGTCACTGCGGAATCCATCCCCAGCGTTGAGCAGGTTGCGCACTTCCTTGTCTCCTGCGCAAAGGCAAAAATTGCCTTCAAAGCAACAGCGGGCTTGCACCATCCTCTGCGCTCGACGCAGAAGCTGACGTATGAGCCGGATAGCGCATCGGCGCTCATGCACGGCTTTATCAATGTATTTGTAGCCGCCACGATTGCATATCGAGGAGCGGCATTCGAAGACGTGTTCGGCGTGCTGCAGGAGCAAGACCCCGCCGCTTTTCAGTGGGACAAAAAATCCGTGACCTGGCGTAAGCATCGCCTTACATCGGAGCACATTGCAAAAGCACGTGAGAATTTCGCCATCAGCTTCGGTTCTTGCTCTTTCACCGAGCCCATGGCCGAATTAAAAGCGCTGGGATGGCTCTAAGGATGCAGGCCAGCTGGATCGAATCGGCCAACGACGGCATTACCGATTTTCCTCTTCACAATCTTCCTTTTGGAATTTTTTCTGTTGACGGTCTCGATCCGCGCATCGGCATCGCCATTGGCGATCAGGTGCTCGATCTGCGCTCCTGCGCTGAACAGGAAATCCTGTACGACTTAGACCCGGCAATTCAGCAGGCGTGTGCAGCACCTGTGCTCAATCGACTCATGTCTCTGGGGCGCTCGGCCGCGTTGGCGCTGCGTACGAGGCTCATTGAGATCCTCGGGATCCATGCGTCTTTGCAGATTCGTAGCAAAATCAAGCAGTTTCTCTACGCGGCATCTGACGTCACAATGCACCTTCCCGTTGACATTGGCGATTACACCGACTTTTACGCGTCGATCTATCACGCGACCAACGTCGGCAGGCTTTTCCGCCCTGACAATCCGCTGTTGCCGAACTACAAGTACGTTCCCATTGGCTATCATGGGCGCGCATCGTCGATCGTCGTGAGTGGAACTGAAATCAAGCGGCCCAGCGGTCAGACAAAACCTGCAGACGCAGATTCTCCTGAATTCGATCCCAGTCGCTCTCTTGACTATGAGCTGGAGGTTGGATTCTTTGTGAGCGCGGGCAATGTGCGCGGCGAAGCGATCCCGATCCACGCCGCAGAGAGCCACATCGTTGGCCTATGCCTGCTCAACGATTGGTCGGCGCGCGATATACAGGCGTGGGAATATCAGCCGCTTGGCCCATTTCTCGCCAAGAGTTTTGCGACCACCATTTCTCCGTGGATCGTAACCATGGAAGCTCTTGAGCCTTTCCGCATTCCCGCATTCCGTCGCGAGTCGGGCGACCCGGAGCCTTTGCCATATCTCCGATCAGAAGCCGATCAACAGCGGGGAGGCATCGATATCACGCTCGAGGTCTGGCTGGCCTCGAAGCAAATGCGTCAGGAAAAACAGTCGCCGGTCCTGCTCAGTAAAGGCAATGCGCGCGATTTGTACTGGACACTGGCACAAATGCTCACGCATCACGCGAGCAACGGCTGCAATCTACGGCCAGGCGATCTGCTCGGAACTGGAACCGTCTCCGGCGCAACGAAGGATGCCGCCGGATGTCTTCTGGAAATCACACGCCGAGGTGCTGAGCCGATTCAGCTTTCAGCAACAGAATCGCGCAAGTTTCTGGAAGACGGCGACGAGATTGTTTTTCGCGGCTACTGCCAGCGGGAGGGCCATCCGCGCATCGGCTTTGGCGAATGTCGCGGTATAGTCCTCCCTGCTTCCCTGAGTTAGCGGTTCAAAATCTCGACTACGCTGCGCACGGCATCTTCTGGCGTAACAAAGCGCACGTATTCGCGCCCGTCCACGCCGCCCATCGGAATCTCCGCTTTGCGAAACTGCATGCCACTCGGTGTTTCCTCTTCGAGCGCAATGTGCACTTCACTCGCACCCGTTGCTTCCAGGATCGAAAGCACGTTGTCCGGACGAATGCCGCACCCGGGCATGACGATGATCCGGTCTTTCGCCGCTTCAATCATTTTGGCCACCATCGTTGCGCCTTCCACCACGGATGGCTTACCTCCGGAGGTCAGCACATGCGACGCTCCGGTAGAGATGACGTCTTCGAGCGCCTCGAGCAGGTCGCGGGAGACATCGATGGCCCGATGAAAGGTGACGGGCAGCGGCTTAGCCAGCTCTACCAGCTGCCGCGTGCGTTCTACATCCACTGTGCCATCCGGGCGCAGCAACCCGAGAACGATGCCATCGGCGCCCAGCTCCTTGGCCATGCGAATGTCATGCTGCATCGACACAAACTCGGCATCCGTGTAAAGAAAATCGCCGCCGCGCGGACGGATCATTACGTTGATGGCGATCTTCGCCTTTTCGCGTGCTGCGCGAATCGCTCCCGCGCTGGGAGTTGTGCCGCCCTCCAGCAGGTTGGCGCAAAGCTCGACGCGTTGAGCGCCTCCGCGGTCGGATGCAATCACCGAATCGACCGATTCCAAGCAAATTTCGAGCGTAGTAGGTTGCTTCATGGGAGAAAAAGCTCTTTTCCTGTTACTTATTTTGCCTGGGTGAACGACACGTAGTCGCGGCCGAAGTACAGACGGTAGTGATCGCCATCTGGATCGAGTTGCAGCGGCGTTGGACGTTTCATCTCCGCATCATGCACCACCGGAGCGGTAAACAGGTCATGTGCGCCAATATCCATCACGATAAAGCGGTCCTTCACGACGCCCACTCCGTAAGCTCCCGGCTTGAGCGTGTTTCCGCTGAAGTCGAGCGGCACTTCGGTGATGAAATAGGCCTGGTATTTTTGCTGAATTCCGGTGGAGTAGCCTGAGTTGTCCACCAGCGAAGTCAGCACGTACATGTCGTTCGCAAAGTGAATGCCACCCGAGTTGCGCGACTGCACCGTGGCCGATTGTCCGCGGAAAAACACGGCAGGAGGCAGTATTTTCGCGACTTCCGGGGCGTGCAGTATCTTTGGCGCATCGGCCTGGCTGAAGCCCGCGAGTGGGGTGAGAAGAAAAACGGCAGTTAACAGAAGAGAGAGCGCAAACATGCGACGCTTGGCGAAGTTCATTTCTTTCGATCCTTTTGAAAAGGGAACAGCCACACGAGTATAAACCGAGGGTAATGCGATGTCCGCCGCGAACTTTCCGATGGCAGGAAGCATCGCTGGCCTAGCGCCTACGCGTCATGCGCTTCGGGTTCGGCGGTGCGGTCGATTCGCGAATGATCAGCTCCGGCACAATCGCAATGTGCTCGAGATAATCCTTATTGCCTTGGATCCGCTGCAGGAGAATGCGTGCTGCGTTGGTGCCCATGGTACGTAGCGGCTGCCGGATCGTCGTGAGGCTTGGATTGTTATAGGCCGCTCCCTGAATATCGTCGAAGCCGATGATCGATACATCGTCGGGTACGCGGAGCCCGTGGTCGCGAAACGCGCGAATTGCACCGATCGCCGCCACATCGTTAAACGAAACCAGGGCGGTGAAGGGACGATTATGCGCCAGCAGCTGCTGTACCACCGGATACCCAAGCTCGGGTGAAGAGACATTTACCTCCAACCGCACCATCAGCTCCGGGTGCACCTCGAGCTCGAGCTTCTTTGCCACAGCCATCAGACTCTTCCACCGGTCATCTGAATCGGAGCTGAAGGTCTGCCCGCGCATGAAGGCGATCTGCCGATGCCCGAGCTGGTGCAGGTGATGGAGCGCCAGCTCCGCCGCTCTGCGATGGTCGAGCGTGATGCTGGTCACGCCCTCAATCTTCTTATGTCCGGCGACGGCAACCACCGGCAAGGGAAGGCTGTGCTGCAGCGCCGTATCGATGACGATGAATCCCTCGACGGAGCGGTCCATCAGCAGCCGTGGATACTCCTCGATCAAATCGGCTTTGCGGCGATGGCTCGCGGTCAGGTAGAAATAGCCTTCTTCGAGCAGCACCTCTTCGATGCCGTCCATCACCAGCACCGAGTAGCCATCGCTCAGCTCGGGCACCAGCACGCCCACCGAGAACGTCTGCTTTCTTCGCAGCGAACGCGCATAGAAGCTGGGCCGGTAGTCGAACTTCTTTGCCGCCGCCAGTACGCGGTCCCGCGTCTCCTGCGGAATGGACCGCACGCCGGGAGCATTGTTCAATACCAGAGATATGGTGGCTGGAGAGAGGTCGAGGTAGTCTCCCAAAACCTTCAGACTAATGGGCCTGCCCGGTAGGAACTCGCTCTTCTTCGCTTCCTTAACAGGCGACTTGCGCTGGGGCATACAAGTGTTTGTAGTTGTTACACGCGAAATGTTCAACAGAAATCAGGCGCCCATCGACATTCCCATGGTCGACGGTCTCTGCTCGATGCACCTGCCTGCTACTGCGCGACGGCCAGATCGCTGCGGGCATGCCAGATGCCGTCGCCGCCGCTGTCCTTGACTGAGTACATCGCCTTATCGCAATCCACCAGAAGCTGGCCCCAGTTGACGTGCGAGCCATGCACCTGCGCTACGCCGAAGCTGGCGCTCAGGCGAATCTGCGCATCTTCATAGATCACGACCTGCAGCTCCTTCATCGCGGCGCAGAGGCGTTCGGCAACTTCGAGCGCCTGTTCTCCCGAAGAGTCGGGAAGTATCACGACAAACTCATCGCCGCCCAGTCTGGCCAGCAGATCGTGTCCCCGCAGATGCTGCTGCAGGCAGCGTGCTACGGCGACCAGCGCCGTGTCGCCAAAGTGGTGGCCAAACGAATCGTTGATCCGCTTGAATTCGTCCAGGTCGATAAGAATTGCGGACAAGGGCTGCTTCCGCTTACGGCATAATGCGATCTGCCGCTCGGCAGCGATTTCCATCGCGCGCCGGTTCAGCAGCCCGGTCAAGGGATCGGTCGAGGCCTGCATCTGCAGATCTTGGCGAAGGGCCGCAGCCGTCATCCATACAAATGCGACCGTAACGCCGCCCTGCAGCACCGAGTTGTTCAGCACCGTCCATGCCAGGAACGGGCCGGAGTGCAGGTAATCCGCTGGCGCGCCATGCAGAGCCACGCCCAGCAGCCGCACTACGTTGCTCAAGCTGATCAGCGCGACCACGGCGCCCATCAGCCCGCCTGACACGCGAAGGATCCCCGATGCGTGGCGGAAGACGAAGTATGCAATCAGTGCAAGCTGCACGCTCAGGACCAGGCTATAGACGATCAACCGGGCTTTCGTGTCCGGATGAAGCCATCCATACTGGATCAGCCCGATAAAAACGAGGAAGACCAGGCCGGCCTGTATCCGCCAGTCTGAAATGCCGCGACCGAAGCGTTCCCCGAAGAAATCGGTGAGAGAGACCGCCAGAAAAAGATACGCCACCGGAAAAAATACAGCTCCCACCACAATCGAAACAGGGTCGGGAATCTGGCCGCGCAGTGCAATCAGCAGTGCGCCGATAAAGCCGCATAAGTTGTAGACCGGAAACCAGAGGACGCCTTTTGTGCCGCGATGCAGCCAGGAGTTGACGTAGGTCAGGACCGTGTAGAGACCGAGCGCAACCGTGTGTTCAACATGCAAAGTGTGCAAGTCCATCTTTGGCCTTCTATGAATGCGTCGAACATTTTCTTATGAGCCCGTAGAGCTGAGTGAAGAAGCCAACAATCTACCACAGATCGAAGGTAGTCCCGGGAAGACCCCGCCTAAAGTCAAGCCGAGGGCTTCTGCTTGCCGGAACTGGCCGTTGATCCGATGTCTGTTTGGCAAATAAATATCATGGAAGCTGGTGAATTGCCTAAAACCAAAGAGTCCGGCAACAGAGCCCGACAGCGTGGATGCATATCGCCCGCGACGAAAACTGCTGCGCGGCTCTGCGATTCGAGCAGATTCATGCCGGAGGGTTTGGGCTGGAGCCGACCAGCTCCAGCGCCTCGGCATTCTTCTGCATCGCGGCAATGCAGAAGGCAATATGCTCATCGAGCGGTATTCCGAGTTCCTCCGCGCCTTTGATGATGTCGTCGCGATTGACGCCCTTGGCGAAGGCTTTGTCCTTCATTTTCTTGCGTACCCCGGCTGTTTCCACGTCATGAATGGATTTTGTCGGCTTTACCAGCGAGCATGCGGTGAGAAATCCGGCGAGCTCGTCGCAGGCGAACAGGGTTTTGGCGAGATGCGTCTCGCGGGGCACGCCTGAGTATTCGGCATGGCCGAGGATGGCGGTGCGAATCTCCTCCGGCCAGCCTTGCTCTGCCAGAATCCTGGTGCCGACAAAAGGATGCTCCGCCGGCGTTGGATATTTTTCGTAGTCGAAATCGTGCAGCAATCCGGTGACTGCGTATTTTCCCACCAGGTCTTCGCGCGGCTCGCCCGTCAGGCCCTGCGCATCCGCTTCGCGCTCACCATAGGCGCGCACGCACGTCTCAACACCGAGGGCATGTTTCAGCAGACTGGCTGATTGCGTGTACTCGTTCAACAAAGACCATGCGCGTTCGCGCGAATAGCCGTTCTGGCTTGGCATAACACCTTCTTTCTGGTTTTCTTCCCGTTTTTCCGGGTTTTTTAGGCAAGACTCACAGTTTTCACTTGACAATAAAGATACCTTGCCTGCATGGTAAATGAGAGTTGGCGAGATTCCGGCTACAATGCCGGGGTTTACCAATCCGGACGCCCTGCTCTGGCCTCCGTAAACAATTTATGGCAACTACCTTAGCAACCGTCGAGGCACGCGAGGTACTTCGTTGCGAACACTGCAGTCTAGTGCAATTCCGCACGTCGAATTCACTTTGCAGGCGCTGCCACAAGCCCCTCGAAATCGAAGAGCCCGAACCGCTCATTCCGCAGCTCGTTACGGAATCCAACCAGCCAACTTCTGAAGGTTCAGGTCTTGAAGTGGCCCGCGCGGTGCGTGATATCCGTCGCGGACGCAGACTCAGCCAGCGTCAGCTTGCCGGGCGCATGCAGGTTCCACGCACCTACATCTCAAAAATTGAGAATGGCAAGGCAATGCCCACGCTTTCTTCACTCGAGCGGCTGGCAAACGCGCTGGAGATCAATATCTGCGATCTGCTTCAGGATGCGCGCAGTCGCCAGCATGAAGAGTCTGTATCGGTTCTGGCCGATCCATTCTTGAAGGAAATCGCGCCATATATCAGTCAGATGGATGCTTACCAGCGGTCTGTTTTCCTGAATCAGGTGCGGGACATGGCCATGGGACGGCGACGGTTGGCATAGGCCTTTTTTGCCGGCTTGCTTTTGCCGGCTGTAGTTTGAGGGAAACTCCATCGGGAGAATCGGGTTCTTACCTATCGTAAGGCGGTATTCCGTGGGTGGATGCCGTAAGGTGAGAACAGAATGATTTCCAGATCGATATTTGCGGTTCAAACGAATCATAAGGCGCAGAGGCAGACGACCTCTGCGGCCATAATCATCGCTCCGTTCCGGCCCTTTTTGGCTGCGACCCTCGCGGCGGGCATGGTTCTGGGCAGCGGTAGTCTGCTTGCTCAGGATGTTCCGCCTCCTCCGCCCGACGCCGGTCAACAATCGTCGCCGCAGGATAATCAGCCTTTGCCGCAATATGGGGCACCTGTGCCATCCGACAATGGCTCGGGCCAGCAGCCTCCCATGGGTCAGCAGGGGCAGCCGCCGCAACAGCAAGGACAGCCGCTCTCAGCTGACCAGCTCAACCAGCTTGTGGCTCCGATCGCGCTTTATCCTGACGCCCTGGTTGCGCAGGTGCTGGCCGCAGCTACCTATCCAACCCAGGTGGTTGAAGCCGACCGCTGGCGCCAGTCGCAGGGAAATGCCCCCGCCGACCAGATTGCCAATGCTGCGAATGCTCAGCAGTGGGATCCCAGCGTAAAGGCGCTTACCGCTTTTCCTTCCGTGCTTTCGCAGATGGATCAGAACCTGCAATGGACGACTGATCTTGGCAACGCCTATTACAACCAGCCGCAGGATGTGATGTCTGCCGTGCAGCAGATGCGCGAGCGCGCTCAGCAGGCGGGCAAGCTGCAGAGCTCTCAGCAATTGGCCGTGAGCGACGACGGTGGCGATATCGCAATCGCGCCCGCCAATCCAGAAGTCGTTTACGTGCCCGTCTACAATCCGTGGGTCGTCTATGGACCGCCCGTTGTGGCGTGGCCGGGTTATTACTATGCGCAGCCGCCGGGGCTGTTTATCGGTGTTGGATTTGGTGTCGGGATCGGCTTTGGATTTGGGATTCCGCTTCATCCCTGGGCGCCCTGGGGCTGGGGATGGCACAGCTGGGGTGTTGGGTGGCATGGCCGCACCGTCGTTTACAACCGGACGACCTACATCACGCGTAGCACCACTGTGATCAATCGTGGATTCTCGCGTGCCGGAAGTCCTCCGTTACAACTTGCTGGACAGCGCGGCTCTTTCGCCAATCATCCCGGTTATGCAGGGTATGGGAATCGTGTCGCGCAGGGTGCCAGGCCCGATGGGTTCAATAATAATAACCGGCCGGGCAACTTCAACAACCATCCGGCTGGCCAGCAGCCGGGCGCCGGATACAACCATACGCAGACTGGCTACAATCGGTCCGCTCCGCCGGCGAACAGCATGGTGAATGGCAATCACTCTGCCCCGGGCTATTCGCAAAGGCCCACATATTCACCGGGCACGAATAATCGTACGAATACCGGCGCCCCGCAGTATCATCCGTCTGCGCCGCAGAACTATAACCGGTCAGCTCCCGCGTCGCACCCGGCTCCTGCCCAGCACGCAGCGCCGGCGCCTCATGAAGAGCACTCCGGCGGCGGCGAGCACCACCACTGATCCGCCTTAAGGTTAAATTCATAAAATTGGCTGTGACCATCGTTCGATTGCGATGGCCACAGCCATGTGCTACGGTCGGTTAGAGGATTGATTTTGAGCCGCATCCACGAGCTACCGCAGGAAGAGCTGGCCATCTATCGCCGCCTTGATCCGGCGCGCCTGCCAAAGCATGTCGCCATCATCATGGACGGCAACGGCCGCTGGGCAGGGAAGCGCAGTCTCAAGCGCTTTCTGGGACATCAGCAGGGAGCTGAATCGGTGCAGTACGTCGTCGAAACGGCGTCACGCATCGACCTGCCGTGGCTCACCCTCTACGCTTTTTCATTGGAAAACAATCTGCGCAGGCCGAAAACGGAAGTCAGCTTCCTGATGCGCCTGCTGCGCGCCTACCTCACCAACAACGTGCAGCGCATGAACGACAACAACGTGCGTATCCAGTACATCGGCCGCACGGACGAGCTGCCGAACGAAGTAAAAGAACGCATGCAGTGGGCGGCGGAAGCGACGCAGCGCAACACCGGCACCGTTCTTACCCTGGCGCTCAATTACGGGGCGCGAACTGAGCTGGTAGATGCTTTCAAACGCCTGCACCTTGAGATCCAGCAGAAGCACATTCGCTTGGACGATCTGACTGAGCAGGACATCCAGCGCCATCTTTACACGGCGCACATGCCGGACCCCGATCTGCTCATCCGCACGTCGGGCGAAATGCGCATTTCAAACTACCTGCTGTGGCAGATTGCTTACACGGAGATTTTTGTCACCAACCGCTTCTGGCCCGATTTTCGCGGCGTGCACATGCTCGAAGCCATCGAAGACTACCAGCGTCGCGAGCGCCGCTACGGCGGCCTGAACGACGGCAGCGAATCCGATGATGTGGCCTCGCTGCCGGCAAACCAGCTGGTGAACAGCTAAGAGTTTTCCCTCAACATACATTTCAGCAGAGCGATATCTCGCTTACTGTGCTGCGCCGACTGCAACCCTCTGCGGTGCGACCACGTTGACCCGTGAGACGTCGGCCTTCACTTTCAGCTGCACAAGATCCGGCTTGGACCGCGCACGCGCCGTGAAGCCCAGCTCATACTGGTTTTCCAGCCGCTTGCTCAGATCCTGCAGGTAGGGCTGAAAAGAGACAGGATTGCTGAGTCCCTGCCAGTAGAGATTGCCTCCGGTTGCCTGCGTCACCTGGGTCAGCAGGTTTTGTCCCGCGTTCGTCTCATAGCCGCTGCGGTCCAGACGGCCGGTATCGCGAAAATAGATCGAGTACACGATAATCCCGGCCCGCTGCGAGTCGGTAATGGAGGCCTGCATGTAAGGATCGTCGGGATCATAGCGAAGGTTGTAGCGGTCGACGCCGTCGGTGATCATCAGGACTTCGCGACGGTTCTTCTGATCCTCCGAAGGCCAGCGCTTCGCCAGGTCGGAGAGGCAGAAATATGGGCTGGCGTTGCCGCCGGGGATGCCGTTTGTCAGCCGGATCGCCTTGGCAGCCAGCGCATGATCGGCCGTAAGGTCCTGCTCGAAGGCCGCGCGGCCATTCTGCATGTAGGCCACGCCCACAAGGGTTGTCGGCGGCAGGCCCTGGATGAATTTCGCCAGCTCATTCATCTGCAGGCCAATGCTCGACCGCGCCGAATCGTCGATCAGCACCACCAGTTCCAGCCCGGCGCGGTCGCCGCGCAACGGCTGCCAGCTGGTCACTTCGCTCTCCTTGCCGTCAGCCCATACTTTCAGGTTTTGCCGCTGCAGCTCGGGCGCCTCGCCGCCTTTGGGGACGACCGTGACGACGGTCTGCGCGGAAACGGTATCTGCCTGCTGCGCCACCGCCGGCAAGGCGTACGCAATCGCACTGAAAATCAGCCCTGCCATCGCAGCTTTAAGTTTGATCATTCCTTTTCTCCTAATAAGTTAGACGCTCAGGGCAGGCCATACGCCGCACTTTCCGGCGCGACCGTGTATTCTGCCCAACAGGGTCTCGATACGAACGATGAAACGTGTTCTTACTGCAGTCATTCTGATTCCTCTTGTTTTATTGCTGGTCTTCAAGGGTCCGTTCTGGCTTATCACGCTTGCCGCTGCGGCGGTTGCGATTCTGGCGGCATGGGAATACCTGGTGCTGGCCGACGCCTCCGGAGCGAAGACACCGCGTATTGTTGTGCTCTGTGCCGTCGCCGCGCTGTTCGCCTGCATCTTCTTCCGGCC